>JACYYJ010136820.1_pt1 | contig 15777 bp, 10 predicted proteins | sample 8236861 | NCBI WGS metagenome assembly JACYYJ01 (sample SAMN14103086, study PRJNA606662) | landfill metagenome | isolation source: landfill solid waste | place: India:New Delhi, Okhla landfill site | collected 2017-11-05
AGAGGTAGGACATCGGGTCGCGCGGAACGCCGCCCAGCCGAGTCTCGAAGTGCACGTGCGGGCCGGTACTGTTGCCTGTGTTTCCGCTGAGCGCAACTACTTGGCCCTTGGCGACTCGCTGCCCGACACGAACCTTCAGCTGCGAGTTGTGGGCCCCGCAAGCCGAGAGACCACCGCCTAGGGCGATGCAGACGTAGTTGCCGTACCCGCCCGTCCACCCCGAGATAGCCACCGTACCGGCCCCGGCGGCCCGCACCGGGGTCCCTGTTGGAACGGCGATGTCGATGCCCGCGTGCAGCCGGCCCCAGCGCTGACCGAACGGCGACGTGAACTGCCCATCGACGGGCCACACCAGCTTCCCCGATCCGCCTCCCATCGTCGGCACGGTCGGCCGAGGAGCCGCTCGACTGGAAACGGCCCGGCGGAGTCGAGCCCTGATCCGGGACTCCTCCCGACGCATCGACGCAAGGTCACTTTCCAGGCTCTCACGCCTCACCCGAACCGATCGCAGCAGAACGGTACGCGAACCCCGCGCACTCTCTAGCGCTCCCCGAGCGTCGACCAGTCGAGCCTTACCGCGAGTAATGCCCCTTCGGCTCGCCTCGATGCGCTCAGCAGCGCGCCGCTGCGCACGCTCCACGCCTGCCAAGCGTCGCTCAGTAGCGATTGCCTCGGCGCGAGCCCTTCGCACCGCAGCCATGACCCGCCGGTCCTGGACGCGAATCCGATTCAGGAACTCCGCGCGCTCGAGCAAGTCGATGAAGCCCCGACTGCTTACTACGACCCCGACGAGGTCTGGCTTGTCCGCCTGGTAGAGCTCCACCAAACGCGCCGCCAGCACCCGTTTGGCTCGTACGAGTCGCGCGCGCAGCGCAACGAGTCGACGACGTTCCGCCCGAAGTTGACGCTGCGTCCGATCGAGTACCTCAGTGCTGCGCGCGAGCTGCTCACGCGCCGATCTCTCGCGCAGCTCGAGACCTGAGATTCGCCGTTGAAGGGCCGAGATCCGCATGTCGTAGCGTCGGATGTCACCGGTCAGGACGCGCTCACGCGCCCTCCGCTTCCCGATCCGCCGCTCCGCGCCCTCGATGTCCTTACCGAGCGCCTCGAGCTTTCCGGCCGTGCCCACGCGGGCACCTGCATCAGGCATACCGGGCCCGGTCATGACCAACACCGTTGCCGCAACGAGAGCCACGAGCACGTGCAGCCCGATGCCAACCGGCACCCGCGCCCGAGCGGTCGGCGTGGCACATCGAGGGCGGCCCTTTCGTTCCATCTCCTACACATCGTAGGACTTAAGTTGCCGTGTCCCGATGGGCGCAAGCGGCGTTGCGCCACCCACCCGGGACGGTTATCCGACCTGACGCGCACCTGCGGCTCGTGCGGCGACCTGCGCGACCCCGAGGAGAACCCCTGCCGCCACCATCCACAGCGCTACGGCCTCAACGACGTTCCAATTCAGCGCCGTCGCGATCGCGCCCGTGTTGTTNNTCGGGGCGTAGAGCGAGCCGGTCACCTGGTAGAGCAGGCAAAGAATCACTCCGAACAGCACCAACATCGGGATGAAGATCGGTTCGGTGGCACCGTGCATGGCCCCGAAGATCACACCGTTGATCGTCGCCGCCAACGCAACGGCCGCCCACATCGGCATCGCGACCCGCGCCCCATCGCGCATTCCGGGGAAGACGACCCCGCGCATCAGGAACTCCTCCCCGACCGGCGCGAGGATCGTGACGGCGAGCGCAATCGCGATGCCCGATGCCGTGCTCTCGGCCGCACCGAGCGTGACCGGCAGCGTATCCGTCCGGTCGCCAACCCCGAGAAGCACACCCATACCAGCCGACAGCAAAACGTACGCCCCGAACGCCAGGGCGACCGCGCCGGCCGCCAGCAAGGGCCGTGCTGGCGGGCGCAAACCGAAGGCGGTCGCCCCCGGACGCGTCCCCAGCAGCAGAGCGAGGATCACGACCGGCACGGCCACGAAGACCGCATTCTGAACGACCATGCTCGCCAGCTGACCGGCGATTCGGCGCATGAGGTTCGCATCTCCGATCACCAGGTCCGGAACGGACGCGAGCGAGGCCGCACCCAAGGTCGAAACCAGCACCAGGAGCGCCGCCCCGAATCCCCAGCTACGGACGGTTGATTCCTCCGTGTGGTTCGACGCTGCCCCCACTACACGAACACCGGCGTGTCACGCGGCGGAGGAACGTTGAGGATCAGGCACGGGCGCCGCAAGCGGGGACGGCCTGCAACCACCCGCAGGCCATTCGCGGCCACGAGCATCGACGCCGCGATGTCGATACCGATAGCCGCCCAGAGTGGGAGGAGCCCCGCGACCAGCAGGGCCACGAGGAGCACCTTGGCGCCCAGGACAACCCCCACGTTCTGCAGCATGATGGTCCGGGCCCAACGGGCCGTCGCGACCAACGCAGCGACCTTTCGCGGATCATCACCCAGAACCACGACATCAGCTACGCCACGCCCACCCGCATCACTCACCGTCCCGAACGTGACCGCCAATCCCGCCGCGGCCAAGGCACTGGCGTCGACCGTCGCGGCGCCGACCATCGCAACGTCGTCACCCAAGACGCGAACAGCATCGGCCCGCCCACCCGCTCCAAGACCGGAAGCCACCTCCGTGACACCCAGCTCGCCGGCAATCGCGGCGGCGACCTCAGCCTGATCTTCGGCCACCGTCACCAGACGCTCAATTCCGAGGCTCCCGAGCATCTCCAGCGTCTCGCGTGTGGCTGTGACTTTCGCTCCCCCTTCGCTCCGCCCCTCCGTCGGTTCGTCCGCAGCGCGCGCCAGGCTCGCGTTGAACACGACGGTCGCAATCGTCGCTGCGCGCTCGACGTGCGCCGGCCCTTTGACCAGGACACCCGCAGCCGCAGCACGCCCGAGCACAGCGACCATCGGTACCGGAGCCGCAAGCACGAGGGCCGCAGGGCGCGCGATGATCGCCACCGCCAGGCCAGCGTAGATCGCGTCGGTAACGCTCATGACCCCCAGCACCGTCGGAACGGTCATCACCGCCGCAGCTACCGCGACCGCGACCGACATGTACCTTCGCGCGAAGGCCTCGAGCCGCTGCTCAGTCGACGACGGTCGTCCCTGCGCGTCGGCAACGAAACGCCCGATCCGCTCTACGGCCCCGTCTCGAGACGCATTCGTGACGACGAGCGCCAGCGACCCATCGCCGTTCAAAGAGCCGGCGAAGACCGAGGTACCGACTCCACAAGACACAGGCGCGGAGTCGCCGGTGAGCACCGCTTGGTCAACCGCCGACCGCCCCTCGATGATGGTCCCATCCGCGGGGACCTGCCGTCCCGGTCCGACGATCACCACGTCGCCGGCAGCCAAGGCATCGGCAGGCACAACAAGCTGCTCGTGATGAACCCCGCCGTCCGTACCGTGCCGATGGAGCACGACCGCCATCGGCGGGGTGAGTGAATCCGGCGTCTCAGATCCGCCACGCGCGCGCTCAATGGTGAGGCGTTCGAGCACGGCGCCAATCGATACGAGCACGACCACGACAGCGGCCTCCATCCACGCGCCGATCCCAACAGCCCCAACGATCACGATCGACATGAGCAAGCTCGCGCTCAGCCGCCGCGTCGAGGCCGCCGCCGCCAGACCCTCCCGCACGATAGCCGCGCCCCCCAGCACCACGCACGCGCCGTACGACAGGATCGCGAAGATGGCAGGAAAGCGCGTGAGGTCGAACAGCACCGCAACAACGAAGAGTGCAGTCGTTATGCGGGTCACACGACCAGAGCCCACAAGCCACTCGCTGAGCGTTGCGGAAGGACCGCCCGGCGACCGCTCCAGCAGGGGCGAACCGGCCTCGTGCCGGGAGTCCGTGAAGCGATGGCTGAGTTGCCTGACACAGTCGTAGACGGCCGCGAGGTCACCGACGGTCGGGTCGAGCTCCAAGCGCAGACGCGACGTGAAGGCGCTCGCGCGGACGCCGCTGACCCCCGGTAGGCGGCGGACGGCCTCCTCAACCTGCCTGGCACGGTCGACGAGATCCATGCCGTCGACGGAGAGCTCAGGGTGGGTGTAGCAGCGTTCGGACGTTCTGCGTGCCGACTCGAGCACGCGGTTCAGACGCACCTCGTCGCAGGGCCCGCGATCTCCTGTCACTCGCAGGACCGTTCCGTCGTGGACCACCTGCACGTCGCCGACCTCCGTGTGGCTGAGGAGCGCGGCACGCAGACGATCGACGCAAGGCGGGCAATCGGCGTCCCTGCCGAGCGGAAGATCAACGGTCTTGGCGTCCATGGCAGCTTTCAGCGTTTCCATCAATCGGCGCGACGGTCGCGAGACGCCAACGGTCCGAAACGAAGCGCCTCGCTGCTCCCCCCGGTACGCCCGGGGGACCAACGCCTCGCGAGCCGTCTCGCGCCACCCGGCCGCAACAGCGAGCGCGCCTCGCCACCCAGACCCCAGAGGTCAACGCCCATCGTCGTCCGCCGCAGACGCGGTGAAGACAACGAAAGTGCGACATGAGGCATGGAGCGGCGCGCGCGAAGGCTCCGCGCGCGCCGCGAACTCTAGCGCATCTCCTACATGTCGTAGGAGTTTATCCGCGTTGACGACAACGACACGCCTGCACGTCTCCGGGACCGCCCCGTCAAGGACGTGCGGGGGTCATGGGCTGGCGACCTCGCGGTCGCGGTAGCCGAGCAGACGCAGGGCGTTGCCGACGACGATAAGGGTCGAGCCCTCGTGGAGCAGCACCGCCGGCCCGATGCCGAGGCCGAGGATCGTGGCCGGGATCAGGACCACGACGATGCCGAGGCTGACGAACAGGTTCTGCTTGATGATCGAACTCGTGCGGCGACTGAGGCCGACGGCGAACGGCAGCTGCGACAGCCGATCCGACATCAGCGCGACGTCGGCCGTTTCCAGCGCGACGTCGGATCCGGCGGCACCCATCGCGATCCCGACCGTGGCGTTCGCCATTGCCGGGGCATCGTTGACGCCGTCCCCGACCATCGCGCTACGGCCCTCCTCGTCGCTCAACCGGTGAATCGCGGTGACCTTGTCCTCCGGCATCAGGTCGCCCCATGCCTCGTCGAGGCCGACCTGCTCGGCAACCGCGTCGGCGACTCGCTGGTTGTCGCCCGAGATCATGATCGTCCGCTGGATCCCGAGCTCCCGGAGCCGGGCGATCGCCAGAGCAGCCTCAGGTCGAGGCGTATCCATCAAGCCGAGCACCCCGAGGTAGCGCTCGCCGTGGCGGATGATCATGGTCGTCCGGCCCTGCTCGGCGAGCCGCGCGTTGGCGTCGCGCACCTCGTCGGGCAGCGTGGGACCGTCGACCTCGTCGAACAGCGCCGGCTTGCCGAGGTACGCCACGTGCCCATCGACCCGTCCCTGCACGCCACGACCGGTGATCGCGCGAAGCTCGTCGACGGCGGGCGTCGCCAGATCGGGCGCCCGTTCGAGGCCGTCGCGCACCACGGCCGCCGCCAGCGGGTGGTCGCTGAGCCGCTCGATCGCCACGGCGACGGTCAGCAGCTCACGCTCCGCCGCGCCGTCGGCGGGGACGACGTCGGTCAGCCGCGGCTGGCCCTCCGTCAGGGTGCCGGTCTTGTCGAACGCGATCGCCGTCAGCGCACCGAGGCTCTCCAGCGGCGCACCGCCCTTGATCAGCACCCCGCTGCGCGCGGCCCGCGCGACTCCACTGAGCACCGCGCTCGGCGTGGAGATCGCCAGTGCGCACGGGCTGGCCGCCACCAGGACCGCCATCGCGCGGTAGAAGGTGTCGCCGAACGGCTCGTCGATCACCAGTCCCGCCAACAGCAGCAGCGCGACGAGCGCGAGCACCGCGGGCACGAAGATCCGCTCGAACCGATCGGTGAAGCGCTGCGTCGGCGACCGCTGGGCCTCTGCCTCCTGCACCATCTGGACCACCCGCGCCAGCGTGTTGTCCTCGGCCCGTCGCGCGACGGCGACCTCCAGCGCCCCCTGACCGTTGATGGTGCCGGCGAAGACCCGGTGCTCGTCGGTTACCCGATCAGGAGCACGCAGGGCACCGTCGAGGTTCGCCACCGGGCGCTTGTCGACCGGGACGCTCTCCCCCGTGACCGGTGCCTGGTCGACGCTGCTCTCGCCGGCTACGACGACCCCGTCGGCCGGCAGTCGATCGTTAGGGCGCACCAGCACGACGTCGCCGACCTGCAATTGCTCGACCGGCAGCTCGACTTCGGCACCAGCGCGTCGAACGAGCGCGGTCTTCGGCGCCAACGCCGCGAGCGCCTCGATCGCCCGCCGAGCCCGGCCCATCGCGTAGTGCTCGAGAGCGTGCCCGAGGCTGAAGAGGAACAGCAACACCGCGCCCTCGGCCCACTTACCCAAGGCCGCCGCGCCTGCCGCGGCGACGAGCATCAGGAAGTCGACCTCGAAGCGCCCGCCCCGGATCGTGTCGATTGCCTCACGGACGGTGAAGTAGCCGCCGAAGCCGTATGCCAGCACGTACAACGCGACCGAGACGCCGCTGGGCAGGTCGGTCAGCCAGCCAACGAGTACGCCAGCCAGGTACGCCGCGCCCGCCGCCAGCGCGAAGATCAGCTCGGTGCGCTCGCCGAAGATGCCGCCATGATCGTGACCGTGGCCGTGATCCTCGTCGTGGCCGTGGTCAGCGTGCATCGCGGTCGCGGGCGGCCCGCCGCTCGTCGTCGGAGGAGCCCCGGAACGCAGGCGCATGCCAAGTCCCCGCAGAGCCGACGAGATCGTGGCCTCATCCGTGCGCGACCGTACGTACTCCACGCGGACCGTTCCGGCCGCGCTGGCCGTCGCTTCGAGCACCCCCTCAACCCGCTGCAGGCGCTCGGCGACCGTCCGCGCGCGACGTTCGTGGGTGATGCCGTCGACGTTCCAGACGGCGTGGCCGATCTCCCCGCTGAGCCGCACCCCGGCCTGACGGGTCGCACGGCGCACCTCGGTCAGAGACGTCCGGTCGCGGTCGTAGTGGACGCAGAGACGCGGAGCACCATCGGCGGCCGTGGTCGAGACGTGCACCCGATCGACCCCGGGCAGCGCACCGACATCCGCTCGCAGCCGGGTGACGCACCCGTCGTCTGCGTCGGGGATGTCAGGTAGAAGGACGGAGACCTCAAGTTGGATCGTGTCGGACATCGCTTCCGGGGGGGTCGCAGGACGAGTCGACGTGAACATATCATGAATTCATGAACTAAGGGCCTCTATTATGCGTGTGTGCCCTCACCGGACCCCTCCGACCCCAGCGCGCTGCTCCCCGTATCGGACGCGCAGGCCCGCGCGGTCGCCGAGATCATGCAGGCGCTTGCGTCACCGAGCAGGGTTCAGATCCTCGATCACCTGCGGCACGCGCCGTGCGCCGCAGGCGAACTCGCCGCCGCGGTCGGCCTTGAGCAGAACACGCTCTCCAACCACCTGCGCCTGCTGCGTCATCTCGACCTCGTCGTGAGCGAGCGCCGTGGTCGCAACGTCATCTACGCCCTGTACGACGACCACGTCGTCCAGCTGCTCGAGCAGGTCCTCGAGCACGTCGCGCACCTGAAAGACGCTGGGAGGTCACAGGTGGTCCGCGAGCAAGACGGTTCCGATTGGTGAGAATCGTACGACGCTACGCCGAAGCGAGCAGCCGATCGAAGTTCACGCCGTGCGACCGGTCGACCCGCTGTTCGAGCTGCGCGTAGACGTCCATCGTCATCCGCGAATCGGCGTGGCCGACCTGGCTCATCACCCACTTCACGTCGAACTGATTCGCACGCAGCGCGATCGAGATGTAGGTCCGACGCAGGCTGTGCGGGCTGATCTTCGGCATCTGCGGAAGGCCCTTCGCGGCCCGGCGCTTGGTCGCCAGTTCGGCGGCGTCGTTGACGATCGTGCCGACCCGCTCCCGTGTGATCCGACAACCGGACTGACTCTGGATCAAGTAGTCGTTCGAACCTCTGTTGTGACCAGCGCGTTGTAGACGGTCCAGGTGGTCCACGACGGCCTCCACCAGCGCCGGGGTCATCTGAACCTCGCGGATACCGGTCTCGGTCTTGGAATCCGGGATGCAGAACCGCGCGCCGTCGGGTTCGTGCAACCGAACGTGGCCGATCTTCATGTCGCACAGCTCGCTCACCCGGATGCCGGTGCGGCCGAGCATCTCGCAGACGATCCGTCGCCCCGCATAACCACGACCCACAGCTTCCACGCCGAGGCGCTTCATGTGGAAGTTGACCGTCGACCGTGACAACTTCAAACGCTCGGCAACCTGTGCCGGCCGAAACCCGCGAACCAGCAAGCCAGCAACGGCACGCGTGGTCTCCCCCGCATCCTCCCGGATCGGTCCGATGACCGACTGATCCTGCCGGGACGCAGCCGCCAGCAGCGCGGTCAGCTCATCGACCTCCAAGAAGCTGCGACGCGGCTTTGGCACATGCACCTTCATGCGCCGGCCGCGCGCCGGATTGGTGGCGACGTGGCCGTCTTCGATCGCCTCGTCGAGGATCGCGGCGAGGACAGCGATCAGCCGGGCGATCGACCCCAGGCCGAGCGGCTTGGCCGGACGGCCGCTTCGGTCCCGCAAATCCGCGCCGGCATCGAGCGCCTCCCGCATCTCTTGCGCCTCGGTCAGCTTGAAACCCTTGAATCGCTGGCAGAGCTTGCGGTTGATCTGATCGAGCCGATAGTGGCCGAAGAACCGCACCAAGTGCCCCAGCTGGGTCCGGTAGCCCTGCTGGGTGTTCGTCTTGATCGGGCGCTTGCCGATCTCGCCTGTGATCTTCGCTTCCAGCCACCATGCCGAATAGGTACCGAACAGCGGAACACGGCTCTCGTCGTCAATCGGCTCGATGACCGGCGTCGGGCGCTTCCACACGCCGACCCGGATTCGAGCGAGAATGTTGCCGAGTTCGGTGCGGGCGCCGGGTTCGTCCCAGCCACCGCCGCAGCCGCAGGCGCAGCCGTCTTGCTCGTGCAGCACGATCCGCACGCGTTCACCTTCGAACGGCACGCGCAGGTGAAACGCGCGGGTGCCGTCGGTCAGCGTATGGGTGTGGATCGTGCCGGTGGTCTGGCGTGGCATCAGCGACGCCCGCCCGTGACGCTACGGTGACCATGCATCGGGTGGTCCGTCCTCCCGGTGTCGGGCCGGGGGCGTTGCCACGCCGCCCGGCCGCTGTTCGTACTGTCCTTCCGACTGTAGGTGGTGCAACCGGCCACGCCAAGGCCCGAAGAAGGTCCAGACCGCACCGGCCGAGTCTTGGGGTCGAAATCCGGCCCGGGCGGTCGCAGGCTCAAGGCCAAGTCGAGGTCGAACCGCAGCCGGCCACGCGGGCCGCCCAGGCGAATTGCTTCGAGCTGCCTGGCGTGCCGGTAGACCCATTCGCGACGCACCCCGAGACGGGCGGCGAGCGTCGCGGCATCGACCAGCCGCACCGGACGAACCGGTTCGTCCGCCGTCCGCGCTTGGTCACGAAGCAGCTCGGCGACCCGTTGGGCGATCCGCTCGACCAGTTCGTCCGTCGCTTCCATCTCAGGCCTCGTGGCCCGTGTTCGCGTGGTTTGTGTCGCTAGCTCGGTCAAGCCAGTCCACCGACGGCGACGGATTGCGCATCGTTCGCCAGATCTCGGAGAATGGACCCGCCGTCCGCAGGTCATCGAGAAGGCATGCGGAGATCTCGACCTGCGGCGTCCGACGCAGCTCCGGATGCTCGGCACAGAGCGAGAGCACCGTATGCCGGCGCCGACGCAATCGCTCCGGAGTCCCGCCGTCGAGGACCAGCAGGACGGTCGGGAAGACGGGATAGCGCGTCGACCAGAACCGCACCGACCGCGTCCCATTCTCGGGTACGGCGTGGCGGTAGAGTCGGGCGTAGCGGATGAGCTTGGCGACGAGTAGGTCGAGGGGCATCGTGTTGCGGTCCAGCTCGAGGAACCGGTAGTGAAACCGCACCCCGCGCCGGCCGCGCTCCTCGTAGGTCAACAGCGCGTCCGCGATCAGCTCCTCCGGCCGTCGACGACCCGGAGCAGGCCCGATCGGATGCGCCAGTTCGTGCCGCCACGACAACGGCCCGAACCCGTCCCCCCGGGCGCGAGCGACACGGACGAATGCAATCCCGACGTCGTTGACCGCCAGCGTGTGCCGCTGGAGCGGCCCCTGCGCCTGTTCCTGGTCGAGGAGCTTGCGACGCGACTCCGCGTGCGGAACGGCCTCGACCGCTTCGGCACCTTCCGGGGTGATGTAGGCGAGCTTCACACCGTCGCTTCGGCGGATCGATGCGGCGAGTCCCGCATCTTCCAGGCAACGGAGCAGGTACTGCACCCAGCGCTTGGACGCCCCGGGCGTGTTGATCTCGTGCAGCTGGACGGTCGAGAGCAGCCGGTGCGGGTAGAGCCCTTCCGCCACCGCCACCGCCACCGACGGCAACCGCAACTCCCCACTCGCACCGACACGCGCCACCGCGCTCATGACCCCTCACCTCCGGGCTCCTGCTCTCCGGTCCAATCGGACTGCCCGACCGGGGACGGCTCCTCATCGCCGTCGGGGTCTGGTTCTTCGTCGCCCTGCGGGCAGAGGTGTTGGAGGATCGCCTGATCGTGGTCGTTCAGCGCGGCCACCGCGCCGGTGATTGCGCGACGTCCGGTGGCCCGATCGATCGCGTCCTCCAACGCGCCCAGCTGGTCAGGCCGGTAGGCGTCGGGAAAGAGGTCTTCGACCGGTACGCCGTGGATGAGGAACGGCGGGCTGATCTCCGCGTTCAGCGTGACCGAGGCGAGGTAGGTGTAGCGCTCGATCTTCGTCAGCACGTCCGGTTTGACCTGGCCGCCCCACTCGCGGGCGAGCATCGCGGCGGCCTTGGAGTTCATCGCTGTCGACATCAGGTGAGAGCGGTTGGTCGAGACCGCGTTCCAGGTCGCTGGACTCAGCCGCTCCGGGTTCTGGTTGAACAGGCAGGCCCGGATCCCGTACTTCGCCGCCTGCTCCAGCAGGGCCGCCAGGGTGTCGGAGGCTGCGCCGTCGTAGGTCTGGACCTCATCGAGGAACAGGTAGAACGGCCGGCGTTGCTCCGGCGCAAGCTCCGCGCGGGTCTTGGCCTGGTGCAGCAGGTCGTAGACCAGGAAGTTCGCGATCAACCGGTCCCGCACCGACCCCGACCCCGGGCAGGCGAGCACGATCTGGCCGCGGTCCATCGCCGCTCGAACGTCGTAGGTCGATACCGGTGAGCCCAGGAGCGCGGCGACCGACGGGGAAACCCTGAGCCGGTCGATCAGGTTTGTGACCGGGGTGATGGCCTCCGTCGACAGTCGCGGGAACCGGTCGACGAAGAACGACCGCGTGGCCGGCGACACGAACGGCAGGACCGCGTCCCGCCATTCGTCGTTGCCCAGCAGTGTCGGCACCTGGAACAGCGTCGGCGCCAACGCCTGGGGGAGCCGTGCGGACAACTCCGTCAGTGCTTGGGCGGCCTGGGTGATCAGGTTCAACGCCCGCGTGTTCTGCTCACCCCAGTTCAGAGCCGATGCGAACGCATCGACGACCGCATCGACGCGCTCAGCCCGACGGGATGCAGGCAGGCCGTGGGAGGCGAAGAGGTTCCAGCCCGGCTGCCGGTCCGGGTCGGCGAGGTTGATCTCCACCACCCGCTCCCTGAGTCCCTCGTCGGTCAGGTAGCCCTTGAGCTTCGCGATCGCGTCCTCGTGCGGGTCCAGGAAGAACACGCCATGCCCGGACCGCGCCAGATGCAAGCACTGCCCGATCGCCGTCTCCGTCTTCCCGTACCGCGACCGACCACCCATGTAGGAGAAGAACGTGTCCCGCAGCGGGACGCCGACCAGCCGCTCGCCGCGCTGGGTGCTGACCCGCCCCAGCGGCAACAGGTCCGGCTGCCCGTGGAACGTCGGCAGGCCGGACGGAGGCGGCGGGATCACCCCGCCAGAACGCACGACGTTCGGTGCCACGCACTTGACCGACGGCGGCTTCAACAACCCCGCGATCTCCGACGCGGTGACGATCCCCGCCCGACCGGGGCGAAACAACCCGGTCCGCAGACGACGATCGAAACGACGACGACGCAACAGGCCATCGGCACCACCCAGCAGCGCGAGACCGCCGGGCAGCCTGAGCCCGCGGGCGCGGAAGTGGTTCTCCCCCGTGAACTGGTCGAACGTCGCCGCCAGCCCCTGCACCAACTGCACCGCTCGTCCCCGCGTCGGTGCAGTCGCCTGGACCAGCACCTGAAGCTCAAACAGCGGCTCCGGACTTCCCAACTTGCTGGTCAGCGCCCGCTGACCGCTCCGCCGCTCCACCAGATCAGCCGGCAACGCGCCACCACGCCCACCACGTCGAGGGCTGTCGATGAGTTCGCCGAACGCCGCGCCGACACTCTGGTGCTGATGCTCGCGACGCGCCTGGCGCAGCAGGCGTCGACGGACCCGGCCACGCCGGCCGGCGGTCAGCGGCAGCAGGTCGATGCACACCTCCGCCGCTTCGCCTGCCTCGTGTTCCACGTTCCCGATCGCGCGGGCGACCGACATCAGCGGATCGGGGTCCAGACCGACCTGCCGCAACGGCTCGATGCTCGACCGCGCCAACACGAGCTCGACGCGGGCCACCGCACCGGCAGCGGGCCGCACGTCCTCGTCGGTGTCGGGCGTGGTGTCGTGCAGCTCAACCTCGGGGTAGGTCGCGTTGGTGAGCGCCGTCCGCGCATAGGCGGGCAGATCAACCTCATAGCGCAGCCGTCCCGCAGGGTCGCCGGACAGGAGCAGTCGGGCGGAGCTGGCGGGGCGGTCGAGCAGACCGTGGAGCACACGTTGGGTGCGGCCGAGCGCGGCCGCGAAGCGGGTGACGGCTTCGTCCGCAGGATCGAAGTCGTCGCTGGGAACCAGCTGCACGCGCACACGGCGGCCCAACGCCCGACCGATGACCAGCCGCCGCAGGACTCCAAGCGCGACCAGCGCGAGCAGCGCCGCGACGAACACGACCAGGGTCAGCGGGCTCTTGCCCAGATCGCCCAGCAGCGCCAGACCGTCACCGAGCTTGGACATGACGAGCACGGCGGCCACCGCGGCGGCCAGCAGCAGAACAGCGGCGATCTCTCGCGAATCGTTCTCCCTCATGCCGAACCCCTTGCGATCCGGGAATAGATGTCAGCTCCGCCACGGGGCCAGAATCGCCCTCCCCGACGGCGATCCGAGGCCCCCGCTCGATCTCCCCGGCGAAGCGGGAAGCGACGCAGGAAACGAACCGGCAAACGAAGCAGGAAACGAAGGACGAGACCCCACCCCAGCCGACTCCCGACGACGCTCATCGCCGCACCGCCCGACCCTGCGCCGCGACCGTCGGCGCCATCGCGGCGTCCAGCACCGCACGGGCGACCGGCGGACAGACCGCGTTGCCGATCTGCCGAAACTGCCGCGTCCGCGCACCCTGCCACGGATAGTCGCGCCGGAACCCCTGCAGCACCCCGGCCTGCTCAGGCGTCACGCGCACCGCTTCTCGTCCCGAGCGGTCCAGACCGTGGGGATAGCGGCGACTGCGCTTGGTGCCCGGCGTGTGGATCCGCGGATCACCGAGCACGGTCGTCGCCGGTCGTCGGTGGGTCCAGGCTGCGCCGGAGAGGTTCGAGGACGTCAGGGTCGGCGACGGACAACCCGCCGAGCGCGGGCGCCGCGTCGGACGTCGATCGTCAAACCCCGTCGGCAACGCCCCGCCGAGCCGCTCGACCGTCCACACCCCCGCCATCGTGTCCACCGTGCGCGAGGGCCGACTTGCCGGCCGCGAGAGACCACGGGGCCGTCGGCCGCTGTCGGTCTGGCAGTTCGTGTGCGTGATCCGCGTCGACGGCCAGCCGAGCGCACGGGCCATGCTCACCCACGAAGGCAGGCCCTCCTCGCCCGGCTTGACCTGGTCGGGCTTGCGCGGGTTGTAGGAGCGATGCGTCGGCTTCGGCAACTGAACCGACCCGTCGAGCGAGGCGATCAAGAAGCAGCGGCGGCGACTCTGCGGCACCCCGTACTGCTCAGCGCTCAACACGCCGACCGCCGTCCGATACCCGTGACCTTGGAGCAGGTCGGCAAACAGCTCCCACAGCTCGAGCACGGGCGGAACCTGTTCCATCGCCACCCACCGCGGGCGCAACTCAAGTGCCCAGCGGAGCGGTTCGACGGTCAGCAGCGATCGTTCGTCTGCGCAGGCGGCGAGATGCGCCGGCCGGGTGTCGTGACCCGCGGCGAGCTCGTGGGCGCAGGCGATGACGTGCTGCTTGTCCTGACGGCCGAGCTTCTTTCCGGCCGTCGAGTACGCCTGGCACGGCGGGGAGCCGATCAGCCCCCACACGGAACCGAACTCGGCGGGGTCCAGGTGGGCGATATCCGCATCGAGGCGCGGGTGTCCAGCCGTCTCCGCTGTGGCGCAGGCGAGCGGGTCCGTTTCGATGCCCAGCGCGGTGTGGCCGAGCTGGCGGAGGCCTTCGTCCCAGCCGCCGGCACCGGCGAACAGGTCGATGATCCGATGATCACTCATTCGAGATCCTTCGGTTGATTGCTAGGTCGCAGCACGTCGATCCACGACGGCGCGAAATGCCCGGTACGCGGGCGGTTCTCTTTCTGGCCCTGCGAGGCGGAGGTCGCCCAAGAGAGATGGAGGTGCGGACCTCCCCCGCAGGGAATGCAGCTGGTGGGATCGCCGTGCCCCGGATAGCCCGAGTAGCCAGCGAACCGAAACGGCGGACTCGCACAGACCGGCGCCATCCCGCTGGCTGCACAGGCGCGCTTCCAGCCGACGGCTCGGGCCAGGCGTTCGACGGTCTGCCAGCCGCCGCTGGGTCCTGGGACGACATCGATCGCCGCCCCCAAGGGGTGCTCGCCAGACAGCGAATGGATGCTCTGGCACGCGGTAACGCGGGTGCCGAAGCGCCGCATCAGGAAGACAACATCGGCGACGATCCTCGCGTCGCACTGCATCGCGCCGAAGCCCGTTGCGACCACCGAGGAGGGCAGCGGTGCGAGGCTGCGCGGTTGGTAGACCCGGCGGGCGGCGCCGAGCTTCCGTGCACCTCCGGCCGGCGGCTGGCCGCTCTGTTCGCCGCAGCCCGAGTTACCGCCGCTGGTGGGCGGGATCGGCGGGACGTTCGATGCCGGGCGTGCGGTGGCGCCATCGGTCGGATCCGGGCTGCCTTCGCCGCGGAACCCGTACTGCACCGCACGCCGCATGACCTGCTCGGCGTAGTTGGCCACCGCATCGCCGCACGCGCCGTAGTAGCGGCACGCCGCCTCGCGGTACTCGGCATAAATGCCGCCCGTCGCGGGCGCGTTCTTCTCGCGCCGCAGAACCTTCGCGGCGGTGAAGATCGCGTCCGCCGGATCGTTGACGTCGAGGCGATCGTCGCGGTTGCCGTCGGTCTTGTAGAGGTCCCACAACGTCGGACCTCCACCGGGGCTGCACGATGAGCGGCGGCGCATCGCGATCTGCATCGGTCCGGCACAGCCGAAGCCGTTGTCGCCTGCACAGGAGCCGTGATCGCACTCCTGCGCCCCGATCGACGCGAGAAACGTCCAGTCGATATTCAACGCCCGTCCTGCCTGCCGGTAGAGCCGCAGGCGCGATGCCGGGATGTCGGCGACCGCGGAGCGACTCGGCGACGGCCCGGCCGGTCCACGACCACCCGGCGCGGCGGGGCTGGCAGCGCACTGCTCGAGGCCGCCACCGAGGGCGAGCGCGAAGCTCAGCATCGCCAGCACCACGACGCCGACCGGAAGCAGCACCAGCGCCCAGACGCACCACCGCGA
>JACYYJ010119224.1_pt2 | contig 15770 bp, 8 predicted proteins | sample 8236861 | NCBI WGS metagenome assembly JACYYJ01 (sample SAMN14103086, study PRJNA606662) | landfill metagenome | isolation source: landfill solid waste | place: India:New Delhi, Okhla landfill site | collected 2017-11-05
CCGGCCACCCGGCGTTCGGCGTTGCTGAGCACGGTGAAGCAGTCCACGTCCCGGGGCGTTGCCGAGGGAAGTTCGCGAACCTCCTGGTCCTGCGGCCCGCGGTTCTTCGGCGGCGCCTGCCGAGTACCGCACAACTCCATCAGCTCGGCCGCACGTTCGGCCATGTGCTTCGCCTTGCCGAAGTCGCCGAGTTCCTGGTAAGCCCTGCTGAGAGCGTTGTGGCCATGAGCGAGTTGCAGCTTGTCGCCGACCTGTCGCAACAGTTCCGTGCTGTCGCGCAGTATGGCGGGCCTGGCCTGCACGTCGCACACCGACGCCAGCACCCGCAGTGTGACGCCCCGGACCCGCGACGACGAGTTGCCCACCAGTTTGAGTTGCTGCCGCGCGAGTTCCTCGGCCTGTTCGCGTTTGCCCAGTGCCAGGAGCGCCTCGGCGGCCGCGGTGCGCCACGGGATGAGCCGGGGGAAGTCCATCTGCCACTGCAGCAGCTTCTCGCCGCACGCGAAGAAGTCGCTGAGCGCCATGTAGGCGCGGTCGGTGGCCAGGTGGTAGCAGCCGCGCGCGTACAGGTAGGCCAGCCCCCACGACGTCTCGAACATGCTCTGCGGCACGGCGCGCCGGAGGATCGCCTCGGCCTCGGCGTGCTTGCCCAGGCCGGTGAGGGCGAGCAGGAGGATGCTCAGCGGTGCGCCGATCGAGGTGCCCCAGCTCTGCGGCGACATCGTCGCCATCGACGCCGCGGCGAGCTTCTCGGCCTCGGCCAGGTCGCCACGCCGGTAGGCGATGGTCGCGGCGGTCGCCTCCAGCTGGGCCTGCCACGTCGTGGCTCCTCGCGCGCCTGCTTCCTGACTCAGGATGGAACACCAGCGGGTCGCCTCGTCGAGCCTGTCCGCGACGACCAGCGCCACGAGCGCGACGGAGACGGGCCGGACGGTGGTGTCGCCCAACCGGCACCCCTGCAACACCTGCTGTGCGCCTCGCAGGGCGAGGTCGTCCTTGCCGTCACTCAGCGCCGCGTCGAGTGCGGCTGCGGCCGTGTCGAGCGGCTGGTCGGTGAACGAGTCGGTCGGTTTCCGGTCCACCGGGTGAGCGGGCAGGAGGCCGGGGTGCGAGAGCAGCAACGACGGGTACACCCAGCGCAGCTCGGCCGTGAGCTGGGCGCGGGCTTCGGCCGACGTGTCCTTCCACCGTCCGAGCAGGTCGGTCGCCTCCTCGAACCGGCCGTGCCACAGCAGGTAACTCACCACGGCGGGCACGTCGGTGTCGCGCAGGGCTCCGGTGTCGAACGCGAGTCGCAGCGTGGTGAGGTGCTGCGCGGCAGCCGAGGGGTTGACGCGCCACTCGATGTGGGCCAGCTTCACGGCGATCACCGCGCGCCGGCCGTCGTCCTCGCACGCCAGGTGCGCGAGCTTGAGGCACTCGATGGCCTCCTGCACCTTGTCGTCGACCAGTGCCTGCTCGGCGGCGCTGCACAGGACGTGGACCATCCACGGGCCGTCCTTGACCGGACCGGCCGCCACGAGGTGGGAGGCGACCACCGTCGACTCCGCGCCCTCGTGTTGCAGCATCCGGGCCGCCCGCACGTTGAGTGTCGTGCGTTGGTTCGGCGAGGTGCCGTCGAGCACGGCCTCGCGAAGTGTGTCGTGGCGGAACCAGGCCTCGTTCATGAGCCCGGCGTCGCCGAGGACGCAGAGTGCTTCGTTGACCGTTTCCGCGTCCACGCGCAGCAGGCGCGCCAGCCGCCGGGCCGAGGAGTTCGGCCCGAGCACGGCGGCGGCGCGGGCGACCCGCACGAGGCTGTGCTCCCACGCGTGCAGGCAGGTCAGCACCGCCTGCGCGAAACCGGGGCCGGTGACGGGGGCGACCGGGTCGGCGGGGTTGCGGTCGGGCATCGCCGCGAGCGTGTCCTCCAGGAGCCCGTTCAGCAGGAACGAGTTGCCGCCCGTGATGGCGAGTGCCTGGTCCACCAGGGGTTCGGTGTTCGTGTCGCCGAGTCGTTCGCGGACCATACCGGTGACCTGGTCCCGCGTGAGCAGCTCCAAGCGCAGTCGGCGGCAGTGCGGTTGACGGAAGAGTTCGGCGTCGAACAGGGGGTGGGTCGGCCTCGGCGGCGTCCATTCGTTGAGCACCAACATGATGCGCGCCGAACGGAGTCGCCGTTGGAGGTACAGCAGGGTCTGCAGCGATGCGCCGTCGGCGTACTGGAGGTCGTCGATGCCGATCACCACGGTGCGGTCCTCGGCGAGGTCGAGCAGCGTCGTGGCGAGATTGTGGATCAGGCGGGCGTGCACCTGCCGGATCGTCACCGGCTCGCTCTCCGCGGTCTCGGCGTCCATCAGGTCGTCACCCAGCAACTGGCTCGCCATCGCGGTGGCCTCCGGCGGCAGGGTGGTGCTGTGGAACAACTGGCTGATGACGCCGAGCATGAGCGTGCGCTCCGCCCGGGAACAGGTGGCGTTCAGTACGAGCGCGCCCTGGTCGGTGACCCACTCGGCGAAGCGTTGCAGCAACATCGCGCTGCCGCTGCCGATCGGTCCGTTGATCATCACGACCTTGCCCGACCCTCTGTCGGACTCGGTGTACAGGGCCCTCAGCGTCTCGAACTCGTTCCGCCACACGGCGCACTGCTGCCCCATAGCGACCTTCCTCAGACCTCGTCCTCGATTCAGATGCCGCTGACGGCTTGACTCCACGTCCGCGAGGCCTGCGGTGGCGGGTACGCAGAGTAACCGCAGTCGTCTCGACTCATTCGATGTGATGAAGAAACTAGCCAGCCTGATAACGCGTCGTCAAGCTGACACAAAGAACGTCAGTGTTCTGTTCACCCGCTATATATCGAGATTTTTTAATTGCGGGCGGCCCTGCGTTCTCAGGGGCCGGGATGGCTGTGAGCAGCGCGTCAGTGGGATGACGCAGCCTGTCGCGTGTGGAGGTATGCGGGCGGCACCGCGTCGGGCGCGCGACGGCGACTTCCTGCGAAGAGGTGCCACCTGCGCTGGTGACGAGGTCTCGGGTACGGGAACGTCTGGCCACGAAAGTGTGATGTCGCGAAGGTCGTCGGTGGACTCGTCCGAGTCGAGCTCGAAACATTTCCGTGGCCGTGCCGTGATGAGGGTGGGCGCGGTACCGGGTACTTTGCGGCCTGGTCGTAAATGGATTTCTTCCATTCTGAGTGCGGCTCCATTTCACGGAGCCGCACTCACCCTGTGTGGCCGGTGAGTAACCTGGCCCCCACGGTTCAGGAGCGGGTCCCGGCCAGCCCGTCCTGGATGAGCTTCACGACCTCGCGCTGGTGGTCGACGAGGAAGAAGTGGCCGCCCCGGTAGGTGTGCACGGTGCAGTTCCGCGAGGTGTGTTCCCGCCAGGCCTGGGCCTCGTCGGCGCTGGTGACCGGATCGGCGTCACCTGTCAACACCTCGATCGGACAGTCCACGACGGCCTGGGGGTGGCAGCGGTAGGTCTCCACCGCGGTGTAGTCACCCCGGATCGCGGGCAGGATCATGCGCACCAGTTCCTCGTCACCGAGAACGCGGGCATCGGTGCCCGACAGGCGCTTCATCTCCGCGATGATCCCGTCGTCGTCCCTGCGGTGCACGGCCTCGTCCCGATACCGGCTCGGCGCACGCCGTCCCGAGGCGAACAACAGCCGCGGCGAAAGGCTCTGCTCACGCATTCGTAGCGCGACCTCGAACGCGACGAGTGCTCCCATGCTGTGCCCGAAGAACACCACGTCGTCGTCGAGCGCCGGACGCAATGCGGTGAACACCTGATCGGCCAGCACGCCGAGGTCGGAGATACACGGCTCCGAGCGGCGGTCCTGCCTGCCCGGGTACTGGACGTTGAGGACTTCGGCCTCACCGAGGGCGGCCGACATCGGCCGGTAGAAGCTCGCCGATCCGCCGGCGTGGGGAAAGACCACCACGCGATGCGCGGCGGTGGGCCGGGGGTGGAAGCACCTGATCCAGGCGCTGCTGTCCACCGTCGTCGTCATCTTCCGGTGTCCCTTTCGACGAGCGGGCGCGACCTGGTGATCTCTCACCGGTGGTGAAACTAGAAGTGATCCCCAGGGCGGCCAACCCCTACGAGCCCCCTCAACCTGCGGCTAGGGGCGCCCCTCTCGCCGGTCGCTGCCGTCCCGACGAAAGTCATGTGCTCCCCGACCCGGCTAGACCTTCGTCAGCGGGTCCGCTACCTAGCGCCGTTCCGTGCGAAACGGTCGAGCGGGTGAAATGGGAAGTGGTCGGCGACAACGCAGGCCACTTACCGCGACACCGTTGTCCGCGTCCTTTCTGGAAGAAGTGACGCGAGGCAACGGCGCCGCATGCCGATCAGGGAGCGGAATGTCCAGAACAGCGGTTCAGAATCGGCTCGGACACTTCGTGAACGAGGCGGCGCGAATCCGCTTCATGGAGAGCTACGAGCGCGCGATGCAATTCTGGCCGTCGCCGCGCGAGGAGTTCGACGTGCCGACGTCGTTCGGGAGCACCCGGGTCTACGCCCACGGGGCGGGTGATTCCCGGAAACCGGTGGTGGTTCTGCTGCACGGCCAGAACGCGACGGCGGCGTCGTGGCACGCGAACGTGGGCCCACTGGCCGAGCATTTCGCCGTGTACGCCGTGGAAACGCTCGGTGAACCGGGGATGAGTGTCCAAAGCGAACCGATCGTGCACGCCGAGCAGAGTGCCGAGTGGCTCGCCGAGGTGCTCGACCGTCTCGGCCTCACCCGGGTCCATCTCGTCGGACTGTCCTACGGTGGGTGGCTCGCGGCCAACCACGCGCTGCGCCGGGGGGACCAGCTCGCATCGCTCACCCTGCTCGATCCCGCCGCCGTGTTCGCCGGAGTGCACCTGCCGACCCTCCTGCACGCCGCTCTCGCCGGGTTGCTCGGTGTCGACAGCGTGATCCGGAAGTTCATCATCAAGATCCGGAACGGCAGCAGGCCGAGTGAAGCCCAGATGCGGCTGCTCGTCGACGCCATGCGCACCTACCGTGTGCGGCTCCCGCCGCCGCTGCGCTTCGGGGACGCCGACCTCCGTTCGATCAGGGTGCCCTCCCTCGTGTTGTTCGGGGCCAAGAGCGCGATGCACAACTCGCACCGCGCGGCGGAACGGGCTCGCCGCCTGCTGCGCGACGTCCGGGTCAACCTGCTGGCGGGAACCGGGCACGGGCTGCCGTCGGAGCGCACCGAGACGGTGAACGCGGACATCGTCGCGTTCGTGCGGAGCATCACCGACGCGGAACGGTGAGGCGAGCCTTCGGTACGACACCCGACCTCCGTTCGGCCCGAACGGGGCACGGCCCTCGTTCCGTGATGGAGCGGCCGGATGATCGCCGCATTCTGCGGGACGCCCCGGAAGCCAGTGGTGCACCTCACGCCGGAACCGTGCGGGTGGCGCACATCACGGGGAAATCGGCCCGGCGTGATATACGCCGTCTTGCCCCGCGAGCCATTGCGATGTTTCGTTGAGGTTTAACGATTCGGGTCATCGACCAGTTGTCCAGGAGGCGGGTGTGCCAATTCACGAACGGCTCGAAAGCGTCTACGCCGAAGTACTGGCGCGTAATCCAGGCGAGACGGAGTTCCACCAGGCCGTCCGTGAGGTGCTCGAGAGCATCGGACCCGCTGTGGGCAAGCACCCCCAGTACGCGGACGCGAAGATCGTTTCCCGGATCTGCGAGCCCGAACGTCAGATCATCTTCCGGGTGCCGTGGGAGGACGACCGTGGCGAGATTCACATCAACCGCGGCTTCCGGATGGAGTTCAACAGCGCACTCGGCCCCTACAAGGGTGGTCTCCGCTTCCACCCGTCGGTGTACCTCGGCATCGTGAAGTTCCTCGGGTTCGAGCAGGTCTTCAAGAACGCGCTCACCGGGTTGCCCATCGGGGGCGGTAAGGGTGGGTCGGACTTCGACCCCAAGGGCAAGTCCGACCGCGAGATCATGCGGTTCTGCCAGAGCTTCATGACGGAGCTGCACCGCCACATCGGCGAGTACACCGACGTGCCCGCGGGCGACACCGGTGTCGGCAGCCGCGAGATCGGCTACCTGTTCGGCCAGTACAAGCGGATCACCAACCGCTACGAGTCGGGCGTGCTGACCGGTAAGGGCCTCATCTACGGCGGCGCCCGCGTGCGCACCGAGGCCACCGGATACGGCACCGCCTTCTTCGTCAACGAGATGCTCGCGGCGCGCGGCGACAGCTTCGCGGGCAAGACCGTCGTGGTCTCGGGCTCCGGCAACGTCGCCATCTACGCGATCGAGAAGGTGCACCAGCTCGGTGGCCGCGTCGTGGCGTGCTCGGACTCCGCCGGATACGTCGTGGACGACAAGGGCATCGACGTCGAGTTGCTGAAGGAGATCAAGGAGGTTCGCCGCGAGCGGATCTCGGCGTACGCGGACCGGGTGCCCCACGCCCGGTACGTGGAGGGCCAGCAGGTCTGGGAGGTCCCGTGCGACGTCGCGATGCCGTGCGCCACGCAGAACGAGATCACCGGCAAGGAGGCGGAGCGCCTCGTCCGCAACGGCTGCACCGTCGTGGCCGAGGGCGCCAACATGCCGACCACCCCTGAGGCGGTGCGCCTGTTCCAGGATGCCGGTGTGGCGTTCGGTCCGGGCAAGGCCGCCAACGCGGGCGGGGTGGCCACCTCGGCGCTGGAGATGCAGCAGAACGCCTCCCGCGACTCGTGGTCGTTCGAGTACAGCGAGGACCGGCTCGAGGACATCATGCGCGACATCCACACGCGCTGCCTGGAGACCGCCGACGAGTACGGCATGCCCGGCAACTACGTGGCGGGCGCCAACATCGCGGCCTACACCCGGGTCGCGGACGCGATGCTCGCGCTCGGCCTCATCTAGCGACGACTCTCGTCACCCGCGCGGCAGCGTCGCGACGATCTCGCTCGCGAGCTGCTGCGCGGGTTCGCACGGGACCGGCTCGTCCTGGCTGTACGTGATCGACACTTCTTCCATGTGCCGGTCGTCGATGTGGCGATGCGCCCAGTGGACTTTGCAGTAGATGCGGTCGGCGTCGGTGACCATTTCGGCCTCGACGCCGTCCAACGACACCGGCCGGTTCGTCGCGCCCTCGGGCGGCTCGCTCCCGGGGAAGCCGGGCGCGATGCGCAGCCGGGCGGAGCGGGAGCCCTCCCACCGGCAGGTGTGCAGACCGTCGAACGTCGGCTTCGTGGGGCCCAGGACGTCCCGCACCGCCGCGTCGTCCAGCAGCAGGCAGGGGTCCAGGGGATAGGCACTGCCGGCGGGGTGGTCGAGGAGGACGTCGTCGCCGCGCAGCCGCTGCAGTGCTTCCTCGACGGCCTGCTTCGGTGCCTCGCACGACTCCGCGTCGGGGTCGTGGACGCTGAGGCTGTAGCCGGGTTGTTCGGGCAGTTGGATGGCGGCCTCGCACCCGGTGAGGGTCGTGAGGTGCACCGTTCGGCCGCTGGTGCCCGGTTCGGGGGTGCCGCTCTGGAACCGGGTCGCGAGCGAGAGCAGGATCCGGGTCGACTCGCTTCCCGAGTAGTAGCAGGTGTCGAGCGAGTACGAGTCCGTGTCGGGGACGAGCGGGCCCCACGAGGGGATTCGGGCCTCCACCAGCAGCGTGCACGGGTCGACGCGACGCAGTCGTTCGACGGACAGCGCCTCCTCCTCGCCGACCTGCGGCTCCGACGCCTGCACGGGCGGTGTGGATTCGCTGTCGTCGAGGACGTTGACGAGCACCACCACGAGCACGGCGACCAACGCGGCGGTGAAGGCCGCGACCGGGACCGGGAACCCGCGACGCCGCGTACTCGGGGTGGGCGCAGCGCTCGGGGGAGCCGGTGGAGGCGGTGGAGGCGGGGCCTGGGCGACCGTCCGCAACCGCTGTTCCTGCCGCACGACGAGTGCCTGCACGGCCTGGGGCCACGGCGCGGTCGCCGAGGTCACCGGGCCGAGGTGGTCGACGAGCTGCTGCGGGGTGGGACGCCGCGCCGGATCCTTCGCCAGGCACGGTTCGACGAAGGTCCGCAGCTCCGGCGCGAGCCCGTCGAGGTCCGGGTCGAGGTGCGCCACGTTGTACAACGTCTGCGGCGTCGACGTGCCCGCGAACGGCCGGGTTCCGGTGGCGGCCGTGAGCAGCAGCGACCCCAGCGAGAAGACGTCGCTCGCCGGGGTGATCTGCCCGCCGAGGGCCTGCTCGGGGGACATGAAGGCCGGTGAGCCGATGAGCGCGTTGGTGGCCGTGAGGTCCGAGCCGTCGGCGGCCCGCGCGATACCGAAGTCGATGACCCGGGGTCCGTCGTGGGTGATCAGCACGTTGCCCGGCTTGAGGTCCCGGTGGATCAGGCCCGCGCGGTGGATGTCGGCCAGTGCCACCGCCAGCGTGACGGCGAGGTGGCGGACTCCGGCGACGTCGAACGGCCCGGCCTCGTCGAGCACGTCGGCCAGTGACGGACCCGGCACGTACAGCGAGGCGAGCCACGGGGTGTCGGACTCGGTGTCGGCGTCGAGCACGGAGGCGGTGTAGGCGCCGGAGACCAGCCGGGACGCGGCCACCTCCCGGCGGAACCGGTCGCGGAAGACGGGATCGTGTGCCAGCGACGAGAAGACCAGCTTGACGGCGGCGAACCGGCCGTCCGGGCCGACCGCCAGCAGGGCGCGGCCCATACCGCCCTCGCCGAGGACCGCCAGCGTCCGGTAACGGCCCACGAGGCGCGGGTCGTCGGCCCCCAACGGTTTCACGGCTGCGGCAACCTTTCGAGCACGAGTGTGGCGACGGATCGGGCGGCCTCGCAGGCGTCGACCGTCGTGGAGCCGTGAGGCCGATAGCGCAACCTCACGACCTGGGTCAGCGAATCGTCGTTCGTCAGGTGGGCCCAGCTCAGCGCACAGGGCGGGTTGGCCGTCCCGGCGTCGGTCTGCCGGTAGACGGTGTGCTCACCCAGCTCGTCCTTCGTCCAGGTGTCGGGCAGCTTGGCCGGGTCGACCTCGTTGCCGAGGTCGAGCGTGAGGACGCCGCCGACATCCCACTCGCACGAGTGCAGGCCTTCGGGGGTGACGGTGGGGGTGGTCGAGAAGACGTCCTCGACCTCGGACGTCTCGATCAGCGCACACGGGTCGGTCGTCGCGAAGGAGCCGGGGAGCGGGTCGCGTTCCGGCGCGTCGGCCTGGATCACGTCGAGTGCCGTCGCGAGCCGCTCGTGCGCGGCAGTGCACGGCTTGTCGACGACGTCGCCGACGCCCGGGTCCACGTCGACGCTGACGGTGATGTCCTGGTCGTCGAGGATCGCGCCGACCTCGCAGCGTCCCTCGCCGCCCTCGTCCACCACGAGCCAGAGCCCGTCGAGGGTGTCGTCCTGCACCTCGTCGCTGGGATCGGGGTCGCCGGGCACGTGGTCACCGAGGGTGAGGGCGAACCAGCGTCCGTCGTCGTGCTCGTACGTGCACGCCGACAGGTGCACGCCGATCTGTGGAACCAGGTCGGATTCGTCGGCCAGGACCTTGCAGGGGTCGATCGAACGCAGCCCGGCGCGGCTCAACGGGTCGACGTCCTCGGGCTCCTCGTCGGTGCCGTCGGCCGAGCCGTCGGCGGGCAGCGCGCGGGGAGCCGGGTCCTCGCCCGGCGACGCGTGTCCCGCGAGGGTGCGATCGCCGCCGGCGAGCCCGATCGTGGTGAGCACGCCGGTGACGGCGAGGACCGCCGCGACGCCGACGAGCAGGCGCCGCCGCGCCCGCGTCGGCGTCGCCTCGGCGGGCGGGGTGGTGAGGATGCGATCCGCCTGCGCTTCCAGCGTGCTGATGCGCTCGTGCACGCCGTACGGCCACGGCGCGGTGCCTGGTTCGACGGCGGCGATGTCCACGAGCCGGTCGAGCAGCTCCTCGGGCGTCGGTCGCCTCTCCGGGTCCCGAGCCAGGCACGCGGCGACGACGTCGCGCAACGGCTCGGGCACACCGCGGAGATCGGGTTCGGCGTGCACGACGTTGTAGAGCGCCTGCACAGCCGACGAACCGGCGAACGGGTTCGTGCCCGTTGCGGCGAACACGAGCACCGTGCCCAGGGAGAACAGGTCGGTCGCGGCCGTGAGCGCGTGTCCGTGCGCCTGCTCCGGCGACATGTACTCGGGCGAGCCGATCACCGAATCGGTTCCGGTGAGTTCGACGTCGTCCTCCACCGCGCGGGCGATGCCGAAGTCGATGACGCGGGGCCCGTCATGGGCCAGCAACACGTTGCTCGGCTTCAGGTCCCGGTGCACGAGCCCGGCTCGGTGGATGTCGGCCAGGGCGGTGGCGAGCCCCACGGCGAGGCGGTGTACCGAGGCCGCGGGGAGGGGCCCGCCGTCGGTCACGACCTGCTGCAGCGACGGCCCCGGCACGTACAGGGTCGCCAGCCACGGCGTCGGCGCGTCGGGGTCGGCGCCCAGGACGGGCGCGGTGTAGGCGCCGGACACGAGCCGGCACGCGGCGATCTCGCGACGGAACCGTTCGCGGAACACGGCCTTGCGCGCGAGCGAGTCGTGCACGAGCTTGACGGCGGCGGGACGGCCGTCGGGGCCCGCCGCGAGCAGCACGCGGCCCATACCGCCGCCGCCCAGCGCGGCGAGCGTGCGGTACGGGCCGACGTGCCGAGGATCGTGTGGCTGAAGCGGCGTCACGGCCGCGAGGCGGTCATCGGGCGCCTACGGCCTTGCGCACCCCGGACAGCACGCGGCTCGCCCGCTCCCGCGCCCGCTCGGCGCCGCGTGCCAGCACGTCGTCCAGCTCGCTTCCCGGCTCCATGTAGGCGTTGTAGCGCTCCCGCATCGGGGCGAGCTCGTCGTTCAGCACCTCGAACAGCACGTTCTTCAGCTCGCCCCAGCCCATGCCGCCCGCTTCGAGGCGCTTGCGGGTGTCGGCGACAACGTCCGCGGCCGAGGCCGGGGCGAACTGGCGCAGGATCTGGAACGGCGCCGAGCTGTCGGGGTCCTTCGGCGCCTCCACCGGAGTGCTGTCGGTCGGGATGCGGCGCACCAGCTTCTTGAGCTTGTTCTCCGGCAGGAACAGCGGAATCGTGTTGTCGTACGACTTGCTCATCTTCCGGCCGTCGAGGCCCGGCAGCACGTCGCCGGTGCCGCTCTCCGGGATGAATCCCTGCGGGATTTTGAAGGTGTACTTGTCGCCGAAGAGGTGGTTGAAGCTGCCCGCGATGTCGGCCGCGTACTCGACGTGCTGTGCCTGGTCCTTGCCGACCGGCACCACGTCGGTCTCCATGATCAAAATGTCGGCGGCCATGAGGACCGGGTAGTTGTACAGCCCCATGTTGACGCCGGCGTCGGGCTCCTCGCCCGTCTCGACGTTCCGGTCGCGCGCGGCCTTGTAGGCGTGGGCCCGGTTCATGAGGCCCTTGCCGGTGACGCACGAGAGCACCCAGCTCAGTTCGAAGATCTCGGGAACGTCCGACTGGACGTAGAACGTCGTCCGCTCCGGATCGAGCCCCGCGGCAAGCCAGGAGGCGGCCACCGAACGCGAGTAGTGCCTGAGCAGCTCGGCGTCGCGGATGGTCGTCAGCGCGTGGTAGTCGGCGATGAAGTAGAGCGAGTCGTACTGCTCGGCCAACCGCAGCGCCGGACGAATCGCACCCACGAGGTTGCCCAGGTGGACTTCTCCGGTTGGTTTGATGCCGGTCAAGGCGACCTTGCCTGCGGGTTCTGACATGTCGCCATCCTAGCGACGTGCTCGGCGCCGCCCTGCGAGCCCGCCGACCGTCGAGGGACGCTCGCCGGGAAGGTCGGTGGCACCGAGGGCCGCTCTCGTTCTGCGTCTGCGCACGAGCACCTCCGAAATGTGAGCGTGCTCCCAGGCTCAGACGCCAGGATTGGTCCAGACAACCACCGATCGGGTGAGCGGGGCGCCGATGTCGCTCAGCTCGGCGGGCGCAACGCGCTCCGGAGCCGGTCGAGCACCGTCGGGTCCTCGATGGTGGACGGCACCGTCACCTCGCGACCGTCGGCGATGCCCCGCATGGTGGCACGCAGGATCTTCCCCGAGCGGGTCTTCGGCAGGGCGTCCACCACGGCGACGTCGCGGAACCCAGCCACGGGGCCGATCTCGGCCCGCACCGCCGCGACGAGCTCCTTCGCGAGCTGCTCCTCCGAGATGTCGGCGCCCGCCTTGAGCACCACGAACCCGCGGGGAAGTTGTCCCTTGAGGGGGTCGGCCACGCCGATCACCGCGCACTCCGCCACGGCCGGGTGTGCCGCCAGCACGGCCTCCATCGCGCCGGTCGACAGGCGGTGTCCCGCCACGTTGATCACGTCGTCGGTGCGGCCCATCACGAAGAGGTAGCCGTCGGAGTCGACGTAACCGGAGTCACCGCTGAGGTAGTAGCCCGGATACCGCGACAGGTAGGAGGCGACGAAGCGCTCGTCGTCGCCCCAGAGCGTGGGCAGCGAGCCCGGCGGCAGGGGCAGCCGCACGGCGATCGCGCCTTCCCGGCCCGCGGGCTGCTCGCGGCCCGCCTGGTCGAGCACCCGCACGTCCCAGCCCGGCATGGGCACGGTCGCGGAGCCCGGCTTGACGGGCAGTGCTTCCAGGCCCCGCGGGTTGGCCGCGATGGGCCAGCCCGTCTCGGTCTGCCACCAGTGGTCGACGACCGGGATGCCCAACCGCTCGCTCGCCCAGTGGTACGTCTGCGGGTCCAGCCGTTCCCCGGCGAGGAACAGGGTGCGCAGGGCGCCGAGGTCGTACCGGCCGATCTCCGCGCCGTCCGGGTCCACCCGCTTGATCGCACGCAATGCGGTGGGCGCCGTGAACAGTGCGTGTACGCCGTACTGCGACGCGACACGCCAGAACGCGCCCGCGTCCGGGGTGCCCACCGGCTTGCCCTCGTAGAGCACCGTGGTCGCACCCACGAGCAGGGGTGCGTACACGATGTAGGAGTGGCCGACCACCCAGCCGACGTCGGAGGCCGTCCACCACACGTCGCCAGGGCCGATGCCGTACACGGCGGACATCGACCAGGCCAGCGCCACCGCGTGACCACCGTTGTCGCGCACCACGCCCTTCGGCTTCCCGGTCGTGCCCGAGGTGTACAGCACGTAGAGCGGGTCGGTGGCCGCCACCGGCACCGGGTCGGCCGGCGCGGCCGAGGCCACCACCTCGTTCCAGTCGAGCTCGCCGTCCCGAAGCTCGGCCCGGGCGGTGTCGCGTTGCAGGACGACGACGTGTGCGGGCTCCGTCGCGCCCTCGTCGCGCACCAGCTGCAGCGCCTCCCGCACGATCGGCACGTACTCCACGACGCGGGTGGGCTCCACCCCGCACGATGCCGTCAGCACCACCTTCGGCGCGGCGTCGGCGATGCGCGCGGCCAGCTCCTTCGGGGCGAAGCCGCCGAACACCACGGAGTGCACGGCGCCGAGCCGGGCGCACGCGAGCATCGCCACCACGGCCTCGGGCACCATCGGCAGGTAGATCACGACGCGGTCGCCCTTGTCCACGCCCAGTGACCGCAGCGCGCCCGCCAGCGTCGCCACCTCGTCACGGAGCCGTCGGTAGCTGTAGCGCGCGGAGCCGCCGGTGACCGGTGAGTCCCACACGAGCGCGTCCTGCTCGCCCCGGCCCGCGTCGACGTGCCGGTCGAGGGCGTTGGCCGCCGTGTTGAGCTGCCCGTCAGGGAACCACCGGTACAACGGCGCGGCGGTGTCGTCCAGCGCGACGGTCGGAGGGCGGACCCAGTCGACGGCTCGTGCGGCGTCCAGCCAGAACGCCTCCGGGTCGTCCAGACTGCGCCGGTACTGCTCGCGGTACGCGCCTGTGCCCATGGTTCCTCCTCGGCGTTGAGGGGCGGGTGGGGACTCTCGTGAGGACTCCTGCGACGACCGTAAGGCGGGTGATCGCTGGACACCAGGCCGTGACAGCGGCGATCGGCACGGCAGCTCGTAGTGTCGTGAGGCGGTACCACTCGGTGACGGTCGACTGTGGGGTACCGGCTCGCCCGCCGTAAGCTCGGGTGTGGGCACAGGCATACTGTGCCTTTGGACGATGCCGGGCGACGCGGCGAAGGAGCGAGGGGTGGAATCGATCGCGAGCGCGCTGCTCTCGCTCGCCTATCAGCTGTTCCAGCCGGGTTTCTGGCCCGGCGACTGGGCGTGGGCCACGAGCATGGCCGGTGCGCTGATCGGGTTGTTCCCGGTGGGAACGGCGGTCGGCGTCGCGTTGATGCGCAAGTTCACCGGCAACCGCTACCACGGTGGTGCCCTGGCCGCGCTGGGCGTTCTCGGCGTCGTCGGCATGTTGCTGATCCCGTGGTTCCTCACCACCGGTGTCTCCAGCGTCTTCCGAGCGGCCTTCGCGGGGCAGAGCACCGGGTTGTCGGTCGCCGAGGTCGCCGCGATGCAACAGGACTACGGGCTCGGCCCGCAGACCGAGTACCTGGGCGGGAAGCGCAACGTCTACGAGACGCTGTTCTATCCGTCGGACAACGTTCTGACCTACGGGTTCTACCTCGTCACCCTCGTCGGGTTGCCGGTGCTGATCCTGCTGGCGATCATGCTGCTGGGCCGCATCGCCCTGCGGCGGGGGCCGAAGTGGCCCGGCAGGTTGCTGTGGGTGCCGTTCGTCGTCTTTGTGATCGTGAGCGCGGGCGTCGAGGTGAACGTCGCCGTGCACGTGTGGCTCGGGTTCCTGCCCGTCGCCATCCTCGGCGTCATCCCGGTGTCGCTGGTGGGCCCGCCCAGCTGGTCGACGATCGAGAACTCCGACCGGCGGCCCGAGCCGAAGGCCGCGGAGCAGCCGCAGCAGCCGGTCCACCTCAACCCGCGGGAACAGGAGTCCCCGCCACCGGCACCGCCCCCACCGGCCAAGCAGTACGCACCGACCTCGGTCGCGCCCGCGCCGGAGCCGACCGTGGCCGCGTCCGAGCCCCCGGCCGAGCTCGCCGCCGCCCCGGGCCCGGTGCCCGTCGTCCCGGGCAGCGCGCCGACCGGCAGCTCGCGGTTCCGCCGGGTCAAGCGGCTGGGCCATGGTGGCTTCGGCACCGTCTGGCAGGCCATCGACACGCAACTCGGCCGCACGGTCGCCATGAAGATCGCCCACGCGCCCGACCGCGACACCGAGGAGCGCATGCAGCGCGAGGCGCGGGCGCTCGCGGCGCTCAGCCATCCCAACTGTGTGCGGGTGTACGACCTGGTGGAGGAGCCCGACGGGCTCGCGCTCGTCATGGAGTACCTCGAAGGCCAGCCGCTCGCCGAGGTCGTCGACAACGGCGGTCCGTTGGACGACGTCGCCGCGGGACGGCTGTGGGCCACGATGGCCAGCGCGTTGGCGGCCGCACACAGCAAGGGCGTGCTCCACCGGGACATCAAGCCGTCCAACATCATCATCGACCCGATGGGCGTGGCCCACCTCATCGACTTCGGCATCGCCCGCAGTCGTGGCGACTCGAAGCTGACGGCCACCGGCATGATGGTCGGCACCCCCGACTATGTCGCCCCCGAGGCGGCCGCGGGCGCACCCGCGAGCCCGGCCTCCGACGCGTGGCAGCTCGCGGCCACCGTGAGCTACGCGCTGACGGGCCAGCCACCCCGCGGCACCCGTGAGACTCCGATGGCGGCGCTCATGGCCGCCGCACGGGCCGAGGCGCCCACACACCTGCCGCGGCAGAGCGTGCACGCCCGGCTGCTGGCCGCGTCGCTGGACCAGCAACCCCGCAACCGGCCGACGCTCAACGTCGTGTACCGCGAGGTGGAGGGCTGGTTGTCGCGGGCGGGCACGTCCACCGACGGCCCCGTGACGAAGCTCGTGCCGCGTCAGCAGTGAGG
>JACYYJ010117117.1_pt1 | contig 15744 bp, 13 predicted proteins | sample 8236861 | NCBI WGS metagenome assembly JACYYJ01 (sample SAMN14103086, study PRJNA606662) | landfill metagenome | isolation source: landfill solid waste | place: India:New Delhi, Okhla landfill site | collected 2017-11-05
TTCCACTGAAAGATCTACACCCGCTTTTTGGAACATATCTACGGCTTTTTCATTGGATGATAATGTGACAGAAGTTGCTTTCTTAAATTCATCTTGCTTCGCTTCACTGTGTAAAATCGATGCTTGGCTTTTTTCGTCCAAAATTGTAACATCACCTGTTGCGGGATCATAGCTTACATGAACTAGATCATCAATCGTGAATACACGCTGTCCATCCAGATAGAGCGAATACCCTTCAGGAGCATTTTCATAGTGTTTGTCATCATCTACTCGATCCCAGACAATCGTTAAATCACTACCATGATATTTTAAATTATTCACCGTGAAGTAATCGTAGCCCATATCAATAGGCCATAGCTCCACCACGTCATCTTCTCTAGGTTTCATCCCTGCTATATCTTCGATAATGGAGAAATTATAAGCACCTAAAATATTGTGATGTATCCAAGAGCGATATTCTATCTGACCTGTTTCTTCATTATAACTATTCCAAAACTCATTGTTATCTGGATATCGGTTGTCTCCATTCTTATATTGTGTCCATGTTAACCATTCGATTAATTTACGGTACATTGTTGGTGTAATATACTCAGAAGGATATTTTCTAATTGCTGTTGCAAACAACCTCGCCTGCAAAGTAGCGTTTATATTGGAGAAATTATTAGTACCTCCTACACCTGCATCAATAGCTTGCTGTTTGTCATATTGATTAGCAGTAAAGAATGGCATGATTGGAAATTGCTCTCTATCCGCATAAAAGCGTAGTGCTTGCTTGTACTCGTCCGTATTTGGTACTAATTCATGTGTAAACGGTGAAAAGTTTTGCTGGTCTTTCCATGGTACCAATTCATTAGATTCAATATCTCTTTGCTTAAATACTTTGCCATTCTCTCCTTCAGAATCATCCCATAACACATCGAGCAATGATTGTTTAATATTATCAGCTAATTCATTCATCTCCTGGGCTTTCTCTTCTTCACCTAAAATAGAATAGATTTCCGCAGCTGCTAAAGCACCAGAATAATTAAATGCACTTTGATCAGTTCTTTCTTGATCCCGATCTCTCCAATTTAATGCAACGGCATCTGCATCATTTCCTGTAAGCGAGCCCCAGTCATATTGGACAAGGTAATTATTGTTTGTATCATATTTATCCAACTGTCCTTTTACATCGCCTTCTGCATAACGCGCAAGATTTTTTAGGATTTTTTCATCTCCACCATGCACTTTGTAAGATTCCCACGCTTCATCAGCAATCCATTGCTCGTATGTATTATTCCAATGAGCAGGATCACCAGGATTGTCCTGAAACGCAGAATATTTAGAACTTTCTCCAGAAGACAACCAATTACCATAAGAATAAATAGGGTCTCTGAAATATTTCAAATCTTGCATATGCATAGGCTGCGTCAACTGAATCGCATTATTATAACCGAGAATCCCCTCAATCGATACCGGAAATTGAAAATCATTTCCTGGAATGTTGGCATCAACGTAATTATAACGATTCAGGAATGTCCGGTAATAGGACATTTTTTTTATATTTTGATCAGGAATATCAATATAAGGAACGTTTTCATGCCACCACTCGTTATATTCATCCAATTGCGTTAAGTAAGCAGTCTTTGCATCATACTTCTTATAACGCTCGTAGTCAGTGGTTGATTCAGGAATTTCCTTTGTAGTTACCCCCATCTGCACTTTGATAGTAGTTTGTTCACCTGGGTCTAGATCAATTGTTTTAGTTAACACTTCATCCTTTACAGTAAAACCTTCCCCACTTAAACGTGGGTACATGGTTGTTAATTCATATCTTGCTTCTTGCACCCCAGTTAATTCTGTTCCATTCTCACTTGCCGTCCTTGCAATCGGAGAGGATACTATAGCCTCTGTGTTGACAACGCTTTCAGAATTGTTTGTAATATCTAATATTGTTACAGCAACATTGTTGTACGTAATAAATTTTCTCTGTTGGATGTTTAGAGTGTTGGTTTCATCGATGTGAGAACTGATCCAATGACTTGGATACTGTTTTCGAGTAGAGGATTCTTCTGATGTATTAAAATCGGTTAGTTGAATAGTATACATATCTTGTTCATTTCCTGTTGGCATTTCACGGTATGCATATCCACCTCCAAAGCCAAGCTCGTTTGGGTTATGGACAAACATATAAAGTGCTCTTCCTTTTGTAAACAAGTCTGAACCGCCTTCAGACCCTTTCCTTTCTAGTATTCTATCTATCCAAAAAGTGTCACCACCTTCTTCGATGTCAATTTTATAGATGTCCTTTAACATGGATCGGGAAGGATCATAGGATACCCTCTCGCTAGGAATCGGATTTTCATCCCCTTGATATTCAGGTGTACCAGGATCAACAGCTTCTGGAATATCATGCGTATAAGCTGCCAAGACAGAGTTGGCATTACCTAGTAAGAGAATCCATATTGCTACTGCTGTAAAAACTCCCTTAAACCATTTCCTCATTATTTCACCTCTCATTTAATCATTTATCACACAGAACTTGTTTTATCACTGTCAACATAATGAAGAAAATCTATCACCTCCTTAAAGTAAACTTATATATTCTACTCTTTAATTGCCCCTGCTGTTAAACCACTAATGATATATTTTTGCAAGGCAATGGAAATAAGAACAATTGGTATAGTTGCAGTCACTGCCGCTGCAGTCATTTGCCCCCAATTTAAGGAATGAATACCCTGAAATTGAGATATGGCAACTGGAACTGTTCTAGCATTGTCAGAAGAGGTAAAAATTAAAGCAAATAAGAATTCATTCCATGATAAGGTAAAGGCAATAATTCCTACTGTTAAAATTCCTGGTAATGACAATGGCAGAACAATTCGAGTGATAAGTTTAAACACACTACAACCATCCATAATCGCTACCTCTTCAATTGCTGGAGGTATCGTTCTAAAGAATCCAGTGAGAATCCAAACGACAAGTGGTGTAAAGTACGCTACATAAGGGATAATTAACGCAAAATAAGTATCAATTGCTCCAATACTTCTTAAAAAGCTGAAAAGCGGACTTATAATAAATATCCCTGGAAATATCGTAATAAATAGAACTAACATAAATAATATATTTTTTAGCTTAAATTGCATACGAGCGAAGGCATATGCAGCTGGTACTCCAATCAAAATACACACCAATGCCGTTACACCAGACACGAAGATACTGTTAAAGATATTGGTCAAAAATCCACTTTGGGTGATTACCGCTACATAATTATCTAAAAAGAATGTCTCTGGTAAAATTTTAACATCGTAAATTTCTCCTTGCTGTTTCAGAGAGGTAAGGACTGTCCACAAATATGGAATAATATTAATAAGAATAATTAACACTAAACCAATCCAAAACAACAAACTTTTTTTCTTTTTCATGTTTGACTCCTCCATTTTTTTCGTTTAGGTATCCATTTGTTTGTTCATGTTTCGGCTATAGAGGTATATTAATATACCAATAACCGTTACTCCAATTACTGCCATCGCACCACCTAAACCAAAATCGAGATATTGGAAGAACACCTTATAGTTGTAAAGTGTGAATATTTCTGTTGCTTCTCCAGGACCACCACCAGTCATTACATAAATTATATCGATGACATTGATTGTTTGGAGAGTTGTAAAAATCAACCCCATTGCAATGAATGGACGTATTAATGGAAGGGTTATATGATAATACTTTTTCCATGGACTGGCACCATCGATATCTGCTGATTCATATAATTCCTTTGATATCGTTTGAAGACCAGAGATAATAATTAAAGTCAGAAGTGGAGTAGTCTTCCATACGTTCGTTAAAATAACGCTCATCATCGCATGATCAGAAGAAACTAACCAGGGAATATTTTTTTCGATCAATCCTAAGCTTTTCAATATATGGTTGATAATTCCGAAGTCGGTTTCAAACATGAATTTCCATGCCTGAGCAGCTACTACCGGTGCAACAGCCCATGGTAATAAAATAGTTGCCCGAAACAATGACCTTCCTTTAAATGCTTGATTGGCAAGCTGTGCAGTAATTAAGGCTAAAATAAGCATCCCAATAACACTTCCAGCAATATATATTAAACTGGTAAGCAGTGATGAAATAAACCGATCATCCTGAAAAAGTGCTACATAGTTATCCAATCCAATAAAGTTTGCTTTTTCTTCTGTCTTAGTTAGACGATATGATTTAAAACTATATATAATTGTTGTTACCAGAGGGATAAATACCACCACAATGATCATTGTAAATACAGGCACTAATAACAGGTAAGGTAAATATTTGTATTTCAATGTTAAAACTCCCTTACTTGCGGTTGAAGTGATGTTAAACCCCAACCGCACATCAATTTTATTCTAGGTTTTCCAACTCTTCAGCTAATCCGTCCAATGCCTCCTGAGGACTTAAGTCTCCTGATAGAGCCTGGTGTATGTGAGATTGAGCAATATCAGATAGTTTAGAGTATTGTGGGTGACTTGGACGTACAGATGCATCCTCAAATACTTTTGTATACTCTTCCAAATATGGTGCAGCTTTAATTACTTCTTCATCAGAGTAAATTTCTAGCTGTGTACCTGCATACCCACCATTTATTAGCATTTCTTTTTGATTTTCAACAGAAGTAAACCATTTGATAACTTCCCAGGCTTCCTCCGGATGGTTTGAACTACTAGAAATAGCAAAATTCCATCCACCTACAGAGTTAGCTTTTTGTCCGCCTTCAAACATAAAATTACTTGCTACCCATGTTTTATCTTTTACAGCAGAGTCGTCTGCTTGATTAATAGAATAGACATATCCCCAGTTTGGATTAAATAATGCTTGTCCTTGTGTAAATGGAATTCTTGAATCTTCTGGTGTGGAATTCCCAACTGCCGAAGGAGACACCACTTCATATTCATTCATCATATCCACCATAAATTGCAATGCTTCCACTGCCTCTGGACTATTAACCGTTACATTGCCATCTTCATCAAAGAAATCACCATTGTTTGCGTGTAAAAATTCAGTAAAGCTTACAATTAATTGTTCTGATCTGCCCCAGTGCATGGTGAATCCTTGAATCCCCTCTTCTTCCTGAATGTGCTGAGCAATTTCTACTGCTTCTTCATATGTTTCTGGAACATCGTAACCATATTTCTCTAAAAGATCAGAGCGGTACCAAAGTGGGTGAAGATCATTAAACCAAGGTACTGCCCATGTTTGGTCATTGTATTTCACCGAATCAACCTGACGAGCTATATAATTAGATTGCATATCCTCCGTAAACATTTCATCAAGTGGAAGGAGCCAACCCGATTCTGCAAATTCCGCTGTCCAAACTACGTCCATGTTTACGATATCAAGATTGTCTGAACCAGCCGATAATTGTGTAACCGTCTGATCATGCATTTGTGAAGCATCATTTGACATTGGGGTAAATTCTAGTTGAATATTGTCATGTTCCTCATTAAAGCGCTGTCTTGCAGCTTCCATTTGTCCTCCTGGATCATTCTCAAATACAGCCATATGGATAGTTACAGCTCCATCCTCACCTTCATTACCTGAAGAATTATCGTTATTATTACTGCATGCAGATATTACAAAACCAGTACCCACCAATAATAAAAATACAAGTAATTTTTTCATTCTACTTTTCATTTATTGACCTCCTATTTTTCATAATCTTTGCTATTTTCCATTAAGATTCAACTGTGAGTAGAACAAACCACCTCCTCAATTTTAGAATACGCTTTCAAACGGCTTCGCTAATATGTTAATCGTTTAATCACAAATGATATATTTATGTTCATAACTTGATTTAACCGCTAATAACATATGTAATAACCGTTCTTTTCACAAGTTAATCACCTTTTGATAAAACGTTTAATCATTTTTTTCTTTAGACTATCACAGGTTTTAAAAGTCGTCAAGATTTTTTTAGATAAGGAAGAAGCCTACACTCTCCTTCCTCTTAAGAATTTAAGTATTCATCACTTGTTGCCAAGTATTATTCCATTTCTTTATACTAACTTTATTCATGCCTTTTTGCACTTCGATGTCATCCATTTCCATATGATAGAACTTTATCTCTTTTGGAAATGCTGCAAAACTAGTAATTGTATATACTCCATCTTCTTCTTTCAATTCCCCATTTACACATATCAGCTTGTCGTTTTCACAATAAACATAAGTCTTTGTGCCAAATCCATCTAAATAGGCGACTAGCTCTTCCCCCATATCCCAGTCATCACCTGTCGCATTACCAGCAAACAACTCAGGCTCATCTTCCATAAATACTGATTGTCCGAAACGATTATGGGATAATCTTCGTTTGTTTAAGTTAGGATAAGCAACACTATAAGTAGAGGCTGCTTCTCCTTTTATTATTCGATTATTTGTGGCAGTCGCATTCCAATCATAACAATACAGTACTGACATCATTGAATTATAAGCAGCATGTAAATACCTTTTGTCGCCTGTAAGTTCAAAAACTACTAAGGCAGAGTGAGAAACAAGTCCTCCCCATAGGGAATGAATCATATAACTTAATGCCTCCCACCAACGATCAGGATTTTGATGACGAAAATCATTGCTTGTACCGATATTTGCTAGAATTAATTCACCATATCTTTTTGCAGCTTCCACATCTCCATATAAAGACAAAGATTCAGCCGTTGGCCCAAATCCTGCATTATCATAATAATGCTCTGTAATAGCAGCAGTAAATTGTTCTTTTTGGTTAATAATATTTAGACAAAATCTATTCCACAAGTCTTGTAGTGGTTGATATAAATGTGATGAAAAAAATTTTAAATCCTTTAATAGGTCTTTAATAAATAAATTAAAGACACCATTCATTTTTGTTTCTTCTTTTTCACGTTTTTGGGAATGCATGGTTTCATCAAATCGTAAAAGCATCACTTCTGCCGCCCATTGCAAATATGTTTCTCTGTCATTTAATTGCAATGTATCATTACCATAGCAGGACAATAAATAAAAAACATGTGCAACATAATCAAAGTCTATGATTCTATAAAAATCACCATGAATATTAATAGGTTGTTGGAAGTTTCCATTCATAAACCATTTATTTTTTATATAATAAACAGCACTTTTTTCTACTTTTTGAACTTCTTCCTCGTTTATTTCAGATAACAGATTCTTTTTTAAGAGAAAACACAACTTACCAAGTGACTCTCCTTGATTAGAAATGGGTTGAAAACCATATTTATTTGATTGATTACTATCCTCTATAAATGACTGAGTAATCAGATATTCCGCTCTAGAATTAATTATTTCTTCCACCGGAGGCATTACATTAAACACTACAAAATCTGTTCTGTTGTTAGAAAAAATCACTTCTAATTTCTTCTCACCAAGCTGTTCTACAGGAAAACGTATGGAATACTTATTAACAGAAATCTTTTTCAAAAATGAATGGATTGAACTCCTGCTATCTTTCTTTACAAGTATTATATCTTTAATTTCCATTTTTTCTGGTAGCTCTATTACTGCCTGAAATTCATGTTTTGAAATGACAACAGGAGAATAATCAATTGTAGGGTGTAATTGATATTTATTCCTGTCTGCCGATTCCACCATAAACTCAAATGTCCATTCTCTAACCGATCTTGATTCTAGAACATTATTGGTCTTTATCTGATCATATATCCAATCACCATTCGAGAATTCTTTATCAATAAGGATTATTTGATGAAACAATGCTCCGTCTAGGGAAGGTGATACTTGCTCTCGAAATCGGTTTGTATACCGACAAAATGTTCCTACATTCTTAACAGACCCTTTTATACAATACATTCCAAGGTCAGGTCCCTTATTATCTCTTTTCTTCGCTATTAGTTTTGTAAAATTCTCGGAGATATGTGGAAAAACAGCACACGAATGACTCATATTTCGTGCTACATTTACATCTCTAAACATCAAATATGCTAAAGAAGTCCATATAGCAAACTTATTAATGATTAAATCTTCATCTATAGTACTTTCTAGGGCTATTTGATATTGGAGTGCTCTGTCACTCTCCGTCCTGTATGAGAGAAACAATAAAAAATCTGAGAAGTCATATACAAACACTATCTCATTATCATTTACATTAACTGCAGGAATCATCGTCTTATTTGTGTAGATTTTATGATTTACAATCAGTTCAAAATTTCCAAAAAGTTTGTCATTATCAGGGTAGTTGTGTTCCTCTAAATAATCTTTATCAATGACCCAATTCGTGTTGACTGCATCATGAACAATATGAAGTTTATCTAAAATTCCCTTTTCATCTGTTAATAAGGAAAAGTTTTTATTTGATAGGGCATACATTTACATTCCTCCAATAATAGTTAAACGATTAATCTTTCGTTAAAATGGGATTATGAAGAATCCCTCTCTATTAATTCACATAACAATTTTATTTTGTTAGTTTTAATATTGTTACCGTTGATCACATCAATCAATGTTTTAATAGACCTTTCCCCCATATCATGAAGAGGCAGTGAGACAGTGGAAAGCTTCGGTGTGTAATAACTGCTGATCTCACGATTATCAAATCCAAAAATAGCAAGTTCACCCGGAACATCTAAGTTTAACTCCTTTGCTGCTTTTAGCACACCACCAGCCATTAAGTCGTTCATAGCTAAGATTGCAGAAGGCCTTTTTTCTTCCTTTAGTAGATCCATCGCCATCATATAGCCTGATTCAAATTCCCAATCACCTGTTTTTACATAATTAGGATTGAATTGAATACTACTATCCATCAATGCTTTACAATAACCGTTAAAACGCTCAAGTGCAGATTCTGAATTAATAAGACCACTAATAAGTGCAACTTCTCGATAACCTTTTTTAATCAAATAGTTCGTTGCATCGAATGACGCTTTATAATCATCATAATTAATCGAGATATCTGTATCATTAGAAGTGTCACAATAAGTATAGACTACTGGTGTATTGCTCTCAGGTAATATTCCGCTCACATTACGACGATGAATCCCAATATAAATAATCCCCTCTACTTGGTTGGATAATAATTGATGAAATAATGGCATTACCATTTCCTTGTAGGTATCTACATCGGGAAATTGATTGCCGAATTTCTTAAACAATCGCAAATTTGTTAATAATATGGAGTAATCATTCTCCTCTGCAAATTCATTTATGCCATCAATTATTTCTGGAGCATTAAATACAGAAAGATCTTCTACAATGACACCAATCGTATGTGTTTTATTCATTTTAAGACTTTTAGCTACTCTGTTAGGTTTGTACTCCATCTCTTCTACAATTTTTAATATTTTTTTTCTAGTTTCTTCTCCTACACGTCCTCTGTTATTTAATACATTGGACACAGTAGCCACTGAAACTTTAGCTAAATCTGCTATGTCTTTTATATTCGCCATTATTCTCAACCTTTTATTCATATTGATAAAACGTTTAATCAATATGATAATACAATATTCTTTTATACTTGTCAAATGAGGTTAATTTTTAAAGCTTCTAAAGGAGAGACTGCGAAGACTCAGAAATTTATGTTCGTTAACCTAAGAAAAGGGATATTGTTTCAATTGTATTATGTTATCTACCACTATAAAGGGGTAACTTCCATCAAGCCTACAGATAGTCAGCGTGGTAGGATTTGACATACAAGCTCTGATATTGTTTTATCCATTAGTTGATGGTGGTAGTTCTCTATATTTGATTTCATTTTTTCAAGATGTTCTTTACTTTTAAAAAAAGTGAGTAGCTGACTCTCCATATGGTCCCAGCTGTTTAGATAGAAAACCACTCCTAGCTTTTGTAATTGGTGAAGATTGATAACCTCTTGTCCCGGAAGTGCATGATAAATAAAAATAGGCTTTCTTTTCCTTAAGCCTTCACTTATTGTCACTCCACCAGGTTTTGTTAAAATACCGTCTATCGAATCATAAAGTTCATTCATTTCCTTTCTACATGAAATATAGGTTAAGGGAATAAAGAATGGATTATTTAAGCTTTTCAGCCTTTGATACAGCCGGTTATTTTTCCCACATAAGACGAAATATTTTATTTTACCAGTAGTTTTTATGCTTTTTAATAAATCCTCCAACGCCCCTACCCCTAAATTTCCACCAGTCACTAAAATGGATAAAAATGGGGAATGATGTTTCATAGCTGGATTGGTATTTGGCCTGATCTCATGATGAACAGGTATCCCTGTATACCAAATACGTTGTGCTTGAATTCCTTTTTTTATTAACAATTCCTTCATATAAGGAGTAGAAACTAAATGAAAATCGATATACTTTGTCCCCCAAAAGCTGTGTATAAAAAAATCAGTATAAACATTAATCACAGGGGTTTTGATCGTATTTTTTTCTTTCAAGGCATTTAGCATATAAGAAGGCAGTGCATGGGTACAAATAATACAATCTGGTTGCATCTCTTCTACTAATTGTTTCATTCGAGCTAGAAAGAGCAGTTCATACATCCTAAACTTTTTGTTTTGTTCTATATTTCGATAAACACTTTGTTGATATACCCAATTGTATAGATCAGGAAATAAATGGATCCATTTAAGATAGAAAGCTGACACAAAAGATTCCATTTTTCCATAACTATATGACAGTATTTCTGCTTTTTCACATTCCATTCGTGCTTCATTTGATTGAATATCCTGAATTAATGAATCGGCAACTTGTTGGTGACCTGAAGGAATTTTTAAAAATGGGAGAACTAATATCTTTTTTGAATGGATTTTCATGATGCACCTCTTTATAAATCAAAATCTATGTTGGTAGCTTATCCATTTATTACCTTACAAATAAAGGAATTTATTCTGTATAATTAGTACTAGAGGAGTGATATCCATATGTTAATATTTGTTTGTTTATTTATTGTAATTACCTTTTTTATTTTCAAAGCTTATAAAAACACACAAAATATTGTTGTTAAAAAAATTAAAATAGATAACAAAAGTCAAAGTACATTCACTTCGAGCTTAAATATTTTACACCTTTCCGATCTGCATCTAGAGAATATTTCTATATCTGCTGATAGATTGTATGAAGAGCTAAAAAATGAAAGCATTGATTTAATTGCCCTTACAGGAGATTTTCTTGATCGAAAACGAACAATTCCAAAGCTTGTCCCCTATTTGAATGCTTTAAATCGATTAAACCCTAAGTATGGTATTTATGCTGTTTTAGGTAATCATGATTATGTTTTAAAAGGAGATAGCCTACAATATTTGCTAGATACACTTAAGAAATATAATTGTAACGTGATGCAAAACAGAAATGAGACGATTTATATTGACAATCAAGCATTAAACATTATTGGAATCGATGATTTCNNAATTTAGAAATTTCTTATAAAGATATCCAAAATGGAATGAACTTAGTATTAACACACGACCCTAATATTGTACTTGAAATGAAAAAGTACCACTTTGATTATTTGTTAGCTGGCCATTTCCATGGTGGTCAAATTTGTTACCCAAAAGCATACCATCTTGCGAAAATGGGAAAGCTTGCTAGAATGAATATTATCAAAGGACTTCAATCACAGGATGGCCGTCCTTACTATATAAGCGAGGGATTAGGCCAAACCGGGGTAAACATTAGGATTGGAAGTCTACCAGAAATCACGATTCATCAACTATCCATGGCAAAGAGAAATACGAGTTTACTTTCGGCTATTTAGGGGTATCCTGTTATGGCTCAATAGGCTTATTATTCATTAGATGAGTAAGAATATACATTCCTTCCAGAATGGTATGAAGCAATAGAACTTCTGAGTAGCAGCAGGAGTTCTTTCTTTTTTATATTACTTGTTGTGTATATATTTGTTTAGCAAGGTTTCCTTCGACATGAATAGATAACATGGCGAATGCTTCTTTAAATGATGTATGGAAAGTGAACGAACGGAAAGCCAATATATAGGGAGTAAAGCAGAATATTTAAAGGATTTATACAATAAACTGCTAATTTCTACAGAGTCAAAGCCTAATTTAGAGCTTCCTCGATTCAACATAGTGATACCGATAACGCCTTTTATCTCAGAGAAATTAGAATGGTTTTTTACATATTCAGCAAGTTGAGGTAACGATTTTTCCACACTTTGATGAATGACCATAGCCTTTCTAACATCACTTTTTATATTTCTTACATTTTTTATTAATAGAGCATTATGTAGATGGATTTTAACTAATATATCATTTCTTTGTATGATAGTACCGTCCGATAGCATTGATTCTTTTCCTTTATATCGTGTTAAACGCACCCGAAAAATATTACGGTCGTCCCCTTTTTTATTATCTATATAGCGGAGACGAGTAAACATAAAGTAAATCGGATCTATCATTGACCATAATGTCATTACATATAACTTAATCTTCAATTTTCTTTTCCTCTCTTAAATAATTCCATTACTATTTTGCCAAATCGACTTGCGATTATTCCGGGAAAATTTTCAACCACTCTAAAAGCCATCCAGTTTTTGTTATGGTGTGAATTGGAATAAACAGTTATTTATATATATGGAAGAATTGCAAAAAATAGATTTTGTAATAAAAATGTAAAAAAGGAGTGAACAATAGTGACAGTTATAAATGATGTAAAAACGACCTTAGCAGGTTTAAAAACGGCACAAGCAAGTTTTGAAACCTTCGCACTCAGCACGGACAATCAACAAGCTAAACAACTATACGAGCAATCAGCGCAAGACACACAATCTATAATAAATAACTTGGAAAGTCGTGTTCATGAAATGGAACAAGAGGAACCGCAATACAAGCAACAGTAATGATTAAAGGAAAAGTTTTGCTAATTAGAGCTAACTTTTCCTTCTTCATCCAGCTTAGATGAAGATAAAAAATAAAACACTCTAAAAGAAAAAACATAAAAGTAGGTGTTCTTATGTCCAATAATCAGAAAAAGAATCTTTCCCCTGTTCAACAAGAATATCAAAAATTTCAAAAGCAACGCGAAGTGAAAAGACCAATTTTCACCAATTGCATAAAAGCCTTTTTAATCGGAGGATTGATTTGTTTGATTGGACAAGCGATCCAAACCTTTTTCATATATAATTTCAACTTTACCGAGCAAACCGCTGGCAATCCTACCGTAGCTGTGGTGATCTTTATTACCATGCTATTAACTGGGTTTGGCGTCTATGATCGGATTGCGCAATTTGCGGGTGCAGGTTCAGCAGTACCCGTCTCAGGTTTCGGTAATGCTATCATATCAGCAGCTATTGAACACCGTACCGAGGGATTTATCCTTGGAGTAGGTGGAAATATGTTTAAACTGGCTGGATCAGTTATCATGTCCGGAGTATTTGCTGCTTTTATCATCGCCTTAATTAAAACGATATTAATAAAGTGGGGTGGACTATGATGCGTACATGGATCTTTGAAAACAAGCCAGTGATCATTTCAACGGGTACAGTTGGCGGCCCGTTCGAGGCCAAAGGAAAAATAGCTGATGATTTTGATATATTACATCAAGACCTGTGGATTAAGGAAGATTCGTATGAAAAAGCCCACAAGGTAATGCTAGAGGAAGCATTGTTGAGAGCAACAGAAAAAGCTGAAATTACGAAAGAGCATGTCCAATTCTTTCTTGGTGGTGATTTAATCAACCAAATTACGCCAACTAGTTTTTCAGCAAAAACAATTGGTGCTGCATACTTAGGTTTATTTGGTGCTTGCTCGACATCAATGGAAGGGCTAGCTTTAGCAGGTTTTCTTGTTAATCATGGCGGAGCTAACTATGTATTAACAGGCTCATCTAGTCACAATGCAGCAGTAGAAAAGCAGTTTCGTTACCCGACAGAATATGGGGTACAAAAACCGCCAACCACACAGTGGACTGTAACAGGTGCAGGTGTAGCGTTACTCAACAATGAAGGGGAAGGGCCTTGTGTTACATCAGCGACAATTGGAAAAGTGGTTGATATGGGGCTGACAGATCCGTTTAATATGGGTGGTGCGATGGCTCCTGCAGCCGTTGATACGATCGAAACACATCTAAAAGAACGAAACATTGAATCTTCTTACTATGACTTGATCGTGACAGGAGACCTTGGCCATATTGGGAGAGAATGTTCATTAGACTTATTTGAGAAGCATCATACGAACATCACCGAAGCACAATTTCAAGACTGTGGATTAATGATTTATCGTGAAGGTCAACCAGTTTTGTCGGGTGCTAGTGGATCAGGATGTTCCGCCGTCGTTGTGTATGGTCATTTATTAAATCGTATGAAAAAAGGAGAAATAAAACGAATGCTTGTCGTAGCGACTGGCGCCTTGCTGTCTCCCTTAACTACCCAACAAAATGAGACTATACCCTGTATTGCACATGCCGTTTCCATTGAATATGAAGGTGAAATGACATGATATTTTTCTGGGCCTTTGTTATCGGTGGAATCATTTGTTTATGTGGCCAAATTATGTTTGATGTTTTCAAACTGACGCCTGCCCATACGTTAAGTACATTGGTGGTAGCAGGAGCTATCTTAGATGGCTTTGGATTATATGAGCCCTTGATTGATTTTGCCGGAGCGGGAGCGACAATACCTATTACAAGCTTTGGGAATTCATTAGTGCATGGTGCCATGGAAGAAGCTGAAAAACACGGGATTATCGGGGTCGTAACGGGAATGTTCGAAGTCACTAGTGCAGGTATATCAGCAGCGATCGTGTTCGGAACCATTGCAGCGATCGTTTTTAAACCAAAGGGATAAGGAGTAACTATTATGACAGTAAGTTCTAATGTAAAACAATGTCTTGCCACAGTAAAAACACTAGAAGCTGGACTTTCCACACTTGCCATCAACTCAAGTGATGAGGAGGCGAAGCGTCTCTTTCATGAACAAATGCTCGTTATGGAAGAAGTTAAACAAGATATCATGAAACGGATTAGTGAGTTAGAACGGGAAGAGGAGCAATATAAAGGATTTTAAACAAAAGGAGTGATCAATATGCCAGATTGGTTAGATGTAGCTGTCAGAGTCATACTCTTTTTAATCGTTCTGTTTCTTCTAACAAAGTTATTAGGAAAAAAACAATTATCAGAACTTTCCTTTTTGGAATATGTATCAGGCATTACGATTGGTAGTATTGCAGCAGAAGTTATTATAAATACAGACAATAAAATTTGGCACGGTATTATCGGAATCTGCGTGTTCTCTTTAATCATATATCTTGTGGAAATTTTTTCTGTGCATAGTAAACAATTCCGTGATTTTGTGGAAGGATCTGGGACCGTCATTATTAAAGATGGAAAAGTACTGGAGGAAAACCTGAAAAAAGAACACTATACAACGGACGAGTTACTACAATTACTACGAGGAAAAGATATTTTTGACCTTTCCGAAGTAGAATACGCTGTTTTGGAAGCAAAAGGTTCACTCAGCGCCCTACCAAAGAAAGATTTTCGTCCGATAACACGTAAAGACCTGGGCTTAGCGAGTGTCAATGAAAAAGAAACACAAACTGTCATAATGGACGGGGAAATATTAAAAGAATCACTAACCGCCACCGGAAAAAATCTTGAATGCTTAAAAACAGAGTTAGATAAGAAAAATATTACGATTGAAAATGTATTCCTTGGTCAGATTTATACATACGGTGCGGCTACCGTCGACTTATTTGATGATAAGATTCAAGTGCCAGAGCCCATAGAAAGACCTCTAATGCTTGCTCAATTAAAAAAATGTCAAGCCGACTTAGAGTTGTTTGCCTTAGCGACAGCATCC
>JACYYJ010007846.1_pt2 | contig 15736 bp, 16 predicted proteins | sample 8236861 | NCBI WGS metagenome assembly JACYYJ01 (sample SAMN14103086, study PRJNA606662) | landfill metagenome | isolation source: landfill solid waste | place: India:New Delhi, Okhla landfill site | collected 2017-11-05
ATTACTACTGGATTGAGCACTGCGAGTATCAACTCCATCATATCCGCAGCCAATCCCATTCCTCGTATTATCAACGAGGTTGGAGGAAGTGTAATACGAGAAGGCCAGAGAATTGTAAATAGTGCTGTTAGTAGTGCCCGATCGGCAGTTTCTTCACTCTTCTAACCCTTAGAGGACCGTATGACAATTGAACCCTTTCTCGATCCGTCCGCAGGTCGGCCTAATCAGCCGCAAACTGTGGTTCGTCAACAACCTGCTCGTCCGTCGGCGCAGCCGCCAAACTTGGTCGAACAGTTCCCTCAATTCAAGCCGGTTCAGCCCGGTGTGGTCACCCCGGTCGTGAGCCAACAGGCTCCAGAACCCGTGACCGCAATCGCGAATCCGGATATCCAGATGCAGGAAAACCCCGGCGTCGGCGGACAAGTCCCTAACGCCGAACCCGTCGCTCTGTCGGTGGCGCTGCCCTCCAAGTTTGCGTTCTACGAGTTCAAGGATCTGTTCGTTCATCCGATTCGCGCCTTCCATCTTGCGAAGTTCGCTCGTGCCCACGCTGAACGTAGTATGCGAATCACTGCCGAAGTAGTGAGCAGCTTACTGACCACGACGGATCCGCGCTACCAAGGAAAGCCGTTGGCACATATGCTGACGTTGCCGGACTTCTACTTCGTCCTGTACTTCCTGCGGATGAACAACTACAACAAGACTCAGTTCACTCACACCGACTGGTGCAACAATCCCGAGCACGTGAAGAAGGTCACGAGTGGTGAACTGGATCGCAGCACTCTGCGCATCACCGAGCATGTCACCAGCTCCAAGCTTCATAACCGCGAGCTGGAGGAGATCCCTGTCCCCGACGAGACGATCATGAAGGGCATCAAGCTACGGCCCTGCACGGTTCAGGATTCGATTGAATGGCTGGAGCATCCGGACATCGATCAACCTGAAGTTCAGTTCCTCGGCGAACTGGCTATGCACATTGACGGTACAGGTCTGGCTGATCCTAGCTTCCGTGGTCGTATGGAATTGGTACAGAATCTTGAACCTGACCAGATCCAACTCATCAACGACTACAACAAAGCCATGATGCAGTATGGTATCGAGGAAAAGATCAAAATCCGTTGCAAGGAGTGTGGTGCATCTATGGAGACTACGGTCAACATAGATGCACATTCGTTTCTTCCCAATTAACACCAACAAAGACATCGCGGCCCGATATTGGGTAGTGATGACAGAATGTGGTGTTTATCTACCGGAAGACACTCCAGCATGGCTGTTCTCCCACCTCAGTGACCATGCTCATGCTAGGCGAGAGCGTCGCATGAAGGCTGCTGAACAGGGTATGAACTTCGTTGGCTAAAGGTAATTCTATGTTTAGGACATCGTACGAAGCCCGCAAGTGGGCAAAGCTGGAACGTCTTGCTAATGAAACTCTCAACTCCATGAAAACGGGGAAGGGTGGTAAGAACGAAGTCCAGCAACTGCGACAGGTGGTTGCGGAATTTGGCGGTGTCCTAGTAGAAGCACTGGACGCCAGCGTCAGCATCATGCATGCTCAGGCCAATGAGCGGATCGCTGAAATCGAGCGGCACCGAGCCAAGAAAGGTAAGGAGCCGCTCGATCCTGAAGTCCGCAACACGTTGCTTGAGCAAGCCTTTAACCGTGTAGTGCAGAACGAATCGGTCGAACTAGCCGTTACGATCGAGGGTATGCTGCAGGATCAGTTGAAGGCCAATGCTACCGGGTACGAGTCACTCCTCGATTCGAAGTTCAAGTCTTACTTCGGTGACCCCAAGGGCAGCAGTCGCATCGACGGTCTGGAGAAGTCGGTAGACCAGTTGCAGCTCACTGCTCAGTCGCTTCTTCGTAAGAAGGAAAGCACGAAAGAAGACGAACCTGAAACTCAAGTGACCGCAGGTAGTCGCCTCTTACCTGAAGAGGAAGCGGTAGTCCCGACAACGGTAGGTGGCGAAACCGAGCTGGCGGACGTCAGCACCAAACTGCAAAACATTGGAGATCAGCTTGACCCTACCAAGCTAGAACGCCAGAAGCGTAAGAACGAGGAAAAGCGGGCTGACTCCTGGTGGCGACGGTTAAGTCGCAGTACCATGGGCAACCTGAAGAACATCGTCAGTTCTAAGATCGGTGGCCTGGGGCTTGCAGGTGGCATCGTTGCGCTCCTCGGCAAGATGTTGCTCAGCCATCTTACCGGCACCGACACTCTCGGTGCTGTCTGGTCAAAGCTGGAGGGCTATGTCGATCCTAAGAACCTAGCAAAGTATGCGTCCGAGTTCCTAGACTACATCAGTCAGAAGGCTAGAGCGCTAGTCAAATGGATCTCAGATAAGATCTCAGGTGTATTCAGCCTGAGTCCCGAAACTCAAGCTGCTCATGCACAGGCTCCGAACGAAACGTTGAAGGCAACGAGCACTCGCTCTGAAGGTCGATACGAACAGTTCATGGAACGTGCCGAAGAAGCGAAGGCCAAGGGGAACGATACTCAGTACAAGCTGATGGTTCAGGCTGCTGAGAAGGAGAGGGAAAAGTCGCAGGGGGCAGAAGCACAGATCAAGGTGAATATGGAGAAGGCTGAAGCCATTCTCCCCGGCAGCTCCAGCGCACCTACAGGACCTGTCCATACTCAGGAGACCGGCGGCGGTGCTGCAATGTTCCCGAACCGTCGGCTCTACAATCAGCAGCGACGTAGGGAAGCCCGTGAGAAGGCGGCAGCCGGTGGTTCTACAGAAGTGCAATCTACCGAACTGTCTCCGAGCAAGGATAAGACTATTCCTCCAGCGCCCGGTACTGGTGCAGGTGATGGAGCTGGTGGCGCAAACGCCGGAGCTCAAGGTCCGTCGATTCCGAGCCTGTCTAGCATCCCCTACTCCACGGCTATCGACCCGTCCTTCGCCCTGCTGAACAGCGCCAGCTTGGTGAACTGATATGGCAAGCAGTCTCGCTCAACTACGGGCAACGTATCTACAGCCTGAAGACGATCCAACAGATCTTGCGATTTCCCGGATCCAGGCCGCATACGTCGAACACGATCAACCAAGTACAACTGCAGTCACTAAGCTCTACTATACGTACGTAGCTCAGGCGCTAGGTGAAGCTGCTGACGAAGCATCGGCCCCTAGCCCAGGACTTCGGTACGCGATTGCTAGAGCGATTGGAGGTCCGATCTTCACGTTCCTTGGCCGTCTGGCAGTTGGGGCGGGTCGACTAGTCACCAGTCTCGCACGGTCCCTGATCTTCACTGCCGGTCGGTTCGTGCTTCGGTCGTTAGTTGTCCCCCTGATTACAGGTGCGATATCGATGCTCGGTCCGTGGGGGATAGGTATCGCTGCAGTCGCTGGACTCGGCTACTTCATCTATCGGGCTATGTTCACTAAGCAGCCGCTTGGTGATATCGGTGCTGAGGATGGTGAATGGAAGAGGACAAAGGCATCGGATAAATTGCACGATTCGTACGAACCTGTAGAGCCAAGCGCCCGCTACGACCGTAGTCAATATGGTCAGCGGGAAAGCGCTCAGCAGATGAAGTACGAAGGAAGCTCCATGGGCAGTGCGACTGCTGGAGCTCGGTTGCTGCGTCGTCGTAGCGAGAGTGTGAAGAACACCATTAAGGAAGCTAGTCGTATAACCGGCGTCCCGGAATCTGTTCTGAACGCCTTTGCCTACAAGGAATCGTCGTTTAATCCGAACGCCAAAGCTCCGACCTCCACTGCGAAGGGCCTGTTCCAGTTCCTAGACAGTACCTGGAAGTACGTGATCGGTAAGTATGGCAGTCGCTATGGTATTCCGTCTAACGCTAATCCATTCGATCCCTATGCCAACGCGGTGATGGGTGGTGCGTATCTTAAGCACGACATCTATCCGCAGATCCAGAAGGTGGTCAGTACTCCAACAGCAACTGACTTGTACTTCGGTCACTTCATGGGTCCGGCAGGTGGTCGTAACTGGTTACGGAACTACCACGCCAATCCGAACGCCATTGCGGCAAACGATTGGCCGAAGGCCGCAGCATCTAACCGATGGGTTTACTACGACAAGAATGGTCGCCCCAAGACGTACGATGAAATCTATCGTAACTATGCTCGATCGTTCGTGGACGTAGAAGCCGCAGTTCACGCGGAGACTAGTGTTCAATCTACAGAAATGGCTCCACGTCCTCCTGTAGAAGTGGAGAAGCCTTCGCCCGCACAACAGCCAGTAGCTCAGCCGCCAACTGCTCCCGTTACCGTGGTCGGTGGGTCCGCTGAGTCCGAAGTGTTCTCATACAAAGGGGTGGCAATGTCCGCCGGATAATCATGAATCTAGCATATACGGTTCACATCTTTTCTCAAAATCCCGGTCAGGGGTCGGAGATCGTCGATGTGGTGGCTCCGATGCCCGAGGCTTTCACGTTCGATACTAGCAGTGAATATGAAGCACCGTTCACTCAGGGTCTAACAGGTAACGCCGCCGTCGATACCATGCTAAAGGTCGGCGCTGGTCTGCGGATCGTTAACCAGAACCTCACTGCTCAGATCTGGCAAGGTTCGGCCGATACCCAACTCGGCCTGGAACTCGAATTCCACGCAGAGTCTGATCCCGTAGCCGAGGTTCAGCGCCCGATCCTACAGCTCATGAAGCTGACGACACCAACCACTATGGGAGACGGCGGATACTTGATGTCCCCTGGACCTAAGATCGACGCTGGTGCCGTGGGCGCACTCATAAGCTCCTACGGCGGTGCCGCTAGTCAAGCTGGCGAAGCGGCTGGCGGATTTCTAAGCGGTCTGTTTGGTGGAGGCGGTGAGAAAGAAGCGTCGCTGGTTGATCCTTCACAAACCGCCACTAACGGGAACAGTCAGGCTATGCAGGCACAGACTCCCCAACAGAACTCACAGTACGGTGCGAACAACTCGTTCAAGGCTCACATCAAGGATCAGATCTCTATCCGTGTGGGTCGCATCGCGTTCTTCGACTCGGTGGTTATCACCAACGTGCAGAAGACGTATGAATCGAAGTTCGATGCCATTACTGGCTTACCTCACCATGCGAAGGTCAGCATCCAGTTCAAACCGCTGTTCATGATCATTCAGCAGGATCTGGACCGCATCTTTACTGGAGCAAGTCCGTCCAGTGGACCAGTTCCACAACTCGGTGACACGGCTTNNGAGCAATCCGGTTCCAGCACCGATCCCGACTCCGGCTCAAACCTACCCGGTGGGCAGTGCGCCGTTCCCGGACCCTAGTCCGGAGTTCCGCCCGCGGACCGCACAGACCTTCCCGGTTACTTGATAGGAGCATCTTATGCAAGACTTTAGCTGGTCGCGCTATTCACCAGTCGATAATACTGGCCGTCAGCGCTCCATCTTCAAGAGCGCCTATAAGAATGCGAGGTTCATCTTGCGTCCCGGACGTCGCATCACTGTCCAGCAACAGGACATCGCCAATTTACCCGGTATTGCTTACCGGGAATACGGATCCACCGACTTATGGCGTATTATCCTGTCGTTCAACGGCATCAAGGACCCCATCCAGGACATCGTTCCGGGTAGGGTACTTATCCTGCCGACGAAGAGCTCGGTGATCAGTCTCATGTCACAGCATTCGGCCAACAATCGACGCCCCATCACTATTTAGGTACTGTATGAGTTACATCATCCAGGATCGGGTAGAGATCTCTATCATCATCGGGGATCTCAACTATCCGCTAGGCGAATTGAACACGCTGAACTACTTGCATCTCGGTTCCAGCCTTCGTCTGCTGGTCCCTACATTGCAGTTCAGCGTAACTGATCAGTCTGGCCTCCTGACGGCGAGTATCCTGAAAGATGGAATTCCCATCAAGGTGATGATCAAAGCCATCGGGCAGAACCAGACATACAACTACGACTTCATCCACGCCGGGTTCAAGTACGCTAACTCCGCTCTCGGCATGCAGTACACAATCTACGGCCATGGCGGAAGTCACACTTACTTCGTAGGCACTAGTACCGAGGGGATTCGCGGCACGAGTTCGGATGTCATTCAGGAAATAGCATTGAAGAGTGGTCTTCGGTTCGAGGGTCACCAGACAAGCGACCCTCACCTGTGGCACCCACAGAACCGTACGTATGCGGTGTTCGCTCGACGTACGAGTAATGCAGGGTTCCTCAACGAACAGAGTCTGATGAAGTTGGGACTATGTTTGGACGGCACCTTGCGCTATCGCAATATCAGCGAGCAGGAACCGCCAGTGGCTCGTCTACTTCAGGGTAAGACCGACGAAGGATTTATTCCGGTTGTCAACCACGAACCCAAGACCAACAATGGGTCTAACAATCCACTCAGCGGCTACGTGTACGAACGGCGAATCCAGAGCTCCCGTCCTCAGGCTCTGAGTAACGTGACGTTCACGCCGGACAGCAATCAGCCGATGATCGATACGGGTGTGAAGGACAAAGTGGGACGTGGTCTGCAGACCTTCAGTCCTATCGACGTAGGAAACACTACGCCTCTATATGACCGGGCTCTATACCAGAACCGACGGCTCGCCAGCTTGTATAGCTTCGGTTGCGACTTCCAAACTATGCACGTGTCTGGCCTGAAATTACTAGACCACATTGACTTCACGTGTGAAATGGAAAACGGTACGGTCAACAAGAGTACTACTGGCACCTATCGCGTGACTAGTCACGCCATCTTAGTGCAGGGACCCAACTATTACGAGAAGATAGAAGGGTACCGGCAAGGAACAAATTGGGATTGATATGTCATTGGGAAATCTATCTGATACCTTGAGCGACGCTCAGGACTACAAGGGTCAGCTCTTCTGGGGTACTGTCGTAAACGACCAAGACCCCACTGGAGCTGGACGCTTCCAGGCTTCAGTTCCTGGACTGTTCGAGGACGGTGAGCTTCCGTGGATTGGTCGGATCCGTGAATCGCTGTTCGGCATCGGGCCTGACTACGGCACCTTCGGCACTCCGCACCGAGGTAGTGGCGTCATTATCGAACTTCAAAACGGCGATGCCAACTATCCGATCTGCGTGGGATTCTATCCCAAGGCTGAGGATATCCCGGAGGTCTTTAAGAACGGCCGAGTCTGGGGATATCGTGATCCGTCAGGCACTACCTTGGTTGTTAATCCTGATACCAAGATGTACGAGTTCGTACATGCCAGCGGCACCAAGTATTCCATCGACGAGTCAGGTAATCTGGTGGCCGAGGTGATGGACAACACTACGCTCACGGTACACGGGAATGCAATAGTCCACATTCACCAGAATGCTGAACTTACCGTCGGTGGTAATGCTACCCTCGCTGTTAGCGGTAGTGCTCAGGTCAGCTCCGGCGGTCCCGCTACTGTCGCGGCCCCTGAAGTGACCATCGATTCGCCCGAGACTAACTTGACTGGCAGCTTGAATGTGGACGGCGTGATCAGTGGCAACTCAGGCTTGAGGATCAAGGGAAGCGCTGGTGGTGGAACCGCATTCTTCGAGGGCGATGTCTACCATACCAGCGGCAACTTCAGTTCCAACGGCATCGTACTGCATACTCACGATCACGTAGAATCTGTTGGACCTCCCGTCTAAGGAACTAAACGATGGCTGATCTACGCACGAACCTAACCGGATCCACGTGGGTTGATGTAAATACCCTAGTCACAATCAGTACGCTCCCCGATCGTGTGGTGGACAATGCTTCGATCTACGGGAGCTCACTGGTTAACCTATTCAACTGCCCCATCGGTTCACGGGGTCCTCTGTTCGAACCGGAGTATGGCTGTCGGCTCTATCATTTCCTGCAGGAGCCTATAGATGCCCGTACCGCGGAGTCTATTCGAATGGATTTGATCCAAGCGGTGTCTCGGTGGGAACCTCGCATATCTCTGGACTACGGGAACACCTACGTGATCCCGGACCACCGAATTCCCGGGTACAAGATCCGTCTTGCCTATACCGTCAATTTATCTGGTAGCCGTGAAATCATGGACTTCGAAGCTACTAAATCAGGAGTCGTATAATGTCTGATCGCCTAGTCCTTTCTGATCTGACCGTTGACTACGATCAGTTCATGTCGCAGTTCAATCAGTACCTGCAGACCCGTCCTGTGTGGAAGGGCGTACTGACCACAATGACCAGCCAGACGCTGCTAGGACTTGCATCTACTGTCGGTGTCCACGCGCAAGCTACGCTGATCCGAGCCAGGGAAGACGCGTTTGCTGAAACTGCTCAGGCCGACGATGCTATCCGTGCCATTGCACAGATGCAAGGCACACGGATGACCCGTAAGAGTCCCGCCAGCTTGCGAATCGTTCTGGAGTCGCCGCACGATCTGAGTCTCGAACCTTATACTCAGTTCAATATCGCAGGTGTTCCGTACTTCAACCGTGAGCAGTTCGACCTCACGGCCAACACGCCGCTCGAATTCTCGATTCACCAAGGTCAGGTAGTCACGTACTCCGTTCGTGGGAACGGAGCCAACTATCAGACCTTTATCTCGGAAGAGGACCAGTTCGTCGTCTCCGACTTCGATACGTTAGTCGAAGTTAACGGCGTTCGTCTGAATCGTGCTAGTGGAGGCCTGTGGAACTATCGTGGTCAGCCCGCGTTCTCCGACCTTACGTTGGCGGATGGTCGTCTGCTTATCCAGTTTGGTAACGAGATCTTCGGCACTGTTCCGCAAGTCAACGATCAGTGTCTAATCCGCTACGTTATCACTGAGGGTGACAGCGGTAATAACGCCACGATGCTGGACAAGTCCGTTACTATCAACGGCTTTGCTGGTATCCAGGGTACGGTGATCAGCAATCCGACAGGCGGTTCAGCCGAACAGCCTGTCGTGGTCTATAAGAACGTGGCGAGTGGTAGTCTGGGTACGTACGAGTCGGCAGTCACACGCAATCAACACATCTCGATCGTTAACACCTATCCTGGTATCGCCGACGCCATTACTCAGTCGCAGCGGGAGATCAATCCGATGGACCGCAAGTGGATGAACGTGATTCGCGTGTCGGCCATCACTACTAGTCCCTGGACACAGGAGCAGCGTCAGGCTTTCCTGGAGGACATGGAGCGTCGTACCATGTATGCGCCTCGGTTCTACTGGCAAGATCCGATCCCCATGCCCCGTGACCTTGTGATCCACGTCTACGCGTTCAATACTGCAACGCTGTCGCAGGTACAGCAGCGGTCGGAACGTGCTATTCAAGAACTCTTCCGACCGAAGCCTGGATTGCTGCTCACCAACTTCTACAATAGTGACTTGGTTATTGCTGTCAAGAAGGCGAACGAAGGCCAGGTGTCGTACGTGATGGTTGTGGAACCCTCGTATCCGATGACCGTAAGTCCTCCCTCTGGGATAGCCCCCGAGTACGAGATCATTGAAGGTGGTGGCACTTTGACCCCGTCGGTACATGCCTACGCGGTATCTGTTAATGACGAGTTCGAAGAAGGTCCGCCTAATAAATGGGTGTTCCCGCAAATCACTGAACCCGGCTCTGCCGTCAAGCTTCGCTGGCGTACTAATCCACAAGCGGTGAGCTACAAGCTCTGGGGTCGCCTGTATTCGGGAGGTATTGGCCTGATCGCTGATGTGACCGCAACCAACGATCAGTATATGGAATTCCTCGACGATGGCTCGATCGTGCCGTCTGGCGGTATGCCTAACACACTGATGAGTGCTCCGATCCGCTATAACGAGCTCCGCAGCCTTCAGGTTGAAGTATTCTACGCCGACCGGCAGCAGAAGCTAGACGGAACACCTGAGCGCAATTCGATAAGGTGACATAATGAGCGAGCGAGTCCCACGTTCAGTTTTATTGCCGCCGTATCTGGCGATGAACCAATACTTTGTGGAGTACACCGATGCATTAGACCATGTGTTTGGCCCTACTGTCGACCAGAAGCTACGCGCTCTGCAGAACATCCGGAATATGTGGGTCACCAATCCGGTGATCGAACAGCGAGTAGTCGATCATTCCACTATCGACCTAAGTGAATGGACGAAGCCTGAACGTGAGTTGCTGGTCAAGCAGGTTAATCTCCTGGGCATGAAACTCCGCTCTGCCGGGGTATTGGCCGACGATGACTATCTGATGATCTCTAGATTCGTTGGTCAGTATTGGTTCGGCAAAGGAACCCACGCTTTCGTGGAGTTCATTAACTTCTGTCTTAATATTGACCTCCGGGTCCATCGCTTATGGGCTGAAGACCAAGGTGATGAAGAATACCATAACCTGACTCGCGGACAGGACCTTACCGGAACTCCAATCTGGGACGGCGGCGACTGGTATCCCACGACCCATGTGGAACTGGAAGCCGCTGGTGGACTAGGTGACCTGACTAACGAAGCACTGGCCGAGTTCTTCTACGAGATAGCGAACTTCAATCTGGTGCTGGCGGCTATCGACTCTAGCTTCCGTATGCCGATCGTAGGCAATCCCTATCGGGCCGATACTGCGATTGTCGCTATGGGCGTGATGCAGGAACTAGTGTCGGTCCTCAGTACCGAAGGTCGCTATGGTGCAGATGCTCCGCCGACCAACGATACGTCCGGATTCACGCTTCGGCAGTTCGGCACTGGCGACGTGTTGATTGCAGCACCTAGCGGTTGGTTCCTGGACCTCACAGGCAAATCCATGATGGTGTTTGATCCCACCGATATGGGGGAGCAGGAACTCAGCGCCCTACCTATGAAGATGATCGGTGAGCCTGTAGACCCCGACCTGCCTACCGACCCGAAGCAGTACACGGTATTTACTGCGCCTACGTCTTGGATCCGTGTGCCCGGCAGCAGTCGGTCTACCGCTCGTATCCCGGTGTGGAATGCGGAACAGACCGAGTCGGTTGCATCCTCTGTACCCACTAGAATTGTAGGCCGACCGACCGGCTACGTATCTAATCCGAAGGGTTGGATAGAAATCAGCCCTGGAAACTTTACCCCATATTGGTGATTCTATGAACTACATCCCAGCAGTTATTCGCGATCAGCAAGTTCAACAGGCCGATCCTAGCGATACCTTGGATCCCACTCATCTGCCGATCAGCGCTGATCCTGGCAACACGGCTGAAGTCCGACCTGATGGTCTGTTCGTTGGTACCGACCTACCGAGCCCGGTATACTACGTATCTGCTGACGGCACAGACGACCCGACTTCCGGCACGAAGACCGACCCGTTCCAGACCATTGACTATGCGGTCAGTCATCTGCTCCAGTTGGCGGGTAATGTTCGGGGCTATCAGGTTACTCTGGCGCTCCGTGCAGGTGACAACTTCACTGTGTCGTTACGCCATAGGCTTACTGGCAACTTCATGTTCACCTTCTACGGTGATCCTGAGTTCGGTGACTTTGACGACCCACTTACTACTGTCCGTGGTGAATACTGTGCGGATCTTATCCGTCCTGTGGTCGAACCTCTGCCCATCGTTGCAACCGGTCAGCCAATCCGTCTTGCAGGTTTCGACACCGACTATCGCCTGGAGTTCCGCGGTCTTCGCATCGACTTACCTGCGAATCCGAATGGTGCGTCCAACAGCGACTTCGGTCCATACGATGTAGTGGCCGGTACGAATCCGCAGCTGACGATCATGGGCTGTATCGTTAACAAGACTAGCGAACAGAACTTCGCTGGTTTGTTGGGGATCGGTGCTCGTAGCAGTAGCCGGTTAGTGCAGTATGCATCGCAGTTCCTGATTACGAATCAACGTGCGGTCGACTCGTCAAGTCCTGGGCTGACCAGCCGCCAGCACTTCATCCACTTTTACCGGGACTCGCTCGTAAATGGCACACCGTTCCTGTTCTCGACCACGATCAACAGCAACAACGGTTTCGGCGTACTGACCCTCAACTGGACCGACGTACAATCGCAATCGGTTGAGGGCTACGATATACTATCCACCTTCCCGGTGTCGTCCAACGTCAGCTATGGACTACGCAACTACTTCCTGAATCTCCAGCGTGACCAGCAGTCGCGTCCCCTCAACCTGATCTACGCATCACTGATCTAACGGAGTGCTAAATGGCAACCCCTCTCTTACGCGTCACTAACGCCGGAGCCGCAGCCGCCACATTGGCAACGCCGACTGGCCCGCACATTAAGATCGTGCGATGGAAGTTGGGAAGCGGTTACGGATATGAGCCTCAACCTGAGGATACCGACCTCAACGGCAATGTCCTGTACTCGGATGTCCCACGTTCCTACCAGAATGTCGGTGATAATACTCTGGACATCATCTGTCAACTTCCTCCGGCGGCTGGACCCTTCGACTACGGTGAAATCGGTCTCTACATCGAAGATAATGACGGCAACGAAGTCCTGTTCGCCAAAGGTGTCTGGGATCGCCTACAGACCAAGGAATCCAGTCTTGGTACTAACGTCAATAGTCAGGTGACCTTCCACTGTCTGCTGAAGCTCCAGCAGTCTATTGCGGTGCTTCGTGTTCATACTAGTGTCGCGGTCGCCGTATGGGAAGTGGACCGATGGTCCGATGTTGTGGTTCCAACGCTGTCTGCCCATTCCGAAGTTCCTCTGGTTCTGGTACGTGAACTGGATAACAACCAAGACAGTACGCTACTGCAGACTAATCTTCCAGAAGACGATAGTTGGACCATCGGTACTAACTACGACTTCGTTGCGCGAACCTCCGTGGTTAACGCTAGTTCCAATTCGGTTACTGTCCCCGTGTCGGCAGTTCCTACCCGAATCCTGAACGACTATCACGATCGTCAGCTCGTGATTGAGATCGAAGGCTTCAGTGCTCCGTATCGCAGTGTAGCTTCGGTCACTGTATCTGGGACCAACGCGATTCTGGCCCTGAACCCTGCCCCATTGTCCAGTCTACCGGCGGTCGATGCTCCAGTAGTTCTGTACGAACAGAAGGCACTGAAGGTCATCCCGCTGGCTACACGCAACGTTCCTGGTATCGTGCAGATCGGTAATGGTCTGTCCATCAACAGCGACGGACTGCTCAGCGCTGGAGGTCTGCTACACGGCGCTCCTGGTACCGGACAGGTACTGAATTCGTCTCACAACATAAGTCAGACGAGCTGGGGTTCTGGAGAATACGAAGTCCAAGATGGAAACCGACCCGCAGGTCTTCCTGGACCTACCACTCGTGGTGGACGTCTACGGATCAGTAGTTACGGGGCTCACATCGTCCAGGAATACTATCCCATGTGGCAGGGTGCTGATGCAGCGAACCCGAATAATCAAGCATGGTGGCGGATCTGGAATAGCGCGAGTGGCTGGTCTGGGTGGCGACTGATGGGCGGCGCAGGAAGTACGGGTGGAGGTACACTCCAGTATCTCGGGCCTCTCATCGTCGGCGTAGCTCCTACGATCAGCGGTACGTTCGTTAAGGACGGCCAGTCCATCTATATGTGCGAATCCAACCATAATGGTTCGGGCGGTGGCTATCGTATCGGTCTTGCGATGTATATCAACGGTATCCAGATTATGCGACAAGGTCACGCTGATACGTTCGGCACTCAAGGCGGTGCAGGTCTGTCGGCTACTGGTCAATACGGGATGACCTATACCTTAGAAGTCCACGGTTGGTTCGAAGGATATAGTGGCTTTGCCTACACGATCATCCCCAATACCTAAGGATACGAGATGAAGAAATACTGGTTATACGACACGAACGGCTGGTACGTTGGGACGTCGGTTGAAGCAGAAGAACGGCCCGCTGACGGATTTGAGTTCGAACCTCCGCAGACCCCTCCTGGTCAGTGGCCTCGCTTCAACGGAGTCGGTTGGGTAGTCGAGCGTGACTATCGCACCGAAACGTTGGACGAGGCGAAGCAGCGGGTCCTTGCTTATCTCAACAATGCGGTCTACATACCGACCGGCAACTATCCTGAGGTTGAAGTACAGACGTTCGATCTTCAGTACCAAGAAGCCAAGAGGTACGTGGAAGACGGCGTTGAGTCTGAGCTCCTGTCGATATTGGCTGAAGCGCAAGGTCGTTCGGTCGACGATCTTGCTCAGTCTATCATTACCAAGCACGAAGCTGATATTAAGGCCAATATCGAATTCGTTGGCAAGGTACAGACGCTACGCCATAGGGTGAAGAAGGCTGCCAAGAAGTCGCACTTACCTACTGAACAGCAGATCATTGACTTTTTGAAGGCTTAAACGAAAAGAGGGCGAGTAGACACATGATCTACTCGCCCTCTTTTCATTTGGCTGGCGGTTGCTTGCCGTAGGCTCGGTAAAGTGCGTCTTTCGCACGTTCCAACCTCATCTGATCTTCAGATGACAGATTGTCACCTGAACGGTTGATATAGAATTGTAGGCGCTGTATCGCTTGCTGGAAATCCTTGGACTTCATCTTCAGCGTTTGTGCGATATTGCCCGGCCCCATGGTAAACGTGTCGTCCGGCAGGTCGTTCCCGCTATTGCGAGGTTTCCCTTTCTGCTCACGCTCCACCTTGTCGATCCACTTTGGACCAGCTNNAAACGTGTCGGCCGGTAGGTCGTTCCCGCTATTACGAGGTTTCCCTTTCTGCTCACGCTCCACCTTGTCTATCCACTTTGGACCGGCGGGCCTGTTCGGCTTGTTCAGCGCCAGTATGCGTTGTCTAGCGTTCATTGCATTTCCTACAGGAAGAACGAGTGGTTGGCTTTCCTCAGATTCGGTAGCCGTTCGTTCACTACCCGCGTCAAGGTCGCACCAATAGCTCCGTTGATTCGACGAGTTACGATAGTGAAGTCATCGGTATCCGCCAGCTCGTTCAGCCCATTCTTCTGCCAGAATGCTCCGAACGTAAGACATCCGTCACGGTACTCCGCCACCTTGTCTGGGTCGATTACTAGGCGATGGTCACCATACAGTTCTAAGCTGTACTTGGTGTAGTTGTCCTTCCCGGTCAGGTGTCCGGCCCCGCGCCCGCGATACTTCCACCCGTCACCAGATGCAGGACTCCCATTACCCATGCGATTAGCGTACACCTCGTTCGCCAACTTCTGCGGATTGCGGATATAGTCTGCAGCGTTCAGCGGACCGTTACCCTTTCCTTCGTGATTGAAGCGGCCAGGCCATACCGCAACCAGACGCGATGGAGTGGAGTAGTACAAGTCTTCAACCCACTTCTTGAAGCCCATTGTCTCAGAGTAGGATTGAGCCATGAAGTAGCGGACCCGGCGCTGCGTGTTGATCGAAAATCGTTCCATCGTTTCGTTCAACGCTCTGATCAGCTCGTCCTCCTTGGGGACGATACCTGCAAAGTTCCGGAACTGTTCGCGTGTGATCATCTTACCTCCTACATTCTACGGTTAACTGTCAGCGTACCTAGATTGAGTAATACTTCCCCGTTCTTCAGGGGATTCAGCTGATAGTTGACTGTTCCGCCTATCCAGTATGTACCGGCTGGCAGTGTGGTCGGGGTGCGCAACGTGCTGATCGCCGCACTACTCTGCAGATCTTCGTATTCGTAGACGATCACCCCTTCGCGACTGTATATACGCAAGGTGTAGATTGCTGCACCTGACGTATAGACCGCTAGCGGCGTGTCTACCATGACACTCTCACCTTCCACCTTCTCGTATGTGCGTCCGAAGCTCACATACGAGACATAAGGCTTCTGCATAGCCCATGACAAGGCAACGCCCATCAGGGTGAATGTCACGGCCACGCTGATCACAGTGATGATGCCTGAACAGAAGTCTGCGAATCGTGGTTTACATACGTTCGTCACGGTCAGTGCTCCGTTCTTCGGCAGGTGGACTATACTTCTTCTCATCCTCTGCAGTCACACCTGCCAT
>JACYYJ010119770.1_pt3 | contig 15668 bp, 16 predicted proteins | sample 8236861 | NCBI WGS metagenome assembly JACYYJ01 (sample SAMN14103086, study PRJNA606662) | landfill metagenome | isolation source: landfill solid waste | place: India:New Delhi, Okhla landfill site | collected 2017-11-05
TCGTTGACGTAACGGATGTCGATCGGCGCCGGCTGGGCCCGCAGTGCCAGCGCGTCCTCGTACCCGACGGCACGCTCGGCCAACGTCGGCAGCGACTCGGGGTCGGGGACGTCCGGCATCGGCTCCGCATGCTCCACACCGGACTCCTCGACCTGGAACGACGCCGAGAGCGAGAAGATCGCCTTGCCGTGCTGGATCGCCACCACGCGCCGCGTCGTGAACGACCGACCGTCCCGGATGCGATCCACCTCGTAGATGATCGGCACCGACGGATCACCTGGCCGGATGAAGTACGCGTGCAGCGAGTGCACTCCACGCTCACTCGGCACCGTGCGCCCCGCGGCCACCAGAGCCTGTCCCGCGACCTGACCGCCGAACACCCTGGTCGGCGACTGCGGAGGGCTCACGCCTCGGAAGATGTTCTCCTCGATCTTCTCGAGATCCAACAAGCCGATGAGCATGTCGAGCACGCGCTGCCCGCCCGATCCGCCTTCGGCGTCGAACCCGGACGCAGCCTGCCTTGCCAGCTCAGTCATACCGACGATTCAACACCCTGCGCCGGGCCCCGCCATTCCGTCGGCCCGTCAGGAGAGATCGTCCTCACCCAAGCGGTGCACGCGGATCAGGTTGGTCGACCCCACGGTGCCGGGGGGCGAACCGGCCACGATCACCACGAGGTCGCCGCGCTGGTACCGGCCGGTCTCCAGCATGGCGTGGTCCACCTGCTCGATCATGCGGTCGGTGGAGTCGACCTCGTCGACGAGCCTGGCCGTGGTGCCCCACGTCATGGCGAGCTGCCTGCGCACGCTCTCCACCGGAGTGAAGGCCAGCAGCGGCAGTCGTGTGTGCAGCCGCGCGAGCCTGCGCACCGTGTCACCGGACTGGGTGAACGCGACGAGGGCCTTGGCGTTCAGTCGTTCACCGATGTCCTTCGCCGCGTAGGAGATGACTCCCCGCTTGGTGCGCGGGACGTGACTGAGCGGCGGCACGGACGGCATGTCCGCCTCCACCGCCTCGACGATGCGGCTCATGGTCTGCACGGTCTCGATCGGGTACCGGCCGACGCTGGTCTCCCCGGAGAGCATCACCGCGTCGGTGCCGTCGAGCACCGCGTTGGCCACGTCGGAGGCCTCGGCGCGCGTCGGCCGCGAGTTGCTCATCATCGAGTCGAGCATCTGGGTCGCGACGATGACCGGCTTCGCGTTCTCCCGCGCGATCTGGATGGCCCGCTTCTGCACCAGCGGCACCTGCTCGAGCGGCAACTCGACGCCGAGGTCGCCGCGCGCCACCATCAGACCGTCGAAGGCAAGCACGATCGCCTCGAGGTTGGCGGCCGCCTCGGGCTTCTCCAACTTGGCGATCACCGGAACCCGGCCCTTGCCGACCCGGTCCATCACCTGGTGCACGAGGTCGATGTCGGCGGGCGAACGGACGAACGACAGGGCCACGAAGTCGACACCGAGCTCGAGGGCGAACTCGAGGTCCTGGATGTCCTTCTCGGAGAGCGCGGGCACCGACACGTCCATGCCGGGCAGCGACACGCCCTTGTTGTTGCTGACGGGCCCACCCTCGGTGACCTCGCAGACGACGTCCGAGCCCTCCACGCGCTGGACGACGAGCCCGACCTTGCCGTCGTCCACGAGCAGCCGGTCACCCTCGCGGGCGTCCTTCGCCAGTCCCTTGTAGGTGGTGGAGATGCGGTCGTGGGTGCCCGCCACGTCCTCCACGGTGATGCGCACGATGTCGCCGGTCCGCCACTCGACGGGTCCGCCGGCGAAGGTGCCCAGCCGGATCTTCGGCCCCTGGAGGTCGGCGAGGATCCCGACCGCGCGCCCCGACTCCTCGGAAGCGGCCCGGATCAGGTCGTAGACCTGCTTGTGATCGCCGTGGCTTCCGTGGCTGAAGTTCATCCTCGCCACGTCCATGCCTGCTTCGACGAGCGCCCGGACCTTGTCCGCCGTCGCCGTAGCCGGGCCTAGGGTACATACGATTTTCGCTCGTCTACTCACACTCGAACAGCGTAGCCGCTACGTCCGGGTACGTCTGTACCGATCCCGAAAACCTACGTGTCGGGCGTGGCGGGAGCCCGGCGGCGCCTGGCTCCCGCCCACCCGTCAGTACGCGAGACCGAACACCCAGGCACCCAGCGTGTAGGCGCCGAGGGTGATGATCACGAGCGCGATGGCGTTGAGCCACGCCCCGCCCTTCACCATCTGACCGATGGTGACGTGGCCGGTTCCGAACACGATGGCGTTCGGCGGCGTCGCGACCGGCAGCATGAACGCGCAGGTGGCGGCCAGCGCGGCGGGCACGACCAGCACCATCGGCCCGTGGCCGAGCCCGACCGCGACACCGCCCAGGATCGGCAGGAACGCCGCCGCCGTCGCCGTGTTGCTGGTGAGCTCGGTGAGCAGGAGCACGAGCAACGCGACCAGAGCGGCCAACACGATGAGCGGCAGAGCCTCGAGCGCACCGACCTGCTCGCCGATCCAGTCGGACAGCCCCGTGGCGGTGAAGTGCTTCGAGAGGCTCAAGCCACCGCCGAACAGCAGCAGGACACCCCAGGGCAGCTCCTTCGCCGTGTCCCAGTTCAGCGTGCGCACGTTCTCCCGCGTGTCGACCGGCAGCGCGAACAGCACCACGGCGGCGGTGATGGCGATCCCGGCGTCGCTGATGTTGTCCAGCCACGGCAGTGCGTTCGCGACCGCGTCGATGTCGGCGAGCATGGGAATCGTGATCCACGACAGTGCGGCCAGCACGAACACGGCAAGCGCGTTCCACTCGCCCCGGCTCATCGGCCCCAAGTCGTCGAGCTGCCGGCGGATGAGCTCCCGACCGCCCGGCAGCGACGTCAGCCTCGGCCGGAAGACGCGGGTCAGCACGAACCAGGCGATGACGAGGAACACCACCGCGATGGGCAGTCCGAACAGCATCCACTGACCGAAGGAGATCGAGATGTCGAAGTTCTCCTCCAGGTAACCCACGAGCAGCGTGTTCGGGGGAGTGCCGATGATCGTGGCGAGCGAGCCGATCGACGCGGCGTAGGCGATGCCGAGCATCAGGGCCGTGGCGAAGTTGGGATCGCCCTTGCCGTCGCCGAGCTGCGAGACGAGGCCGAGCACCGACAACCCGATGGGCATCATCATCACGGCGGTGGCGGTGTTGCTCACCCACATGCTGATGAACCCGGTGGCGATCATGAAACCGGCGATCAGCATCACCGGCTTCGTGCCCACCGCGAGCACCGTGCGCAGCGCGATGCGTTTGTGCAGGTCCCAGCGCTGCATCGCCAGCGCGATCATGAACCCGCCCATGAAGAGAAAGATGATGTCGTCCGCGTAGGGCGCTGCGGCGTCGCCGATGTCACTGACACCGAAGAACGGGAACAGCACCAGCGGGAGCAGGGCCGTGGCGGCCAAAGGCAGCGCCTCCGTGACCCACCACACGGCCATGAGAGCCGCTACGGCGGCCGTAGCCTTGCCCGGGGTGGCGAGACTGTCGGGCAGGAGCAGGAAGACGGCGACGGCGAGCACCGGACCGAGCGCCATGCCGATCCAGGGTCGCCGCGGCGCCGCCGAGCCGGGCGATGCGCTCTCGGACTCGCTCCTCACGGACTGTGCCATGACTCACCTCCATCGCTGAGTGTCCGGAAGGTACCGCGATCACGCGGCCTTCTCACCCGAAAGCGCGATGCCGAGATGTGCTTGTTGTGATTGTGCGTGAGCAAACGTGTGCAGACAGCGCGAGGCCACCGACCAGACCGGTGGCCTCGCGCTGCTCACTGTCGCCCGATCAGCCGAAGAACACCTCGGCTTCGGCGTACCGCTCCGGCGGGACGGTCTTCAGTTCCGCGGTGGCCTCGGCGAGCTTCACCCGCGTGATGTCGGTGCCGCGCAACGCGACCATCACCCCGAAGTCGCCCTCGGCCACGGCGTCGACGGCGTGCAGGCCGAAGCGTGTGGCGAGCACGCGGTCGTACGCCGTCGGCGTGCCACCGCGCTGGACGTGCCCGAGCACCACCGCGCGCGACTCCTTGCCGGTGCGGGCGGTGATCTCGTCGGCGAGCCACGTGCCCACACCGCCCAGCCGGACGTGGCCGAACGCGTCCTTCTCGCCGCTCTGCAGCACCGCGGCCCCGCCCTCGGGCAGGGCGCCCTCCGCCACGACGATGATCGGCGCGTACTCGCGCTCGAACCGCCGTTCCACCCACTCGACGACCTGGTCCACCGAGAACGGCCGCTCCGGGACGAGGATGACGCTCGCGCCGCCGGCCAGCCCCGAATGCAGGGCGATCCACCCCGCGTGCCTGCCCATGACCTCGACGACGAGCGCGCGGTGGTGCGACTCGGCGGTGGTGTGGAGCCGGTCGATGGCCTCCGTCGCGATGTGCACCGCGGTGTCGAAACCGAACGTGTAGTCGGTGTTGCCGAGGTCGTTGTCGATGGTCTTCGGGACACCGACGACCTTCACGCCGTCGTCGTTCAGCCGCTTCGCGACCCCCAGAGTGTCCTCGCCCCCGATGGCCACGAGCGCGTCGATGCCCTTGTCGGCGAGCACCCGCTTGATGGCCTCGGCGCCGCCGTCCTCCTTGTACGGGTTCGTCCGGGAGGAGCGAAGGATCGTGCCGCCGCGGGTGAGGATGCCCTCGACGTCGTCGCGGGAGAGCCAGTCGCCCTTGCCCGTGAGCGGGCCACGCCAACCGTCGCGGAAACCGAAGATCTCCCAACCGTGGACCTCGATGCCCTTGAGGACGACCGCGCGGATCACCGCGTTCAGACCAGGGCAGTCGCCACCGCCGGTCAGCACACCGACTCGCATATCTGCGCCTTCCAGTTGTTTGCGTCACACCTTCGCCGCCAGAGTAGCCCGGACCACACTTGATCGGTGCAGCACCTGCTACAGTCTCGGCCGTGCAGCGCTTCTATTTCTGGTTTAGCAGGCCGGCCCGGGGTGGGTCGGTCGGCGAGACCGTGCGCTGACCACCGAACCTCCGAGCCGGACGACAAGCCGGCTCGGCAGCGTGGCACTCCCACCCGGCGAGGCGGCTTGCGGAAAGGAAGCCCCCGATGCCGAACAACTCCACCTCCGGCGCCGTCATCCAGGACGACGCCTCCCTCGCCGTGTCGGCCGATCCGATGACGGCACTCGACAACCTGCGCACGTCGCACGTCAGTCCCCTGCTCTCACCCGCTCTGCTGAGGGCGGAGCATCCCGTCACTCCCGCGGTGGCCAAGGCCGTCACACTCGGCAGGCGCGACACCGTGGACATCCTGGAAGGTCGCGACGACCGCCTGCTGGTGGTGGTCGGGCCCTGTTCCGTGCACGACCCCGAGGCGGCCCTGCACTACGCCCGTCTGCTGTCCGAGCACGCCGAGCGCATCCGTGACGAGGTGTGCGTCGTCATGCGCGTGTACTTCGAGAAGCCGCGGACCACGCTGGGCTGGAAGGGCCTCATCAACGACCCCGACCTCGACGGCACGTACGCCGTCAACAAGGGGCTGCGCATGGCTCGGCAGCTGCTGCTGGACATCTCGACACTCGGACTCCCGGTGGGGTCGGAGTTCCTCGACCCGATCACGCCGCAGTACATCGCCGACACCGTGACCTGGGGGTCGATCGGGGCCCGCACCGCGGCGAGCCAGGTGCACCGGCAGCTGTGCAGCGCGCTGTCCATGCCCGTGGGCATCAAGAACTCCACCGAGGGCGACGTCCAGGTGGCGGTGGACGCCGTGCGGGCCGCGGCGGCCGGGCACGTGTTCCCGGGCATCAACGCCGACGGGTTGGCCGCGCTGGTGACGACCTCGGGCAACCCGGACTGCCACGTCATCCTGCGCGGCGGCTCGGCGGGTCCGAACTACGACGCCGAGACCGTGGCCGACACGCTGGCCCGGTTGCGCAAGGCGGGCCTCCCGGAACGCGTGGTCGTGGACGCCAGCCACGGCAACAGCCGCAAGGACCACGTGCGGCAGGCTGCCGTGGTGCGGGACCTGGCCGCGCGCATCGCCGACGGCGAGCCCGGCATCACCGGGATCATGATGGAGAGCTTCCTGGAAGCGGGCCGCCAGGAGCTCACGCTCGGCAAGCGGGACGAGCTGGACTACGGCCGTAGTATCACGGACGCGTGCCTCGACTGGACCACCACGGCGAGCCTGCTCGACGAGCTCGCCGCCGCGGTGCGGACGCGCAGGGCCCGCAACGGGAACGGCTGACGAGAACGGATTCAGGCCACCGGGAAACCTTGCCTTCGGGCAAGGTCCTGGCGGGCCTGTTCGATGACCCGCCACCGCTGGAGGTTGTGCCGCGCGTCGGCGAGAGCGTCGTGGGCGTCGTCGGGCGCAGCCGGAAGTTTCGGCCGCCCGACGTCCTCCCACCGCTGCCGCAGATCGCGGGTGAACCGCGGCAGTTGCCGCGGCAGCGCGGGCATCGGTCCCCACAACTGGGCCAGTGCCACGTGGTCGTAGGCCGCGTACCAGGCCCACAGCTCTATCCCGCCGCGCGGGCGCCCGAAGAACTCGAGGAGGTCGTCGCGGATCCGCTCCCGGCTGCGCCAGGCGCGGTCGCCGGGCGACGGGAGCTTCGCCAGCACGTTCTCCCGCACCCACGGTCCGGCCTTCGCCGGGTCGAACTCGGTGGACACCGCGTAGAACTCGCGCCCGGTCTCGTCCACGACACCTATCGAGACGAGCTCGATGGTCACGCCGTCCTCGATGAATTCGGTGTCGTAGAAGAACCGCACGCCGGGCACCGTACTCGACTGCCGCACGCCGCCGGTCGCCCGGTCAACCCGCCTGGGACTCGGGCAGCCTCGCGGCGTCGCGGGCGTCGATCTGCACCGGCACGGCCGGTCGGAGTCCGGCCTCCTCGGCGGCGATCAGCTCCTTGGCCTTCGCCGCGTAGATGTCCACGTACTCCTGGCCGGACAGCTCCATGAGCGCGTACATGATCTCGTCGGTGATCGATCGCTCCACGAACCGGTCGCCCGCGAGTCCCTCGTACCGCGAGAACTCCAGCGGCTCACCGAAGTGGATCTCCAGTCGGCGCGGCCACCACATCTTCGAACCGATGGGGTTGACCTTGTCGGTCCCGACCATGGCCACCGGGATGACCGGCACCCTGGCTTCCAGGGCGATCCGCGCGACACCCGTCTTGCCCTTGTAGAGCCGCCCGTCCGGCGAGCGCGTGCCCTCGGGGTAGATGCCGAGCAGGTGACCTTCCCGCAGAAGACGGACGGCGGTGTCGATGGCCGCCTGCGCGGCCGTGCCGCCGGAGCGGTCGATCGGGAACTGGCCCACCCCCTTGAAGAACGACTTCTTCAGCCTGCCCTTCACACCGGGCTCGGTGAAGTACTCCCGCTTCGCGGGGAACGTGACGCGCCGCGGCACACGGTTGGGCATGAAGAACGAGTCCGCCACGGCGAGGTGGTTGCTCGCCAGGATGGCTCCGCCCTCGGCGGGGACGTTCTCCAGTCCGGTCACCCTGGTCGGCCACAACAGCCTCAGGAGCGGTCCCAGCAGCACGTACTTCATGAGGTAATACAGCACTGCGTCCTGCTCCCTCTCCGGCGACGGGTGGTGGCGGATGGATGGATACCGACGAAACAGCGTACGAACCGCCGGCATCCCCACACAACACGCCTCCTGTGTTGAATACCGCACCGCGACGGAGCTCACACCACGCGTCGGAAGATCACGGGTGGGCAATCGGCGCTTTCAAAACACCCGAGTCGTGCGACCATAGGGCGATGCGGCTTCGAGGGAGGATCACCGGGCATGCCTGTGCTCGCCGGCGCTGAACCATTCGTCCACGACGGCTCCCGTGAGGTCGGTGTGCTGCTGTGCCACGGCTTCACCAGCACGCCCGCGACCATGCGACCGTGGGGCGAACACCTCGCCGAGGCGGGTTTCACCGTGCGGTGTCCTCGCCTGCCGGGTCACGGAACCACCTGGCAGGAGTGCAACCGCACTCGCTGGCCCGACTGGTACGGCTGCGTGCGGGAGGCGTTCGCCGACCTCTCCGAGCGCTGCTCGTCGGTGTTCGTGTTCGGCCTGTCGATGGGGGGCACGCTCGCGCTGCGCCTGGCGCAGGACCTCGGTGACGCCGTCGACGGACTCGTCCTGGTCAACCCGTCGGTGCTGACTCGCAGAGTCGACGCGCGCCTGGCCACGCTGCTGGCTCCGGTGTTGCCGTCGGCGCGGGCCCTGGCCGGCGACATCGCCAAGCCCGGGGCCGTCGAGTTGGCGTACGACCGCACGCCCGTGCGCGCGCTCGCGAGCCTGTCGCGGCTGTGGTCGTTGGTCCGGCGTGATCTGCCGAGAGTCACGCAGCCGCTGCTGCTCGCCCACTCGGCGGTCGATCACATCGTCGAGCCCGTCAACGCCACCGTTGTCGCCGACAACGTGCGTAGCGAGGACCTGCGCGAGGTAGTGCTCCACAACAGCTACCACGTCGCCACACTCGACAACGACGCTCCGTTGCTGTTCCGCCGCAGCGTGGAGTTCGTCGACTCCGTCAGACAGGTTGGTGCCCGATGAACAGAACGTCAGGACCGGACGGACCCGAGGATGTGGACGCCACGTTCGCGAAGATCGTGGCCGACCTGCGGGCCGAGGGGTTCGGCACCGACGGGAGTGACACCGGTGACGTCGTCGACCCGGACGATGCCGACGACCTGCTCGTGGACACCGACGACGAGGACGGCAGGTCCGGCAGGACCCGGCTGCGTTCGTCCCGGGATCCGGACCCGGCCCCTCCCACCGGCTCCGGCTGGCGGGAGTCGGGGACGGGCTGGGACGAGACGATGTTCGGGGACGACCGCTCGGGTACGGCGTTCGAGGACGACGACGAACACTTCGTCCCGCCGGAACCTCCGCCGCTGCCCCGCCCCCGCAAGGGCGCGATCGTGGTGCTGCTGTTCTTCGTGGTCGGCCTGGTGCTGCTCGTGGCCCCGGGGCTGATCGGATTGGGGCAGTCGGTCGCCCTGCCCCTGGGCATGTTGTCGCTGGCGATCGGCATCGCGCTCGCGCTGCTGCGGGTCAAGCAGGGCCCGCCCGACGGAGCCGATCCGACCAACGGCGCCCAGGTCTGACGGGTCAGGCCACCCCGTCCCGGCCTGCGCTCGCCTGGTCGAGCAGCGACCACAGCTCGCCGGGGCCGACGAACGTGACGCCGTACTCCGCCACCCGCCGCCGCAACTCCCGGTCGGCCGTCGCCACGACGACGTGGTCGCGCGGCCCGCTCACCCGCGCCTCGGCGACGGTCGTCACCACCGTGTCGTCGCCCTCCCCGGGAGCCTCGACGACGTCGACACCGTCCACCGCGCCGATCCCTCGCGCCCGCCCCTCCGTCACGAGCACGATGCGAGGCCACCAGCGCCACCGGGCGTCGAGGCCGAGACCGAGCCGGGGCGCCGGGACACCCGCGCTCGCGAGGTGGGCGAGCCGGTCACGCAGGCGGGTCGCGGCCGCGGCCCGATCGCGCCACCAGCCGTCGGGCCGGGCCCCCACCACGTTCGCCGCGTCCACGACGACCGTGAGCCGGCGGTCCAGCTGTTCCCGCAGCGCGGGCCAGGCCTCGGCGAATTCGCCGTGCAGCTCGTACGACTCGACGTCGTCGGGCGGCACCCACCGCAGGGCGGCGCTCTCGCAGTTCGCCACCCGAGGCCGCACCTCGTGACGCACCGTCGCCAGCACGGTGGTGTAGCCCCACGCACCGTGGTCCGCGACGCACGACGCGAGAACGTGCACGGAACCCGAGGGCACCGCGGTCTCCTCCTCCGTTTCCCGGACCGCCGCCTCGACCGGTGTCTCACCGGGCAGCACGGCACCGCCGGGCAACGCCCACGTGCTGCCGTGATGGGTCCATCGAGCGCGGTGCTGAAGCAACACGCCACGACTTGGATGGGTCAGGAGCAGACCCGCCGCGCCAAGCGGCCCCCAGTGCCGTCGCCCGCAGCCGCAGCGGACGAATCCGTCGTCACCACCGAACATCCCGACCAGCGTACTGACGGGACCCCGCCCGAACGACCCGTCGACCGAGGCAGAATCCCAGTTCAGGCCCGCTCGCGGGCCAGCGTCGCAGCGCCCACGATCGCGGTCGCATCACCGAGCTGCGAGGTGCGGATCCGGGCGAGCGGGCGGTGCCCGGCCCCGGTGAGCACCCTGGCGTAGTGCTCGCGAGCCTCGTCCGCGAAGAGGGGCGCCGAGCCACCGCGCCAGGTCGGCGAACGCCTCCAACGCCACGGGGTCGCCCTCGCGTGCGGCGTGGGCGACGCGGCGCCCGGTGACGGCCGCGGGGTCCGTCGCGTCGCGCGCCAGCACGGTGGAGCGAGACCCGTGGCGGGCCAGCAGCTCGACCGCGGTGGCGGCGAGAGCGGTCCCACTGCAGTACCTCTCCCAGCACCCGCGCCGCCCGCACGGGCAGGGCCGGCCGTCGGGCACCACCCGCAGGTGACCGAGCTCGGGTGCCACACCGTGGGCACCGCGGAAGATCCGCCCGCCGAGCAGCAACCCGGCACCGATGCCGGTGCCGAGCGCGAGCAGCAGTGCGACTTCCGCACCGCGCGCCGCACCGAAACGATGTTCACCGACCGCGGCGGCGTTGGCGTCGTGCTCCAACGTCACGGGGACGCCCAGCCGTCCGGACATCCGGTCGGCCACCGGAGCGGCGCGCCAGGGCAGGTGGGGCGCGAAGAGCACCGCACGCCGGTCTGGCCGGACGAACCCCGCCACCGCAAGCCCGACGGCCTCCACCGTGTGCCGAGCCCGCAGCTCGTCGACCACGGTGGTGATGGCATCCTCCAACGCGTCCTCGGCACCGGGCGTCGCGACCCGGGCGAAGTCGACGACACACCCGTCGTCGTCCACGACGCCCGCTCGCACGCTGGTCCCGCCGACGTCAACTCCGATCGCGGGCATCCGGCTCCCACTCGGCACGCGGGCGGACCGTGACGTGCTGGACGCGCCGTTCCCGGCGCTCGTCCGGCTCCGGACGGGGCGGTGGCCGGAACCCCGGCATGTGGACGCCCTGCTCGGGCTCCCAGCGATCGGCGAGCACCGCCCGGACCAAGGCCAGCAGCTGCGTGACCTGCTCCAGGACCCGCGCCGCGACGTCCCCGCGCTCACCTCGGCACAGGGCGGTCACGAAGCACAACGGACACCGGTCCCGACCACCGCAGCCGGTGTGGCCGTCCTCGGACGCCTCGGTGTGCGCCTCGGTGTGGATTGTCCCGTGTCCTGCTCCGACGACGCTGTCCAGCCACGGCCGCGCCCGCTCCACCACCAGGTCGACCAGGAGGCGGATCTCGTCGGCGAGTCGTGCACCGTCGGGCCCTTCGGCCCGGTTCTCCGTCGTCATTCCGGCTTCTCCAAGTGGACCACCAGTCCGCGCGCGTCGGACTCCGCGCCGGTCAGCGTGTAGGGCCGGAGGGCCTCCGGCAGCGCGACCAGTCTGCGGAAACCGTCGACGGTCACGGCGAGGTCGTCGTCGACACGCGCGAGTGCGACCTCGGAGTCCTTGTCCAACGGCATGCCGATCCGCAGCCGGAACCCGCCGTCGACCTCCGTGGTCTGCAGCAGCGTGGTCGCTGTCGACTCTCCCACGAGCGGGTTGGTCTCGCCGTAGAGCTCGTCCGCGATCTCCAGGAGCGCCTCCACACCCACCGGCTCGACCGCGCGGTGTTCGACCGTCCGCAGCGTCCGGCCGGTGAGACCGCCCTGCCGCAGCTCGGCGACCACCTCGTCCTGCTGGGCCCGGCGGGTGCGCAACCACGAGGCTGCCGCGCCACGCCACCATCCCGCCGCGGGCATCATCCGGTTCACGACGACGCCGTCGACCGCGATCCCACGCAGCGCCAGCGCCGTCAGCGTGCGTCTCGTTTCGGCGGCCACCACCCGCTCGGGGGTGAGCACGAGGCGCACGGTGGTGGTGTCGCGATCGGTGAGCAGCGCACGGAGTGATTCGACGTGGGCGGCGAAGCGGTCGACCGACCGGGCCACGCGTGTCGTCGAGCGCCACCCCGACAGGCGCCGGAGGTAACCCACGGCGGCGTCCGGCAATGCCAGCAGGCGCAGGGTCTCGGCCGTGGGACCGCAGTCCACCACGACGTTCTCCCACGGGCCCTCGTCCGCGAGCCGTTGTACCCGGCTCAGCGACAGGAGTTCGTCCACGCCGGGCAGCACGGTGAGCTCCTCGGCGTCGAGCGCGTCCACTCCCAACCCCGACAGCGCGGAGGCCAGCTCGCGACGCAGCGAGTCCCACACGTCGTCGACCAACGCGCGGGCGCCGAGCTGCGCGCCGTACAGGTGGCTGTCCACTTCGGAGGGCTCGTCGGAGAGCCGCACGCCCACCGCGTCGGACAGCGAGTGGGCGGGGTCCGTGGAGACCACCAGGGTCTTGCGGCCACGGCGGGCCAGGCACGCTCCCGTGGCCGCGGCGAGCGTCGTCTTGCCGACGCCCCCCTTCCCGGTGAACAGCAGGACCCGCACGTCAGCCCCGCCCCTCCACACGGCGCTTGAGCTCGCGCAGGGCGGTATCCATGATCATCTTCTCGGCCTTCCGCCGCAGCAGACCGATCATCGGCAACGCCAGCTCCACCGACAGCGTGTACGTGACCCTGGTGGTCCTGTCGTCGATCGGCTCCAGCAGATAACGCCCCTCCTGGGCCTTCTGCATCTGCCCCTTCACCAGGTGCCAGCTGACCGACAGACCGTCGTCGGCCCAGTCGTAGGCGAGCGTGTAGACGTCCTTCACGGGGCCGGAATCGAGGGTGAACCGGACCTGCGAGGCCCGGCCTGCGTCGTCGGTGGCGAGCACCTCGGTCTCGCGCACGGCCTTCGCCCACTCCGGATAGGCCGGAAGGTCGGCGATGACCGCCATGATGGCGGCCGGGGCGGCCTCGATCTCGATAGACTGCGTGGACTGCTCCGCCATGAGGCTAGAGCGTAGCGGCCCGTGACACGAGGCTCACCAGCGCAGCACGTACGGGGTCGTCGTGCGCTGGAAGTGGCCGACGTTGCGGCATTCGGTGACGCCGACCCGCGTCCGCCGGGACAACGGCTGGTGCACGTGCCCGAACAACGACCACCTCGGCTGCTGCGCCCGCACGAGGCCCAGCAGGGCCCGCGACCCGATCTCCAGTCGTCGCGACACGACGTCGTAGGCCAGTTCCGGCAGTGCGGGCGGGATGTGACTGCACAGCACGTCGACGTCGTGCAGTTCGGCGACGCGCCGGTCGTACTCCTCCCTGGGCAGCAGGTGCGGGCGCCACACCGCGTTGGGCCTCGGGACCACGCCGTCCGGGAGCAGGGCGCCGCCCACGAATCCGAACCGCACACCGCCGATCTCCACGACCTCGCCGTCCACGAGGTGCAGACCGTCGGTGGCGTACTCGGCCCACAACGCGGGCGTGTCGACGTTGCCGGGGATGGCGTAGGTCGGTGCCGTCATCGACGCGAAGAGCCGGTCGTACTGCTCGCGGATCGCCTCGTCGACGGCGGCGGCCGGGTCGTCGAGACTGTCCCACAACGACCGCACGTACGTGCTGATCTCCGCGCGCGTTCCCTCACGTCGCAGCCGGGCGAACGTGCCGACGCGCTCCGCGCCGAACAACCGGCCGAAGATGCCACTGGCGTGCTCGTGGTAGTCGATGAAGTCGATCAGGTCACCCAGCACGACGAGGGCGTCCGCCCCGTCGCCCGCCCGTGCCAGCGCGTCTGAATTACCGTGCACGTCGGAAACGACATGTACCCGCACGAGCGACACCCTAATGGGATTCGGCGGCCGTGGCGGTCATGGGAGCCACGCCCGGTTCGCGCCCGTCCTCCAGCACGGCCTTCAGGTCGAGCGCGATCGCCTTCGCGGCCCGAGCTCTGCGGTCCGCCTCCCGGCGCAACCTCGCGGGCGAGAGCGGCGGACCGGCCGGATCGGCACGCAGGAAATAGTGGAGGATCGTGCCGTCGAGGACGGGTTCCAGCCACACTTCCATCGTGCCGACCAGGGCTCCTCCGACCGTCCAGCGAAGCCCTTCGACACCCCGATCGGTGTAAACTTCCAGCACGAGGTCGGGCCAGTACGACCGCCACGACCGCGGATCCGCGAACGCCGCGGCCACGGTGCTCGGCGGAATTGCGAGAAAGGTCTCGTCGACGATGTCGAGAGTGGGTCTGTTCTCGTTGGCTGACACGGGTGCAGAATCGCACGCCGGGCGAACGCTCAGCGCCGGGGCATAGCCAAAACGCCCTTGCAGGAGTTAGGTTGACCGGCGAGTAACATCTGTGGAATCCGGAGGTTCACGTGCGCGAGTACAGCGCTCCCGCGATCGCTGCGGTCGCCGACGACGAAAGCATGTCCGACGTCGTGTGGGTCAACGCCGAGCGGTTCGGAGACACCGTGAGTTTCCGTCGACAGCTCGACGGCTCGTGGCGGGACGTCACCGCCAGGGAGTTCGCCGCGCAGGTCCTCTCGGTCGCCAAGGGGCTCATGAAGGCGGGCATCGCTCAGGGTGACCGCGTCGCGATCATGTCGAAGACCCGCTACGAGTGGACACTCGTCGACTTCGCCATCTGGGCCGCGGGTGCGGTGACCGTGCCGATCTACGAGACCTCCTCCGCCGAACAGGCGCACTGGATTCTCACCGACTCCGGCGCGAAGGCGGTCGTCGTCGAGACCGCCGCACACTCCGACACGATCGAGTCGGTACGCAGTCGACTGCCGGAACTCGACCACGTCTTCCAGATCGAGGGCGACAAGCCCGCGGTCGACCGCCTCACCGAACTCGGTGCCGACGTCGCCGACGACGAGGTGCACACCCGCCGCAAGGCCGTGCAGGCCGACGACATGGCCACCATCGTGTACACGTCCGGCACCACGGGCAGGCCGAAGGGCGTCGTGTTGACGCACCGCAACCTCCTGGCCGAGGTCCGGGCCGACATCAAGGCGTTCCCGAAGCTCATGGGCGCGGGCAACTCGCTGCTCCTCTTCCTCCCGCTGGCCCACATCCTGGCGCGCGCCATCGCCATCACGGCCATCACCTCGCGGGTGACCCTCGGCCACACCGCCGACATCAAGGAGCTGGTGAACGACCTCGGCACGTTCCGCCCCACGTTCGTGGTCGCGGTCCCGCGGGTGTTCGAGAAGGTCTACAACGGCGCCAAGCTCAAGGCACACACCGGCGGCAAGGGCAAGATCTTCGACGCCGCCGAGGCCACCGCCGTCGCCTACAGCCAGGCCCTGGACACCGGCGGCCCGAGCTTCGGGCTGCGCGTGAAGCACGCCGTGTTCAGCAAGCTCGTCTACTCGAAGCTGCAGGCCGCGCTCGGTGGCCGGTGCGTGGCCGCCGTGTCCGGTGGAGCGCCCCTGGGTGCTCGTCTCGCGCACTTCTTCCGCGGCATCGGCGTTCCGGTCTTCGAGGGCTACGGCCTCACCGAGACCTCCGCCGCGGCCAACGTCAACACCGAGGACGCGTTCAAGGTCGGCACCGTGGGCAAGCCCGTCGCGGGCACGTCGGTGCGCATCGCCGAGGACGGCGAGGTGCTGCTCAAGGGCGACGTGGTCTTCACCCGGTACTGGAACAACCCCGAGGCCACCCGCGAGTCGCTGGAGGACGGCTGGTTCCACACCGGCGACATCGGCGAGCTGGACGCCGACGGCTTCCTGAAGATCACCGGTCGCAA
>JACYYJ010065525.1_pt1 | contig 15664 bp, 10 predicted proteins | sample 8236861 | NCBI WGS metagenome assembly JACYYJ01 (sample SAMN14103086, study PRJNA606662) | landfill metagenome | isolation source: landfill solid waste | place: India:New Delhi, Okhla landfill site | collected 2017-11-05
CCGGAACCGCCGTGCCGACCGTGCCGCCGAGCATTCGCGTCACGACCCCGATTCCGTAGCATGTGAACATCGCCGAGAGCAGTCCGCCAACGGCATCCTCAGCGATCCTCTCGAGATCTTCCTCGACGCGCCTCTGCAGGTCGCCGCGTTCCTCGACGACGACGTTGAACGGCGAGCCGCCGATCACGACGCCCTGGTACTGCTCGGCGATCGCGCCCTCCAACGGCCGGTCGAGCAGGTCCCATCGATCCAGCGCGGGTACCCCGAGAGCGCGCCGGAACGATCGATGCTCGGCATCAGCCGCACCTCGCTCCGGCCTCACGCAGACGTACAGGATCGAGGCCACCTCACGATTCTATTCGTCCACTCGGGAATAACCGCCGGTGGGCCGCGTTTAACTTGAGTGCGCTACACTCAACTTCAAACCTGAGTGCAGGACGCTCAACTTTCAGGAGGACATGTGCCTAACGACTTCAACGGGACAGGCGACTTCGGTGATGCCGGAGCCGGTTCGTTCGACGACTTCCTCGCCCGGTACCTCGCGGGCGAACAGGCCCGGCAGGCTCGATCGATCGATCTCAGCCGGTTCCTGACCGCGCGCACTCAGCGCATCCTGCAGCGCGCGGGGCGATTCGCGCTCGAGCGCGGGCAGACCGAGCTCGACGCTCTGCATGTGCTGCGGCTGATCGTCGAGGACGACGCCGTCGTGCGCGCGATCGAGAACATCGGCGTCACCTCGGCCCAGATCATCGACGCCGTGGATGCGCGTCTGCCGCTGCCCGGCGACGCTGCCGAAACGGGGGCCGCCACGATCACCCCGAGCGCGAGCCGAGCGCTCTTCCACGCATACCAGGTTGCCCGTTCGTCCGGCGCCACTTACATCGAGCCCGAGCACCTCTTCTTCGCGCTCGTACTCGGGCAGGACGTGCCCGCCGGTCAGATCCTCGCCCGTGCCGGCGTGACAGCGGAAGCTCTCACCCAGGGCGTGCGCGAGCACGTCACTGCGCCGGTCGGCAGCGAGAGCGTAGAGCCGGATGCTGCGGCATCCGCCACACCCATGCTCGACAAGTACGGGCTCGACCTCACTGATCGAGCCCGCGAAGGCTCTCTTGACCCGGTCATCGGCCGCAGCGACGAGATCGAGCAGACGATCGAGATCCTCAGCCGCCGCACCAAGAACAACCCGGTATTGATCGGCGAGGCTGGCGTCGGTAAGACCGCGATCGCCGACGGCATCGCTCAGGCGATCGTCGACGGCGCGGTCCCGGCGCAGCTCGCCGGGCGACGCGTGATCACACTCGATCTTCCCGGCATGCTCGCCGGCGCGCGATACCGCGGAGATTTCGAGGAGCGCCTGACCAAGACGATGGATGAGATCGCTGCCCGCAAGGACGAGGTCATCGTCTTCATCGACGAGGTGCACACGGTGGTCGGCGCGGGCGGTGCCGGTGAAGGCGCGATGGATGCCGGAAACATCCTGAAGCCCCGCTTGGCGCGCGGCGAGCTGCACATGATCGGTGCCACGACGCTCAACGAGTACCGCCAGATCGAGAAGGACCCTGCGCTGGAGCGCCGTTTCCAGCCGGTCAAGGTCGACGAGCCCTCCGCTGAGGATGCCGTCCGCATCCTGGAAGGTCTTCGCAGCGCGTACCAGGACCACCACCAGGTGGCGTACACGGACGCCGCCCTGCGCGCCGCCGTGGCGATGAGCGCCCGCTATCTGCCCGATCGCGTGCTGCCGGACAAGGCCATCGATCTGATCGATCAGGCCGGCGCCCGGCTGCGGCTGAAGCTCGGCCTGCCTGTTGACACGTCTGCACTCATGGCAGAGCTCGCCGACCTCGAGGCGCGCAAGAACGCGGCGGTGTCGGCCGAGCAGTACGAGGATGCCTCGCACCTGCGCGATGAGATCACGGCGACGCAGAAGCGGATCGACGCGGCATCCGCCGGCGAGGCTCCTGCCGCAGGCGTCGCGGTCGTCGACGAGCGGGAGATCGCCGAGGTGATCGCCCGTGCCACCGGCATCCCCGCCAGCCGACTCACCGAGGGCGAGCGCGAGCGTCTCGCTGATCTCGAAGGCGACCTGCACGCTCGCGTGATCGGTCAGGACGATGCCGTGACCGCCGTGGCGCGTGCCGTACGCCGCAGCCGGACCGGCATGGGCGATGCTCGTCGTCCCGTCGGATCGTTCCTGTTCCTCGGTCCGACCGGTGTCGGAAAGACGGAGCTGGCGAAGTCGCTCGCCGACCGCCTGTTCGACGACGAGAATGCCGTGATCCGGTTCGATATGAGCGAGTTCGGCGAGCGGCACACGGTGTCGCGCCTCGTCGGTGCTCCTCCCGGATACGTCGGCTACGACGAGGCAGGGCAGCTCACCGAGCGCGTGCGGCGCAACCCCTACTCGATCGTGCTGTTCGACGAGATCGAGAAGGCGCACCCCGACGTGTTCAACCTGCTGCTGCAGGTGCTCGACGATGGACGCCTCACGGACGGCCAGGGCCGCACGGTCGACTTCCGCAACGCGGTGATCGTGATGACCTCGAACATCGGCTCGGAGTTCCTCGCGTCCCGTTCGGGTGCGCTCGGATTCGTCTCGAGCTCGGATGCGTCCGCGAACGGCTTCGCGTCTCAGGCTGACCTGAAGGCTCGTGTGATGGGCAAGCTGCGCGAGGCGATGCGTCCGGAGTTCCTGAACCGCATCGACGAGATCGTGCTGTTCCAGAAGCTGACGCGCGAGGAGCTCGGCCGGATCGTGAGGCTGATGCTGCGGGCCACCTCGGCCAGGCTCGCCGAGCGGTCGGTGACCGTTGATGTGACGGATGCCGCGGTCGAGTGGCTCGGCGAGCACGGCTACGAGCCCGAGTACGGGGCCAGGCCGCTGCGCCGGCTGATCCAGCGCGAGGTCGATGACCGGATCGCGGACCTGCTGGTGTCGGGCGAGCTCACCGAGGACGGTGCCGTACGGGTGGATGCCGTGGGCGACGAGCTCACGGTCGAGGTGCCGGTACTCGTGTAGCCGAAGGCTCCGGCCCTACCGGGAAGAATTCGCCGTCCGGCCGCGGACGATCCCGATGAACGTCTCGACGTCCTCCGTCGTGCGATCTCGCAGCCATGCGAGCGCGACGGAGGACGTCGGCGCATCCAGGAGCGGGCGGTATCCGGCATCCTTGCGCTGGTGCAGGCGCGCCAGCGACATCGGTACGACGACGATGCCGACTCCGGTGGCGACGGTGGCGATGGCATCCGCCGTTGTCTCCATCGGAGGAAAGCTCGGCGCGACGGTGGGGAGGTCGAGGGGCCCGAGCACGTCATCACGCGGGGTGATCAGGACTTCGCCGGCAAGATCGTCGGCAGTCAGTTCATCGGCGGCCATCAGGTGCGACTCGGCGGATGCCACCACCACCGGCACCTCGTCGTAGAGCGGTATGACGTGCAGCTCCTCGGCGTCATCGACCGGACGGCGCACGAGCGCAGCATCCACGTCCTTGAGCGCCGCCCGCTGTGCGGCGAACTCGATCGGCACGAGTTCGAGCGGGACGCGCGGCATCCGCTGTTTCCAGGTGTCGATCCATCTGCCCGGGGTTGCTCCGGGGACTGCTCCGAGGCGGAACGTGCGCGATGCCATGGAATCAGGCTACCCGGGTGTTCATGTCGAGTTCATAGAGGCGTCAACCTCTCTACCCGTGGCTGTCGCTCGGTCGGCTTTGACTCCTTTCGTCGGCTGCACTGCCGATCCTCGCCCTGCACCCGCACCTTCGAAAGGTTCCTTCATGCAGTCCACCCTCAAGCGCGGTCTCGCGATCGCCGCTGGTCTCACGCTCGCCTTCGGCCTCTCGGCCTGTGCCGCAGATACTGCCGACTCCTCGACGGACGGCTCGAACACCGGTGACAACGCCGAGGGCACGTTCGCGTCCGGCAACTCAGACACGCTCGTCTTCGCGGTGCTTCCCGACCACGAGGGCGCCGACCAGGATGCTCAGCCGATCGCCGACTGGATCGCTGAGATCACCGGCAAGGAGGTCGAGTTCTTCCAGGCGACCGACTACACCGCTGTCGTACAGGGTCTCGCCGCCGACCAGATCGACATCGCGCAGATCTCGGCTTTCACCTACTACCAGTCGCAGAACGCCGGCGCCGACATCGTGCCGATCGGTGCGCAGATCACCCAGGAGGGCGCCGAGCCCGGCTACTTCTCGGTCGCAGTGAAGAACCCGGCCGCCTCGGACGTGTCCTCGCTTGAGGACTTCGCGGATCGACCGGTCTGCTTCGTCAACCCCACCTCGACCTCGGGCTTCGCTGTGCCGATGGGCGGACTTCTGGATGCCGGTGTGACGGTCGCCGAAGATGACCGCCTGTTCGGTGAAGAGCACGACCTCAACGCGCGCAAGGTCGCTGAGGGCACCGACTGCCAGGTCGGCTTCGCTCAGGACATCGACGCAGACCCCCTCATCGAGTCCGGTGAGCTCATCGAGGTCGAGCGCGTGCTGGTTCCCGCCGCTCCGATCGTGATGCAGTCCGCTCTGCCGCAGGACGTCCAGGACCAACTCATCGAAGCGCTCGCCGACAGCACGCAGTCCGACCTTACCGATGCCGGCGTCGAGCTCAACGAGTTCCTCACCGACGGATGGTTCGGCTTCGGCGCCGTCGACGACGCGTACTACGACCTGATCCGCACCCTGTGCGACGAGATCGCCGACGAGGTCGAGGCCTGCCGGGCCTGACCCTCTTCGACGACGTAGACACCTCCAGGAGCAGTTGACATGACGAACAGCGACACCCCCGCCGTCCGGATCGCCGATCTGGGCAAGACGTATCCGGGAGCCAAGGTCCCGGCGCTGGAGGGGGTGTCGCTGTCGGTCGAACCCGGCGAGATCGTCGTCCTGCTCGGGCTCTCCGGCTCGGGAAAGTCGACGCTTCTGCGTCATGTGAACGGACTCGAAACCCCCACGGTGGGATCGGTCGTCTCGCTCGACGAGAAGGTGGCGGAGCTCCGCGGACGCGACCTGCGGGCACTGCGCGGCCGCATCGGGTTCATCTTCCAGCAGTTCGAGCTCGTCGGGGCGCTCTCGGTGCTCGAGAACGTCCTCACCGGAGGGCTGTCGACGTTGCGCGGCCCCCGCGTGGGCGTGATCACTTACCCGCGTACGCTGCGCGAGAAGGCACTCGGCCACCTCGACCGGGTCGGACTGCTCGAGTTCGCCTACCAGCGCGCCGATCAGCTCTCCGGCGGCCAGCAGCAGCGCGTGGCCATCGCCCGAGCGCTCATGCAAGACCCCGAGATCCTTCTGGCCGACGAACCCGTGGCATCCCTCGACCCCGAGTCGAGCAGTCAGGTCATGGCGCTCATCCGCGAGATCGCCGCCGAGCGGTCGCTGACCGTCATCTGCTCGCTTCACCAGGTCGATCTCGCCCTCAGCTGGGGAGACCGCATCGTCGGCCTGCGCGGCGGCCGTGTCGTGCTCGACACCCGCACCGACGGGCTGACCCGCGAAGAGGTCATGGAGATCTACGGGCGCGTCGCCACCACCACCAGCGAGATCGAAGCGCTCGAGGACGAACTGGCCGAGGCTCGAGAGCAGGTGCGCACTCAGGAGGCGCAGCGCGCGGCCGATGCGCGCGAGCGTCTCACCGAGGACTTCGCGAACGAGGAGCCCGCGTGACCACGCTGGCTGAACGGCCCGTTCTCACCGCTCGCCCCGCGCTCGTCCGGCGTCCCGCCCCGCGGCTGTCCACCGTCGTCTCCTACGGCGTCATCATCGCGATCCTCGCTCTCGGCGTCTGGTCGTTCATCGGTCTCGATTACAGCCTGAAGAGCCTCGACACGACCGGCAAGAACATCGCCCGCTTCCTCACCATGGCAACCCCCATGCAGTGGCCGGGCTGGGAGGTCGCCGGTGAGCGCGCGGCCGATGGCACCACCACCTATGTGACCACATGGGTCGGATTCGAACCGATCTGGCAGATGTTCCTCACGATCGTCATCACGCTCGCGCTCGTGATCGCCGGAACCGCGCTCGCCGCGGTGCTGTCGGTTCCCGTCGCCTACGGCGCCGCACGGAACACCACCCCGCATGCGGCCGTGCTGGCGCTCTGCCGCGGCATCGGCGTCATCGCCCGCGCCGTTCCCGACATCGTGTTCGTCGTCATCTTCGCGTTCCTGTGGTTCAACTCCGGGACACTGCCGGCGATCGTCGCCATCGGGCTGCACTCGGTCGGGATGATCTCGAAGATGTTCGCCGACGCGATCGAGCAGATCGATGAGGGGCCGCGCCTGGCGATCCGCTCCGCGGGCGGTTCGAAGGCACAGGAGTTCTGGTCGGGGATCGTGCCGCAGGTTCTTCCCGCCTGGGTCGCGGTGACGCTGCACCGAGCCGACATCAACCTGCGGGGCACGGTGATCCTCGGTGTCGTCGGCGTGGTCGGAATCGGCTACGAGCTCGACGGCGCCCTGCACGGCGGGCCGGCGGGCATGCGCCGCGTCATCCCGCTCGTGGTCATCATCATCGTGCTGTGCGTGCTGTTCGAGATCGTCTCGTCGCTGCTGCGCACCCGTCTGCTGGGCGTGCAGCCCACCGGTAAGGGACTGGGTGATGCGGTCACTCGCGCGGCCACCCGGAAGAGGACGGGCAGCGCCGAGGCTCGTGCCACCGTCAGCGCACGCACCGACCGTTCGGACACCGCCGCCGCCCGGACGTTCGATCGCAACACGCGCATCGAAGCGGCCATGCACCGGCCCTGGGATCGCAGCCGCATCGGCAACACGCTGTGGATCTGGCTGGGCGTCCTCGTCGTCATCGGCGCGTTCGTCTACGCCGCCCCCGATGTGACGAAGATGTTCACGCCCGCCTGGAACGAACTCGTCGACCCCGACCGCGATCGTGCCATCTGGCCGCCGCACTTCGGCAGCCGCAGCTGGGCCGATGTCCTGGCCGCCGTGGTGACGACGATCCAGATCGCGTTCGCCGCCACATTGATGGGCGCGATCATCTCCGCGGTCGTGGGGCCGCTCTCGGCGCGCAACGTCGCACCGAACAGCTGGGTGCGCAACTTCTTCCGCGGTGTCGCGCTGTTCATCCGCGCGATCCCGGACCTCGTCGTGGCGATCCTGTTCATCATCGCCGCCGGCATCGGCCCGCAGGCCGGTGCCCTGGCGCTCGGGATCGGCGGTGTGGGCCTGCTCGCCAAACTCATCGGCGACTCGATGGAAGAGGTGCCGAACGGACCGGAGCGGGCGCTCACAGCGGGCGGGAGCACCCGTGTGCAGGTGTTCTTCTCATCCACCGTTCCGATGTCCGTGCCCGCGATGGTCAGCCATCTCATGTACCTGCTGGAGCAGAACATCCGCTCGGCGACGCTGCTCGGCATCGTGGGCGCGGGCGGTATCGGCTTCCTGCTGCTGAACGCGCTGCAGGGCCGTCACTTCGACGAGGTGCTCGCGTACGTGCTGGTCATCATCGGCATGGTCGTGCTCGTCGAGAGCGCGTCGATCCTCATCCGCCGTGCATTGAAGTAGCGGCGTTCGGGACAGGCGGTCTGGACCGCGCGCGTTTGGGGGAGCGCGCGCCCGTTCAGGCCGCCAGCCAGAGACCCCGACGATCGGTGGCGATGCGGAGCCCGGCGGCGACCGTCTCGTCATCGCCGATGCGCGCTCCGCGAGCGATGCGTGCTCCGGCGCCGATGTCGGTGCGAACCCCGATGTGGGCCCCATCTCCGACGGCAGCGCCCTCGCCGATGTGCGCGTGGGCATCGATGTACGCGTTCTCGCCGATCACGGCATCCGGTTCGATCCACGCGCCGCGGATCACTCGTGCTCCCGCGCCCACGCGGGCGCCGGGTTCGATATAGGCGCCGACCTCGACAACAGCCTTCGGATGCACCTTCGCGCCATGCGCGACAAGGCCACGGCCGTTGACGTGCTTGCGGTAACGCAGCGTCGTGCCCTGGTCGTCCTCGATATCGATGTAGTTCTTACCCAAGATTCCTCCCAGTCCGGACATCTCCGGATATATCTACAACCAGGGAAGGCACGGATTCATTCCCGAACGGGGATGCTGGTCAGCGCTGGCAGTTCGGACACCAGAACGTCACCCGTTCACGGGTGGGATCGGCGCCCTGTTCTCCGCGCCGGATCAGCGTGCCGCAGCGCCGGCACGGACGGTTCGCCCGGCCGTAGACCCACGTTGTCTGCCCGCGGCGGTTCACGCCCGTGAACGTGCGATCGATGCGCTTCCGGTTGGCGCGGATCGTGCGCGCACCGAGGTCGATGAGGGCTGCGGTGTTGACGTTCTTCGCCGGCGTGGTCGGCAGAACTCCGCGCAGGAACAGCAGTTCAGCCGCGTATTCGTTGCCGAAGCCGGCGACATTGCGCTGGTCGAGAAGGGCGACATGGATGCTGCGTGGATCGGCGCCGACGCGGCGGGCGGCTTCGGCGGCGTCCCAGTCCTCGGCGAGCGGATCAGGGCCGAGGTGACCGATGATCTGTTCTTCGTCGCGGGTGGCGACCAGTTCGATGTCGGCGATGTCGACACCGACGGCTTCGTGATGGACGGTGCCGACGATCGCGCGGACCTTGAACGCCGGATGCCGCCACTTCTCACCAGGTCGGTAGACGAACCAGGCACCATCCATGCGCAGATGAGAATGCAGCGTCTGGTCGTCGATGCGCAGCAGCAGATGTTTGCCGCGGGCCGCGCAGCCATGGACGGTGGAGCCGGTGAGGTCGGCGGTCGCCGCCTGCGGTACGCGCAGGTCGAAGCGCGTGACCTCGTGCCCGGCGAGAGCCGCGTCGAGGCGCCGAGCTGTGCGGAAGACCGTGTCGCCCTCAGGCATGGGGCGGCGGGAGTGTCGTCGGCGCGGGAGGTGTCGCGCGCGGGGGAGGTGTCGCGTCGTGCCGCTCGGTGGGCGTCGGAGCGGCAGTTGGCGATACCTGCCGCGCGGGCGTTCCACCGACCGCAGCTGCGCGCCGTAGCAGGTCGTGCGCCAGCAGTGTCGAACCCGCGACGGCGGCGGGCATCGTGACGATCGCGCCGAGCGGGACGAGGAAGCAGAGCTGCGTGGCCACACCGAACCCGATGACGCGAGCACGGCCGGCACGCAGCATCCCGGATCGTGAGTATCCGGTGAGCCCGCGAGCATCGAACGCGCGCCCGGAGAGTTCGCGGGCGAGCAGACGACCGTTCAGCACGACGCCGGTGACGGATGCCACGATCCCGCCCACGACGGGGACGAAGCCGATGACCAGCGTGAGCAGGGCGACGAGGATTCCGAGGACGATGAGACGGATGCCTTCGCCGACTGTGGACCAGAAGCCGGTCTCGCCCGTCGGCTCTTCACCGAGGGAGCGTTCGATGCCGCGCCAGATCCTCTGGTAGAAGGGGTCGCCGATCGTCAGCGTGAGCGCAGTGAAGACGGCCGCCGCCAGCGCGAGGGACGCGACCAGGATCACGGCGCCGAGTCCGAAGCGCAGCAGCCCTTGCCACGGAGCTGCCCAGGTGTCGGCGAACGGCGTCATCCAGTCGGTGAGCGGGCCGAGCCAGATCAGCAACGGGATGAGTGCCGCAAGCAGCACCGCCCACGCGATGAACGCCGGAATCAGGCCCAGCGCCATCAGCTTCGTGTGCGACTTCCACATCCGAAAGCCGCGCAGCAGCGTTCCGACGCCCGCGAAGAATTCACGCAACATGATCAGGTGGCCTTCCGAAGGGTGAATCCGCGAGGGGTGGCGACGAATCCCGCCTCCTGCAGCGCGGTGGCGAAGGCGGTTCCGTAGATCGGTTCGCCATTGATCTTCTCGACGGTGAGCGTGTCGAGACGGCGGGCGCGCGAGGTGGCGACGAGGTCGGATGCCGCGGCGCGCAGCACCTCCGGATCATCGTCGAAGCCCAGAACGGTGCGACCACCGCGTTCGAGATACAGCACGAGGGAACCGTCGACGAGCACGACCAGACCCCCGGCCTTGCGACCGGGACGATGCGAGACGCCTTCCCGTCGAGGCCAGGCGAGCGCGGCGCCGTACGGATTGGCCGGGTCGGTCGCCGCGAGCGTGATCGAACGGAGCGGTACGGGATCGGGCAGATTCGCGAAGGTGCGCAGTCGATCGACGGTCGTGGATGCTGCGAACTGAGCCGCACCCAGCTTCTCGATCACGTAGCCGCGACGGCAGTGTCCCGCTTCTTCGAATCCGGCGAGGATGCGGTATGCCTGGGCGAACCCGCCCGGAGTGCCTTCGGACTGCACGGCGCCGCGGGTGACCACGCCGTACCGATCGAGCAGGAGTCCCGCTGAGACCGTGGCTCTGCGGGACGCAGTCGACGAGGGATCAGCGGAATCCGTCGGCAGCAGCGACCAGCGTCCGCCCGTGACCGTCGGTCGTGGGGATGGCGCGGACCCGGATCCTGCCGAGAACGACACTCCGCGGAACGTCCGGGTGCGCGGTGCGCGCCTCACGGACTTGTGCGCCTGCGACCCTCCGGCGAGCAGCGTGCGCACCGGGGCGAAGGTGTCGTTGGTCACGTGCCCGGACCAGGTCAGGGTCCACAGGGCTTCGAGCACGGACTGCTCGTTCTCCGCCCCCGACATCTCTTTCAGTTGCGATGCGAAGTATGCGCCGCCGCGGTCGAGCGCTTTCAGGAGAGCGTTCTCCAGCGAGGCGGGGGCAACGTCGGCGATCGACCCTTCGACGGGCTCGGGGATCGTGGTCTCACGGATCGTGGCGGGCTCAGGAACCGGGAGTGTGAACGGCGCCAGGTCGGCCGGGTGCAGCGACACCCAGCCGTCGCGTCCGGGGAGCGTGCCGTGCCCGGCCCAGATGACTTCGCCGCTGGAGGTCAGTTCGTCCAGCAGCGCGGGGGAGTAGTCGCGCACGCGCGACGGCAGGATGAGCGACTCCCATGCGCTGGCGGGGATCGGCACCCCGGCGAGCTGCTCGACGACCGCGAGCACCCCGTCGACGCCCTCGAGCGGGCGGGTCAGATGCTGCCAGTCCGGGAGGAACCGCGCGTACGCTTCGGGAGCGACCGGTTCGACGCTGCCGCGGATCGCGGCGAGCGAGCGCATCCGCAGACGCCGCAGCACCTCCGTGTCGCACCATTCGTTCTCGGTGGCGCTCCCCGCGGCATCCGGGAGGAAGTACCCGCTCGTGATGCGCCCTGACTGCTCGAGTCGCTGCAGGGTGTGCCGCGCGACGGCGGTGCCGAGACCGAAGCGAGCGGCGACGGCATCCGTCGTGAACGGGCCGTGGGTGCGGGCGTATCGCGACACGAGATCGCCGAGCGGATCGGCGACCGGCTCGAGGAACGCGACCGGGATGCCAGTGGGCAGCGCCGCGCCGAGCGCGTCGCGAAGGCGCCCGGCGTCCTCGATCGCGGCGATGCGGGAAACGCCCGCGATTGTGACCGGGATGGCGCGGCGGGCGACGATCAGGGCGTCGAGGTGGGCCTGGGCCTCAGCGGAGGAGGCTTCGTCTGTGACGGTTTCGTCTCGCTCCGCTCGCTCAACCCGTTTCGTCTCGCTGCGCTCGCTCAACGCCCCGCGAGTGGAATGCGGCTCGCCGTCGCGGGGAGCATCGGGATCGGGCTCCTCCAGGCGCGCGGCGACCTCAGCCGCATCGAGCGGGCCGAGCGTGCGCAGCAGATCGGCGACCCCTTCGAGCCCTCGGGCGTGACGCTGAGGATCGAGTCGCTGCGCCTCGCGTTCGAACTGCGCGATGACATCCGGATCGAGCAGCTCGCGCATCTCGACGGTGCCGAGCAGCTCGCCCAGCAGAGCGGGATCCACCGACAGCGCCGCTGCGCGACGCTCGGCAAGCGGGGAGTCGCCCTCGTACATGAACGCGCCGACGTAGCCGAACAGCAGATCTCGGGCGTAGGGCGACGGTTGTGCCGGCTCGGTCTCCACCAGACGCACCCGGCGCTCGGCGATCGCATTGGTCAGTCGCCGGAGTGACGGCAGATCGTAGACGTCCTGCAGAACCTCGCGGAGCGTTTCGAGGATCACCGGGAACGTCGGGTGACGGCGTGCGACTTCGAGCAGCTGCGCCGACCGCTGCCGTTGCTGCCACAGCGGCGTCCGCTTGTTCGGGTTCATCCGTGGCATGAGCAGAGCCCGGGCGGCGCACTCGCGGAAGCGGGAGGCGAACAGCGCCGATCCGCCCACCTCCGACGTGACGATCTGCTCCATCTCATCGGCGTCGAAGACGAACAGATCGGCTCCGGGAGGCTCGGCATCGGCATCCGGGATGCGCACGATGATGCCGTCGTCGCTCGCCACTGCCGATCCTTCGACGCCGAGGCGCTCGCGTACCCGCGCATTGATCGCCAGAGCCCACGGCGCGTGCACCTTCATGCCGTACGGGGAATGCAGGATGATGCGCCAGTCGCCCACTTCGTCGCGGCCGCGCTCGACCGTGAGGTTGCGGTCGGTGGGCAGCGTGCCGGTGGCTTCGCGCTGCTCTTTGAGGTGCGCGAGCAGGTTGGCTCGCGCCTGCTCGTCGAGCCCGGCATCGATGAGTCGTTGTGCGGCCTTCTCCGGGGGTGCGGCATCCACCTCGCGTGAGAAAGCGCCGAGCGCCTCTCCGAGCTCGTACGGGCGGCCGATGCCGTCGCCGTGCCAGAACGGCACTTTGCCCGGCTGTCCGTACGCGGGGATGACGTTGACTCGGTCGTGTGTGATCTCGGAGATACGCCAGCTCGTCGTTCCCAGCGTGAAGACATCTCCGACGCGCGATTCGTAGACCATCTCCTCGTCGAGCTCACCGACGCGCCTGCCTGCGCCTTCTCCGGCGACGAAGACGCCGAACAGCCCGCGGTCAGGGATCGTCCCGCCGCTGGTGACCGCGATCCGCTGCGCCCCCGGGCGGCCGGTGAGGGTTCCGGCGTCCCGGTCCCAGACCAGCCGTGGGCGCAGTTCGGCGAACTCGTCGGATGGAAAACGGCCTGCGAGCAGATCGAGGGTCGCCTCGTACGCCGAGCGCGGCAACGATTGGAACGGCGCTGAGCGTCGCACGGTCTCGAACCACTCCTCGACGCTGATCGCATCCAGGGCGCAGGCGGCGACCGTCTGCTGGGCGAGGATGTCGAGGGGATTACGCGGCACGGCGATCGCTTCGATCTTTCCGCCCAGCATCCGTTCGGTGACGATCGCCGTGTGCAGCACGTCGCCGCGGTGCTTGGGGAAGAGCGCTGCACGACTGATCTCCCCGACCTGGTGACCGGCCCGCCCGACGCGCTGCAGACCGGATGCTGCGGACGGAGGAGCCTCCACCTGGATGACGAGGTCGACCGCGCCCATGTCGATGCCGAGTTCGAGACTGCTGGTCGCCACGACGCAGCGCAGGATGCCGGACTTCAGCTCCTCCTCGACGAGCGCCCGCTGCTCCTTCGACACCGATCCGTGGTGTGCCTTCGCGAGGATCGGCTCGACTCCGTCCTCAGCCATTCGGTGATTGAGCAAGGGAGCGTCAGCGACCGTGTCGAAATCCGCCATCATCGCGGCCGGGACCGTCGGCTCGGGCACGTCGATGCCGACGCGCTCGGCGTAGATCTCGTTCAGCCGCCCCGTGAGCCGCTCGGCGAGCCGGCGCGAGTTCGCGAACACGATCGTCGAGCGATGCTGCAGGATCCGGTCGACGATCGCCTCCTCCACGTGCGGCCAGATCGAGCCGGTCATCTCGGTCTGCTCGGGCGGACGGAACCACTCGTCCTCGCCGTCCTCCGCGGTGGGTGCCGCCCCCGCGGTCGGCGGCGGGTTCTGCATGTCGTCGACCGGCACGGTCACGCGCAGGTCGAACGTCTTCGATGCGCGCGGGGCGACGATGTCGACGGGCGCGGCGCCGCCGAGGAACCGAGCGACCTCGTCGATCGGGCGCACGGTCGCCGACAGGCCGATTCGCTGCGCGGGCTGCTCGAGCAGGTCGTCGAGCCGCTCGAGCGAGACCGCAAGGTGCGCGCCCCGCTTCGTGGCGGCCACGGCGTGCACCTCGTCGACGATGACCGTGTGCACGCCGCGCAACGTCTCGCGCGCCTGGCTCGTGAGCATGAGATAGAGCGACTCGGGCGTCGTGATGAGGATGTCCGGCGGGTGTGCCGTGAGGCGTCGTCGCTCGGCGGGTGGGGTGTCGCCCGTGCGGGTGCCGACGGTGACGGGCGGGAGCTCACGCGACGTTGCGGCGGCAGCGTGCCTGATGCCGGTGAGGGGGCTCGCGAGGTTGCGCTCGACGTCTGCCGCGAGCGCCTTGAGCGGCGAGACGTAGAGGACCCGGCAGCGCCGCGTCGGTTCCTCCGGCGGCGGGTCCGCTGCGAGCCGGTCGAGTGCCCACAGGAACGCCGCGAGCGTCTTCCCGGAACCGGTCGGGGCCACGACCAGGGCGTTGCGCCCGTTCTGCGTGGCCGTCCACGCGCCCTCCTGGGCGGCTGTCGGCGCGGCGAAGGCGCCCTCGAACCACTGGCGGGTGGCGGGCGAGAAGCCGTCGAGTGCGCTCACGCCGACCATCATGCGGCGGGGCACCGACAGTTTCGCGTCGGCGGGCGCTCAGCTCCCGGTCCGGGCCCGGTCGGCGCCGGTGCGCGGCCAGATCTCCTCCGGGTCGTCGGCGGGGAACTCGGCGACCAGTCCCGCGACGGTCCAGACCATGGTGGCCAGGAAGTCCTCGCCGAGCGCCTCGACGTAGAGCGAGGTCTCCCGGGCGTTCTCCGGGTCGACCAGCGGTGTGACCGTGTAGCGGGCGCGGGCGGCGAAGCGCTTCCCGACGTGGGCCGCGATCCAGGCCAGTGCCCGCTCGGCCGGGTCGTCGTGCTCGGCCAGCGCGGTGCGGGCGGCGTCGTACCAGTCCTGGCGGCGGGCCTCCCGGTCGAGGTCGGCGGGGAGCCAGCCCCGCTCCCAGGCCCGGCGGACGTACTCCTCGCCGCGGAGCAGCAGCTCCCGACCGGCCTCGTCGGGGTCGGCGGCGGCCAGCAGGGAGGCGCCGGTGTCGAGGGCGGCGTCGTCGTCGGCGCCGCTGTAGAGGGCGGCCGCGAGGGCGCGGGCCACGGGGGTCTCCGGCCCGGTGCCGCCGCGGCCCCCGTCCCGCGCGCCGCCACCGCTCCGTCCGCTGCCGCCCATGGCTCCGCTCCACCTCGTCCGCGCGCTCTCCCGCCGGTCGGGGGCGTACGGCTCCATGGTCCCAGAGCGGCGGGCGCTCCCGCTCCGTGCCCGGGGGCGTGCGCCGCTCCCGCTCGGGGCGCGCGCCGCCAAACCCGAGTGCCCCGGTTTCCGTCGATCCGGTGGTCCGGGGGCCGGAAAGGGATGAGTGGCGCCGGGGCCGCACAGGATCTCGCTGAACGATCACCGCACAACCGTGCGAACCGGTCGCACAGGCCGGGAGCACGGAGAGGAGTCCCCCTTGAGCGAGCAGAGCGCCGAGCAGTCGGAGCAGAGCGTCGGCACCATCGGCCTGGTGCGCCCCCTGGACGCGCCCGTCCCGCCGGCCGCCCCCGCACCCGACGAGACCTGGCACTTCGGCCGGGTCCTGAAGGAGGACGCCGACGGGAACCCGGTCCACGAGGCGACCGCCTGGGTCTATCACGGCGAGGGCAACAGCGGCCTGGTCCGCCCCGTCCTGCTGGCCGACGGCTTCCCCTCCGGCCACAGCTCGCTCGACGGGCTCTACGCCGGCCTGGAGCGCGGCGCC
>JACYYJ010126387.1_pt1 | contig 15591 bp, 15 predicted proteins | sample 8236861 | NCBI WGS metagenome assembly JACYYJ01 (sample SAMN14103086, study PRJNA606662) | landfill metagenome | isolation source: landfill solid waste | place: India:New Delhi, Okhla landfill site | collected 2017-11-05
GTCTACATAGACGGAAACTCGGCGACGGCCCTGCCACTGGACGTATACTACGCAGGCAGCTTTCATCCTATTACGTTCTGGCCTGAATTCTTCGGCCTTACGGAAGACGGATTCTTCGTGGCCGCAAACGCTGATGGCACTATCGCGGTGTCGGAGCGTTTCAAATACCACGCATGGCCGGTAGAGAACTACGTGAAGCTAGAAGGCGTCACGATTACCGACATAGCGGTGAAGGGCAACAACGTGTTCGTGGGCACCGAAACAAATCCATTTGTTTTGGCGATATCCATAGGCGACAAGGCTGCGCAGATAGGTGTATACCGCTTTCAAGAACATCTACCGTGCAGGCGCAAGAGCATGTACCCGGCCCCGTCCGGGGCGCTATACGCAAGCCCGCAAGGGCTAGTCTCGCTAAGTCGGGAAGGGCCGCAGATAATCACCCGCGAGATTGTAGACGCAGGCACCGATCTGGCTACCTTTATCTACGAAGGCCCCACGTCTTCGGGGTATTGGATTCCGATGCAGATGCAGGTAGCTATAGGAACTACAACTTACGGCGCCTACCACGATGGGGCGTACTATGGTTTCGCTGCGCCGGACATTGAACCCAACTTGGGGTGAGTTATGAGTTATAGTTCGGCAGAGCGCATGGTATCGAATAGGGGCGTGATGTACGTCTTTGCTACGGGAGCAAGGACGGCAGACACGAACCGCCATCAGCAGCTAGTCACTATAGATGCCCCTACAGATCGCGGGTGTAAAGATTCGTGCGATACCCACAATGGCCCTGCTTTTCTGTGCCCAGACGAATACGGGGACCACGGGGTATACACGCTACCGCTACCGGACTACCGTAACGGCACGCCCTACGAATCCGCACGGAAGATGGAGTTCATCTGGCGGTCCAAGCAATTCGTAATGTCCTCCATAACTACCTTCACGGTAGCGAGGGTGGAGCACGAGGGCTGCGTAAAGTTCCGGCTGTTTGTTGACGGCTGTTGTGTCTACGATAATATGTTGAGTACATGCGGCCCGTTCAGGCTGCCGCCAGAAGCACAAGGCAAGGTTTTTGAGGTAGAGTTCTATGGCGATGGGCGAGTCATAGACTTTGAAATGGCATCGTCCTTTGAGGAGCTAGCGAGAAGTGGACAACAGTATTGAGCAGGCAATCCGTGAGCGGGCTAGGGCTACCATTGACCTAGATTCAGCACTAGAAGAAATATTCAAGGAGCAGTACGGGCTAAACCCTGTCGGAGATAAGAAGCCAGACCCCGGCCATATGGCGTGGGGGCTACTGGCCGTAGACGTATCGGTGCGACTAGCCAATATGTTCATTTCGCTCAAGCACGACAAGGGCATGCACCGCGTCATGTGCGACTTGACCTACCAACTCAATACCAACGAGTTCTGGCAGAAGAACGCAAGCGTGCTGTTGCCGCTGGTGCATATGTGCCTTAATACGCACAGGGATGGGCTGACCCTAGCGTTGGAGAGGGAAGTTCAAGGGGAGTATTCTACGGATGATGCGCTTATCGCTTGCTCGCGTGCCGCGCCCCTAGAAATCTTCCCGATTATCGCGTACCTTGTAGGCGGGCCTGCAATGATGGTGGCGACTTCGCTCCCGCTAAAGCAGGCACTAGCCCCATACATACTGGCTTGATATGGCTACCGCGTCCTTCGTTACCGATCTAACCGAGCTACTTACGCAGGGCATTGAGGCCGCTGCCGGTATCGCGGGCGTGGTGAACAGCTTCAAGCTGGTAGAGCTAGCGCAGGACTACTACGATCTATACGCCCACCAGCGGGAGTTTTACTACAATACCTTTCAGCAGGGAGTAGAGGCCCCGCTGGCTTCCGAGATATACGCGGACCCTAAGCCTGTTAAGAATTACGCAGAACGCTTGCGGCATATGACCGATCAGGCGACGGGTCCGCTAGGTGGCGAGTCCACGGACGCACTAGGGTGGGCGCAGCGGCATTCTGCTACCTATGGGTCTTCGGTGCCAGAGCAGCTTCGTGGCGAGATAGAAGTAGCCCGTCAGGCTATAATGTCGGATTGGGCGAACTATATGTTCCGGTTTGAGGAAACGTACTATGATGTACGCATGGACATATGGTGGCGCAAGCGGCTCGCGCTGCACAATCTAGGCATGAAGGAAGGTACCGCTATCTCGTCTTCGCTAGGCGATGCGCTAGGGCANNGTAGCACGGTATGTTGGGTACCGCAAGGGCCTAGCAGACGTAGCGGATGACTTCGATCAGGTAGAGTACACGCCCAGAGCAGACCTATCTATGGCGTACCAGCTTCCGGGGAACATGGCATGACGGGCGAAGTAACCCCTCGGGTATCCCCTAACACAATCCCCCAGAACGGATACGTGGGGCGCGGGCAGTCGCAGCCGGGAGCCGGAGATTCTGCTATACAGGCGGCATCCCAGAGCGTAAACAAAGGCGGCATGCGTGGTGCCGGTTTGATCGCCGTCACCATCGGCGAGGTCATGCTAAAGAAGAAGGCAACGGACCTAGCCAAAGACTACTACCGCGTCAACAAGAAAGACTACGACAACTTCCGCCGCATCCACGAAGACCCTATGCGGGCGTCGGTGCGTGAGGCAATGTCGAGGGCAACAAACCCAACATACCGCCATGACTTCTACGCTTCCGCCCCGGCAGGCATGGCGAAGACTGCCGTACTGGACAAGCAGTGGTTTGAGACTCGCAGGCGAGCGCCACGGTACGCGGTAGGGCTGCAGCAGAAGATAGATGCAGACTTCGCAATCCAGCGCATGCACGGCATCATAGCCGGGTGGAACATTGGGCGACGCTACGAAATTACTTACGCGGACGAGCATAACAACCGCCGCTTCGACAAGATGCTGGAAGTGGGCAACGTCGGTATAGGCGTAGGCAACGTAGTCCGCAGAGGGCTGGCGTCATCTGTGCAGAACCTAGCAAGCGCATACGACAACGTAGGCGATACCATCGCTACCATAGGTAATGGGCTATCTGCTAACAGCGGGTACCAAAGCGGACGGCGTGATGCTGCTCGCCGCTACGAACAAAGGAACGCAGAATAATGGCACGTCAAGTCTACTTCGACCCGTTCGGACAGCGCGCGGCTGGATACCAGCAGGGCTTGCAGGATGAAATGCGCCTGCAGGATAATACCCGTAGAGCGCGTCTGGCCGACTGGCAGTACGAGAACGAGGCTCCGCTACAGCTTCGTGCTATGCAACGTGCCGACCAGCTTGGCGAGGCAAGTCTGCCGTATGATATCGACAATCTAGGTATTCGGCAGCGGATGGGACTAGCTACGCTGGCAGGACAAGAGCTACCGATCCTTAGCCGCATCGGGCAGGCGACCGCGAACTACGCGCCCTACTACTCCGCCGCACTGCAGTACGGAAGTGGGCAGTACCTAGACCCGGAAGGGTATCGCCCCGCCATGACCCAACAAATACGCGATGTGTTCGATATGAACCCGTCGCTAAGCCAGCCGGGGTACTATGACACTCTAGCGCAGCAGTATGGGGTAGACCCGTATGGGCTACGCAATGCCCTATACAACCAGCCGTTTACCCTGACGCCTGAACATGAAATGGGTACGGACAGGTACTTTGGGTACGATAGAGCGCTAGAGTTGGCTGAGCAGCAGGCAGCGGCGCGGCAGCAGATGTACGCCAATGACGTATCCCAAGCGAATCTAGGGATCAGGCAAGGCCAGCTAGACGTAAGCAGGCAGCGCCTACAGAATCAGACGTATGGTGGGCAGGACGACGGCAGCTACATATACGATCCGTACCAAGAAGACTTCTAAGCATGGATATCCCATCGTACGGACTACGGCGGCGGAGCGGGCTAGATAGCCCGTTCGGCGTGTTTACGCGCCGCCCGGTGGTGCCCCTGCCGGGACCCACGCCCTTGCTGCCGCCGCCCGTCCAGCGCGGCCCTGTGGCCCCTGCGCCGCGCCCTATGGTGCATGTACCGGCTATCGCCCAAACGCAGAACGTGGTACCCTCAACACCTACTACGGTACAGTCAAATCAGACTTCGTTCCCCATAGTAGGGAAGGACGTGCCGCTTGAGAAGTTTGTGGACCTACAACGTAGGGCAGAGTCCAGCGGCAACTACCAAGCCCTCAACACAGAAAAGGCAGGCAACACCGCTTCGGGCGCGTACCAGTATACGGACGCTACTTGGAATAACTACGGCGGCTACCCTAAAGCGATGCTGGCCCCGAAGGAAGTGCAGGACCGCAGATTCGCAGAAGACGTAGCGAGGCGCGTACGTAAGTACAACGGCGATATGTTCAAGGCGCTAGCCGAGCACTACCTTCCGATACAGGCCAACAAACCGCAAGCGTGGCGCGAGCCGGCTACCTTCAAGGTCAATGGCAAGAACGTAACCGTACGTCCCGTAGAGTCCTATTTACGGCAGGTATTGAAAGATACCCCATACTTGAGTCAACTAGATGCGTACCTCGAACAGCAAGCGCAATGAGTCTACGAAAGTCTCGGAAGAGTTGCAGGAAGACCTAGCACTCTACGGGATTACCCGTAGGCGAGCGATGGAAAAGGCCCCGCCCCGCGAGGACGGAGAGGCCAACTTCTTTGGCATGAAGCGCGAATCCGAGGGCGAAGTAAAGCTAAAGTTTACCGATAACATACAGGCTATCCAGAAGGACGATATGATCGTCTCGATGGTAGCTCCCGAGGACAAGCCCTTCGATATGTTGGTGACTACCAACTTCGTGAAGGCAATTAAAGAGGCTGACGAAGACGACCTTCGCAGCTTCGTTCGCCGCATCGTGGACAGGGTGTAACAAATGGCGCTTGATCCTAACTACGGTACCCGCATCGCTGGCTACGCTAGGGAGATAAATCCGCAGGCGTTTGAAGAGCCGCGTAGGCTACAGATGCCAGCGCCGCAGGCTATAGCGCCACCCATGCCGCAAGAGGCACAGCCGCAGCCCCCGCAGGGGCCGAAGGGGTTTCCGGGGCTAGTGCTTAGCAAAGCACAGGGCCGTAAGCTGGATCGCACCGAGCTAGAGCAGCTACGCGAGCAGTACGTAGTGCGTAACCTGATGCCCCGCGTTACTGGTCGAAGGGGCAGCACCAAGGCACAGCATGAAGCCGCGCTAGCCGCGTTCAATAGCACCGCCGACGAGTGGATTGAGAACTACCTAAAACAGCCGGGGCCGGAGGGCCAGCAAGAGCCGGTAGAGGACTACGGTATAGGGTCTGCCGTGCGAGATACCGCTGTCGGTATAGGCGGCGGGCTAGCACAAATCATCCCGTCTGTTGCCAGCTTGGCAGACTATGGCTATCGCACCGCCCGAGGGCTACGTGGCCTAGCGGACCCCCAGACCTACCGTGATATTCGCCAGAACGTACAGGAAGGCGACGTTGGCGGTACCGTCGATGCGCTGACGCGGCTGCACCCTTTCCGCAACCTAGGAGATCAGACGGCGCTAGGCCAGTGGGCAGATGAATTCTCCGATAGCATTTCGGAAGGCACGCAGCGTCTTACCAGCGCACGGGGGCGGCAAGCACAACAGGCAGTAGGCGAGGCCGAAGGCTTCGCAGGTACGCTTGAGGCGCTAGCGGACAATCCGGCAGCGCTGTTCGGCCTAACGGGTCAGGGTATAGCAAGCCTAGCTCCGGCCAGCCTACTTCGCGTAGGCCGAGTAGCTAGGGCGATGGATAACTTTAGCGATACTGCACGCACGGCAGCCGCCGCAGGGCTTGTGGGTGGGCCACAGGCAGCGCTGGCTACGCAGCAGCTTGAAAGCGAGCTACGCGAAGTGCCGTTTGAGCAGATGCTAACGGACAACCCGCGTGCCCAAACCCTATACGAAACCTTCCGGGACCTATACGGGGACGAGGCGCGGGCGCAAGAGCGTACCCGCGATGCCATCATTAATGATGCCGTCCTTATTGCAGGTGCCGCCAGCACTGTAGCCAACGTAGGCTTGGCGATGGCTCCGGGCCTAGGTGGTGCCGAGCGCACTATTGCAGGTGCGGGGCGCGCTGCAGGCCGCATAAATTCGGGGGTGCGCGGAGCGGCATCCGAAGCCACGCAGGAAGGCTTGGCGGGCGTAGTCCAGACTGCAGGCGAGAACGTAGCAACCAACGTCGGTACGGGCAGCCAGATACCTACCTTCCAAGGCGCAGGAAACGAAGCGGCTGCAGGAGCGGTTGTCGGTGGTATTATCGGTGGTGCCGCTGGTACTGCCATGCCCCGTCGCAGCAACCCGCTACGCCGTCCGCCGCAGGCCGAGCAACCCCCGCCCGCACAAGAGCCGCCTGCAGCTACCGAGACGCCGCCCGCACAGGACGAACAAACGCAACAAACGCCTGCCGCAGACGCCGCGCCCGATACGTCGATTCAGCCGACCGCCCCGACTACCATCATGGATGCGCCGGGTACCGGGCTGGATGAAGCGGGTGCCGATGCCATATACACGGCCACGCAGGATGCTACCCGGACGGCTACCGCTACGCGCAATCAGCGTACGCGAGCCGCGTCCCTAGACGCAGATGGAGTGATCGCACAGGCTACTTTCATTGCCCAGAATACCGCAGGTGACGCATGGGCGACCATGACCGCCGAGCAGCGCTTGTCGGCAGTAGAGGGCGCAGCGGAAGTCCTGAACGGATACGCTAAACAGGATGGCGTAGGCGAGTTCCTAGCCGGTCTACGTGGACAGATAGCACAAGAGCCAGTCACCCCGGCAGGGACCGACACCACGCCCCCGGCCCCGGACACCGCCGAGGCGGCACCGCCACCGCCGCCTACGCCCGCCGAAGAGCCTGCCCCGGCCCCCGCCCCGGCTCCGGCCCCTGCGCCTGCAGCGGCCCCTACGGAAGCCGTAGAGCCTACAGTCCAGCCGACCGATACAACGGAAACGGCAACGACCGAAACTACAGAAACCGCACCGGAAGCGCCACAGCTACCGCCCTCGCTACGTGGGGCACGCCCCCGCTACAGTCAGGATAAATCGCACTGGATACCGGAGTTTGAGAGCGATATCGACAAGGCCCTGTACGTGGTGGGCCAGCCGCGTAAGTCCAAGGCGGACGCCAAGTACCGCGCATTCCTAGTTGAAGCCGGTATACCGGAAGATCAGATCGACGTTCTAGCGCCCACCATGCGGGCGCATGTAGCAGCGGCAGCACAGGCGGTGGCGGGCGGTAACTCGCTAAAGCCGACACGGCTGCCGGTACCTGCATCTAACGTCATGGAGAGTGTTCAGCGCACGCCGCCTCGCCCGCCACCGCCGCCCGGAGGACGTAGGCGTAACCCGCTGCGCGGAGAAACCCGTACCGAACGTCCGCCACCGCCGCCAGAAGGCCGTAGGCGTGGGGATACGCAAACCCCAAAAGGTGAGGCCCCGGCCCCTACCGAGTCGGGGCCGACTCAACAAACGCCAGCAGAACAAACGCCCGCTACACCCGAGCGCGAGACGGCGCAGGCGGCAGTAGAACGCATCGCCCCGGACCTGTCCAACTTCGATAAGCGTGAGCTTAGCGAGGCCATCGACCTTGCCCGCATGGAAGACAGGGGCATGCTGGATCGCGTTATCAGCGGTCTAGTTCGACGCTATGAAATCTCCCGCGTACAGGCGCAGCAGCTTCGCGCTGCAGCAGAGCCGCTAACGCCAGCGCAGGAAGGCTTGACCGTACGCCCGGACGAACAGCCACAGGCGCAAAACGAACGTCCTGACATACCTTCGTCCCCGCTTGAACGCGACCACGATGTTCAGGCTGTACGTGACGCCATAGAGAAGGGTAACGGTAAGGCAGGTGACGTACTTCGCGCTATACAGGACCTACCGCAGCTAACCAGCTTCCAGCAGTGGCTAGCCCGTAAACTTGCGCCTGTACTGGATGCGCTAGGCACTACTATAAAAGCGGAGATAATAGTCGGTGCGCATGGTACGTTTGATGTACCTAAGAACGTCATAAGGATCAGCACGGCATCGCCGGAGACGGTGCTGCATGAGTCGCTACACGCGGCTACCGCTGGCCTGATTATGGGCAAGCCTGCCAATGCTACTGTAGAGAAGTTCCAAAAGGACTTCCGCAAGCTCGCATTATACGTGCGTAAGGAATACTCTAAGCAGAAACGAGATCCGAATAGCTACATAATGCAGCTAACCCCCACGCAGCGCAGCGAGATATACCACGCCATAGAAAAGACCCCAGAGCTTATAAGCTATGCCTTGACGAACGCTTCGGCACGCGGGTTCTTTAGTAGCCTACCGCCCATGAAGACGAGTTTCGATAACGCATGGCAGGAGTTCAAGGCGCTGCTAGCGGACTTCTACACGAAGTTCCTAGGCGGCAGCCCCGCGCACGCCACGTTCCTAGACAGCGTGATCGACGGCACGGCTACACTGGTGGAGTACGCAGGGCAGAACGCAGAGATAGTGGCATTCGCCAACAACATACGGTACAATACGGACCTGTCTCCGCACGTACTAATGCAGTCTTCCCTATCGCTAGAGCACGCCAAGCAGCGTACTGGCGTAGATGCGGTAGCTCCCAAGGTGGCGCAACGTATAGGTGAGGTATTCGCCAATGCTGCCTATGGCATAGAACGCAGCGAGCAGGAAGTCTACAAGGCCATCCGAGACGGCGCACAGGGCGAGGGCGTCACGCCAGAAAACAGCCCGTACATAGGGTACCGTAAGTTCGGATCGGATATCGCCGAGAACGTAGGCGTAGATAACCAAGAGGTAGTGGAGCCGATACGTAACTGGATTGCAGCCAACTGGCGCAACTTCGGGGACGGCACAAGCCTAGACGCCTTCTGGACGGACCTAGACAAGTTCCTGCAGAACCACCATTTGTTGACGGAACGTAATCCGTCCATGTGGGCAGAGAACGTACCGCTGAACGCAGGTATGGACCTGCAGCGTGGAGCGCTGATCGACCGCGCCTACGCGGGCGAGATTTCGGGTACGGAACTCAATAGGCAGCTTATCCAGCTTGCACGCCAGTATGCCAAGGAGCCGCTAGATAAGTGGGCCGCTAAGAACGGACGCGACCCGGCACGCGCACGGGCTGTACTGGAAGACGTAGCCAAGCGTGGCTTTACTACCGAGGCCCTTACCGAGTTCAATGCCCTGATGCAAGCCGCGCGAGACAAGGCGCGTATGCGCATGAACGCATCCGGCATCACTACGGAGAACGACCCGTTCCAAGATCGCGGGTGGGCATGGTATGTTCCGCTTAAGGGCAACCTAGACATTGGAGAGAACGTAGCGGACCTAGATATAGGCTCGCGGCGGGGTTCCACACGAGAGTTCCGTAACCGCAACCTAAAGGTCGCGCAAGGCCGTAGGACGAACGCAGGCAATGCCGTTGAGCAGATGATGACGGATATGAACGCTGCCGCTATCGCCCATGCAGAGGGCGATTTCAAGGCGCGTTTGTTTGACTACGTTATGGGCAACCAGCAAATCCTAGGCGCGACCATTGAGCGGTGGACAGGCACGCCGAAAGCCGGGTACACGACGACGCGTACCCGGACGAAGAATGGGAAGGTAGTTACCGAGGAAGTAGAGGCGAGGGAACTTAGGAGTCCCGAGTACGGCTTTGTCTACAATAATGGTGACGAGCACTATATAGTGACGCTACCGGAAGGCAGCCAGCTAGACCGAGGCGTGAAGGGCCTTCGCCGAGTCGCCAACGTGTCGAACCTAGAACGCGACTACGAGCCGGTTGCCAAGGGTGTGCGGGCGCTACAGGAAGCCACGAACTTCATGGCGAGGGCGTATACGTCATGGTCGCCGGACTGGCAGCTAGGTACGGCCTTCCTGCGAGACGCGAGCTTTATCCCGGTCACCGTGGCGATGGAAGTCTTCGACCGCCCGTGGAAGGCCACGGCGTTTGCCCGGAGCTTCTACCGCCATCTGGCTACCAACATGGCGGCGACCCGAGGCCCCGAGTTCCGCGCACTGCTAGGCAACAAACAGGAGCTTGCCAAGTACGCACGCGACAACCCCAACAGCTACGTAGGCTGGCTATACAAGTACAGGCAGGCAGGTGGCAGCACCGAATGGGTGCAGTCGCTAAACAAGGGCGTCGCCCGCGACCGGCTGTTGGGCAAGGCCAAGCGCGAAGCGGATGGTACAATCTCGCTAGGCACCGGGGCTAGGGCATATGACGCGTTTAACGAAGTCACTAGCAATTGGGCCGCGATGCTTGAAAACAAGGGTCGCGTAGCCGCATTCCGCGCCCTACTGGAAACGTCCGAGGCGGCAGGCACCCCCATGACGCCCGAACAGGCAGCCGCCATCGTGAAGGGGTCGATGGACTACGGCCAGTCTGGCGAGTGGGGCAGGCTCATAAATTCATGGACGGCCTTCTACCGCGTGGGCGCTACCAGCGTCGATGCCATGCGCCGGGTAATCACCGCCCCGGACGGGTCGATAGATTGGGCGAAGGCCGGATCGTGGTCGGCCACGCTAAGCGCCCTAGCAGGTATGGGATATGTTGTTGCCGGTATGTTGCTAGGCGACGACGAAGATGGCGAGCCGCGTATCCGCAAGTATTCGCCCGATACCCTAACCCAGAAGATGCTGATACCGGATGGGAACGGCGGCGTGTACGGCGTGCCTATCGGCCTTGGACTACCACAGGTATTGATGGCTCCGGGCATTCTAGGTGCGGCGGTAGCGCAAGGGCATATGGAGCCAGAAGAGGCTACCAAGGCGTACTACGATACGCTCACGCGCAACGCCCCGGTCCAGCCTGCAGGCTGGCGCGAGGGCACAGGTACCAGTGGATTTGTTAACTCATGGCTGCAGGGCATGGCAGCTACGCCCGCACGCCCCTTCATTGAGGTAGCCACCAACACCAACGCATTCGACCGGCCTATACATACGGACTGGAAGAGTGCCGACAAGTACCGCTCCGATCAGGGCATGCCGTCCACCGAAGACTTCTGGAAGGATACCGCCAAGCAGCTACACGAAATGACGGGCGGTGCGGTGGATATGTACCCGGAGGATATCAAGCATTACGTCAAGGGCTACGGCGGGCAGCTAGCAGGTAACGTCATCCGGTGGACTATCGACCGGCAGGGTGACGCAGATGAAGGCGTCCAGTCGCAGGCAGTGCGTACGGCGCTGCGCCTTGGCGTGAACGACGAACAGTTCTACTATAGGAATGAAGCCCGCAAGGTACGCGATCAGATACGTGCATCGAAGATGGCTTTGAACCGGGCAGTACCGGATACCAGCGATACTTCGGCCAGGTCTGCGTGGCTGCGCCAGAACCCACAACATGCACGGCGCATACGAGCCGAGAGGGACCTAGACCGGGCGCAGTCCGCGTACTATGAGCGGATGGCAGCTATACGCGACAACAAACTAATGTCTGAACAGGGGAAACGCGATCAGCGCAAGCTGGCTGACGCGCAACTTAGAAGGGCGGTAGATAGGGCGCAGGCGATCATAGAGGCGACAGAGTAATGAACATACGAGAAGCGCTCGATTTGTTGCAGGCGGGCCGGTACGTGGCCCGCCCTTCATGGGGACACCGCTGCTACCTGTTGCTGGAAGGGGACATAATCATGTACTCCTACAACGGCTATGACTCGCCGTGGCAGGCTCCGCACCCGGATTTGTTCGCTACGGATTGGGTGGACGTAATACCCCACCCCTGATTACATTTCCAGCTTAAGGTGTTTTAGCCACCAGCGGCGACCGCCAGTACCTTCAAGCCCGTTTGTTCCGCCATTGATGATGCGCGTGATTCCCACGATATCGTCCTTGTCGGCAAGCGGGTTAAGGTTTTTCATATCCCAGAAAGCGCCTGCCGATAGCGCGGCCCACCGGGGCTGTTCCAGTAGTTCCGGCTCATGCAGTAGCAGGTCGCTAGATAGCAAGCGGATAGACATAGCTAGGTAGTTTGCACGGCCCGTGATTTGTTTCAGTCCACGGCCCCGGAATCGCCAGCCGTCTTCGGGATGGATATTACCTAGCTCCTTACGCCCGAACGCGCCGCCGTATAGGATATTTGCGATCATACGCTGATTGGCGGGATGCTGGCTGTTGCGGCCATACTTGTTGGCCTGATGCAGACTGATACGATGCCGCCCGAACTTGCTGACTAGCGCTTCCTCGCTATAGTTCAGATTCTCCACCACACGGGTAAAGCCCTGCGACTCATGGGCTATCTGGGCGAGGAAGTGCATCTGCCGTAGCCATGTGTTGATGCCGTAGCGGTCGCACGCTTCGGCTAGGTACAGGGCATAGGGCACCGATTCCGGGGCTGCAGTTATAAGGTTTGGGACGTTGAGCGCGGTCATGGGCGTCTCCTGTGTTGAATTCTGCCGGGGCTGCAGCCCTATGGTACCCAAAGAAATGCCCCGGCGAACCGGGGCGAAAGGCAGGATGGGCACCCCGCAACATCGGTTAGCGTAGCGCTATGCACACGCGCCACGTTCCGCCTTCTGACTCTTCTAGGTCATCCCTTAGTTTAAGGGCATCTTCTAGAGAGTAGGCGTAGTATGCCTTGGTTGGAGCGTCATACCTACAAAGGACAACTATGTACTCCGCTCGTATCTCTAGCGCTGCGTTCCCGCTTAGTTCGGGGCTAGCTTCTTGCACAGTGTCCATTGTAGGCTCTCCGGTGGTTATAGCTCGAATTGTGCCGCCTGCGCCATCTGCGCCATTTGTTGCAGGTACGACTCGCAGCACTCTTTCTGGGCGTTCAGCTTAGCGAGGGCAATGTCTACGCGGCGTTTAGCTTCCTGCTCTGCCGCTAGCTGAACGCGCCATTCATTCTTCGCTTCCGCGTATTCAGCTTTGAGTTCGTCCAGCGTGTCGTGAGCATCGCGGCAGTCGTCGGCTGCCTCTTGCAGTAGGCTACGGGGAGCGAGTTCGATCTTTGCGGTCTTCTTGGTTGCCATTAGAAAAACTCCGGTTGTGCGATAGCGCGGGTGAGGGCCATGAAGCCGGTCTGCAGGTCCGTCTTGCCAATGGCGAGCCATCGGTTGTCCATACTGCCGGTATGCGATAGCTCGTTCACTAGCTCGCCTACCTCGGCTGCCTTTTCCTTGACCTTGTTCATCAGGTCAATTTCTTCTTGGCTAAGCTCGCGGTAGCCTTTAATCTTACGATGCTGGTTGTCCATCTACGTCCTCTGCGCTTTGCGCGATTAGATCGACTGTGATACTGCGGACAGTCGGGTTGGGGAAGTTAGTGCCAGTTGCCAGCCGCTTCGGGCTGCTTACGCCATCTGTTACGCCAAGCCTACGTAGCTCCGATATCAGCCATGAGTTGTCTATGTAGCTCGCGTTACAGAAGTCCGCTAGGGCCTTGCTGGATATAACCGCACTGACCAGCGTATCGCCCTTGTACTCTAGGCGACCCTTGATGGAGCGTGGGGTGTTGCTCGACACCGATAGGTCTACCTTGCCGTCCTTCGTCCGCACCATGCTGTCGATGTTGCGGTTAATGAACTCGCCGAGCATCGCCTTCGGATCAGCCGCGGCCTTACCGGAAGTGTCGCGGGCTACGTGCATCTGTCCCATAGCCCACTGGATTAGCCTGTCCATATCGTACGTGTGAAGCTCTAGCTTCTTGGCAATGGTGCCCATCACGTATACGCACGATACCAGCGTTGCCCAGAATCGTTCCGAGTTGGAGCCGCCCGTTTGTTTCAGAATCCAGTTGGCCTTATCTTCGATAGCTTTGGCAATCTTCTGGCGGTTGCGCATCACAATCCCGATGAACTCCCTGCCTGCTAGGCCGTAGTTCTCCTTTAGGATCGCCTGCGCCTCGTCCATCATGTTCTTGTACTGCGGCTGGCTGTCAGGGACGTTCACTTCAAACAAACGCATTGCTTCCGCGTTGTAGCCCTTGCGAGCCGTAGTGAACTTGGCGTACATGCTGGTGTTGCTGGAACAAACGACGATGGTGTCCCAAGTAACGTGGTTGTCTTTGTTCTGCCCGTCCCGGCCTGCACGGTCCTTGGCTCGCCCACCAGTGAAATTCAATGCGAACTGCGATGCGAAGTGAGGGTCCATAGTGGTAACCTCGTCGAACGCAACCGGCACCGCGTTAAGGTAGCCAATCGTATTGTACATCGCAATCTGCGTGTCATTTACGTTGACCCGCGATTCGTTAGGCTGGCCCCATACGCTAGTCATAATGCGCAGGGCGGCAGACTTGCCAGCGCCGGATGCGCCGACCATGTTGTATAGCACGCCTGCATACGGTGTAAGCGCCATGCCCGGAGCCGCGAAGCCCATCATGGCCGTAAAGATAAACGGCTCCGAGTTCGGGATGCGGTTGTATACGCCGAAGCCCTTCTTCCATTTGTTCAGGTCGCCGTGCGCGGCCACTGCCGTTGCGGCGTTGCGCAGGTAGGATGGGAACGCTGCCGGGTGGACCTTGCCTTCCTTATCGACATACCCGTTGCCTACAACAAACTTCGGGTTCTCGCCGTTTACGTCGCGCCACCCGAACCGTGAATACTCCACTTCTGCACTCTCCTGTGTCTGCATGTGGCGGGCGTAGTCGATCATGTACTTCGACATACGGATGGAACTACCCGCCTCGCCTATCGCTCCCCGGCTTGCTAGGAATGACCCTAGCTTCTTGTGTTCTACCAGCGTTTCGGCGGGCATCTTGAACCTGCGCATGCCATCTTTGGGCAGCCACAAGTGAATCTCCAACTGTTCCTCTTCCATCATTTCGGAGCGGAACCGCTTCACCGGATATAGGTCGTAGTCGTATATCTTTACGATCTTCTCCTGCCACTCTTCCTCTCCGTCGTCTACCTTTACTTTCTCTTTGACCCGCGCGTAGACGCCGCCGTTCTCGCCCCTAAAGTACGGCTCGGGCGGCAGGGGGATAAGGATTTGTTCTTGCTCCTTGTTACCCTCGTCTGTGATTACAGTAGTCTCTACTACCGTCGCTTCCTGCGCAGGGCGCGAAAGTCTCGCAGTCTGCACCGGGGACCGTACTGCGCCCTTGAATGGGCAGGTCTGGCACGGGCTGTTGTTTATCTGTTGGAACTTGCCACACGTAGTCGGGCCGGTCTGTGCGCCCTTTACCTGCTGGTACTTGACTTCGGTAGCATCGTGGCTGTAGTCGCTATGGCCCTTCGACAACATATGTGCGATGGCCGCGCCTTCCAGCGTCTTGCCGTCTGCCGTCTTATGCTCCATGAAGGGAGCCAGCCCTAGCATGGCGTACCATGCAGGCTCCGACGCGGTAGCTACATTGGCGACGTAATCCTTCGCCCAATTACAATTCTTTAGGGTGCCCTTTAGCGGTACTTTCTCGTATTCTTGCGGCGCTGTCTCTATGGAAACCTTAGCGGCCCCCGGACGCTTGCCGGTAATTCGTCGTAGCGTTTCTTTAAAGTCGCCGAAGTCCAGTAGGTCGCTGTGCCACTGGACTATCTCTACTGGCGTGCGCTGCCCGAATTTAAGGTTCAGGGAACCCGGTGGGCGCAGCACGCTCGCACTGTCGCTAACCCGGCTAGCATCGGCTACGGCGCTAGGCTCAATGATGGATAGCGCTTGGTAGAACAGCTTCGCTACGGCTTGCCAGTCTTTCGACGGCAC
>JACYYJ010075722.1_pt3 | contig 15555 bp, 14 predicted proteins | sample 8236861 | NCBI WGS metagenome assembly JACYYJ01 (sample SAMN14103086, study PRJNA606662) | landfill metagenome | isolation source: landfill solid waste | place: India:New Delhi, Okhla landfill site | collected 2017-11-05
GTCAGGGCGGCGGCCGCCGCCAGGGCCGCGGCGAGGCGCCGCCCGGCTCGTTGCGTGATGCACATGGTGCACTTCCTTCCTTATTTGCCTGTTGCGAGGGGTGGCACGGAGTCGTGCCGGGGAGGCGCCATGCGGATGCAGGCGAGGCGGTATCCGCACGGCGCCTCCTAGGGCTCGATGAGCGCCGCCGGATTCTCGGCGGCCATGGTCCGCAGCCGCGCCTCCGGGACACCCGAGCGCCACAGCAGCTCCAGGTACTCGCCGAAGGCGGTCACGGTCATCTCGCCCTCCGGATGGCCGCAGTCGCTCGAAAGCACGACGCGGTCGGGACCGAGGCGGTCCAGCACGCCGGTCACGCGCTGGAGCGGCTGCCCGAACTCCGGGAGGGTGAAGCCTGGTGTCACCGTCGGCAGGGCGGTGATCTCGATGAGCATGCCCAGTGCGTCCGCGGCGGCGATGAAGCCGTCGTCCAGCGGCTCGAAGAGCATCGCGTGCGTGGCGAGGAAGCGCCGGACGCCGCGCTTCGCCGCGCTCGCGCAGAGCCGCAGGGCGGTGGGCCGGTCCATGTGCCCGGTGCTCAGGACCGCGTCGTGCCGGGCGATGAGCTCGGCGATCTCGACCCAGTCGTCCCAGCGTTCCAGGTCCTCGGGGACCGGGACCGGCGCCCGGTGCCGGATCGGGGGCGTGGGCATGAGCTTGCCGCGCTCCTTGCCGTCGATCACCGCCGCGTGGTGGGCGGCGGTGACCGTCGGCAGGTAGACCATGCGCGCGCCCGCGGTGAGCGCCACCTCGACCGCGGCGGGGGAGAAGCCGCCCGCCGAGGCGTTGAGGCAGATCGCCCCGTACACCAGCGGCGAGGACTCGCCGGACTCGCGGACGAGTTCCCGCCGCACCAGGGCCGCCATGTCCTGGGTGGGGACGTAGTGGTCCTTGAGCAGCAGGCCCCGCATGCCCGCACGCCGCGCGGCCCGTCCCACTTCGAGCGCGTCGAATCGGCGGGCCATGAGGCTCGGTCCGGCGTGCACGTGCAGGTCCACGGTGCCGCTCAGCAGTGCGGAGTAGTCGCTCATCGCGGCCCCGCAGGCGGTTCGGCGGTCCAGGCGGTCGCGTCGATCTCGATGAGGCTGCGCGGATCGACCAGGCTCTCGACCTGGACCATGGTGGAGACGGGGGAGCGGTCGGGCCAGAATTCGCGGCGCACGGCGTGGATCGCCGCGAAGTCCGCGACGTCGCGGATGTAGACGACCAGTTTGACCACGTCGTCGAGGGTCGCGCCCGCGGCGGCCAGGTGGTCGACGAGGTTCTCGCAGACCTGCCGCGTCTGGGCGGCGATGTCGCCGACGTGGGCGACCGAGCAGTCCTCGGCGCGCGAGGTCAGGCCCGAGACGAAGACGAAGCGGCCCGAGGCTGGGACGGTGACGACCGGGCTCCAGACGCCGCCGAGCGTCCCCGGGCGGCAGCCGCGGTCGGGAGTGTGGACCTGGATGCCGGTGTGCTCGCTCATCGCTTGGTCCCTCCCATCGCGGGGACGAGGAATTCGGGGTCCTCGTAGTAGTGGGGGCCGTCGTAGATCTCCAGCAGCACCGTGTCGCGCTCGGCGACGGCCGGGCCGTGGGGGTTGTCGCGCTTGTTGAGGTAGAAGTCGCCCGGGTGCAGCGTCGGGCCCCCGTCGTAGGAGTAGCGCCCTTCGAGGCAGAACATCATCTGGTTGGAGGCGTGGACGTGCCGCCGGGGCATCCGCGTGCCGGCCTCGTACTTGAGCAGGCAGACCGAGGCGCCGTCGCGGCGGTCGACCCACAGCGTCTTGATCTGGAGTCCGTCGACGCCCGACTCCTGCCACTCGCCGCCGGCGGCGGGAATGTGGATCTCGGCCGCGCCGCCGTCGTCGTAGTCAATCCGTGCCATTGGGGGTCCTTTCCTTGTCGCAGTCCCGGTCTTCGTAGATCAACGACCGGACGTGGTGGTGGTAGTCGGCGAACTCCTTGGTGAAGCGGACCTCGGAGTCGCGCGGACGCGGGAGGTCGATGTCGACGACCTCTTTGACGCGGCCCGGCCGCGGCGCGAGGACCACGATCCGGTCGCTGAGGAAGACCGCCTCGCCGATGTCGTGGGTGATGAAGACGATGGTCTTGCCGGTGGCCGACCAGATCCGCAGCAGCTCCATCGACATCTCCTCGCGCGTGAAGGCGTCGAGGGCGGCGAAGGGCTCGTCCATGAGCAGCAGCGACGGCGAGTGGGCCAGCGCGCGGCCGATGGCGACGCGCTGCTGCATGCCGCCGGACAGCTCGTGGGGCATGGCCTGGCGGAACTCCCCGAGGCCGACGATGTCGATCAGCTCGTCGATGTGGCGGTCCACGTCGGGGCCGCGCCTGCCGACGATCTCGGTGGAGAGCCGGATGTTCGCGACCACGTTGCGCCATTCGAGGAGCGTGGGCTGCTGGAGGACCAGGCCGAGCCCTTCGGGCGGCCCGTCGATGGGCACGCCGTCGAGGACGATGGACCCGGAGGTGGGTTCGAGCAGGCCGGCGACCATGTTGAGCAGGGTGGTCTTGCCGCAGCCGCTCGGGCCCACCAGTGAGACGAAGGCGCTTCGCGGTACGTCGAAGCTGGCCTCCCGCAGGGCGAGCACCTCGCCCTTGCGCGTCGGGAACCGCTTGGTGACCCGGTCGAATCGGACGATGGCGTCCGGTTCGGTCTCGCTCGGCCCGCTCATAGCGTCCTCCTTCCCTGTATCCGGGCGATCAGCGCGCCGAGCGCGCCGACGCCCCAGTAGGTGATCAGTCCGATGAGGCTCAGCGCGATGAGCGCGGCGAACGTCATCGGGGTGTCCAGTTGCGCCGAGGTGACCTGGATCAGCACGCCGAGGCCGAACTCCCCGGCGGTGAACTCGCCGACGACGGTGCCGATGAGCGCCAGCGTGATCGCGATCTTCGCGCCGCTGACGGCGTAGGGCAGCGAGTTCGGCAGCCGCACCTTGAGCAGGACCTGCGTCCGGGTGGCGCGCAGCGACTGGAGCAGGTGGAGCAGGTTGGGGTCCACCGAGCGCAGGCCGAGCACCGTGTTGATGACGACGGGGAAGAACGCGATGAGGAACGCGAGGACGATCCTGGGCTCGATCCCGTAGCCGAGGTAGACGATCAGGATCGGGGCGATCGCGACTTTGGGGATGACCTGGGCGACCACCAGCAGCGGCGAGACGGCCCGGTCGAACGGGCGCCACGAGACGATGCCGATCGCCAGGAGCACCCCGACCGCCAGCGCGATCGCGAAGCCGACGACGGTCACGTACGCGGTGTACCAGGAGTTGGCCAGGATTCGCGGCAGGCGGTCGAACAGCGTCTCGATGACCGCCGAGGGGGCGGGGACGATGTAGGCGGGCATGTTCCCGAACCGCGCCAGGGCTTCGAGGACGAGGCAGGCGCCGAGGAAGGTGAGGGTCGGGGGCAGGACGCTCGCGGCGAGGCGTCGCGCCCCCTGCGTCGCGGCGGTCATCAGTCGGCTCCTCTGCGGAGTTCGACCAGCGCGCGGTCGACCAGTTCGACGCCCTCGTGCCAGCCGAAGGTGTCGAAGACGCGCACGTCGTTGATGTGCGGCTGCCCGGCGTAGAACAGCTCGTACTGCTGCTGGCGGCCCGCGAACTCGGTGCCGACGAAGTCCCACATGAGTTTGAGGAACCCGATGCGGTCGACGGTGTCGGTGCCGACCGCCTGGTAGTACTTCGCGACGTCGTCGGCGGTGTCGGGGTGCGTGATGCTCTGGTGCGAGGAGGGGAGCGCCATGAACGCGCCGCCGGCGATCTCGCGGAGCGTCCGGATCGCGTCGCAGGCGGTGCGGCGCTGCATGTTGAGGCCGCCGTTGACGTACTGGCGGCCGGGGATGGCCATGCCGGCGATCTGCTCGGGGTGGCGCATGGCGGCCTCGACGACCGCCTGGATCGCGATCGTGTCGACCGCGATGGAGCCGCCGAGCTGCGCCTGGACCGGCCGGACGCGGTCGATGCGGTGCAGTTCGGCGAGCTTGCGGGCGAGGCCGCTGGCGAAGGACATCTTGACCGAGAAGCGGTTGAGGGCCTGCCAGTTGCTCAGCACGTTCGCGCCGGTCGCCGACCACTGGCGCATGACCGCCTCGCGGTCGCGGAGGATGAAGACCTGCTCCCAGGGCACGAAGACGTCCTTGAAGATGACGACCGAGTCGGTCTCGTCCAGACTGGAGGAGAGCGGGTAGTCGAAGCTCTTGTCCTCGGCGTGGCCGTAGGGGACGCGGGGGTGCAGCGTGACGCCCGGCGCCGAGACCGGGACGACGGCGCTGAAGGCGTAGTCCTCGTCGCCGGGTTCGAGGGGCCGGATCTGGGTGACGAGGATGTGGTCGGAGAAGACCGCGGCGGTGCCCACCATCTGGGCGCCGGTGATGACGACGCCGTCGTCGCGCTCGGCCGAGACGCCCGCGTAGAGGAACGGCTCGGGCTGGCGGTGCGCCGGCTGCGACCGGTCGATCTGCGGGGGCACGATGACGTACGAGCAGTACAGGCTCTCGCGCCTGGCCTTCTCGTAGAAGGCGCGGACGTTCGCGCCGAATCCGGGGCGGGACCGGTCGAACAGGTCGGCCGCGCCGGCCATGGCGGTCAGGGCCGAGGCGACGTGGTCGGGGGAGCGCCCCATCAGCCCGAAGCTGGAACGGGCCCAGGCGAGGTGGCCGCGGCGGCGGCGGGCGAGGTCCTCGGCCGTCCTGGGGATGAGCCACATGTTGGCGTACCGTTCGCCGGTCGCCTCGTCGACGGCGGTGAGTTCGCCGGTGGTGTCCTGGGCGGTGCGGTCCATCATGGCCGCGATGCGTCGGGCCTGCGCGGCGAAGGCCCAGTGCTCGGTGACGTCTTCGACGGCCTCGCCGTCGAGCAGCACGGTCCGGCCGTCCCGCAGGCTTTCGAGGTATGACTCGCCAGTGCGCATGATCCGGTTATCCAATCTGTAGTTGCCAGTGTTGCCGGTCGACTTCGTCGACCTCGGAGGCGACGCGGTTGTAATCGCCGCCGAAATACATCAGCGGACTCGCGTCGGGGTCGCCGAGGACCGCCCGCTCGATCACGCCGATGAGCAGCGCGTGCGTGAACTGGGGGTGCCACTGTTCGAGCGTGCAGTCGAGGTGGGCCATCGACCCGGCCAGGACCGGTGCGCGCGAGTCGGTCTCGTCGACGACCCATTCGGGGCGCAGCAGCTTGTCCGCGCCGGGGCGGCTGCAGTGCTCCGCGATCGCGCGCTGTCCCAGTCGGAGCAGGTTGACGCCGAAGACGCCCCGCTCGACCACGTGGTCGAAGGTGCGGGCCTGCCGGTGCAGCGAGACCAGCAGGGAGGGCGGGGTCGAGGAGAGCGAGACGGCGGACGAGACGGTCATGCCGCATGCTCGGTCCTCGCCGTCGCGGTAGCTCACGACGGCCACAGTGGAGGCGTGGCGGCGGAACGCCGCCCGGAAGTCCTGCGTGGAGAGGGTCACGCACATCACCTCGGATCTGAAGTTCGGTGACCGAACAACTTGTTCGATTTTCTGGATTGCTCTATCCTGGGGGCCGCGTGAAGATTTGTCAAGACCCCGCCCGCGCCGTCGGTCGAAGATGAGCGACCGCCATCATTGAGAGGCCGACGAACGGTGCAGGACGGGACGAGGAGGATCATCGGAATGGCAGAGAAGGGCGACGCGGGGGCAGGGCTCCCCGACGCGGAGGAGCTGCGCCGCAGCGGCGACTACGTCCGGGCGCTGGAGCGGGGGTTCGCCGTCGTGCGCAGCTTCACGGCCGAGCCGTCGAGCCAGAGCCTGGCCGAGGTCGCCGATCGGACCGGGTTGAACCGCGCCACCGCGCGCCGATTCCTGTACACACTGCACGCCCTGGGCTACATCGACTACGACGACGGGCGGTACTCCCTCTCCCCGAAGATCATGGAACTGGGCTACACCTACATGTCGGGCCTCGACCTGCCCGAACTGGCGCGTCCGACCATGGTGGAACTGAGCAGGACGGTGGCCGCGCCGGTGTCGCTGGGCATCCTCGCGGGCGGCGACACCGTGATCGTGGGCCGGGCCGAAGGGCCGCGGATCGCCGAGCTCAACGTCCGGATCGGCTCCCGGCTCCCCGCCTACGCCGCCGCGCCGGGCATGATCCTGCTGGCGAACCTGGAGCCGGACCGGCTGGAGCACTACCTCGCGACCACGCCCCGGGAGCGGCTGACCGCCCGGACGCTCGCGGGCGAGGACGAACTCCGCGCCGCGCTGAAACGGTGCAAAGAGGAGGGCGTCGCGATCGACGACCAGGGGCTCGAACTCGGCGGCCGCGGCATCGCCGTACCGGTCGACGACCGCCGCGGGCGCACGGTGGCCGCGCTGAACATCGGCGTGCAGGTCTCCAGGATGACGATCGACCAGATGCGCGAGGAGCTGCTGCCGCTGCTCGTGGACGCCCGAGACGCGATCGAGCGGCTGCTCGCGCTGAGCCCGGACGACCGAGGGCCCGACCCGGCGCCCGCGCGGAGCGCCCTCGCCTGACAAGACCCGCGGGTCCGGCGGCCGAGGGCCGCACGCAGTCGGCTCGGACGGCCGCGCCTTCGCTGGCGCCGACCTGACCACGGGGCCGGGAGCGGACGCTCCCGGCCCCGCGGCCCGCGCTGGAACAGGTTCACGGCCGCGGTCGGGTCCGTCCGCGTCGCGCTTCGCGGGCCGGACCGAGGCCGGTCGGTGCGGTCAGTAGGTGATGTCCGGTCGGGGCGGGGCGGCCATGTCGAAGCCGAGGAAGTAGTCGACGTGATGGGACTGCATGTAGCCCTTGACGGTCATGTCGTTCCTGTAGGCCGGGTTGTGCGCCAGCGTGTACAGGCGCGTATCGCTGGGGATGTCGGTGGTGAGGACGATGAGCTCGTCGCTCGCCCCGTTCGGCATCACGACCTCTTCGCGCCAGTCGCCGAAGATGTCGGCGATCAGCGCCGGCTGGCTGCGCGGGCCGACGACCGCGCCGTAATGCCAGGTCGACTCGATCCGCGGCAGGCTGCCCGAGGGCGTGGGGTTGTTCCAGTCCCATTTCTCGATCTTCCCGTCGTTGAACAGCTCCATGCCGGTGTCGCCGTCCCACCACAAGCCCATCTGCGGCCACGGCGCGTACCCCGAGTCCGTGGTGAGCTGGTTGGTCGGGCCGTTGTACAGACCGGAGAACGACCACGTCTCCATGCCGGGGAAGCGGGGATCGATGTCGCCGGCGACGGCGCGGCCGACGTCGGCCGGACCGCCGTAGCGTTCCCACAGGATCTCGCCGGTCGCCGCGTCGTAGTAGTACTCCAGCAGGCCGCTGGGGTTGTCCTGCTGGACCCCGTAGCCCTCCAGGCCCGGTCGGCTCGGGTCGATGTCGGCGATGTGGAAGCGGTCGCCGTGCACGATGCCGTGCTCGCCCATGGAGTACAGCAGGGAGCCGTCGCCGTCGAGCACGAATCCGATCTCGGCGAACTCGTCTCGGCCGTCGCCGTCGACGTCCAGGCAGCGGCTGTTGTGCCCGTCGGGGGCGTTCTGGTTGCCGCGCAGCCACTTCCACTGCATCTCGATGTCCGAGCCGTCGAACTCCCAAGCGGTCACCATCAAGTTGAAGGCGCCTGAACCGATGCGGTTCTTCTTGAACGCCACCAGGCTCGGGGTCGAGCCGTCGAGGTGGCAGGCCGCGAAGCGCGCGTACATCGGCCCGTCGGCGAGGTAGTCGGTCGGCACCTTCGCCGAGGCGCGCAATGCGCCGCTCTGGCCGTCGATGACGGCGATGAACTGCTCGGTGTCGTTGCCGTGGTCGAAGGTCTGCCCGTCGCCGAAGGTGACGCCGTTGGCGATGCGGACGGCGACCTCGGAGCGGCCGTCGCCGTCGAAGTCGTAGACGGTGACGCCGTCGTTGTGGCCGACGTTGATCGTGGACGATCCGCCCTCGATGTTGTTCCGGTCGACGCTGTTGTGCCCCATGTCGACCGACCACAGGAACTCCCCGCTGCCGGTGTACGCCTCGATCTGCTGGTGCGGCGTGCCGTGCCGGTCGACCACGTAGTCGTACTCCCCGTCGCCGTCGAGGTCGCCGACCCACGTGAACTGGATCGGGCCGCCGCTGCGGAGCGGAATGCGGACCACCGGCTCGTCGGCGGGGTTGCTCTGCAAGGAGAACGCGCCGCTCGGCGCCTGTTCGGCCCCGTCGACCACCGCGGTCACCCGGTAGGCGTTCGACCGCGACAGGTCCGCCGTGGTGTCCCGGTAGTTCGTGCCTCCGGTGAGGACCGAGCCGTTCAGCTTCGTCCACGATCCGCCGTCGGCGGACCGGTAGACGTTGAAACCGATCCCCTCGGGGTCGAGCCCGAGCAGCCGCCACGACACCTGGACGTCGCCGCCGCTGCGCACGGCCACGACGCCGCGGCCCAGGTCCTCCATCTGGCGGGCGCCCTCTACCGGGCCCGGGCCCTGGTCGTCGACCTTGACCAGACGCCACTGCTGGTTGACGCCGCCGGTGTCGTCGTACTGCGAGATGCGGGCGCCGTCCTCGGCGGACCACTCCCAGACGTCGAGGGCCTTGCCGCTGCGGCGGTTGAGGAACTTGACATGGCCGCCGTCGGTGTCGACCACCTGGAACTGCTGGTTGGTCCCATTGCCGTCGGTCCACTGCACGATGTCGGCGCCGTTCTCGGTGGACCGCTCGAACACGTCGAGGACCTTGCCGCTGTGCCGGGCCTGGATCCGGTAGTAGCCGCCGCCGGAGTCGAGGAACCGGAACTGCTGGTTGGTCTGGCCGTTGTCGGCCCACTGCACGATGCCCGCGCCGTCCGCGGTCGACCGCTCGTCGACGTCGAGGACCTTACCGCTGTGCCGGGAGACGATCTGGTACCAGGCGGACGTATCGATGACGGCGGCGCTCGCCGCGGTGGTACTCGCGATGAACGCCGTCGTAGTGGCTATCAAGCCGATCGCGACCGCGAAGATCGGCCACTTAGTAAACGTTTTCATTCTTACTCCACGTTCTTCTGACCTGTGAATTCATACTGCCGGAGATCTCGAATCCGGCCCTGCGCGCGATGAAGCCTCGGGCGAAGGGCGCACCGCGTTCGAACACGTCGAGGCGCGCTGCCAAACATATTGAAACATGTTCATTCACGAATTTCAATGTCGACTCCCGCTTTCCCGGCTCTTATGGCTGCTCGGAGCGGGTGTCGGCAGTGTCGATCGCACTAAGGGGCCGTAATCACGCACCAAGGTTGTTTACGGTCTTCTATGCGGATTCCGGAAATGGCGCCATGGGCGTACATGTGGACTCGGTTGTGTGTTAAATCGTTTTAACTCGAACACCGGATTGCTCTCGGGGGTGTCACCGGTCGACGCCGGTCCACTTCGCCCGCTGCGGGTGTACGTTCGTGCCGGCCGGCGCCGTCGCTGCACTCGCGACGGCCCGGATCGTCGTCGCCCAAGCCACCGCCATCCTCAACCGCTATGAACACCAACAGACCCACTGCTGCGGGCGGGCTTCCGGCGAACCTTTGAAACCGACTCGCGACCAGAGTGGATCAGGTGGCATGATCAGCAGGTGCTGCTGACCATCACCACCACCGCGCGTCCCGCGACCGACCTGGGCCGGCTGCTACGCAAGCACCCCGACCGCGTGCAGTCCTTCGAGCAGTCGTTCGGCACCGCGTGGGTGTTCTACCCCGAGGCGACCGAGGCGCGGTGCACCGCCGCCCTCATGCTCGAAGTGGATCCCGCCCGGCTCGCCCGTGCGCACTCGCGAGCTTCGGGGGACACCTCGCTCAAACAGTATGTGAACGACCGGCCGTACGCCGCCTCGTCGCTGCTGGCCGTCGCGCTCGGCAAAGTGTTCTCGACCGCGCGCACCGGAGTCAGCGCCGAACGGCCGGAACTGGCCGCCGCCGCGATACCGCTGGAGATCGCCGTGCCCTCCGTCCCCTGCAAGGGCGGCCCCGAACTGGTACGAGACCTGTTCGGGCCCTTGGGGTGGCAGATCGAGGCCGAGGCGGTGCCGATGCCGGGCTTCGCCACCGATTCTCGGCACGTCCAGGTGCGCCTGACCGGCGAAGCACGGCTCGCGGACGCGTTGAGCCAGCTGTACGTGCTGCTGCCGGTCCTCGACGACGCCAAACACTACTGGGTCGACATCGGCGAAGTCGACAAGCTCGTGCGCTCGGGCGGCGACTGGCTCGCCGACCACCCTCGGCGCGGCCTGATCACCCGCCGGTACCTGGCGCACCGCAAAGCCTACGAGCGCGCTGCGCACGCCCGCCTGTCCGAACTCGCCGAGGCACCCGGAGCCGAGAAGGCGACCCCGATCGAGGAGGAGGCCCCGGCGGAAGAGGAGAAAGCGCTGCCGCTGCACCGTATCCGCATCGCGGCTGTGCTCGAGGCGGTACGCGCCGCCGGAGCCTCGTCGGTGCTCGACCTCGGATGCGGCTCGGGAAAGCTCCTGGCCGAACTGCTGAAGGACCCCAAGGTCACACGGGTCACCGGCGTGGACGTCTCCTCCCGGGCGCTCGACATGGCCGAACGCTCCCTGAGACCGGACCGGATGCCCGAACGCCGCGCGCAGCGGCTCCAACTGATCCAGGGCTCAGCCCTCTACCGCGACAAACGTTTCGCCGGCTACGACGCGGCCGTGCTCATGGAGGTCATCGAACACCTCGACCCGGGACGACTGCCGGCGATGGAGCGCGTCGTCTTCGGCGACGCCCGGCCGCGCACGGTAGTCGTGACGACTCCGAACGTCGAATACAACGCCCGCTACGGCATGGAGGCGCACCAGGTGCGCCATGCCGACCACCGGTTCGAATGGGACCGTGCCGCCTTCGGCGAATGGGCCGCGGCGGTCGCCGCACGGTACGGCTACCGGTTCCGCATCGAAGGGGTCGGCACGGCCGATCCCGAAGCGGGGACCCCGACGCAGATGGGAGTGTTCGACCGTGACTGAAGCAATGGAGACGACCGAGCCCGGCGACGGCCCGGCTCCGGTGACCGTGAGCGTTCCCGAACGCTCGCTCGTCGTCCTCATCGGCGTGTCCGGGTCCGGCAAGTCCACCTTCGCCGCGAAGCACTTCGAACCCACGCAGGTGGTCTCCTCGGACTACTGCCGGGGAGTGGTCGCCGACGACGAATCCGACCAGACCGCCACCAGCGAGGCGTTCGCGCTGCTGCACCACATCGTGGGGGTGCGGTTGCGGCTCGGGCTGCTGACGGTCGTGGACGCCACGAACGTCCAACCGCAGGCCCGCGCCTCGCTCGTGCAGCTGGCGAAGGAGCACCATGTCCTGGCCGATGCGATCGTCCTCGACATCGACCCCGCCGTGGCGGCGGACCGGAACGCCGCCCGGGCCGATCGGACGTTCGGCGAAGCGGTCGTGCGCCGCCACCACCGCGACCTCAGGCGGAGCCTCAGACGCCTGGGCAAGGAAGGGTTCCGGCGCGTCCACCGGCTCCACGGCGTCGACGCGGTCGCGAACGCGCGCGTCGTCACCGAGAAGTCCTGGAACGACCGCAAAGACGAGACCGGCCCGTTCGACCTCATCGGCGATGTGCACGGTTGCCGCGCCGAACTCGAAGCGCTCCTCGCCGAGCTCGGCTGGACCGTCGAACGCGACGGCGAGGGCCGCGCCGTGGACGCCGCGCACCCCGAGGGACGCAAGGCCGTGTTCGTCGGCGACCTGGTCGACCGCGGCCCCGACACGCCCGGCGTGCTGCGCCTGGTCATGGGCATGGTCGAGTCCGGGAACGCCCTGTGCGTATGCGGCAACCACGAGCAGAAGCTCGTGCGCGCCATGCGCGGCAGGAAGGTCCGCATCGCGCACGGCCTCGCGGAGTCCCTGGAGCAGCTCGGCTCCGAGGACGAGGCGTTCCGGGCGAAAGCGGTCGCGTTCATGGACGGCCTGCGAGCCCACTACCTGCTCGACGGCGGCGACCTCGTCGTCGCCCACGCGGGCCTCAAAGAGGAGTACCACGGGCGGGCTTCCGGGAAAGTCCGGTCGTTCGCGCTCTACGGCGACACCACCGGCGAGACCGACGAGTTCGGTCTGCCGGTGCGGCTGCCGTGGGCCGAGGAATACCGCGGCGAGGCCGCGGTCGTCTACGGGCACACGCCCACCGCCGCACCCGAATGGGTCAACAACACGATCTGCATCGACACCGGCTGCTGCTTCGGCGGCAAACTCACCGCGCTGCGCTACCCAGAGCGCGAACTCGTCGCAGTCGACGCCGAACGCGAGTGGTACGCCCCGGTCCGGCCGCTTCTCGACGCCGTGCCCGAACGGGACGCAGGGCTGCTGGACGCCTCGGACGTCACCGGCGACCGACACCTGTCGACGGCGTTGACCGGCACCGTGAAGGTCCGCGCCGAGAACGCCGCCGCCGCTCTCGAGACCATGAGCCGTTTCGCCGACGACCCCAGGCGGGTCCTGTACCTGCCGCCGACGATGGCGCCGGTCGACACGTCCTCGCTCGACGGTCACCTCGAGCACCCGGCGCAAGCCTTCGACCAGTACCGCAAGCACACCGCGACCGTGGTGTGCCAGGAGAAGCACATGGGATCGAGGGCCGTCGCGCTCGTGTGCCGCGACCCTGAGACCGCCAAGCGCCGCTTCGACCTCGACGCGGCCCCGTGGGGCGCGCTGCTGACACGCACCGGCCGGTCGTTCTTCCAGGACGCGGCGCTCACCGGAGCGCTCCTCGACCGGGTCGCCGCCGCTGCTGCGACGGCGGGCCTGTGGGAGCGGCTGGAGAGCGACTGGGTGCTGCTGGACTGCGAACTGCTCCCGTGGTCGGCCAAAGCCCGGGAGCTGATCGAGGACCAGTTCGCGAGCGTCGCGGCCGCGGGTCTCAGTGCGCTCCCGGCCGCGTCGGCGCTGATAGCAGCCGCGGCCGGGCGAGGCCTGGACATGGCGGGGCTCGCTGAGCGGACCGCCTCACGTGAGGCGAACCTCCGGGCCTTCGCCGAGGTCTACCAGCGGTACTGCTGGCCCACATCGGGCCTTGACGGGGTGCGGCTCGCGCCGTTCCAGGTACTCGCCGCCGAAGGCCGGAACCTGGCCGACCACCGGCACCACTGGCATCTGGAAGTGCTCGACGCGCTCGTGGCGGGCGACGCCACCGGCCTGCTCCAGGCGACACGGCGGCAATTCGTCACGCTCGGCACCGACCAGGAGGCCGAAGCCACCGAATGGTGGAACGACCTGTGCACTGCCGGCGGCGAGGGCATGGTCGTCAAACCGGTCCTCGACACGCGCCCGAAGCTCCAGCCGGGTTTGAAGGTCCGCGGACGCGAGTACCTGCGCATCATCTACGGCGCCGACTACACCGACCGAGCCCATCTGGACCGGTTGCGGCAACGCCGTCTGACCCACAAGCGGTCGCAGGCGCTGCGTGAGTACGCCCTCGGTCTCGAAGCGCTCGACCTGGTCGCCAAGGGCGCGCCGCTGTGGCAGGTCCACCAGTATGTGTTCGCGATCCTCGCGCTCGAATCCGAACCGGTCGACCCGCGTCTGTGAACCGGCTCGCCGTCGTCCAGCGGGCCGCCCGGCGGTGACGGCGCAGACGGCCAGGGCGAGCGCGGCCCCGGTCAAGGCGAGCCAGCCGAGCACGTCCAGGCCCAGTTCGAGGAGGTGCAGCCCGACTCGGTCCCGCACCGCCCGCAGCGCCTCGGCCTGTCACTGCGGCAGCTGCTGACCGAAGCGGTGGAGACCCTTCGCCGCGACATCGCCGAAACGACCCTCGCTCTGGCTGCGGCGCAACGACCGCGTCGTCTCGGGGCCGACATTGGAGGAGCACCTCGTCGACGGCGACGGCGTCAGGACCACCGTCCTCGAGATCCCGGTCGCCCCGGCCCGGGCCGCGGGTCTCCCGCGCTGACCGCATATGCCGGAGCGGCGGCCCGTCAACCGAAGGTCGTCGCGAAGGCCGCCCAGATCAGCGGCGAGTCCTCCAGGCGGCCCTCGGACTCCCAGCGGGCGGCTTTGGCGCGCTGCCAGACGTTCAGGGCCGCGACCGGGTCGGGCGCGTCGTGAGCGGCGTCGACGGCGGTGACCGCCTCGGCGAGGACCGCCGTCGACGGGGTCGCGGCGGGGGCGAAGCGGCGCAGGCCCTCGTCGGTCGGCAGCGTCCAGCGGGTGGCGGTGACATAGGCGGCGCCGGTGTGGAGGGCGGCCGTGACGAGGCCGACCGGTTCGGCGAAGCGGGCGTCCCCGCCGGAGTCGCAGGCGATGAAGGCGACCCGGTTCGGCATGCGCCAAGGCGCGGGAGCGCCGGGGCGGTGGCCGAGGACGATGTCGGCGGCGGTGAGGGGGCGGTGCCCGGCGGCGACGGCGGCGCGGCCGGTCGTGTCCGGGCCGCAGGACAGGTGGAGGCGCGCGTCGAGGCCGTGGTCGGCGGTGGTCACGTGCCCCACGTACAGGAAGCGCGACGCCTCGGCCAGCAGCGGCCGGAGCACGTCGCGGGTGAGGTCGCCGCGTCGGAAGGCGGGACCGGGCGGTGTCAGGCGCGGACCCAGCTTCGCCGTCATGGCGCTCAAGGGGTCCTCGTCCGCGACGGCGCCGAGCACCGACCCCAGCGCCCGGCCCGGGCCGGGCACCCGCGGGTCGAGGGCCGCCGCCACGGGGCCTTCAGGGTCCCAAGGGGACCGGCGGCGCTCCGGGGCGTTGCGGACCGTGGCCGGCGGGAGGACCGAGACGTCGGTGTCGTCGACGAACCGCTCGCCCACATCGACGCGCAGCGCCTCCCACGGGACCCGCGCGGTCGAGTTCGACGGCTGGATGCGGAGGTGCGGGCGCAGGTGCTGCCGGAGGTAGCCGTTGACCTCGACGGCGAGCCGGTACGGGATCAGCGCCCTCGCCAGGTCCGTCGCGAGGGCGGTCTCGCGGTCGAGGTCGGTCAGGGGCCCTTCGAGCGCGCGCCGCAGCGCCGCCTCCGGGCGCTCGCCCGGCAGCGGCGTCGGCAGCGCCAGGGCGAGCGCTTCGAGCGCGGGGCGCACGGTCTCCTCGGGGACCATGATGTTCTGGATCGCGCCCAGGTCGTGCTCCCAGCGCCACGAGTAGTAGAGGCCGTCGGCGTCGACCAGCTTGAGCTGCACGGTGGGCCGGGGGTCGTCAGCCGGGCCCGGACCGCCGGGCGCCTCGGTCACCATGCGTCGATCACCTCGTCGGACCGGATCGGGAAGCCGTAGCGCCGTTCGGTCTCCCGTATCCACGGTTCGAGCTGCGACGGCCGGTACGGGTTGACGCGCAGGCGCGGCGGGAGCGCGAACCGCGCCGCCGGGAAGTCGCCGGAGGCGCCGGTGACGAGCCCGGAGGCGGTGTAGGAGAGCGCGGTCTCGGCGGGGGAGTGGCCGGCCGGCTCGGGAGCGGTGCCGTTCGCCAGCGCCGCCAGCGGGTCGGGGCGGCCGAACGGCTCCGCGGTCGACTCGACCGGGTCGGCACCGAGCGCATCGGCCGTCGCGGCGGCGTGGAGCGAGACCGTGGCGCTCATGTGCTCCAGCAGTTCGGAGACGAGTGCGCCGTCGCGGAGGGCGGCGGCCAG
>JACYYJ010053713.1_pt2 | contig 15533 bp, 11 predicted proteins | sample 8236861 | NCBI WGS metagenome assembly JACYYJ01 (sample SAMN14103086, study PRJNA606662) | landfill metagenome | isolation source: landfill solid waste | place: India:New Delhi, Okhla landfill site | collected 2017-11-05
CTGTCGATCTCCCGCACCACCTTCGACTGGGGCGTTCCCGTCCCCGATCACCCCGATCACGTCATGTACGTGTGGGTCGACGCGCTGACCAACTACCTCACCGGCGCCGGTTTCCCCGACACCCGGTCGGAGTCCTACCGCCGCTACTGGCCCGCCGACCTGCACATCATCGGCAAGGACATCACGCGGTTCCACACCGTCTACTGGCCGGCCTTCCTCATGTCGGCGGGCCTCGAACTGCCGAAGCGGGTCTTCGTCCACGGCTTCCTGTTCAACAAGGGCGAGAAGATGTCGAAGTCGGTCGGCAACGTCGTCGATCCGCTCGAGATGGTCGACCAGTACGGCCTCGACCAGCTGCGCTTCTTCCTGCTCCGCGAGATCTCCTACGGCCAGGACGGCAGCTACAGCCACGAGGCGATCGTCACCCGCATCAACGCCGATCTCGCCAACGACCTCGGCAACCTCGCGCAGCGCTCCCTGACGATGGTCGCCAAGAATCTCGAGGGCACCGTGCCCACGCCGGGCGAGTTCACCGCCGACGACGAGGCCATGCTCGCCCAGGCCGACGCGCTGCTCGCGAAGGTGCGCGCCGAGTTCGACTCCCAGGCCCTGCACCTCGGTCTCGAAGCGATCTGGCACGTGCTCGGCGAGACCAACCGCTACTTCTCGGCGCAGCAGCCGTGGGTGCTGCGCAAGACCGATCCCGAGCGGATGGCGACGGTTCTGTACGTCACGCTCGAGGTCGTTCGGATCGTGGGTCTGCTCGTCCAGCCGGTGATGCCCGATGCCGCCGCGAAGATCCTCGATCTCCTCGGCCAGGCACCCGAGGCACGGCAGTTCGACGCCGTCGCGACCCGTCTGGCTCCGGGCACGGCCCTGCCCGCCCCGGCACCGGTGTTCCCGCGTTACGTCGACGAGGACTGAGCGCCCGCCCGGCGACGGAGAGCGCTTCACCTGCATGTTCTTCGTCGCCATGCAAACCTGTCGGTGCCGTGCGCCACACTGCGGCGCATGCGCAGCGATAGAACACATGTTCGATCCGGTGGCCTGAACGAGCACTCCCTGCTCGCCGAGTTGGGCGGTGCCTACGAGCGGGGATGGCAGCCCGCCGACGTGCTCCACGTGACCGCCCGCTCGGGTGGGGCCTCCGACGTCGCACTGACGGCGGCCACGATGCTGTTCGACGCTCAGATCCGTCGCGCGGCCGAACGCGCCCCCGTCGAGTGGGTGCGGCAGCTCGACGAGATCGCCCGCCGGCACCCGCGTCCGGCCCACGCGGCCGGAGCCCCGACGCTGGCCGACGGTCTGTTCCGCGCGTGCCCCGACGTCACCCGCTTCGAGATCGAAGGGCTCGCCTTCACCTGGAAGTACCTGCCGTCCTTCGCGATCCTCACACCCCCGCCGTCGCGGTGGCCGTCGGTCCGGTCCGGCGACCCGTCTGCGCCCACCCCGCCCGACACCCGAATCCTCGAACGCATCCGGGCACTGCTGTCGAAGGCCGAGTCCACCGACTTCCCCGACGAGGCCGAAGCGCTCACCGCGAAGGCGCAGGAACTCGTCTCGCGTCACGCCGTGGGTGCGGCGCTGCTGGCCGGGCCCGACTCCGCCACCGACCCGGTCGTCGGCCGGCGCATCCACCTCGACAGCCCGTACATCCGGGAGAAGGTTCTGCTCCTCACCGCCATCGGCGACGCCAACCGCGTGCGCACGGTGTGGTTCACCCGGGTGCAGATCGCGACGATCGTCGGCACCGCCACCGACCTGCAGCAGGCCGAGCTGCTGTACACCTCGCTGCTCGTGCAGGCCGGACGGGCCGTGCAGACGGTCGGAACGGCGGGGCGACGCGGATCGTCCGCGACCTCCTTCCGCCGCGCGTTCCTCACCGGCTACGCGCATCGGATCGGCGAGCGTCTCCGCGAGGCGGACGTCCGGGCCACGGCGCACGCCGCCGCCGACGCGCAGATGCCCATCACGAAGCTCGCACCGATCCTCGCCAGGCGCTCCGACGCCGTCGACACCGAGTTCCGGCGACTGTTCCCCGTCACCCGCGACTCGCGTAGCCGCGGGGTCGACGCCGACGGCTTCCACGCCGGTCGCGATGCAGCCGAGACCGCCTCGCTGACACCGGAATCCCGCACGGTCGGTCGCTGACCCGGTCGATCACCGACGGGGTAAGCAGCTGGAGGCGGGCGTCGCAGGAATTCGTCTCGGCGTCGTGTCACATCCCCGCCACGAGCGGTGTCCTATCGGTGACACCACTTCCGACAAGCGAAGGGAACAGAGCGATGACGACGCAATTCCATGTGGTGGTCGTAGGGGCGGGCTACGCCGGAGTGATGACCGCGAACCGCTTGCTCGCCGAACATCCCGGGGTGGCGGTCACCGTCGTGAACCCGCGACCGGTCTTCGTCGAACGCGTCCGGCTCCACCAGGTGGCGGCCGGATCCGGAACCGCCACACACGAACTGTCCGATCTCCTGCACCCGCGAGCGACGCTGCACGTCGGCTCGGCCGTACGGATCGAGCCGCACGCGGTGTCCCTCGCCGACGGGACCGTCCTGCGGTGCGACGCGGTGGTCTACGCCGTCGGCAGCACCTCGGGTTCCGACACGATCCCCGGTGCGGAGAAGACGTTCGCCGTCGCCGACCTCGACTCCGCCACGGCTCTGCACGATGCGCTTCTCCAGGCGGACGATCACACCTCCGTCGTCGTGATCGGTGGCGGACTCACCGGCCTCGAGACCGTCACCGAACTCGCACAGTCGCATCCGCGGCACACCCACGTCCTCGTCGGAGATCCGGGCGCGGGTTTTCCCGCGAACACGCAGCGCTACATCCGCCGCCGGCTCGACGAACTGGGTGTGGAGGTCCTGTCGGGACGGCGGGTCACCCGCGTCGACGACGGTTCGGTCGCCCTCGACGACGGCGCCGAGATCCCCGCGACTCTCGTGGTGCGCACAGCAGGATTCTCCGTACCCGACCTGGCCCGTCGCAGCGGACTGCCGGTCGACGAGCACGGTCGTCTCCGGGTGCGCGACACCCTGCAGGCGGTCGACGGCACGCCGATCGTCGGAGTGGGCGACAGCATGCCGATCGTCGGCGTGGGCGACGCCGTGGCGGTGGAGGGCAACGACCACCTGCGCATGAGCTGCCAGGCCGCGATGCCGCTCGGCAGCCACGGCGCCGACACGGTGTGGCAGCTACTGCAGGGACGCGAGCCGGCGCCGCTGTCGCTCGGCTTCGTCTCGACCTGCATCTCCCTCGGCCGCGATCGCGGCGTCGTGCAGTTGTCGGCACGCGACGACACCCCGTCGAGGTGGGCCGTGCGCGGACGGCTCGCAGCACCGGTGAAGGAAGCCGTCGTTCGTGGGACCATCCACAGCATGCAGCAGCGGGCGCGCGGACGTTCCCTGCCGACCCGACGCGGACCCGACACCGCCGCACGGGAGAAGGCGCACGTATGACGACCGGCGAGGATGTCTTCACCGAGCACCGGGGACTGCTGTTCTCGATCGCCTACGAGATCACCGGCAGCGTCGCCGACAGCGAAGATGTCCTGCAGGAGAGCTACATCCGCTGGGCCGGCACCGACACCGAGTCCGTCGACAATCCACGGGCCTACGCGGCGCAGATCGTGACGCGTCAGGCGCTGAACTCGCTGCGGTCGGCGCAGCGCCGCCGGGAGGACTATGTCGGGCCGTGGCTGCCCGAGCCGATCCTCACATCTCCCGACGCAGCCGACGAGGTCGAACTCGCCGAGTCCGTCTCCACGGCGATGCTCCTGGTTCTCGAGACGTTGACACCCGTCGAACGCACGGTCTTCGTGATGCGCGAGGTGTTCGGTTTCGAGTACCGGCGCATCGCCGAGACGGTCGACCGCACGGAGGGTGCCGTGCGGCAGATCGCGCACCGCGCCCGCGAGCACGTCCACGCCGGGCAGCGACGTTTCACTCCCGCAGGCGATGAGACCGAGCGGGTGGTCGCGGCGTTCCTCACCGCGGCCACCACCGGCGATCTCGACGGACTGTTGTCGCTGCTCGCCCCCGACGTGCGGTACCTCGCCGACGGTGGCGGCAAGGTCAATGCGGCCCGGGTTCCGGTCTTCGGCTCCGCGAAGGTCGCCCGCCTGTTCCTCGGACTGGTCCGGCATCCGCTGCCCGACATGATCATCGAGCCGGCCGTGGTGAACTCGATGCCCGGTTTCCTCGTCTACTCGGCAGGTGTCCTCGACATGGTGCTGCACCTCGAGATCGACGACCACCTGATCACCGGCGTCTACGTGGTCCGCAATCCCGACAAGCTCACGCATCTCCGGGCTCGTCCCGATGCTTCCGAACAGGCATGACAAGCTGACGCCATGCGGATGGAACGACTCGGCCGCGGCGGCACCGTCGATCGCGTGCTCGGTGCACTCGCAGAACGCGCCAGGATCCTCGCGATCCCCGCCCCGGCGGCACTGTCGGGCGAATGGTTCGGGGCGGCAGCCGTGCTCGTCCCGTCCGTGTCCGTCGAATCCGTCCCACCGGCGGAGGTCTTCTCCCTCCCCGCGGACGCGCCCGAACCCGGGGGTGACGACCGGCCGCTCATCGGAGGCGGGCGCATCGGTTATCTCGCCTACCCGGATCGCATCCCGGACCGACCCGCGCTGCCCCTCGCCGCGAGCGGGTGGACCGACACCGTCCTGCGTCTCGACGCCGACGGGTGCTGGTGGTACGAGACCCTCGGTACCGCACCCTTTCCCGACGATCTCGCCGCGGCGGTCCTCGATTCACCGTCGACCGCCGCCCCGCCGACGAACGCCACAGAGTCGACGAACGCCACGGACTGGCACATCGACTGGACACCACCATCGCGCGACGAGCACCGTCGCGGCGTCGAACGCTGTCTCGACGCGATCCGCGCCGGCGAGGTGTACCAGGCGTGCGTGTGCACGCGGTTCACCGGCCGATGGGACGGCGATCCGCTGGCGTTCTTCGCCGACGGGATCTCCCGGACGGCCCCTGCGCGCGCCGCCTACCTGCAGGGATCGTGGGGTGCAGTCGCGTCGCTCTCGCCCGAACTGTTCGTCTCCCTCCACGGCGACACGCTGCGGTCGAGTCCGATCAAGGGCACCCTCCCCCTCTCCGCCGACCCCGCCGGGCTACGGGCATCGGTCAAGGACGTCGCCGAGAACGTGATGATCGTCGATCTCGTCCGCAACGATCTCGGCCGCGTCACCGAGACCGGTTCGGTGCGGGTCGAGGATCTTCTGACCGTGCGTCCCGCACCCGGCGTGTGGCATCTGGTGTCCACCGTCGCGGCGGAGCGGCGACCGGGTGTGACGGTCGCCGATGTGCTCGACGCGGCGTTCCCGCCCGCATCGGTGACGGGCTGCCCGAAACTCCGCGCCCGGACGCTGCTCACCAGGTGGGAGGGTTCCGCGCGAGGTGTCTACTGCGGCACCGTCGGCATGTCGAGCCCGATCGCCGGCACCGAACTGAACGTCGCGATCCGCACCGTCGAGTTCGGGCACGACGACAGCGGCAACGGCGTGTGTGCGCTCGGTGTGGGAGGCGGCATCACCATCGACTCCGATCCCGACGCGGAATGGCAGGAATGCCTCGACAAGGCCGCCAGCATCCTCACGCTCGGCGACGCGCGGGCAGCCGTTCAGCACACCTCGTCGGGAGGCGACGGCAACTCGTAACGGTCGAGGACCTCCTCGAGTCGCACCGAGGTGGAACGGCAGATGCGGGCCACGACGGCATCGGCATCGAGCCCCCATGTGCGGAGCAGACCGTCGCCACCGGCGGCCACGATGGTGCCGTCGGGCGCGAAGGTCACCTGCCATCGTCCCGTTCCCATATCGGTGACCGGGCCACCGATCTCGTGCATGCCGTCCGGGTCGGCGACGTCCCACAACCGGACGGTGCCGTCGTCGCTGCCGCTGACCGCGTGGGTGCCGTCGGGCGTGATCGAGACGGAGTAGACCGTGCCGGTGTGGCCGCTCAACCTGGTCTCGCGGGCGACGAAGTCACCGGACTCGGTGCGGTCCCAGACCACCACGTCGTGGTCGTCCCCGCCGGTCACCAGCACGTCGCTCGACCCATCGAAGGCCACCGTGTTCACCCCGGTTGCGTGCCCGTCCGAGACGGTCACCCGTGTCGGGGAGCGCGGATCGGTCACGTTCCATGCATAGATCTCGCTGTCGGCGCTCGTGACCACGAGACTCCGGCCGTCGGGGCTGATGACGGCACTGCGCACGAGATTCTTCGGCCCCGTCAGCGGTTCGCCCCACGGCACCGGTTCGGCGGGATCCGCGATGTCCCACAACTGCACCGAGAAGTCGTCGGCGCCGGTCACAAGGGTCGTGCCGTCGGGTCCGAACGCCAGGGCGGAGGTGAACCTCGTGTCGAGCGGCACCGGCTCGCCGAACGGCTTCGGTGTCGCCGGATCGCGCACGTCCCACAGTTGCACGCTGCCACCGGAGGTCGGTGCCGTGGCCAGGATCGTGCCCGAGGGCGAGAGCGCGCACACGTACGCACCGCCGAGGGGGCGCGGCAACGCGATCCCACCGGCGCGGTTCCAGTCGCCGGCCTGACCGACCCGCCAGAGCGTGACATCCGGTCCGTAGCTGCCGGTCGCCACGAGGGCTCCGGCGCGATCGATCGCCGGCCTGGTCAGCGCACCGTCGGCGACCGCCATCCGGGTCTGCGGCATCGTCCACACCCGGACGTTGGAATCCTGTCCGCCGGTGACGACGGTGGTGCCGGTCGGGCTCACCGCGAGCGTGGGCACGCCACCTCCGTGCCCGGTCAGCGGCGGGCCGATCTCGTCGAGGGTCCGTGTCGAGGGGTCGATGTCCCACAGTTTCGCGGTGCCGTCCCAGGACGCGCTCGCCAGTGTGCGTCCGTCGGGGAGGAACGCGATGTTCCAGACGCCGCCGGTGTGGGCGTTCACGGGTACCCCCAGCGGGCGGGCCGCGCGCGGATCGGTGGTGTCGAACAGGTGCAGTACACCGTCGTCGCTGCTCGCCGCGAGGATGGTGCCGTCGCCGTTGAAGCTCACCGAATGCGCGACGTCGCCGAAACCGGTGAGCGGCTCACCGAGCGGCACCGGCCGCGACGGCGTGCTCACGTCCCACAGTCGGACGGTGCGGTCGTCGCTGGACGTGGCGAGGATCTGCCCTCCGGGACGGAAAGCCACCGTCCGCACACCACCGTCGTGATCGTCGATCAAGGTGACGGGGAACCTGCCCGATCCGGGATCCGAGGTGTCGACGAGCGCGACGTGCCCGTCGTCGTAGGGCACGGCGAGCACCCGGCCGTTGGGCGAGTACCGCACGTTGTGCACGGCGCCGCCGGCGTAGACCTGCCGGTCGAGCACCACGCGCGGCGCGGCCCGATCGGACGCGTCGTAGATCCACACACCGCCGTCACCTGCACCGATCGCGAGGAAACGGCCGTCGGGGCTGAACGAGACGGACGCCATGTACTTCGACGACAACTGCAACGGATCGCCCACCGCGACCGGTTCGTCGCCGTCGAGTGCCCACAGGCGGACGGTGCCGTCGTCGCTGGCCGACGCGAGGGTGGACCCGTCGGGTGAGACGACGACGCCGTAGACCGGACCGGTGTGTCCGCTCAGCGTGTAGGCGAGGGGGACGGCCTGGCTGGCGATGAGCCTCGAGTACGCGACCGGGTTGTCGGGCTGGAGTTCGGCCGCGACGAGCGCCAGATTCGCCGAGGTGGTGGGGTCCTCGTCGCGCAGGGAGTCGGACAGCGCGACGATCTGCTGGAACTGTGCGGTGCTCCGTGCCGTCTCGGCCCGTCCCTTCGCGTCCCAGGCCAGACCGGTCATGACGAACGCGATGATCGTGGACAGCGCCATCGCGGCGATGCCGACGCGCCGGGTCCGTGTCTCGCGGGCGATCTGCCGGCGGGAGGCGTCGAGGAAGGCCACTGCGGTAGGGCTGAGCGCGACCGGTCCGCGCCGATCCTCGGGGGTTCCCGCCGTGGCGAGGTGCGGGTTCTGCTCGGTCACGACATCCATGCGTCCGCGCTGGTAGAGCAGTTCCCGGTTGCGTCCGGAGGCGAGCCAGGTCGATGCGTCGGCCTCGATCTGCTGTCGCAGGGCGGCGCCGGCGCGGTCCTGCTGGATCCAGGACTTGAGCCGGGGCCACGCGTCGATCACCGCGTCGTGGATGAGTTCGACGTAGTCGGCGTCGACGACGAGCACACGTGCCGACACGAAATGGTCGAGGACGCGCTTCGACGCGTCGCGATCCTCGCCGCCCACCGCGAGCAGTTCGTTCAGCGACCGGGCGATCTTGACGTCCGTGCCGGTCGCGGTGACGTACACCAGGTGGACGAGCATCGAGCGGGCACGGGCCCGGTCGACGTCGTCGGCGAGACTCTCCCATGCCCGTTCGGCGCCGGCGGCGACGGATCCGCGGACCCCGCCGGTCGCGCGGTAGGCGGCGACGGTGAGCGTGCCCCCGCTGCGCTTGTCCCACAGCGAGTCGAGCAGGTGGGAGAGCAGGGGAAGCTCGGTGCCGCTGATCTCACCGTCGGCCAGGCCCGTGAGGTCGTGGAGGATGAGGTCGACGAGGCCGGGTTCGAGGCGGACCCCCACGAGCTTGGCGGGAGCGGTGATGACCTCGACGAGGTCGTCGCGGTCGAGGGGCTGGACGGTCTTGGTCCGCCGCTCGAGAGCCCGGGCGAGCACCGGGGTGGCCACTGCCTGGTCGTAGAAGTCCGACCGCATCGTCGCGACGACGAGGGCAGGCGCGTCGCCGTCGGAACAGGTCGACGCCGTCTCGAGCAGAGTGAGGAATGCGGTGCGCAGAGCGACGTCGCTGCACTGGGTGAACAGTTCCTCGATCTGGTCGACGACGATCAGCAGCAACGACGACGAGCGCGAGGTCGCGGCACGCAGGGCCGCGTGGACGGCGGTGTGGTCGGCCGGGTCGCCGACGTCGGCCAGTTCGGGGAGCGCGTCGACCAGTCGTGCGACCGGGTCGGTGCCGGGAGTGAGGACCACCGGGTGGCAGTCGGGCGCGGAACACAGTTGCGGAATGAGACCGGCCTGCACGAGCGAGGACTTGCCGACGCCGGAGGCACCGGTCACCACGACCGGGCCCTGCCCGTGGGACGCCGTCACCACGTCGGCGAGGCTGCGCACGCTCTGGGTGCGCCCGAAGAACAGCCGGGCGTCGTTCTGTCGGTAGGACGCGAGTCCCTTGTACGGACGGATCCCGGGCGGCACCGATGCCGATGCCGATTCCTTGGTGCGCGGAGCGTTCGCCTGCCCGCGCGCGGCCTTCCACCAGCTCTCCCACTGCTTCAGGGAGTACAGACCGGGGGCCGGAGGTTCGGCGTTGAGTTCCCGCGCCGCGCGGATGAGGACCACGAGTACCGGATGCACCGACTCGAAGTTGGCCGGCATCCGGTTGCCGCTGCGCCAGTCGCTGACCCGCTGGACGGAGACGGTCCGGTCGCTGCCCACCGCCCGGGCGACGGTCGCGGCCTCCGAGACGACCTTCTTGAGGGCGGGACGACCGGCTGCGGCGAACAGCATCCGCAGCTGGTCGGCGAAGAACTGACGTTGCGCCGAACCAGGCTTTCCGCCGGTGTCTGACATCCGTTCCGCGCCCCTCGTACTCCCGTTCCCCGCGTGCAAACATCCGCTGCGGAAAAATTCCTCACCATGCCTGAGCAGGGATGATACCGGTTCCGCGCCGGTCGGTATTTTCAGTCCCCGTCAATGACACGGAAGAGTGGTGACCACGCAAGGTTCGACCTTGCAGCGTGGGGCGGGGGCCTCCACGCCGATAGGGACTGACGAGGGGTAGTTCCGGGTCGGCGTGGAGGCACGCTCCGCAGACGTTCGAGGGCCCCGCATCGCGGGGCCCTTTCCCGTTTTCTTCCGGTTACTTGACGGTGTCGGGATCGTCCGTCGCGACGGGGTTGCCCAACAGGTACGGATCGCGATCGAGATAGGCCTTCGTCTCCCGCGCGATCAGACCCGACAGCACCAGCAGACCGATCAGGTTCGGCAGGGCCATGAGGCCGTTCATCACGTCCGAGAAGTTCCAGACCACCTCGAGCTGGGTGGTGGCACCGATGAACACCACGACCACGAAGACCGCGCGGTAGGGCACCACGCCGCGGCGACCGACGAGACGCTCGACGCACCGCTCGCCGTAGTACGACCAGCCGAGGATCGTCGAGAAGGCGAAGAAGACGACCGAGATGGCAACGATCCAGTGACCCCAGTCCCCACCGAGGCCGTCGGCGAAGCCGGCCGACGTCATGGCAGCGCCCTGCTCGCCGGACTCCCAGGCTCCGGTGGTGACGATGACCAGGCCGGTGAAGGTGACGACGATGATCGTGTCGATGAACGTCTGGGTCATCGACACCAGGCCCTGACGCACCGGGTGGGTGGTCTGGGCGGCCGCGGCGGCGATCGCCGCGCTGCCCATGCCCGACTCGTTCGAGAAGATGCCGCGGGCCACGCCGTAGCGCAGCGCGATCATGAAGACCGATCCGATGAAGCCGCCGGTGGCCGCCGTGCCGGTGAAGGCGTCGGTGAAGATGAGCGCGAAGGCGTCGGGGATCTGCGTGAAGTTGACAGCGAGAACGATGATGCCGGCGCCGACGTACAGGAGGATCATCGCGGGCACGAAGCCGGCGGTGACCCTGCCGATGGACTTGATGCCGCCGAGCAGGACTGCCGCGGCGAGCACGGTCATCACGATGCCACTGAGCCAGGTGGGCACACCGAAGGTGCCGTCGAGCTGGGTGGCGACGGTGTTGGCCTGGGTCATGTTGCCGATGCCGAAGCTGGCGAGCACGGCGAACACCGCGAACAGCAGGCTCAGGACGAGACCGGCCTTGTTGGGGATGGCGCGGGCGAGGTAGTACTGCGGACCACCGCTCTGCTCACCCTTGGCGTCGGTCGTGCGGTACTTCACGCCGAGGAACGCCTCGGAGTACTTGCTGGCCATGCCGACCAGGCCGGTGACCCACATCCAGAACAGCGCGCCGGGCCCGCCGAAGTAGATCGCGGTGCCGACACCGGCGATGTTGCCCACGCCCACCGTCGCGGCGAGCGCGGTGGTCAACGCCTGGTACTGGGAGATGTCCCCTTCGGTGGCTCCGGGATCGTGGCGGGTGATCAGACCCAGCCGCAGCGCGGGCCACAGCTTGCGGAACTGGATGCCCTTCAGCCGAACCGTGAGCACAAGGCCCGTACCCAACAGCAGCGGGATGAGCAGGTACGGCCCCCACACCACCCCGCCCACCTCGACGAGGAAATCGTTCACCGAATCCATCCGCGTCCTCCTGATCGTCCGAAGCCCCCGACAGCGTCCGACCGGCCGGTGCCGGTGACGTCTGCGCTCGGGACCCGGCAGAGTCTAGGCTTCCGTGGCACGCAGTGTCCCCGGACCCCGCGGCGCGTCCGATATGCGTTCTTCTCGATCGGTGGGCGGCAGGCCTCGTCAGTCGCGACGCGCTTCCAGCACCGCGTCGTACAGTTCGCGCTTCGAGACCGTCGCACCGGACGACTTCGACGCCGCTTCGGCGACGACGGCGCAGGCGTCCTTCAGCCGCATCCCGTCCTCGACCTTCCGTTCCACCTCGTCGACGAGGTCGACGGGGTCGGTGGCCACGGCAACCGCTCCTTCGAGCACCACGGTGATCTCACCGCGCGCGCCCTCGACGGCCCACTCGGCGAGTTCGGCAAGCGTGCCGCGGCGCACTTCCTCGTAGGTCTTGGTGAGCTCGCGGCAGACGGCGGCGCGACGGTCACCGCCGAGCACGTCGACGGCGTCGGCCAGACACGCCGCGAGCCGGTGCGGTGCCTCGAAGAACACCACGGCGCGAGGCTCGTGGACGAGCGTTCCGAAATACGCGCGTCGCTGGCCCGGCTTGCGGGGTGGGAACCCGTCGAAGCAGAACCGCTCGACGGGCAGGCCCGACAGGGCGAGGGCAGTGGTGACGGCCGACGGACCGGGCAGGCAGGTCACCGGCAGACCGGCCTCGACGCACGCCGCGACGAGCCGGTAGCCGGGATCGCTCACCGACGGCATGCCCGCGTCGGTGACGAGCAGGACGGTGCGGCCCTCCTCGATGTCGGTGACCAGGCCCGGCAGCCGCGACACCTCGACCTGGTCGTAGAAACTCACGACCCGCCCGGTGATGGTGACGCCGAGCGCCGCGGCGAGTGCCTTGGTGCGCCGGGTGTCCTCGGCGGCGATGACGTCGGCGGTGCCGAGGGCGTCGCGGAGACGCGCCGAGGCGTCACCGATATCTCCCATCGGAGTGGCGGCCAGCACGAGCCGGCCCTCTCCCGGATTCGCGCCCTGGACCGGTTTGGCTGCCTGCATACGGCTCAGCCTACGATCGGAACGTGACCGTGACGGACCGCAGCCCTTCACAGGCCCCCGGCCGTGGTCCGTCGGCAGCGCAGGATCGTCGCCTCATCGGTCCCGGCCCGTTGGTGCCCGGACCCGAGCCCCTCCCCGGAGATCGGGCGCGTGGCTGGATCGTCACCGCCTTCGTCACGGCGCTCGCTGCGATCACGCGGTTCACGATGCTCAACTACCCCACCGATGCGAAGACACCGGTGTTCGACGAGAAGCACTACGCACCGCAGGGCTGGCAGGTGCTCACCGGCGGCTGGATCGAGGACAACCCCGGCTACGGGCTCGTCGTGCATCCGCCCGTCGGCAAACAGATGATCGCGCTCGGCGAGGCACTGTTCGGCTACACCGCGTGGGGTTGGCGTTTCTCGGCCGCGGCGGCCGGCGTCGTGCTCGTCCTGCTGGTCGTGCGGATCGTGCGGCGGCTGACCCGCTCGACGATGCTCGGCGCGATCGCCGGTCTGCTGCTCGTCGTCGACGGGGTGACCTTCGTGTCGTCCCGCCTCGGCATGCTCGACATCTTCCAGGCGGTCTTCGTCGTCGCCGCCTTCGGTTGCCTGATCGTCGATCGCGACGACGTACGTGCCCGCATGGCGAAGGTGCACGCCGAGGGCCGTGTCCTCGACAGCGTGTGGGGTCCGCGTTTCGGTGTGCGCTGGTGGCGCTTCGGCGCGGGCATCCTGCTGGGTCTCGCGGTGGGCACCAAGTGGTCGGGTCTGTACTTCATCGCGTTCTTCGGGCTGATGTCCGTGGCCTTCGATCTTGCGACGCGTCGCGCGTACCGGGTGCAGCGACCGTGGGTCGGGACGGCCCTGCGCGACATCGGCCCGGCGTTGTACGCCCTCGTGCTCGTCCCGCTCGGGGTGTACCTGTCGACCTACTGGGCGTGGTTCGCAAGCGAGACCGGCGTCTACCGTCACGCGGTCGGCTCGCGGATCGGCCACGACGGGATGTTCTCGTTCGTGCCCGACGCGCTGCGATCGCTCTGGTACTACAGCGCGAGCGTCCTCGAGTTCCACTCCGGCCTGACGAATTCGGCCGGCAACCAGCATCCCTGGGAATCGAAGCCGTGGACGTGGCCGATGGGCCTGCGTCCGATGCTGTACTACTTCGCCGACGGCGAGCGGATCAGCGGATGCGACGCCGAGCAGTGCGTCAAGGCCGTGATGCTGATCGGAACGCCGGCGCTGTGGTGGGTGTCGGTGCCGGTGCTCGGATGGGGACTGTGGCAGCTGCTCGTCCGCCGCGACTGGCGGTGGGCCGCGGTGCTCACCGCATACGGCGCGGGGATCCTCCCGTGGTTCGCGAGCCTCGACCGGCAGATGTACTACTTCTACGCGGTGCCGATGGCGCCGTTCCTGGTGATGGGTGTCGCGCTGGTGCTCGGCGACATCCTCGGGTCGCCGCACGCCTCGACGGAACGACGGACGACCGGGCTGCTCGTGGTGTGCCTGTACGTAGGGCTCGTCATCGCGAACTTCGTGTGGTTGTGGCCGATCCTCACGGCGCTGCCGATCACCCCGGAGCACTGGAACGACCAGCTGTGGCTCCCCAGCTGGCGCTGAGCGGAGCGCAGTCGCTGGTCCCGAGGAGAGCTCAGTTGGGCTCGTCGAGCACGCTGCCCTCGGGCAGTTCGACGTCGCGGTCCCTGTCGGAGCCGTAGCGGACGCCGTCGAAGCGGCGCGCGAATCGCTCGTCGACGACCGTGAGAAAGCCCTTGAGTCGTTGGAGCAGCTCGGACAGGTGGCGGGGCACGAACGGATCGCCGAGCAGATCGACGGTGGCGACGAGCCGGTCCTCGACGAGCACCACCTTGATGTGCGGCCACGTCCGGTTCAGTTCGGTGAGCTCGGCCAGCGCGTGGCTGCGACCGCCGGCGGGTGCGGCTCCCGGGGTGTCGTCCTCGGGGATCGCGTGCAGCAGCGGGGCCCACAGCCTGATGCTGCCGTCGTCGTCGATCACGACGAAGACCACCTGGGAGTCGAGGACCACGACGAAATCGCCGTCGGCGTCGACCGGCACGGGACGCCCGAGGGCGTGCGCGAGCGCATCGCTCACGCGTTCGCGGAGGTCGCCGAGGGCGGAGGGCGGGTGTGCCTGCAGGAAGGCCGGATGCGGCACCTTCCCGCGACCGCGCAGCACCGACACGATGTGCCGGGCGAGCATGTCGGCCTCGGACACGGGCCTGGTGACCGGCTCGGATCCGGTGACCTCGATCGTGGCGTGTCCGCCGGCGCTCGCGAGCACCCGCACGCAGGCCGCGGGCCCCGAGGCGGTCTCGGCGTGCAGTTCGAAGGCGTCGGATCCGGCGAGTTCGGAGATGCGCCGGGCCAGCTGCGAGGCGTAACGGGACCAATCGCGGTCGAGGGCCTCGTCGAATCGGTCGGTGTCGGTCACGCGCACTCCTCTCGAAGAGCAACTGCCGGGCAGGCGACACCGTACTCGGGGTGGGCGACAACTCACCGCAGGCACGCGGCGTCGTGTGTCACCCGTGATGCCGTCGTCCGGCCGCCGCCCACACCGCGACCCGCGACCCACGTTCGAGGATGTCGACGATCACGAATCCTGCCCGTGCGAGAACGGTGCTCACCGTCATCGAGACGGTTCCGGTGTCCTCCCCCGGCCCCGCCTCGTCGATCACCCACAGTTGTCCGTCGTCGGTCAGCAGCGGCGCGAGGGCGGCCGCGGCGGCCGTGTCCTCGCGGAGGTCGGGGATGTCGAGTGCGTAGATGCGGTCGAACTTCTCCCGCTGCGCGAACTCGTGGGCGCGGGTCACCGAGGGTGCCACGCGCACGCGGCCGTGGGGGCCGACGTGCTCGGCGACCACGGCGGAGGCAGACCCGGCGTCGATCGCGAGGACGGACGTGCCCGGACACGGATCGAGGACGTCGAGCAGGAACTCGACGCCCTCGATGCGGGACCGTTCGGTCATTCGACCTTGCGCAGTGTCCGTTTCCTGCGCCCGCCCGTGATCAGGGGGTCGCGCTGCAGATCCCGGTACAGCGACACGCACAGGCCGATCATCACCAGAAGGAAGGGGGCCGCGGCGATGATCGTCATCGTCTGCAGGGCGTTGAGGGCTTCCTCGCCGCCGCTCCACAGCAGCAGTGCCGCGACACCGCCGGTG
>JACYYJ010138125.1_pt1 | contig 15529 bp, 19 predicted proteins | sample 8236861 | NCBI WGS metagenome assembly JACYYJ01 (sample SAMN14103086, study PRJNA606662) | landfill metagenome | isolation source: landfill solid waste | place: India:New Delhi, Okhla landfill site | collected 2017-11-05
CACCTTTCCCCGAGGAATCGTTATGTCGACCGAGCCCACTAAGGTTATGACGGATATCGCGACCGCGTCGTACGACGCGTATATCGCGGCCGGTTGGACCGATACGCAGCTTATCGAGCACGGCCTTATGCAGCCGCGCGCGACCGAGACGAACCCCGAAACCGACGATCGACTGCGGCTGCTTATCGAGCGCGTCGAGCGGCTAAACGAGGAAGCCAAGGGCATCGCCGACGACAAGCGCGACGTGTTCGCCGAGGCTAAGGCCGTCGGGTACGATACGAAAATCATGCGCGAGATTATCAAGCTGCGGAAAATGAAACCCGACGATCGACACGAAATGGAATCGCTGCTCGATACGTACAAAGCGGCGCTCGGTCTCGGCTAATGCGTATCGTCCGCACATACCCCGCGCTCGCCTCGGTCAACCTGCCGCGCTCGGCGCAAATCCTCGACGTGCAGCCGCGGCCCGACCTGTCGCAAGCCCCGGCCCTCGTCGTGTCGATCGACGACGCCGACGCGGAAACCGAGCAGCGCCGGTTCGCGATTCTCGACGTTGGGGCGACAATCCCGCTTGGCGCGCAGTTCGTCGCCTCGTGGCGCGACAAGCCCGAAAACCTCGCGCAAAGGCACGGCTCGATTCGTTGCCTGTTCGAACTCGTCGAGGATATCCCGGGCGACCTGCCGCCCGAGGCCGTGCCGCATTATCGGTTACTCGTTCGCGACGGCTTCGAACCGGTACTTGCCGTCGAACCGGGCGGGCCGGGTCGCCTTACCTGCTGGAAAGCGCCCGACAATGTCCCACCCGGGCAGCTATCGCAAGAGCAGGCTATCGCCGTCGCCACGCTGCAGGAATACGGGTACGGGTCGGTCGTGAATGCCTAGGCCAACGCTCGATTTCGAAACGTACAGCGAGGCCGGGCACGTTTGGAACCCGCCCGGCGTCAATCCGAAAAAGCCGCTCGGTTATTGGTCGGCACTGCCCGGGGCGCCGCAAGGCAAGAAGGGCCTGCCGATCGTTGGCGCCTCGGTCTATACCGAGCACCCGACCGCCGAGGTTTTAAGCGCGCATTACGACCTATGCGACGGCCGCGGTATGCAGCGTTGGCACCCCGGCGACCCGCCACCGCTCGACCTGTTCGCGCACGTGGCGGCGGGCCGGCCCCTCGACTGTCATAACGCGATGTTCGAATACCTCGTTTGGTCGAATATCTGCGTTCGCAAATACGGTTGGCCGCCGCTCGATACGCTGCGGTTTCCCCTGCGCTGCACCATGGCAACGGCGCGCACGAATAACTTGCCGGGTGCCCTCGAAAAACTCGGCGACGCGCTCGGGCTCGACGTCACGAAAGACAAAGAGGGCAAGCGGCTGCTCGACCGTTTCAGCAAGCCGCGGAACCCGACCAAGGGCGACCCTCGCCTGCGTATCCTGCCCGCCGACGACCCCGACGGGGCGCGCCTGTTCGAATACGGCGACCAAGACGTGCGCGCCGAGCAATCCGCCGGCGACGCAATGCCGGAAATGTCGCCGGCCGAGTTGGAATTTTGGCTGATCGACCAAGAGATAAACCGCCGCGGGCTCGGCGTCGATCGCAAGGGCATTCGCGATTGTCTCGCCGTGCTAGAGCAGGCGCACGAGCATTACGGCCGCGAGCACGAGGAACTAACCGGCGGCCTGCAGCCCGGGCAGCTAGCCGAGGTTCGGGGGTTCCTGCGGTCGTTTGGCGTCAACCTGCCGGATATGCAGGCCGACACGATCGACGACGCGCTCGCCAAGCCGCAAAAGTACCTCGCCGCCCGGCCCGACGGCGTACCGGTTCCGCCGGTTATGCACGCGACCGCGCGGCGCGTGCTGGAAATCCGCACGCTGCTAGGTTCGGCGAGCGTGAAAAAGCTGTTCGCGATGGAATATCAGGCGAACGCGGCCGACCGCCTGCAGAACCTTATCGTGCACCATGGCGCCCGCACCGGCCGCCCGACGGGGGAGGGGCCGCAGCCGCTCAATCTCCCCAAGGCGGGGCCTAAGCTGGTCGAATGCGGCGCCTGCGGGAAGCCGCACCGGGCCGACGTCGACGCGTGCGTATGGTGCGGCGTGCCGGCCCCGCCGATCGACCGCAAGGGGCGTTGGCGGCCCGAATACGTCGAGCCCGTGCTGGAAATCATGGCGCACCGGTCGCTTGCCCTCGTCGAGTGGTTTTTCGGCGACGCCCTGCTCGCGATTCAGGGGTGCGTACGGGGGCTCTTTCAAGCCGACGACGGGTACGAGTTGATCGCCAGCGATTACAGCGCGATCGAGGCGGTTGTCGCCGCCATGATATCCGGCGAGCAATGGCGAATCGACACGTTCCGCGCGAAAAAAGATATTTACCTGTCGAGCGCGTCGAAAATTACCGGCATGACGTACGAGCAGTACGTCGAGTACGCCGAGACGCACGGCGACAATCACCCCGACCGGCAGAATATCGGCAAGGTCGCCGAACTCGCGCTAGGGTACGGCGGTTGGGAGGGCGCATGGCGCGCGTTCGACCCGGCCGAGGCAGACAAGAGCAGCGACGAGGTCTGCGGCATCATTCGGGCTTGGCGCGACGCTAGCCCGCAAATCGTCGCGCATTGGGGCGGGCAGCGCCTGCGCGCGTACGGTCAATGGCGCGACGAACTGTACGGTATCGAGGGCGCGGTAATCTCGGCTATCCAAAGCCCGGGGACCGTCTTTGTCCCCCGGGTGCCGAGCACGGGCGAAATCAAGCCATGGCCGGTCGACCTGCAGTTCGTCGTGCGCGACGATATCCTGCGAATGATTCTGCCGAGCGGCCGGGAAATCAAATACTGGCACCCGCGCGTCGCCCCGTCGACCAAGCGCCCGGGCACGCTCGAAATCTCGTACATGACGTGGAATACCAACCCGAAATACGGCCCGCTCGGTTGGGTTCGTATGGCGACTTGGGGCTCGCGCATTTACGAAAATGCCGACCAAGCCATTTCGCACGATATCCTGCGGTTCGCGATCATCAATTTGCGCGCCGCGGGGTACCCGTGCGTGCTGCACGTGTACGACGAAATCGTTTGCGAAATCCCGGTCGGTACCGGGTCGATTGACCAATACGAAACGATCATGGCGACGCTGCCGCCTTGGGCCGAGGGTTGGCCGATACGTGCGGCCGGGGGCTGGCGCGGTAAGCGTTACCGCAAGGGTTGACGGGACGGTCAATTTCGGGCATACGAATCGGGTAATCAGCGATTTGGAGAAACGCTAATGCCTATCACCGCCGCTTTTTCGAACGGTCACGTCGACGTTTACAAGGGCAAGCGCAACGTGCGCGCCGCGTGGATGATTACGCGCAAGAGCGACGGCGTCGTGCTCGCTTCGGGCCATTCAATCGACCGTCGCGCCGCGGAGAAAACGGCCGCCGGTGCGGTTGCTGAAAATCACGGGGCAGGTCCCGGCCTCGGGCCCATTTGGGCCCCGCGCGGCCATACGTCGGCACATATCGTTATGCGCGCCCGCTCGGCTCGGTCGGCCGGTTGGGATGGTAAGGGCAAAGCCGACAATTTCATTCGTACGGAAAATGCCCGCCGTAAAGCGCTGCGCGACGCCTCGGTCGTTATCGAGGTAATCGACCTTTAACCGACCCCGGGGCGCCGATCGTGGCGCCCCGCCATTTGGAGAAACGACCATGCGTACCCTTGCTTTCCTGCCCGCTCTTGCCCTCGCCGCTTGCGCAACCCCGGCCCATGCCGGCGAGCCTGACGCGACTTACACGAGCGCCAAGGCCCCGGCCGAAATCGCCGCCTGTATCGACGAAATCCGCAACACGAAAACGCGCGAGATTGCGCCCGGCCATTTCCGAACCGAGCGGAAAAACGGCATCGGTATCGCCCTCGTGCGTTGGGATATCCGCGCGAACGGAACCGGCAGCACGATCGAATACGACGCGAAACTCGGTATTGCGACCGGGAAGGGCGCGGCCGAACGCTGTTTCTAACGGCCGGCCGCGTCGCCTAGCTTCGCCTGCAGCCGGGCGTGCAGGTCGTCGTTCCCCTCGCGCAGCTTGGCGAGTTCCGCCTTTGCCGTCGCTTGGTCGTCGTCCGACAGCAGCGCGACCGCTTGGTCGAAAATCTCGCGAATCGCGGGCATCGCGCCGAGCACGGGGCTGAGCGCGCGGGCGGCGTCGAGGATAGTCTGCAGTTTCATGGCCGGTTACTCCCCTTTGATCGCGGCAAGGGCAGCAGCGACGGCCGCCTGCGCCTCGTCGATCGCTTCGGCATAGGTCGCGGCGTTACCCGTGTCGTACGCGGCTCGTACGGCGAGTACGGCGGCATACGCGCGGTTTTCGAGCCGGGCGGCAGTCGCGGCGCGCTCGCCGGTCAAGCGGCCCGCGTCGACGGCCGTTTCGAGCGCCACGCCGGCGGCGCGGTACGCGAGTTCGACCGCAAGCGCGCCGCGCTCGTCGAGCAGGGTTCGGTCGGCGACCTCGCCCGGGCCGGCCGGAATGGTCGCGCAGGCGGAAAGCCCGGCGGCCGAGGCGGCAAGCGCCGCGGCGAAAATCAGCTTGCGCATGGTCTAGGGTTCCTTTCGCAGCGTAATGGGCGGGGCGACCTCTTGCACGACCCGAGCCTGCGCCGCGACCGCGTCGCCGATGAAACTGGCGAGCAGTACGGCGACGTCGACCCATTGCGCCTCGTCGCCCTCGGCCAACTCGCCGACCCAACCGGTAAGGTAAAGGATTTTCAGGACGGCCGAGACGAGGGCGCCGACGATTACGCGCGACTTGTACCACGGTAGGGTTTCGGGGGCGTTAAGCATTTGCGTCCCTCCATTTTTTGAACGCTCGGGCAATCCGAATGTTGTACGGCGGGTCGTGCCGCCAATAGCCGGGGCCGTTATACCCCTTTGCGAACGGGACGCAATCCGCGTGCAGCGTGCTTATCTGGCGCAACGCGGCGAGCAGGCCGCTTTTGCGAATGAACGTCGCGAATGCCAGCAGGTGCGCCGGCTCGCCCGTTTTCATGGCGGCCCAAAACGCGTCGACCGTATCGAACCCGGCGAGTTCGTGATTGAATCCCATGATCTGCGCGCCGCCCACGCTCGCCGATCGCAAAGCCGCGGTGCGGTCTAGCTGCATCGCCCGGTACAGGCGCTCATATTCGCCGACGCCGCCGACGTACAGCGCCGGATTCCATTTGACCGACGAGAGGTTCGGGTGCGATTTGCGGAACTGCCCCCCGGTGAACTCGTCGAACTTGTGCGCCTCGAATAGAATTTTCGGCAGGTGCGGGCCGTCGAGGAACCCGCCGGGCCCGTCGAGGGCGAGGATATCGGCGCGCACGTCGGTAAACCAACCGCCGCCGCTTTCGACCTCCCATACGGCGCGGATTTGCGCAACGTGGCACCCGAGAGCGCGCGCGACCAGTTCGAAATCCGCTGCGGTAAGCCCTATCTGCGGCGCCGGCCCGGGGTCGACCGCCCCGTCGCGCGGCAGCCCGAGGGCGTCGGCGAGGGCGTCGAAAGCCGGGATATGCTCGGCGAGCAGCTTACCGTCGGGGCCGAAAGGCCGGATAGCGTCGGCTAGGCGTTGGCGGGGCGTCATGGCGCTATCTCCAAAACAGAACTTACGCGCGAGGGAGTGATCGCGCCGACATAGTAGTCATACCCCGCCTCAACAGGCACGGGGTAGGAAGTGCGCCAATCGTCGCCCCTCTTTACGAGTTCCAGCGCGCTAATACTGGAGGTTGAAGGCTTGCGCCATACGAGAAACTTAACGGGCATATCCGAAGTAACGAGGCCGGAGGAATGCGACAACGCGGGGCGTGCGGCGCTGTAGTAGGGGCCGCCCCCGGCCCTCAAAGTTGCGCCGAAATAGCCGTCTGCGAAATGCGCAGGGAGCACGTTCACAATCCACTGATCGGAGCCGAGTTTGCGTATCGACCGTGCTTGGTCGCAGGCGATATCCTGCCCCGCCAGCGGCGTGCCCGTCAGGTCGATTTGTAGCGAAATCGGGGTGGCGATGCGCTCTGCCGCGAGGGCGTTGGGGATGCCATCTGTCGAGCCGGGAAATCCATCTTTGAACCGATAGGCTATCCGCACCGCTGCGCCATCGACAAAACTGCCAACCTTCTCGATGCTTTCGCGCAAAACGTAATATTCTGTCGCCTCGTTATTACCCGCTCGCCACACGTCTGCCGCGCCGATTTCCTCGTCAATCGCCGCGAAATAAGGATCGAAAAACTCAACATCGCTGCTGTCGTAAAGCGAATGCCAGTGCATAAAGTCGCTAAACCAACCCCCGGACGAAATCGCAGCCGCGACCTGCGTTCGCATATAGGCGAGCGCCGCCGCTTGGTCGGCAAATTGACCGGCGTTCGCAGCGTCCCACGCTCGCGTTGTGCTGGCGCGGCTCATCAAGTCCATGCGGGAGAGCCCGGCATAAGACACAAGGCCCGCGCCCTGAAAACTATATGCCGAATTGCGAATTCCTAGCAGGTAGGGCAGGTTCAATAGCCCCGCCTCAATCCTGCCGTTGGCGTAAGAGGCCGTCGAAAGACGTAGCCCGGCTATCGTCTCGAAATAGGCCAGTTGTCGGGCCGTATGCTCCAACGTCTCGCTTGCGCCGCTTGCGCCGTATGTTTCCGTTGCGGCGTCATAGCCGAGAGCCCCGCCGCTTTCATCGAACATTTGCTGCCCGTGATTTGGGTAGCGCACCGGCTTTGCTTGTCCCGCAACGGCCTCCGAAAACGCGGCTGCGCCCGCCGCCGTCCATGCGGTCAACCCGTAATCGGGAATAGGCTCGCTTTCACCCGTGCTTGGGTTAACCCATCTGTCGGTTCGATAATAAAGACCAAAACTAATTCGCCCGGTATCGCCCACGTTTCGCAAAGTTTGGCCGTATCCGACATTCTCGCCGCTATTGACTCCCTCGGGATTAAGAAAAGCGGTCGCCTGCACGTTGTGCTTGAATGCCGCCATTTCGGCGGCGGCGTATTTCCCGTCTTTTAGACGGTCGGTATTGCAGCTAACAACCGCTTTATGGCCGTTGAATACCGGGCAAACCGTAACGCCTAGAGTATTGGCCGGAAAGAAAACAACCGCCGTCATGACAGGCGCACTTTGATTGTGCCATCGGTGCCGCCGGCGCTGGTATCAATCCACGCCTCGTTAACGTCGACCGTGCCGGGGCGGGTCGCGCCGCTAGGAAGGTTCGCATAAAGCGCAGCGGTCGTTAACGATGCCACATCAAGGTTGCCGAAATTAGCATCCTCCCCAAGTTTGGCGTATTCGGAAAGGTCGCCGCCCCCTTCGCTACCGAGCAAACGATTTCCGTTAATTTCAGTTACAGCCGGGCGGGGGTCGACATAATCGAGAAGCGCATCGCCCTCGTTAATCATCGTTTCCGCCCAATCAGCAGCCACGTTGGCGGGGCGCGCGACTGTCACCCAAAGCCAAGCGGCGTTCGCCGGGGCGAGTACGGTTTTCGGCAGCGAGCCCGTCGAGTGCGAGCCGTTGTACTGCAACAAGTCCCCAAACGTCTCGCCGGTTTCGGGGTAAAAAGCCGAATAACCAGCCGTATTGATTGAAAAATTGCCGAACGTATATTCGACGCCCGGCGTCACCGGCACGCGGAAGGAAACCCATCCCGCCGCCGAAGTAATTGCCCCTTGGTTGGTAACATAGCGCCCGTCCACGCGGTTTTCTGCCGTGGCCATATTGGGGGAAAATTCCAGCGTTAAATCCCCGTCGCGGATTACGTCCGCCGTGGAAGCGTCTATTAAATCCTGAAACGCGCCGGAAACCGCCGAAACATACCAATCCGCGACGGTCCAAGCGCCGCCCTCCGATTGATAAATGGCGTTGTTCTCCGCTGTGCCGTCGCCCCACACATAGGCAAGTTGGCCGTCCGCCTCGCCCGTCTCCGCATCCATAAGGGCTTTGGTTTCGTATCGCTGAATACTCGCGCCGACCGACGATAGGGCCGTTTCGATAACTTGTCCGATCGCGCGAATTTCGGATTTAACCGGCTCGTGCGCGCCGCTCGACGGCACTCCATCGGTGACGTAATCTCGAAACGCCGACGCGAACCGATCTGTAATTTCGCCCATAGCTTAAGCCTCCACGAATCGAACCGCTACTGTCGTATGCCGGCGGTTGACTAGCGGCGTCGACGTTTTGCCGTCCTGTACCATTAGGCACCGGGGGTTGGCAAAGTCCAACGTGTCGCCCGCCTGAATCGCTTCACGCAGCGGCGGCCGAAAGGTCAAAGTCCCGGCCTCTTGATTAACCGACCGCACTTTATAGGCCCGAACGCCTTTTGTCGGGTGCGAAATCGAAAACCATTCGCCGCCGATAAGCGGCTGCGCAAACACCCCGAAAAAGGCTAGTGACGTTGCGCGCAACGCGGCCGGTTCGGTTGCGCGAGCAAAGGGACCGCCCCCCTCAAAGGGGGTTCCGTCGGAATGCACCGTGCCGTCGCCATAGGTTACGGTATGCTCGTTCCCGTACGGTTGGTGGCGCGCATCACAGAACGGCACGATGACCGATTCGACCCCTTCCTCTAAGATCGCCAGCACGGCCCGCCACGCAAGCACCTTATCGCGGTCGATCAATTCGCCGCGCCCGAACTCGGCAAAAACCCGACCGCCGCCGTCCGCGGAAACGCGGTCGGTATCGCCCGCAATAGACGTTCCCCCCGACAATGTCTGCCGCTCGATATCGACCTCTTGGTCGAGGAAACCAAAAAGGCCCGTCGGAAAAATATCTGCCATTACGAAACCGTTGCCTCTTGGGGACCGGTCGGGCTCGCCGGAACGTCGTTTGTGCTAAACGACCGGGCCCAATATTGATAGGTACCGGCGGCGACCGTGTCGGTAAAGATAAAGGTTTGCCCGAGCCCTTTTTCGACCGGCTCGCCAACCTCGACCGCGTCGCCAAAATTGGTCGTCGTTGCCCGATAAATCTTAACGTACGAAAAGTTGCTCGACGTAGGGTTGCGCCCCGTAATCACCGCCTCGCCCGTACCGTCTGCGGCGTTAAGGCCCGTCACGGGGGACGGCGCCAGCGCCGAGGAATCCGTATTAACCGTTTCGGTCGCCGACCATTCGGAAAAGCGCCCGTCGCCGGTTTGGTATGCGACCTGAATTTCGATCGACGCCTCGGTTGGCACGAGGCCGGAAATCAACGTGACCGACGCGCCGGCATCGCTGTCGCTGTATTCCTCGTCGGGGCCCCAAACCCCCGCCCCGGCGACTCGCCAATGCACGTACCACGTAAGGTCGTCGCGGTCGGGGCTGTCGACCGTAAGTTCGATTCTCGCGCCGTCGGTATCGAACAGAACCGAGGTTGCCGAAATTGCTGGCGCCGTTAGGGGCTGCGGCGCCACGCGATTGCCCTTCGCCGCCGGTTCGCCTTCCTCGGCCGCGGGGTTCCAATTGTCGACGTTCGGGTCGGCTGCAACCCACGAGAACGTAACCCCGCCGCGTACCGAGCGGGTAAGCGAAAGGATTTCGGCCGGGCCGTCGTAAAACACGGTGCCGGCCTCGGCGAGCCGTAACCATATATACCGCTTGCCCCGGGCTTTGCGACCGGCAATGTTGGTCGTGACCGTCCCGCGGTTGACCGCGAGGGCCCGGGAAATACGGCGTTTCGCAAGCCGGCGCGCTTGCCCGTGCGATGGAATTTGCGCCTCTAGTGGGGCCGAAAGCACGCGGCCGCGGCGCGTAATATCCGTCTCGTCTCGCCACGCGTCGGTTTCGACGACGTTGTAATCGTGCTCGGCCGAAATGTAGCTGCAAACGACCTCGTTTACCGCCTCGCCGTCGTCGACCGCGCCGCCTTCCCACGAGTACGACACGATTTCGTCGGGGCCGATCAAGTCGTCGATCGGGTCGGGTGCGTAATAGCGGCCGGAATAGACGACGAGCGCGCCGTCGCTGCGCGGGGCTATCCACCCATCGAACGTCGCGAGCAGGTTGGCGATCGGCCCCTTGTGCTCGTCGGTATGCTTATGCGCGACCGCGGAACGATAACGCGGCTCGGTCCCGCCGGCCGTTAGGGGGACCGGCGAGTCGCAATCCGCCGCGGCATCAATCCAATACTGCAGGGTCGGGGCGATTTTACGCGCCCACCATTCGGCGCGCAGCGCAGCAAGGGCCGCGGGATACCCCGGGTCGCTTTTCGCCAGCGCCGGCCGGGGCCCCTCGCGAACTAGCTTGTAATGCAGCAACTGCCGCACGGGGTTTTCGGTCCATGTCCAACCGCCCTCGTCGAGCGGGTCGACGGCCGCCGGGTCGGGGCATCGCTGCCAGCGCGCGACGATCGACGGAACCGGGACCGTCGACGAGGGGTACGTTTCTTGAAAATGTTTCGCCTTTACGCTTTTGGCCGTAAGCGCCAGTGCGACAACCCCGTCGCCGCGGTGCGCTGCGGTCCAAACGCTGCCGAGAATTGACGTAAGCGCCGGGAACCCCGCGCCCGGCACGCTGCCGTCGGTCGAATAGATATTTACCGCCCCGTCGCGATACCGGCCGTCGGCCCCCTCGTTTACCGTCGTGCCCGTCAAGGTCACGACCTCGTCGCCGAGATAATTCTGCTCGACCCCGTCGAGTTCGCCGTCGTGCACGGCGTACACGTCGACCGCGGTACCGTTCGTGGCGGTTTCGTACAGGACATACGCGCCGTACAAGCGCGACCGCCCGTACGCCGAGACGCGCGGCGGCCGGCTCGTCTTGATAGCGGTTTCGGTCGTATCGGGTTTCGGCGCCCCGGGGCCGAGGCCGAGCAGGCTTACGCCCGACTGCAGGCCGTACAGGGTCACGGCGGAAATCGCAGCCGTGGCAAGGGTTGCGCCGATCGCGGCCGAGAGGGCTTGCCCGACGCCGGGAATCACGTTCACGGCGATAGCGGCCGCGACGGCAAGAATATTCCCTAGCGTTTTACCCATTGCCTGCCCGCCATGCCCGAATAACGCACCCCGCGTCGAGCGTGGCGAAAGAAACCCCCCGCTCGGCGATAAAGGCCCAACGCACGCCGGTATATACCGCGCCGGCCTGTTCGCCTAGCAGCCGAACGACCCCGATATCGCCGGGCTCGAAATCGGCCCCCGTCTCGATCTCGGGAACGCCCGCGTCGTCCATTCCCGCGGCGAACAGGACGTCGAGGCCCCCCGCACGCTCGATAAGCGCGTGCGCCCCTTCCTCGGTATCGTACGCGCCGCGCCAAGCGGCCATTGGGTCGGCGAACCCGCGTTCGATTGCCCACGCCGCGGGAAAGGCCGCGCAGTCCCATTCGGCCGGCACGCGGCGCTTGTGCCCGGCGGCCCGCAGGAACTCGCCTAGGGCCGTCATTGCGCCGGCCCCCAACGCCGAGACGTCCCTGCGTTAATCTGCCCGACGTGCGAGAAAAAAGCGTCGTCGGGATAGTCCCGGCGTTGGTCGGCATCGGTGAAAAAGGCGAAGGGCGCCCGCGACCGGGTCGTATCGCCAGCCGCGACTCGTAGGGTAATCGTGCGGGAGCGCCCGCTTTCGCTATCCTCGCCGGCGACGAACAGGCCGCGACCCTCGCCGTTCCATTCCCATTCGACCGGGCCTTGCTGCCATTCCTCGTCGAACTCGACCCGGCCAATCCAAACGGGAGCCCCCGGTACCTGCGGCGCTTCCTCCTGCGCAAAAGCGAGGGTCGTATCGTCGACGCCGGAAACGGCAATTTCGAGCCGCTGCGCTTCGCCATTCAAAAGCTGTTCTAGGTCGGGCAGGCTTACTAGCGTCCCCCCGCCGAGTGCAATTTCAGCCTCGGGCCCGGGAATGACCAAATCGGGCGGCAGCAACAGGTCGCCGTGCCCGGTCCAAAACATCGCCGGTTCGTCGGTTTCTATTCGGAAAATGAAGGATTCTCGATAAAGCGCCATTAGTTGCCGTCCCGCTGGTATTCGGCGAGCCGCGCCGGAACGCCCTTGGTAACTCGCTTCATGCCCTCGCCCACGATCGCCACGGTTTCCCGGCGCACTCGCGCGACGATATGCTCGGCGTACCCCTCGGGGTTTACGCTATTGGACGCGTCGACCTTGACCGTCTGGTAAATATTGACGCCCCCGCCGCCCGCGCCCCGCATACGACCGAGCGGAATGATTTTGCCCGAGCCCGACGGTTGGAAGCCCTCGATTCCCTGTTCGTTCACGCGGTACATACGGCCGGCCGAAACGTGACCGCCCGACGCCCGGCCGCCGCTGAATACCGAGCCGATACCGCTAATCAGCGCGCCGAAAAACCCACCCCCGGTGCCGCTCGCCGCGTTGGCGAAAGCGTCGGCAAGCGGTTTCATTATGACTTGCTCGATAAACAGGTCGATAATCCCGCCGAGTATCGGGTCGTCGATACCTAGCTTGCTCGTGATCGCCTTATGCAAGCGGTCCTGAATCCCCTCCAATTCCTCGACCATCCACGTTTCGGCATCCTCTTGAATCTGCTCTTGCGAGCGGTTCAACCGGCGCCGGTAGCGTTCGAAGGGGCTTTCGGTATTGCGTTCGGTACGTTCGCGGTCGAGCCCGTACTGCTCGTCAAGCGAAGCGAGCCGGCGGCGCGCGGCCTCGCGCTCGGCCTCGGCAAGCTGTTTGTTGTCGGCGATCGCCTGCAGCCGGATTCGTTCTTCCTCGTACTGCAGGTCGAGCAGGCGCAGTTCGATTTCCCGCCGGCGCTTGGATGTGTCGGCGAGGTCGGATTGCAGCCGCAAAACGTCCTGCTGGTTCCGCAAATCCTCTTGCCGCAGCATGACCGCCGCGGCGATCGCTTCGCGCTCGGCCTCGGCTTCGATCGCTGCCGCCCGAGCCGCCGCGATTTGATCGTTAAGGGCGAGCAGGCGGCTTTTTTGCGCTTCGCTCAAATCCTCGTCGGCGCGTATCGACCGTGCCGTCGCTTCCTGCTCGACGCGGATACGCTCGCGCTCGACCTCGCGCCGCGCCTCGGCCGTGCCGACCGCGTCGGCGAGCGCCTGCCGCAGTTCGATTTCGCCGCGGGCTAGATCATCCTCGAAACGTCGGGCGATTTCCTCGGGGTCGGTCGGTTTCGGCCCCTGCGGCGTGCGTTTCGGCTTTCCGCCGGCGCCCCCCGACGGGGCGGCAACGTCGCGCACGTTAGGGGCCGCGGCGATCGCTTGGTCGAGCGCGTAAATCTGCTTTTCGTACTCGGCTTTGGTTTGTTCCGCCGCCATGATATTCGCGCGGGCTTCGGCCTCGCGACGGCGAGCGCGGCGGATTTCCCCGAGGGTCGGGTCGTACCCGGCGCCGGCGCCGGCAACCGAGCGGGTCGACTGCTGCACCCGCTCGCGGTTTTCGGCAATCACGGTTTGCAGTTTTGCCCGGGCCGCCTCGGTCGCGGCCTTGGCGTTGGCGAGAAGCTGTACCGTTTCCTCGCGTAGCGCCTTAGCGTTGGCAAGCGACTGTTCGCGCGCGCGGCCGGTTGCGGTCGCCAGCGAATCGGTCGCGTCTCGGGCTTTTTCGGCGGCGGTTCGCGCGTACTCTAGCTGCTGCTGGAAATCCTCGCTCGCCTGCGTCGCCTCGTCGGTACGCGTCGCGAGGTAATAGATACCGAGCGTTAGCGCCGTGACTGCAATACCAACCGGCCCGCCGAACGCGGCGAGCATTGCCCGGCCTGCGGTCGCGCTCGTAAGCGCGAGGGCTTCCATTGTCGTCGCGGCGCCAACGGCGCGGGCCTGCAGGGCGAACAACGCCGTCGACGCAAGGCCGGTCGAGGCCGCCCCCGCGACCATCCCGGCAGCGAACCGACCGAGCAGAATTGCCCCGATAACGCCGAGCGCCGCAGCGACCGTATCGAGGTTTTCGGATAGGGCAATAATCGCCGACGACAGGCGTTCAGTTGCCGACAGCGAATCGTCGGCCTGCCCGATATAGACGCCGAGCGCGTTATTCAGGACGGTAAAGCTGTTGCCGATCGTAAGCGACGCTTTGGCCGCTTGTGCCTCCAATTCGGCCGACCCAGCGAGGAATGCGCGGAAAAACGCCTCGCTCGATACCTGTCCCTCGTTCACGAGGGTTTTAAGCCGGGCGACCGACCCGCCGGCGGCGTCGAGGTTCGACGCAACCGCCTTAAGGATTGGCAGCGCCCCCTCGTTTATGCTGTTAAATTCCTCGGCGCGCACGGTGCCCGAACCGAGGGCCTGCGAAAGCTGCAACAGCGCGCCTTGCGCCTCGGTCGCGCTCGTGCCTTGGATTTTCAGCGCCGCGGCAACGCCGTTCGTAAACTGCAGCAGTTCGGCATTCGACGCGCCTAGTTCTTTCGAAACCTGCGCGCCGCGGCTGTAGAGCGTGCCGAGGCTTTCGAGTTGGACGCCGTACCGTTGGGCCGATTCGAACAACCGGCCCTGCACGTCGGCGAGGCGTTCGCCCTCTAGCCCGGCGACCTGCAGTTGGTTCGTAAACCGCGTGTACCCGTCGGCAAGTTCTTTGACCTGCTGCGCGGAAAAAGCGGCCGCGAACGTGCCGGCGAGCGCGCGGAACCGGGCGCCAACGGCATCGGCGTTGCGCGAAATCTCGCGCTCCATACGCTTTGCGTCGTTCGAAATGTTGCGGGTGGCGCTGTCGAATTTTTGCTCGGCCCGGCGTACGTTGGCCTCGTACCGGTCTAGCTTCGCCTCTAGTTCGACGATTACGCGGTCGGCGGTAACTGCTGCCATATCTAATGCCTCGTACCGCTAATGCCCGCCGCCTCTAGCATCGCCATTCGTTCGCGCACGAACTCGACGTCGGGTACATTATCATCATCCGGCCCGTCGTCTAGGCGCTGCCGTTCGTTCCAAACGTGGCGCATGGCGGTATATTGCCAATACGTCATGCGGCCGGCTTCCTCGGGCCCTATGCCATTCATCATGGCGCAATCCACGAGGGCGGCCGGGTAGTCTAGGAACCCGTCGTCTCGCTCGTCTCGCTTTCGGGCGTGGGCTGGTCGGCTTTTTTTTTATCCTCGGCCTCGTCGACGGCCGGGCCGTACCCCTCGATTTTCGCGTACAGGATAGCCGCGGCGAGGGCCCATAGATCGGAAAGGGGCACGTCGGCGCCGAGCACGTAGCGGTCGACAAGTTCGTTTGCGCGCTGCGGCGTGACCTTGACCGGCTCGCGGTTAACGCGCCCCTCGCCACCCCCGATAAGGCCCTGCCGTATCGTCTCGATAAGGTCGTCGACGTGATACGCGGCGTACAGCGGGTGCCCGACCTCGGGTTGGTCGGGAACACGCCCCTGCAGCACTCGGGCGTAAAGCCCCCCGATACCGATACCGCATTTCGTTTGCAGTTCGTGTATCTGCGATAGCCCGAGCGCGAAGCGGTATTCGCCGTCGGCGAATTTCAGGTCGACGTGCGTTCGCATTACGCGGGCTGCGCGCCGGTCGTGTACGTCCATTCGCCGTCGCTGGCGATCGCGAGCGACACGGTCGCGAACTGCCCGTCGCCGGTCGTGCCGCCGATTTGCATGTTCGTGACCATGGCGGGGCCGGCGAAATAGCCGATACCGTCGGTCGAGCCGGCCGGGCGGGCGAC
>JACYYJ010114323.1_pt1 | contig 15445 bp, 20 predicted proteins | sample 8236861 | NCBI WGS metagenome assembly JACYYJ01 (sample SAMN14103086, study PRJNA606662) | landfill metagenome | isolation source: landfill solid waste | place: India:New Delhi, Okhla landfill site | collected 2017-11-05
TTCGGATAACCAAGCAATCACCCTGCAACCGGAAATACATATTCGGGCAGCTCTAAAAGCTCCACAAAGGTATTTGAATTTCTGCGGATTCCTCCAATAGGTACTGTACCAAGACTCATGGATTCAGCAGCAACAACAGCACTGCCTAATGCAATACCTACATCAGTAGAGCCAACCAATATGGATTCCATATCCTCTACTACTCGAAGATCTTTACCGTGTTTTTCCGCTGCTAATTTTGCACGATAAAAATCGATGCAAAACACGAGGAAAACCGGTGCTTCCTCTATATATTTTTGGTTGCCTGCAGCTTTAGCTAGTGTTGATTTTCGTTCATTGTCTCGAACTTCAATTACAGTCACTTGTTGGCCATTAATCCAGTTCGGAGCAGACATTGCCGCTTTTACAATCGTATCTACTTGTTCTTCGCTCACATTTTTGTTCGAGTCATATTCCCGAACTGAGCGATGGTTCATTAGTAATTTTAACGTTTCGTCCATATTATCACTCCTCTTCTATACACTACTATAGAATTTCAGCTAGATACAAACGAAAACAAAAAATTAAGGGAATTGGCAAAGGGCGATTGAATACATTATATGAATATGGTAATCTACTAAAAAATGAATCATACAACTAAACATACAAGTAGTACCTCTAACACCACTTTTCATACTTTTCCCATTAATAGTACTACATTTCTAATTAAGACCTATCGCTGAACCATTCTTTTTACCTACTATTTTAAATTATGCAGCTGAATACTTTATGTAAAGGAGTGATTCATACTTTCACACTCTAACCTGAAAACGTTTACAAATTTTCGAAAGGAGGACGATAGATGAGTCAATTAATACGAAAAACAGTTGGGGAGCTTTTAGCGGAAAGGGCTATCGAAATGCCCAATCACGAGGCGCTCGTATACCCTGATCGCGGGTTACGTTATACCTACTCCCAATTTAATGCATTATGTGAGGAAGTTGCAAAAGGATTAATGGCTTTAGGAATTGAAAAAGGGGAAAACGTTGCAGTTTGGGCAACGAATGTACCAGAATGGGTAAGCTTGCAGTTTGCTACAGGGAAGATGGGTGGTGTGCTGGTTACCGTTAACACCAATTATCGAAAGAAGGAATTGGAGTATTTATTAAAGCAATCAGAGTCTACCACTTTATTCTTAATTGAAGATTATCGTGGAAATTCGTATATCGATACAATCTATGAGCTTTGCCCTGAGCTTGAATATTGTGAGCCTGGAAACTTACAATCTGAGAATCTACCTTTATTAAAAAATGTAGTCGTGTTGAGCGAAAACAAACATAAAGGAACCTATAACTGGTCCGATATTTTAGAAATGGCAAAGGATGTTTCCGATGAGGAATTACGTATACGTTCTAGTACGATGGTTTCAGATGATGTTATTAACATGCAATACACATCAGGTACAACGGGATTTCCAAAGGGAGTTATGCTCAGTCATCGTAATTTAACAAATAACGCGTACAACATCGCCCAATGTATGAAATTAACCGTTCAGGATCGTTTATGTATACCGGTTCCATTTTTTCATTGTTTCGGATGTGTGATCGGCACATTAGCAGCAGTGAGCGTTGGAGCAACAATGGTTCCAGTACAAGAATTTGATCCAGAGCAAGTGCTTCAAACTATTGAACAAGAAAGGTGTACCGCACTCCACGGGGTTCCCACTATGTTTATAGCAGAATTAAATCATCCGAACTTTGAAAAGTATGACTTATCTACACTGCGAACTGGAGTAATGGCAGGCTCCAATTGTCCAATCGAAGTCATGAAAAAAGTCATCCATAAGATGAATATGTCGGAAATCACCATTTGCTACGGACAAACCGAATCCTCTCCTGTTATCACCCAAACCCGTACCGACGATCCACTAGAATTACGAGTTGAAACTGTAGGCCGAGCACTTCCAAATGTTGAAGTAAAAATAGTAAAACCAGGAACAAATCAGGAAGTACCATATGGAGAACAAGGAGAGCTTTGCACCAGAGGGTACCTTGTCATGAAAGGATATTATAATAATCCAGATGCCACAAAGGACGCAATCGATGAGGAAGGATGGCTACATACAGGAGACCTTGCAGTAATGGATGAGAATGGATATTGCCGAGTTACTGGTAGGTTGAAGGATATGATTATTCGAGGCGGAGAAAATATATATCCACGTGAAATAGAAGAATTTCTTTATACTCATCCAAAGATTCTCGATGCCCAAATCATTGGGGTTCCAGATGAAAAATATGGAGAAGAGGTTCATGCTTGGATCATCTTAAAAGAAGGCGAAACGGCAACAGAAGAGGAAATCAAATCATTCTGTGAAGGCGAGATTTCACGTCATAAAATACCTAAACACATTTTCTTTACAGATGCATATCCAATGACCGCTTCCGGAAAGATTCAAAAATTTCGGTTGAGAGAGCAGTCGATGAATGCAGTTAAGATTACTTAAGGATAAGGGATTCGCTCCTGTGTTAGCAGCGAATCCCTTTGTTATGTGTTGATGTATTTCATTTTCCTATATACTGATTGCTCATGCTTTCGATTTCCGCCAGCGCGAATTAGAGATATGACTATCACCCTTTCAACCGTTCCATAAATTCATATATTTTATCTATCGAAGTTACATTTTGATTGCATCTTTCACTATCCTTACAAATATAATTTCCTCTTTTAATGAAAGTTCCTTGCACTTTTCCCTTCTCCTTCGATAGAAACATTCCTACTTCTTCATGACTTTTACAAAGTGCACAAATCCCCTTTTGATTAGAAGGCGTAAAGGAGCCATGTAACCCAATCCATTTATGATCTTTTCTTGCTACAATAAACTTTTTATTTGTGTTCGGATCCACCCAGCTTAAATAGGATATTTCCTTGAGATTTATTTCGTCTATAGATGGTACCTTTAATTTTTTTTCTTTCGGAAATAACTTCTTAATCCCTTGCTCTGAATATGGGAAGGATTGTACATATGGATGTAAACGATGCAGAAAACTTTCTGCCTTTTCCTTATCATCTACTGAAGTAATAGGTAGCAATAGCTGTTCCTGTTCGTTACTGATACTTGGAAATATTTTCAATACACTTTCCTCGACCAATGATTTCACCGTATTCTGCACATCCTTGTCATTTGCAGTTGCGTGTGCATTCACAAGCTTTTGTACTTGTTTTCTAATAAAATGATATTGATCCGCACGAATAAATGGTTCCACTATATTCACTCCAATCGTTTCTACCATGTAGTTTATAAAAAAATACAGCTATTTAAAATGGTTTTTTTAATTCGAAAATGTTTTCTACATAAAACGCGCTGGGTTTCTCATAGAAAAACCCAGCGCGTTTATAATCATTATTTTCTCTTTGTGTAAATAATTTTTTTAATCGTTTCAGGTGAAAGAAAATATGCTTCACTTAACTCTTCAATCGAGGTTCCCTTTTGAAAGGATTGCTTAATAGTGGCATTTCGATTGGCAATGGACTCACGTGCGCCAGAACAAGCACCCCATTTTTGATATGCTCCTTTAGGCTTTGGGATATAAAGCGTTTCCCCCTGAACATACTTTTGAATCTCTTTTAGCAGTTCTTCCGGTAATACTGCATTAGCCTTCACATAATTCATGTTAGACAGCTCCTTATTTCAATTTGTTTCAAAAAATAAGGTGCAAAGCCTAATCGGTTTTCATAGGCGATTCAATTAATTCATCTCACTCATGTAAAGGATCGCCTATCCAATAGTAGGCTTTACATGAGAAGCTGCAATATAAGACATATTCAATGCCATTTCTACCACCCCTAAAAAATGATTACATTTATTGTAATCGAATTGTATTGTATTTTCATCCTTTAAGGGATACTTTTCTGTTTTCTCTCTAAAAAGAATATCTCTATGAAGAAAAGCTAAAACTCTATATCAATCGTCTAGGTCATTATCCAAAAAGGATTTTTTATCCTCCATTATATCCTGCTTCTGAGTGAAACGCTGACCAATTACAGAATTGTTGATGCCATTTCGTACAGCAGATTCAATAACCATATAAAGAACGAACAGGCCAATTATGATACCACCTGCATAAAATAAAAAGGCAATAATTCCAACCACAATATCACTCCTAATCTGCTTGCTATTATTCGCTGTAACGATTACTCTTCCAATATTCTTATTTTCGTAGCTAGTAAACGTTCATTTACTTCCTGTACCCAAACTTTTATTTCCTGTCCATCCTTAAGATCCCCCAGTTTATCCCCTATTCCGCTAACATACGTTTTGTCATCAATAAAAATTTCATATGCTAAATATTCCGCCTCTGGATCCATTCTTATTGGTTCTAAAGTAAAGGAAGACTCCTGTATGTTTGTTATTATCCCTTTGAAGTCTGATTTAAATGGAAGCCAAACAAGTAAAAAACTAACGATTAACGCAAAGAAGATGCCAATCACAAGCATTAATAATTTTATTTCTCCCTTCATGTAACGATTCATTTCCTCTCTCCTTTTACGATAGGGGAATTTAGCTAATCTCTGTCTATTAAGCTACTTCCTAAAAAAAGGCAATCTCCTGCTTGAAGATCTGCCCTAATCTACGTATGCTCCTAAATAAGAGACGTAGCATTTATAGCACCATATTTGCAATGGAATCGACCCAGTCCTCATTTACTTCTATCATATTTGCAAATCCCACACATACTAAATCACTCTCCCAACGCACATTTATACTACTTCTTCTAATGTACCTATTTTCATGCCACCCTTATAAACCATGTACTTCTTTCGGTCTGCATACGATAATGTTTCACAGCCAAACTGCTTTGCCCAGGCATTACATTGTCTTTCAATATCATCTCCGTGTAGCTTTTTATCTAGATTGTAAATTAAACTGTGTCCAAATTCATGACCTAGCGTGTGCAGCAGCTCTTTTTTGGCCTGCTCCTCTGTTATCAAAATATAAGGTCTATCCTGAATGTCATCCTGTACCGGAAATCTTTTTTCTAAGTCTTTGTAAAAAGGATACATCCGATAATATTCCCCGTCCTTGCTAAGAGGATATAAATCAATGGTTGCCCCTTGAGATGAACGATAGGATTGGAAGCTATGGTAAGCTCCATATACACTAAGCGACAATGCATCAGGACGGTTCCGTAATCGGATTGTTTCGACTCCTTGAACTGCCGCAGGACGTTTTCTTCGTGCTTCTTGTACAAAATCCTCCACGTCCGTAATTGACAATGGAAAACCAAATCCAGGCTCCGGCTCTTCCGCAATCATTTGAATGCTTTCAAATCGCTTGTGCTTCACAATCCATTTCAGTCGTCTTTTTTTCATCCACCTCGAAGCAAGTACCCTTTCTTTTAAAACCAAATAAAAAAATAATACAAAAATAACAAATGCAAATCCCAGCATTCCCCATACAATCAGCTGATACACCTTTAACACCTCTTTATATCCACGTGTATTTCGTAATACTAGTATAATTCAAAGTCTGAATAGCAAAAAGCGAAATTTTCTAATGCTTCAAACGAATTACGTATTCCTTGTATTACATTTGGACAAAATGACTATCCTTTTGCGAAATGCGCACAGAATTTTGTCATATGCCATATACTAGTTGCATAATTTGAAGAAAACAATTGTGGGGTTGAATACAGTGGAGAGGTTTAGACAAGGGCAAGTTGTGAAATCAACCTTAGATGAAGATGTGGGAATTATCATCGGGAAAAGCAGTAAGCCCGATCCTTCCTGGTATGTTGTCCTTAGGAAACGAAGGTATAAGGATATTATCATAAAATGTATTCATGAACGATACCTTGTTCCCTATAGCTACCTATGTCCAAAATGTAGTAATAGATTGGATAGTTCTACGAATCCTGCATGCGATACGTGCGGGTGGCTAGTATGCGGAAAGTGTGGATCCTGCAGTAGTAGACGCGGAAAATGTCGCTCGAGAGGATTTCGAATTATGGATGAGGATGACATTATTGACGATAGTGAAGAAGTTAATTAAAAAGAGGCGACTATATCCTATAATCACCTTAGAGACTTAATAAAATGAATAAAAGAATAGGAAGCGCAATAATCTCATACCATAATTTCCACCATCCATAGTGAAAGAACCCCCATGGCTCAGGAAGCGAAGCTAGGATTTCATAAATCATAATTGCAAATGTCCAAGCTATAATAAACATAGACTTCTTAATTAAACTCGTATGAAAAGGAAACCAATTTAACAGCATTATGTTTACAGGAGGTATTAACAACGTGTGTCCTAGGAATCCAAATAAATCGATTCCCTTATCAAAATACCAATAAGCTTGATATTTAAATTCAATAATAATATCAAATAGCATTTGAAATGCGATTGTAAATGTCCATATATGTACAACCCGTAACATAGGAAATCTATTTATTTTCCAAGCTATAAAATTAAACAAAATAATAGAAATGGAAAGTACAACCATAATAATTTTTCCTTTTATTTTTTAAACTGTCCTGTTTGAATTTTATTTATGCTTCCTTCTTCTATTCCCCCTATCTTTATATTATCAGTAGCAGTTCATTGTATGCTCACACAAGGATGAACGACCGAGCAATTTCGAAATTTGCTGAAATGGAATACCAAATTAAAAATTTTCAGACTCTCCTTACTCTCTATGCTAATATATACAAGAATAGACAAAAGGGGGTATGCATCGTTGAGAAAGTATTTTATTATCATGCTATTATTTACTTTTTTATTATCTGCTTGTAGCGAAAAGAGGACGAATAAGGAAATTTTCGTGGATGCCTTAACATCTGTGATGGATTTAGAAACGTACGATATTACCGATTTAGTGGATATATCCGTGGAACTTGAAAAGGAACCGCGAGCGACTACGAGTAATGTATATTTAGACATGTTGAATAATTTGGACTTGAAAATGAATCGTAAATATCGAAAAGAAGAAGATAAAATAGAATATACCTATTTCATTAAAGGACAAGTTAATCCTTTTCAACTGGACTTGACTATACCGGTTTTGGAAGATAGAAAAAATAATGTTGCCTATATGAACATAGATAGTGTTGTGGATAACTTGGGACCAATATTAGGTCTTACAGAAGATTATAAGGGTAAAATTGTGGAGATGGACATTAGAGTGTGGTACACCAAGATATAAATTTAAAAACATTCCAACAATACTTAAAGGACTCTATTCTTCAAATAATAAAAGAAAAAGGGGAAGATTCCTTCTATAACGATGGCAAACATTTCTATGCTGTTCAGTTAACAAAAGAAGATTTAAAAGATCTCTACTTTGACATCATGTTAAGAGTTGAGAATGATGCTAACCCAGAATCGGCGACAACTAGTGAAGAAATCTTAGCTTATATCGAAACCGAAGTCAATTCCATGTTTGAGAATTTTGAGGTGGACAAGTTTAAATTGATAGCAAAAGTAGATGGCGAAGAGCTTCAAGAGATTATGTTAGACGCGGATGTTTCGATTCAAAATATCCAAATAGGTGAAATAAAGGTAAGCGTAGCTATGAAAGAAATTTATAACAGCTTAAATAAACCCGTTCAGTTTTCGATCGATCCCACAACAGCTGATTTGATGCCACTGGAGGAATTCGAAGACTTGATATATTAAGAATAAGCTGATCTAAGAGAGTATGTTATGTAAAAATGCATACTCTCTTTAACTTGAATTCGAAAAGAGTTGGATAACATTAACCTTAACCACCAGTGTATACACTATCACATGTCCCAGCTTGCGGCTCATAATAACAATGATTTTTAAATTGACCAGCAAATGGTTGGTTATACCACGTCGGTGGGCATGGTGCATATGGATTAAAGTACCAGAGCGCATATTTGCCTGGGTGCTGTCTCCAATAATCCAGGTTTTGTTTCGCTAATCTTTTTTCAGCTTCTCTCGCCCTTTGATAAAAAACATTCCCCTTTTGAACAGCTTCAAATGAATAATTACCCCCTTGCACCTGAAAAATAACCTGTTCCACAGTACGTAAATCCTTAAAATCTAAACAATTCGCTTTAAGGCGATTCACTATAACATTCCCTACATATAACATTCCTAATTTCCCTTCACCTTCAGCCTCTGCCCTCATCATCCGTGCCATTAAGGACACATCCGAGCTTTTGTACTTTACTCTAGGCATTTCCTCACCCCCAAACTATAGTATGAGAAGGTGCTTGTAAAGTTGCTAATTATTGACGTAGTTTAGGAATTGCAGAAACAAAAAAGCATTTGTGATATACAACTTAATCTATTGACAGCCTCCTATTTACCAATACCTCCTATATTTTATTGTAAAAGTGATTACGTGTGGGAATAGTAAAAAATAAACTGAGCTTTCTATCTGTCTTTTTTTAGTCAACCAATCAAGGAATATCACATCATAAAAAGGATGATAAAAAGAATGGAGCCATTTACTCATTACAAATTAAACGAAACAGCTGAAGGAATCGAAGTCATTTTATATCTAAATGAAAGGCTTAACAGAGTTTGCGAATGAATTGGGAAGTCCCACTAATGCAGACCAGTCCAATATCAAACAAGACGCAAGGAGTTTTGTGAAGCAAAAATTTCCTAAATTAAAAATTAAGTCGATTAAAATTATGGCTGGTGCAATGGTATTAACAACGCTAGGATTGGGCACGTTGCCTACTTTACAAGCATCTGCTGCTGAAACTACTACAGCCCAATCGCAAAAAACCACTTCATCCTATACTGTACTTCCTGGGGATACACTCTATAGCATAGCGAAACGGTATGACACAACCGTGGACACAATAAAGAAAGCGAATGGATTATCATCGAACCATTTACAAATCGGACAAGCCTTAACCATTCCTTCTAGTGTGACACTTGCTCCGTCCGAATCCCAGGTAACACCATCTGAACAAAAATCCGAAGTTAACCAAGAGGATGTAGAGTGGCTCGCAAAGATGATTTATAGCGAAGGAAGAGGGGAATCCTTAGAGGGGCAAATTGCAATCGGTGCTGTGATTATGAATCGTGTAGAAAGTCCGTTATTTCCGAACACTGTTAAAGATGTATTACTTGAAAAAAGCTACGGTTACTATCAATTTACCCCAGCAGCAACTGGAGCAATATATAAAGCCGTACCACATGAAGAAAATATCGAGGCAGCGAAACGGGCCATTAATGGTGAGGATCCAACAAACGGTGCATTATTTTTTTACAATCCCGATAAAACTTCTAGCACCTATCTTAAAAGCCGAACCGTTTCTACAGTGATTGGGAATCATACGTTTGCTTTTTAAGACTGAGTTAGGCACAAAGGATGAAAAACATGGAGAAACAGGAAAAAGCCGAAAGGGTAGGACAATTATTTGAAGAATTTCATCATCTCCATGAAGAGTATGGTCGATTTTGGTTAAATGAGACCTTTCTTCGCTGGGATTGGTGGGTTTCAGTTATTCTCGCTGTAGGTCCGTGGATATTTTGGAGCTATTATCGAAAGAAGAAAAGTACACATCGCCTGCTTTACGCAGGTGTTGCTGTCATGCTCATTTCCTTATGCTTAGACTATATAGGGACAGCACTTGGTCTTTGGTATTACACAGGTAAGGAAACGCCTTCCTTTCCGGCATGGTTACCATTTAACTTTTGTATGCTGCCCGTTTGCATAATGTTTTTAATTCAAACCAAACCTCATATTGCAGCCTGGAAAAAGGGGATATTTTTTGGTGCTTTAACTGCGTATCTTGGTGAACCCCTATTTGTTTGGGCTGGTTATTATGTATTAAATGATTGGCGCTACACATACTCTCTACCGATTTATGCGCTTATATTTATTTTTGCAAACTGGCTTGCTAGAAGACAATCATTTTCAGATGTCCTATAAAACTTTTTATAGAAGAGAAGGTCAGGAGTAAGGCTCCTGGCATTCTCTTCGGCAACTAAACCGTCTCAGCTAACACGTTTTCGATTGCCTCAACTAATTTTTCTGCAAATGCTTCTGGAGATAAAAGCGGATCTCCCCCACCTTGGGCAATCATTGGGCTCCCTCCACCTTTACCATTGATTACAGGTAACAGCGCTTTTACTACTTCGTTAATTCGAATATCGATATCCTTACTTCTTGCGCAGACAAATTGAAGCCTGTCATCCTTATGGCTCATGAAAAGGACGACTCCTCGGCTCGTTTTCTCTGTTACATTCTTCGCCAATTGTTGAAGTTCTCCCATAGGCTTATCTGTAAAAATCTTCTCTACGAAGCGGTAGTGCTTTTTCTCTTCTGCCTGCTCTGCAAGCCTATTTGCCTCTTCTTCCAACAAAGTGAATTTTAACGCACCCATTTCTTTCTTTAAGTCTTTTTGTTCGTCGAGAATTCGGATTGCAGCATCTGCCAGTTTTTCCTGTGGGGCATTTAATAATCCCGTCAGCTGTTGGATCACACGATGCTTTTCATGAAGCTGTTTTCGAGCTCTGTTGCCACAAACAAAATAAATACGAAGATAATTTTTCTTTTGCTTCTCCCAGTGCAAAATGTTTATAGTGCTTACCTGTCCGGTAGTGCTTGGATGGGTTCCACCACAGCCGTTGTAATCAAATTCTGGAATAATCACAAGGCGTATGTTATCAGTCACCGATAAAGCCTTTCTTAATGGCAATCTGCTCGCTTCCTCTGTTGTTACCCACTTCACTTCAATAGGACGATTTTCCAAAAGTATCGCATTTGCTCGCTCCTCCACACGGCTTGCTTCCTCGACGCCTAGTGCTTGTACCTCCAAATCAATCGAACACGTTTCCTCACCTAAATGAAAGCTTACCGTTTTATAGCCATACATTTCTTCAAAAGCTGCTGATAAAATATGCTGTCCTGCATGCTGCTGCATATGATCGAATCGTCTTTCCCAATCAATCTCTCCACTACATTCCTTCTCCTCAATTGGAGTTTGGATAAAATGCCTTATTTCTCCGTCTACTTCTTCCACATCATAAACAGGGACGTTATTTATCATCCCAGTATCATTTGGTTGCCCTCCACCTGTTGCATAAAATGCCGTTTTATCTAGGACGACATAGTGGCGGCCATTTTCATCTACTCCGTTTTCGACAAGTTGAGCATGAAAATTTCGTATGTAAGGATCTTCATAATATAGTTTTTCTGTAGCCATAGGTTTGTGCTCCTTTTTTATATCCGTACTATTGACCTTATTTTATCGAATGTTGATATACAAATGATAATATTCAGTTTAACAAAATACAACCAAACAAATACTTGGAACAATAATATTTTTTCTATAAACATCAATTATTTATTGACAAACGATAAATATATTCCTATAATCAATAACGAAGTATAAATTAAAGAGGTGCTTATTTATGAAACAAGGAACAACGTTATTTTTAAAAGTAACGGTAATTCTGATGGGAATTCCAGTTCTTGCATTAGGTCTATATGGGTTATATTTTTTAATTAATAATCCGTTTAATCCAGATTATGACCATATACTCTATCCGATTTTTGTAGGTATTTATGTATCTATAGTTCCATATTTTATTGCGTTGTACCAAGCCTTTAAGCTTTTAAGCTATATCGACAAAAACCTTGCTTTCTCTAATTTATCCGTAAAGGCTTTAAAAAATATTAAAATCTGTGCGGTAATCATTAGTTGCTTGTATGTGTGTATTTTGCCATTTGTTTATATGGTTGCTGAGCTAGACGATGCTCCAGGCCTCATAATTATTGGGATGATTCCTGTTTTTGCTTCAATGGTCATTGCAGTATTCGCGGCAGTTCTCCAAAGGCTTTTACAAGAGGCGATCAAAATAAAATCAGAAAATGATCTAACGGTTTGAGGTGAGAACAATGGCAATTATCATTAATATCGATGTTATGTTGGCAAAACGAAAAATGAGTGTAACAGAGCTTTCCGAGAAGGTTGGCATTACAATGGCTAACCTATCTATTTTAAAAAATGGCAAAGCCAAAGCAATTAGACTATCTACGTTAGACGCAATCTGTAAGGCATTAGAATGCCAGCCCGGGGACTTATTAGAATATAGAAGTGAAGAAGACTTTAACAAATAGAGCAACAAACCAAGAAGAGGGGCGAATCTAAAAGAAGGATATGCCCCTTTTTCAATATACATACTTTCAAAAAAGTAAAGGATGCATAGGCGATGAATGCGATGAAACAACTTGTTCATTTTGGATGGGAGCAAGCTCTATCATGCTTGTTTCCCGTCGTTATTTTTGCCTCTTTGGCTATTACACAATTGATATCCCTCCCCCTTCTACCACGCTATGACTGGTTGCTTCTAATCTGCATAATCATGCAGTGGTTCATGGTTCATTCTGGACTGGAAACACGAGATGAATTAAAGGTTATTACATTATTCCACATTATCGGTCTAGCACTTGAAATCTTCAAGGTTCATATGGGATCGTGGGCTTATCCAGAGGAAGGAAACTTTAAAATTTTTGGCGTGCCTTTGTATAGCGGATTTATGTATGCGAGTGTAGCAAGCTATCTTTGTCAAGCATGGCGAAGACTGAACATAGAACTTATTAACTGGCCACCCTTTTGGGCTGTCGTTCCACTTGCAGCAGCAATATACTTAAACTTTTTCACTCACCACTATTGGATAGACATACGCTATTGGTTAGCTGGACTGGTCGTTCTGGTCTTTTGGCAAGCTTCGGTATCTTACAAGGTGAATGGGAAACGGTATCGTATGCCAATCGTACTATCCTTTATATTAATCGGATTTTTTATCTGGATCGCAGAAAACATTGCGACCTTTTTTGGTGCATGGGAATACCCGAACCAACGGGATTCTTGGAGTCTCGTTCATCTCGGAAAGCTTAGCTCTTGGCTCTTACTAATCATTGTAAGCTTTTTAATCGTAGCTACATTAAAGCAAGTAAAAGGATCAACCTCCAAAAAAACAGATGCTAATTCATCCGTTAAGGCTTGATTAATATAGAGAATGGAATCTTGAATTTGTGGATATAANNAATGCTGTTTGAATAGGAAAGGTGGATTAGGATGGCGAAAAAAGGGGACAAAACGAATGCTGTTCGTATGATTGAAAGGCAAAAAATCGCATATGAATTGTTACATTACGAAATACAGGATGGCGAATCAGTAGACGGTATCTCGGTTTCAGAAAAAATCGGCTATTCCGTTGAGTATGTATATAAAACATTAGTCGCTACTTCAAGCACAAATCAATATTATGTATTTGTCGTACCAGTTGCAGAGGAATTGGATTTAAAGAAAGCGGCTAAAGTAGTAGGTCAGAAGAAGGTTGAAATGATTCCAGTCAAAGAACTACTTAACATTACTGGCTATGTGCGCGGTGGATGTTCACCAATTGGAATGAAAAAATTATTTCCAACCTATCTGGATGCTTCAGCAGAATCGCTTGAATTTATGATAGTAAGCGCAGGAAAAATTGGCTTACAACTCAAACTATCACCACAGGATTTGGCGAAAGCTGCAAATACGGAATTCGTAGACATTGTATAGTAAAAATCCGTTTCAAAGTCATTTTAAGGGAAGGATCGTCTCATTCGAAAAGACAATCCTTTTCCATTCATCTCATACATAGAATTAATGTTTTCTCTTCATTCTAAAAAAAACAATTCCAGTTAGGAGTAAAATCCCAATCCCAACGGCAACAAGGTAAATTACACCTGTATTGCCACTGTTTTCAACCGAAGTCTCGTACTTTGTCTTGGCTTCCTTCTCCGTTATTTGTTTCCCTTCACCAAGCTCGGCAATATCTTCATCGGCCATTTCAAGCTGAGCTGTGCGAGTGCAGTAGCTTGTCTGGAGGTTTCCTTCTCCCTCAGAAGCATAAACCAAATATTCTCTCCCAACCTCAAATTCGAAACCACAGCTAGCAGAATTGGATGCGGTATAAACGACAACTTCTTTTTGATTTAATCCTTTCCAACTCTTCTCTACCTCAAATTGAACTGCTACTTGCTCAATATCTGGAGGAAAGGTAAGGCTACCCCTATCTTTATTGGCAATTTCCGTTACTTTTCCTAAAAAAACGGCCAAGCTTTCTTTCATTTCTTCCACTGGTGCACCCGGTGGCACACACGAGCATGCATACGATTTCATAAATGGTGCATAAAAAAACACCGACACAAAGGTAACGATTAATAAAAGGAGCAAAACCATTTTCTTTTTCATCTAAATACGCCTCCTTTTTTCCATTAGACGAAGTAGCAGCATATTCGTTACATCCGAACGGTGCATAGTCCAATAATTTTTTGGGAAAATAGAGGAATAGCAAGATTAGGAGGCATTTGAAATGAAAAACAATAATAGACAAGGGACAAATAAAAACATGGATCAAGTCACTAAAAAGGGAAAGGGCTCTGCTCAGAAAGATGGAATTCGTTATGATTATACCGATTCTTCAGATTTTAAAGAGGATAAATAAGGCTATGGAAAAGTCCATTACGGGATCGTAATGGACTTTTATTACGTATTTTTCTTTCTAGCCGTTACAAATCATAATGATGTTATGGTCGGGATCGCTAATATTGAAGTATGCGAAGTCATCAAATTCTACAATATCGGATTCTATTTGATAGCCTAACTCTTTTATGTAGTTAAAAGCTTGATGGATATCCTCTGTATGAAAATTAAACAATGGGTAAGCAATTGGTATTATTTTCTTCTCTTGATCAGCAGGTCCAGCATCCAATGTTAGACCAGTATACTGATTCATTTGGATATTATATACAGGTCTTGTTACCTCTGAAACGTCCACTTCTTGATTGAGTAATTTTCCATACCATTTTGCCGACTTCTTTAAATTACTTACATGAACAAAAATAGTATTTGTCTTGTTTTGAATTGGGTTTATCAAAATGAGACCACTCCTTTACATATTTATAGAAAGCTCAACACATGCTGAATTGCCATGAATGTATAAATACTTAAATATCTCTAAGGATTTAATATTTCAAATTACTAAATTGTTTTGTTGTTTAGTTGTGTATACTATATGAATTAAACATTTACAATTTTAACGGTCTTGAAAGTTGGTATAATATTGTAGAAGACCTCTATTTTTTCAAAAAAAGTATTGGTATGCGATGGAAAGGATGTTGAAAATGCATGCAGATCGACAGAATATTAACAAAAAAGAGATGGCGATTTCTTTTCTAAAGCAGATAGCCTCAGGGAAAATTCGAGAAGCATACGCACAATTTGTCGGTTCTAACTTTTGTCACCACAACCCTTATTTCAAGGGGGACGCAGAATCGCTCATGCTTGCAATGGAAGAGGATGCAACGCAAAATCCTAACAAAAGCCTTGAGGTTATACTTGCTATACAAGAAGATGATCAAGTAGCAGTATATTCTTACCTAAAACAAAATCCTGACGACCTTGGCAGTGGGCTAGTACATATCTTTCG
>JACYYJ010051585.1_pt1 | contig 15441 bp, 18 predicted proteins | sample 8236861 | NCBI WGS metagenome assembly JACYYJ01 (sample SAMN14103086, study PRJNA606662) | landfill metagenome | isolation source: landfill solid waste | place: India:New Delhi, Okhla landfill site | collected 2017-11-05
GTCTGTTTATTATCACATATGATATAATATATGGAAGACGAGGATTTAAAAGGGACGGTACAAACAAGCTTAAATATGGCTAAAAAACATGTAGAAGTTTTAAAAAAATATTTTCAAGAAGAAAATCTTGCTACACCAGTTGGTTTTACGGAAGACGATGTTAATTTAGATGCCCCTCAATTATGCACAGATACCTTTGGTTTAACGTACGTTACGCAAATGGCTAAGGTTGGGATGATTGCCTACAGTGGGTTTGTGTCAATGAGTGTTCGTTCAGATATACGAAATCATTTTATTGAAGGATTACGTGAAACGTCATTACTATACGATGAATCGATTCAAGTTGCACTAGAGAAGGGAATTCTTGGACGTGCGCCTTATATTCACACAACAAAAGAAGTTGATTTTGTCGATAGTAAAAGCTACTTAAGTGGTTTTGGTATATTTAATCAAAAACGACCTTTAAATACGGTGGAAATATCTCACCTATATTTAAATTCAATGACTAACTCCATCGGCGTCAAGTTGTGTATTGCTTTTGCCCAAACAACGAATAATCCTGAAGTACGCGATTTTATGCTTAAAGGAAAAGAAATATCCAAAAAGCATCTGAAGAAATTTGCAGCTACACTATTGGATGACGATATTGAAACACCACATTTACCCGATTTTGCTATTTTGAATTCGACAACACCAACTTTTTCAGACAAGCTGTTAATGTTTCAAATGTCGTTGTTAAGTGCTGCAGGTATGGGGAATTACTCTACAGCAGCATCAGCAAGTCAACGCACTGATTTAGTTTTGAGCTATGAAAAACTTTCTATGGAAATAGCGTTATTTGCAAAAAAAGGGCTAGATATTATGATCAAAAATAATTGGTTAGAACAACCACCTGGGACATTAGATAGAAATAAAATATCAAAAAAAAGTACGAATCAGCCATCGAACTAATTTGCTTCGATGGTCTTTTTCTTTTTAGAGGATCGACTTGTAATCCTTTTGAAAATGGCTGTATACTATACCATAGTAAATAAAGAGAAGGTGAATCTATTGGGATCACAGGGTAAGAATCTTCTAGCTATAAGTATTGGTGCTTCTGTCGGTACGTATTGTCGATATAGTTTGAGTATATGGATGAATAATATCCTCTTTCCACTCGGGACACTAGTGGGCAATATCATGGGAAGCTTTCTGTTAGGTCTTTTTACATCAATCTTTACAAGAATCATTCCAAAAGAATGGTTGAAGCTTGGATTAGGTGTTGGGTTTTGTGGAGGTTTTACAACGATGTCCACTTTTTCGGCAGAGGTAGCTCATTTTTTTATCCACAACTCTACCATTATGATCATCGGCTATGTTACTCTTTCTGTGATAGGTGGAATTGGGAGTGCCTTACTTGGTTATTTAATTGGAAACCTATTTTGGAAAAACTCAGTTACAGAAGGCAGTGAAGCTGAATGAAAATACTATTATTAACAGTCGGAGGATCATTCGGTGCGGGGTGTCGTTATTGGCTTGGTTTACGCTTTGCAACATGGTGGAACAATTCCACATTTCCAATAGCGATGCTTCTTGTAAATATTCTCGGATCCTTTGGTTTGGGTGTATTTTATTATTTATCCTACCAAACCGTACTACCAATCGGCATCAATGATCGGTTATACATTTTTTTAGGTGTCGGTTTTTTTGGTGCTTTTACTACTTTTTCTACCTTCAGTGTAGAAGCTATGCAACTGTGGAAACAAAGGAATTATTCCCTATGTATTGTTTATGTATTGTTAAGTATATTTGGGTCTATTCTATTTTTTTCTGTTGGCTTCTATATTGTAAGACTTTTTAATTAGGATGGAAAACATTAGTTTTATGCGGTTAGCTTGCACCAATCTTATTTTTTGTAACCATTTGCCACATTTTTTAATATTCTGACAATAATTGTTGGCAAATGCAAAAAAAATAGGTATTATGTACATAATGACAATTTTTAACTAAAAAGGCGGACATAAACATTATCCCTCGAATCGAAGATATTGTTAGAGAACAAAAAGGGGCGACAGTATATGTTGCAAAACGATTATGAGAATAATTTAAAACATCAAATTCAACAGAAACGAGAAGAGTTAATTCAATCGGGGCTTCGAAAAGGGCTTGAGCATAGGGATACCATTATGATTAGTGAAGAAATGGACAAGTTAATTTATGAAATGCAAAAGAAATTATTAAAAGTAAAAAGTTCCTCAAAAAAATAATATAATTAATCCTTGAAAACGGATACTATAATCTGAATTATCTGTTACCCTTCACGGGCATAACCTGGGCTGATAGGAACACATGATGATCATGTGTTCCTATCAGCCCAGGTTTTTTTATTTCCTTTCTAGAAAATTTTTTCTGAGGAAGTGTTTAAAATGTCGGTGGCAAGGACTAAAACAATACTTTTTAGTAAGCTGAGTTCTCCATTAATGGGGAACTCAGCAATATTCCTAATGTCATAAATTCCACTTTTCATTACTAGCTAAGCTCTTTAGATAGCAATGTTTGAATGGCATGGGCGACTCCATCTTCATGGTTAGTTTTCGTGGTGAAGTCTGCCATATCTTTAATGGCCTCTGCAGCATTTCCCATTGCTACGCCATAGCCTGCCATTTCGATCATGGATGCATCATTGAAATTGTCGCCAATTGCCATCACATCTTTCATTTCGATGCCAAGTTGTGCGGCAAATTCTTTTACTGCAATGCCTTTTTGCGCTTTTGGATGGTTAAATTCAAGGTTGGAAAAACCAGAGGAAGTAATGGCAATGCTTGCATCATCCTTAAGATTTTGCTCGACTTGCTCCAAGACCTCGTCGTCTAACGAGAACGCTAATATTTTATAGACATCGATATCTTCACGATCGAATAATTGATCAAAGTTGTCAATGATTTCGACCTCTTCATCTTGGAAACGATTTTTTGCTTGAGCTTCAACTTCTTCTCGTGTTAGTTGAGGAAAGGCTGACGCCATAATATCTACCATTACTTGGATAAACTTTTCTCTACTTTCTGAAAAAGTAGCTTTATTTGTAAACACTTCAAAATAAACATGCTGAGCTGTGCAAATCTGTTTGATTTTTTTACAAGTTGCCTTATCGAGTGGTGCAGAATTAAGGAGTTGTGCTCTCTCATTGTAAATTTTTCCGCCATTTAAGCAGATAATTGGAAAATTCAATCCTGCCTTATCAAGTGGAATTTTTGCTGCAGAGTAGGATCTGCCTGTTGCGACAATAATTTCCACGCCTTGTTCACTTGCAAGCTTAAGTGCTTCCTTGTTTGCATCACTAATTTCGTGATTTTTGCTAAGTAATGTTCCATCTAAATCTGTTGCAATTAATTTCATCGCATTATCCCCCAAACCATTTGGATCTATCTATATTCCTAATCTAATCATAATCGAAACAACGTATAATTGTAAGTAAAGTGTATCTAAATATTTGTAAACTATTTTTACTTAAAAATAAATTCAAGTTGAATTTATAAATGGAATCGAGTAGAATTTTGTGAAAATAGTGGAAGGAGAGAGCGGGATTGAATCATTTGGCAAAGAAGCGGGCGGAACTTCCGAAGACGACGATTATTGATAATCGAAAATTGTCTACATCCCATCAAAGATTAGCAGAAATACTTCAAGAAGGCATGGCAGTTTTGGATGTTGGTTGTGGTACTGGTGCGATAACTAGGGGGATAGCGGAGACTGTTGGTGAGAAAGGAGGTAATAGGTATTGATAATAATGAAGACATGATTCGAAAAGCTAACGAAAAGCACTCATTACCGAATCTTAGTTTTGAAGTAGCCGATATTTATGCATTACCATTTGATTCGGAGTTCGATATCGTTACCTCAGCTAGAGTACTACAATGGTTGGAAAATCCAACAAGAGCATTAAGCTCAATGAAGAATACTGTGAAATTAAACGGTAAAGTACTTGTTCTAGACTATAATCATAAAAAGATTATTTGGAAGCCTAAAATACCGAAAGAAATGGAAGCTTTTTATTCATCGTTTCTTAAGTGGAGGGAAGATGCAGGAATGGTAAATACCATAGCAGATCATTTAGCCTATCTGTTTGAGAAGATAGGTTTAGATAACATAGCTATCTACCCTCAGCATGAGCTTGTACGAAAAGGAGAGAAAACCTTTGAAAGTCAAATTAACATCTGGTCTGAAGTTGCTGAGATAAAAGGGAAGCAAATGGTTGAAGATGGGTACCTAACCGAAGAAGAACGAGTGATTGCTGAAAAGAAATATCGATCATGGACCCAAAATAAAGGAGACTATCTGTCTATGTATTTGCTTGCGGTAGAAGGGGTAAGACGAAATTAAAATTAGGTTAAGTTCTCCTACAAGCTGAGTGTTATAAATATCCCTTGCTTATTTCCACGTAAAAATCCGGACATTTTGAAAGTCCGGATTTTTGTGTTAGTATACTTTATCTCCATTAAATATCGAATTTTTCACTATAACATAATCTACGGTTCTAATGACATCAAGACTTTTTCCGCCTGCATAAGAGATAGAGGATTGCAAGTCTTGCTCCATTTCTGTTAATGTATCTTGTAAAGAGCCTTTATAATCGACATACATTTTTTTCCCTTCGACGTTTTTCTTTTCCCCTTTTTGAAATTCAGAGGCAGAGCCAAAGTATTCTTTATAAAGCTTTCCGTTCTTTTCAATAGTTGTTCCTGGTGATTCCTCATGACCAGCGAAGAGTGATCCAATCATTACCATAGATGCACCAAATCGAATCGATTTTGCGATATCCCCATGGGTACGTATACCGCCATCTGCAATGATAGGCTTAGTTGCTGCCTTCGCACACCATCTTAGAGCTGCAAGCTGCCAACCCCCTGTACCAAAACCTGTTTTGATCTTAGTAATACAAACCTTTCCTGGTCCAATCCCTACCTTAGTTGCGTCAGCACCTGCATTTTCGAGCTCACGAACAGCTTCAGGTGTACCGACATTCCCTGCAATGACAAAACTATCTGGTAAATGTCTTTTTAAGTGTTTAATCATATCAATGACAGCATTAGAATGTCCATGAGCAATATCAATCGTAATATAATCTGGGATAAGCTTTTCTTCTGCTAATTCTTCTACAAAACGATATTCTGGTTCTTTTACGCCAACGCTAATGGAAGCGATTAATTTACGATCCTGCATTTTTTTAATAAATGCCTTTCGTGTTTCTGGTTCAAATCGGTGCATGATATAAAAATAACGATTCTTTGCTAGAAATTCTGCTATATTTTCATCTATTATTGTTTGCATATTTGCTGGTACTACTGGTAATCGAAATCGATGTTTTCCAAAAGTAACAGAAGTGTCACATTCTGAACGACTATTTACAATACATTTTGCAGGAATTAATTGAATATCTTCATAATCAAATACGTTTTCCATTGTTTACACTCCTAAAGACGAATGATTTAATTGATTAAGGCGAAAATATTCGCCTCTAGTACTATAATACACATCCACTTAGATGTCAATTCAATCGTTTTTACATAAATAGAGGAATTAAAGTTATCTTGTCGAATTATTTAATAAATATAATATTTTTCTAAATATTATTGACCGAACATACATTCTGTGTTAATGTTAAGAGAGCGTGGTTTATCGTAGCACAATCACTTGCAACGAGGACAATTCCCCTATTGTTAGGAATCCGCTTTTTTCTAACTAGAATACTCATCATTGAAAAATTTCCAAGTTATCATGCCATTTTTGCAGAGGAGATACACTATGGCAAAACGAAATATTGAGATTGATGAAGCTATTAAATTTATCCATCAAAACCTTCATGAACCAATTAATCTGAAGCAGCTAGCTCGTTATGTTTCCTATAGTCCCTATCATTTTTCACGGATGTTTAAAGAGGAAATAGGTTTACCTCCATTATATTATTTATCAGCACTTCGATTACAAAAAGCAAAAGAGCTATTATTAAAAACTAATTTTAGTATTCGAGATATAAGTTTAGAGGTTGGGCAACAGAGCTTAGGGACGTTTACTTCACGGTTTACTGAGAAGGTTGGGGTAACTCCGTCCGTCTTTCGTCAATCAACTACTAAAACAGAACAACAATTTCAACAAATAACAAAAATGCCGGATTTCACCCAACAGACTAGAAAAGTATTACATAATACCATTTATGGGCATATTAATGCTACTCAACCCTTTCTTGGAATTGTATTAATTGGACTGTTTTCGAAGCCGATTCCAGAAGGATTTCCCTTATATGGTTTGATCCTTCCCTCGTTAGGAGAATTTTATTTCTCGAATGTGAAGCCGGGGAGGTATTATTTATTAGCTACATCGGTTTCGATGGAGATGAACTCAAAGGATATCCTTTTGACAAATACAAATTTACGGGCGAAGCGAAGCGAACCGATTTTTGTTAATCATAAAGATGAAGTGCCTGCTATAGAACTCACACTTCGCTCACCTAAAATGGATGATCCACCTATTCTCATCTCGATTTCTGCTTTAATGCAACAACATATTAATAAGATCAATCCACTTTATCGAGATTTAGCGAACAGTAATCGTTTAAATAGTTAAGATAAAAGTGGAGTTTTCCCTAATTCAGGGACAAATTTTTAAGAGGAGACCTAGTAAAATTAGAATTTTCAAAGAAAAGGAACTTAAAAATGATTAAAAAGATGTATCCGTATTTAGTTATGAATGGAAATGGACAGGAGGCAATTCAATTTTACGAGAAGGCATTAAAAGCGAAAATAGTAAATGTCCAAACCTTTGGAGAAATGCCCCCAAATCCTGAAATGCCACTTCCAAAAGAAGCTGAAAGTAGGATTTTAAACGCACATCTACAGATTGGAGATATAGATTGGATGTTATCTGATACTTTTCCAGGCCAAGAGCATCAATCTGGTAATCATGTTACCATTGCCTTAATTTTAGATAATGTGGAAGAAACAAGGGAGCTTTATGATGCTTTAAAAGAAAAAGGCAACATTGGAATGCCACTACAGGAAACATTTTGGAGTCATGCATATGGACAAGTAACCGATCAATTTGGAGTCATTTGGCAATTATCTGCAGATAAGTAAGAAGGTCGTGCCAGAAATTCAATAGCTAGATCACACTGTGGAGATCTAGCTATTTTTGACTTTTGTAACTTACTTATTATTAGGTGAAAACTGAGAAAATATCGTCCCACGTTGGTTTCCATATACGGTTCGGCCTGCAATATCGTTAATAATTTGAATATTACGATCAACAGCCAAGCCGAGGTTCGTTGCCCCTGTTCCATGAGAATGCTCCAAATTTGTTAATGTATAGAAATGATGGGAACGATTTTTGTCCTTAAATGCCAATTGGAAATTTTTGCGAACCTTAAATCTTTTTTCATCCTCCCATTCAATCTTATCTTGGAATCGATTGTAAAACCAATCTGGAATATTAGGTACATATCCTGTGGCTAGAATGAGAATATCCGTGTTGAATGTAATGCTTTCTTTTTTTTGCCATTGCTCCCCTTCAACCTTTAATTGATCACCAGTGTAACTTGCCTTATGGATTTCCGTTAATGGTTGAATGGTAATTGGTAATGGTTTATTCTCAACAGAATGATGATATAACCATTCATGAATATGGTGTAAGGTATCTCCATCAATTCCTTTACGCAGCTGTCCAAGATAATCTAATGATTCGATTCTTTCTTTAAATTCTAAATGATAGAAATAATCCACATAATCAGGTGTGAACACTTCTTGTCCTAATTTTGACTGGTCTAGCTGAAGAAATCCAGGTGAGCGTGTATACCATGATAATTGGTAAGAGAAGTGCTCCTGTAGTTTTAATAAATCATAAAAAATCTCCGAAGCACTTTGCCCTGAGCCGACTACTGTAATGTTCTTCGCTTTTATAGTACGATCCTTATGATACAAATACTGGCTCGAATGATGGACATTTTCTATTTCTGCTCCCTCTAACTCGATAGGGATATTCGGTTCACTTCCCGTTCCCATTACAACGTGTTTTGTGAAATAAGACTCTGTAGTCTGTTTACCCCAATGGTTAACTACAACTTCATAGTGATCTTTCTGATCAATCACATCAACCACCTCTGATTGAAAGTTGCAGGTTGGTAATTGGTCTGCAACCCATTTTAAATAGGCTGCATATTCAGCACGAGGCATTTCGAGTTTTTGAAAAAAGAAGAACTTATATAGACGGTTTTTTTGATGTAAGTAGTTAGTGAATGTAAATTTACTTGTAGGATTTGCAAAAGTGACTAAGTCTGCTAGAAAAGGAACCTGAAGATCCGTCCCGGGGATTAGCATGCCAGGATGCCAGGCGAATTGGCCATTCTGATCAAAGAAGATTGTTTTTAAATCGCTTCTTTCATAGCTTAAAGCTGCAAGTCCTAAATTATAAGGTCCTATTCCAATTCCAATAACATCGTACATTGTCGAGTTACCCATTATGTTCCCTCACTTATTATAAAAATCTTTCGAAAATGTCGTCATCTTCAGGCTAGCTGAAGATTTTGTTTTTTCCATATTCAGTTACCTTCCATTATACCCTAGAGTTTTATAAAATAAAAAAAGTGCGCTTAAGCTTGAGCGCACAATTATTTTGTAACTGTTATTTGGTGTTCCTCATGTTCATGTAATCCTTCATCATTTGAAATATGAATGATAACCTGGTAGTTTCCATTACTCTGAAAAGTATGCTGAGTGGAATAGGTGCCTTCCTGTACCTGATCTGTTTCTAATAGTTCATGGTTCTCGTCTGGATCAATCAGTTCAAAGAGCACGGTCGCATCAGTGAGGGGTTCATTTCCTAATTCAACATCTACTGTTAGGCTTGTTTCCTCTTTTAATTTGGCTTCGTTAATTTTATCAAATTGAATAGAAACATCCGCTGAATGGGTATGTCCATCTTCTGAATTTGTTGCCTCGTGTGAATGGTCGTGAGCCGCTTCATCCTCGGAATGAGCTGATTTCTCACCAGTAATAGTAATCGATTTCTTTGGCATTGTGTGAAGTCCACCTGCTGTTGTATGAGCATAAATCTCATAGGTCCCAGGTTCATTAAAGATTACTTCAGCAGTGTACGTTCCGTCCTCTTGATTGGTCGATTCTACATTTGTCGTATTTTCTTCATCGTTAACATTCCAATATTCGAAGGTCATTTCTTCTGCATCTGTTATGGGATCTCCGTTAGAAGTAACGTTAGCTTCTAATGGAACAGTTTGCCCTACCTCCGCTGTTTGAGGTAAATTAAATTCAACTTTTAGGTCTTCTAGTGTTTTTTCTTCTGTATCTTTTTTATTATCAGAGCCACACGCAGTTAAAGCCATTATTGCAATGATTACTACTAGGACAAATTTAAAACGCTTCATTGATTTTCCTCCATATTCTTCATTAGTCATTGTTAACTATACGCTGAAATATATTTGGAATCAATGGATAATATTTGAACATTTTTTAACATCGGATAATCAAATCGTAATAATTACTATTTACAAAAATGTATTCATCCTTTATAATAAAATTAAATCGTATTAATTACGTTTTAATAAGTTATTTCAAATTCTTATTACATATTATGGGGGAATTATTTTGAAAAGATTAAGTATTGGATTGTTTATCTTGATCGCTTTATTATTGACAGCTTGTGGAGAAGAGGGTTCAGAAGCAAATGGAGAAAGTGATGACAGTCTGTCGATCTATACAACACTTTATCCATTAGCATATTTTGCAGACGAAATTGGAGGAGATGACGTAGAGGTTTCCACTATATTACCTGCTGGTGCTGATCCGCATAATTTCGAACCAACCTCTAAAATGATGGTTGAGATTGCTACTGCGGACTTATTTGTTTTTAATGGTGCTAATTTAGAAGCGTACGCAGGTGAGATAGAAGAAGCCTTGCAAGGAGAAGATGTAAAAATGATAGAAGCAGCAGAGGGGATTGATTTAGAGGAACATGTTCATGNNTCATGGTGATGAAGAAGGACATGACCACGAACACTCCCACGAAACCGAAGAGGCGCATGATCATGCAGGCCATGATCATGGTGATGTGGATCCACACGTATGGTTAGATCCAATAAAAGCGGTACAGCTCGCAGAGAATATTAAGGATGCACTTGTGGAGATTAGACCTGAACAAAAGGAAAGCTATGAAGAAAACTTTCAAGATTTAGAAGAAAGGCTAACAGCACTTGATCAAAGCTTCCATGAGCAATTAGAACAATCTGACAACAAAGAAATCCTAGTAACACATGCTGCATACGGATATTGGGAACAAGGCTATGGAATAGAACAAATTGCGATTTCTGGATTATCACCAACCGATGAACCATCACAAAAGCAGCTGGAAGAAATTATTCATCAAGTTGATGAGAAAGGAATTAAATATTTGTTGTTTGAGCAAAATGTAGAGCCTAAAGTTGCAAAGGTGATTCAAAATGAAGCTAATATTGAGTCACTCCAATTACACAATTTATCTGTATTAACGGAAGAAGATATAGAGAAGGAAGAGAATTATTTCACATTAATGGAACGAAATCTAGAGGTTTTGGAACAAGCGCTTCATTATTAATGAAAGTTAACCATTAGGAAATATTAAGATTATATGCTTAAATATTTCCTGATGGTTATTATTTCTTTACTTGTTGAAAGCCTGTTCGGATAGTTCCACTTAGTCATAAGCAATTGTCTTGAATTAGAGATAATTACTTGATATGCTATGTAGGCCTAGAAGTTTGAACTAGGCATGCAAAAAGGAAGGAAAGAAGGAGTTTTAGGATATGGTAAAAGTAGCAGTAATTTATTATAGTTCAACTGGAACCAATTATCAACTTGCTAATTGGGCAGCAGAAGCGGTGAAAGCAGCAGATGCTGAGGTAAGAGTGGTGCGTGCGCAAGAGACGGCGCCAGAGGCTGCAGTAGCTTCTAATCCAGCTTGGAAACAGCATTTAGAGGAAACTCAACATGTCCCTGTAGCAACCTCTGATGATATAGAATGGGCAGATGCGATTATTTTCAGTATTCCGACTAGATTTGGAAATGTTCCATCTCAAATGAAGCAATTTATTGATTCACAAGGCGGATTATGGGCTGCAGGAAAAACGATGAATAAAGTAGTAACAGCCATGTCTTCTGCTTCTAATGCGCATGGTGGTCATGAGGGAACCTTATTACATTTATATACCTCTATGATGCACTGGGGTGCGATCATCGTCCCTCCTGGATATACAAATGAATGTATCTATGGGGCAGGCGGAAACCCTTATGGAACTAGTGTCACACAAACTCCAGATGGTAAAATGCTGGAGGATGTAGAAGCAGCAGTGAAGCACCAAGCAACTCGTGTAGTGGAAGTAGCTTCAAAAATAGTTCAATCATAATTGTAGAAGGCAGATCTTCAGCAATGAAGGTCTGCTTTTTTTTGCACGTTAGGAAGATATAAAATTTCTACACAGCAGAAGCTTCGACCAAGTTTTTTAAGGTAACAAGTAAAAAAAACTAGGTACTTGTTAAAGTAGAGAGAATGCCTCGTTTTTTTCATATCTCCAATGAAGTACACAAAACTTGAATAATTACGATAAATATGTCAAAGTATGAATGTGATAGCAATAAGATATGGACATGTAGGGGGACTGGTGTTGCCAGTTGAGATTGTATCCGGAAGATACTGACCCTTAGAACCTGATCTGGTTAGCACCAGCGTAGGGAACATATGGAATTATGAATCTATATGCGCTCTAGGCTTCTGTCTAGAGCGCTTTTTCTATATGTATCCCTTAAAAACGACATAAGGGGGAAATCAAATTGAACAAACTATTAGTTGTCTTAGCATGTATGTTTTTTATGTTAACAGGATGTGGCCAAGACTCTTCTCAAACAGACAAACAGAATTTAACAGAAGTCACGTTTGTTTTGGATTGGACACCGAATACAAATCATACCGGATTATATGTCGCCCAAGCAAAGGGTTATTTTGAGGAAGAGGGATTAAATGTCAATATTGTGCTTCCGGGTGAAGCAGGTGCTGATCAAACGGTAGCTGCAGGGAAGGCCGATTTTGGAATAAGTGCACAGGAGGCGGTTACTGAAGCAAGAGTACAGGATATTCCGATTGTATCGATAGCAGCTGTTATTCAACATAATACTTCTGGTTTTGCAGCCCCAGTAGAGAAAGGAATCCAATCCCCTGCCGATTTTGCCGGAAAGACATATGGAGGCTGGGGTGCACCAGTGGAATCGGCAGTAATCGATTCCTTGATGAAACAAGAGGGTGCATCCGTAGATGATGTTACCATTACGAATATTGGCAATACCGACTTTTTTACTGCAGTTGAGCGAGATGTAGATTTTGCATGGATTTACTATGGTTGGACTGGTGTTGAAGCAGAGCTTCGTGGTATCGACCTAAATATGCTCTACTTAACCGATTATTCAGAAAAACTAGATTACTATACTCCTGTTATCACAACAAATGAAACAATGCTAGAAGAGAATTCTGAAACGGTTCGTTCATTATTAGCAGCAGTAACTAAGGGTTATCAATATGCTATCAGTCATCCAGCTGAAGCAGCAGATATATTAATAGATAAAGTACCCGATTTAGACCCAGAATTGGTAAAAGCAAGTCAAGAATGGCTCTCTCCAAAATATCAGGACGATGCTACAAGATGGGGAGAACAACGTCCAGAGGTTTGGAGAAATTATTCTGATTGGATGTTCGAAAATGGTCTATTAGAAAGGGAGCTAGACGTAGAATCAGCGTTTACAAATGAATTTTTACCTGAATAAAAAGGAGAGAGAAAAATGGCAAATGCATTAGTGAGTATTCAAATTATCCCGAAAACACCAAATGGGGAAGATGTGATTCCATTTGTAGATGCAGCAATTGAGGTAATCGAGGCTGCTGGAGTGAAGTACCAAGTGAATCCATTAGAAACAACAATGGAAGGGGAGCTATCTGCACTACTAGTGATTATTGAAAAAATGAATCAACGTATGCTAGATATGGGCTGTACGAGCAACATATCCCAAATTAAAATTTATACAAGGGCGGACAATCAGGCGTCTATGGAAAAATTAACAGAGAAATATCACTAAAGTAGTGGAAACAACATAACAGAGTAAGGACGGTGTTGAGCACATGATAAAAAAATCATGGCTTCCTATCTCAGTGATTGCGATAATGCTTTTTATCTGGGAGCTATCGACGAGAATCTTTCAAATACCAGATTGGATACTACCAGCACCCACTGTCATTATACAGGAGGCACTTAACAACTGGCCGAACTATAGTCATCATATCTTCTCGACAATTCAACTAACGATACTCGGTTTGGTTATGGGGATAGTGGTTGGACTAACGGTAGCGGTTATTCTACATTTGTTGCCACAGGTGAGAGAAGCAGTATATCCAATTATGATCCTTTCACAAAATGTTCCAATTATAGTGTTGGCACCACTACTCGTGATTTGGTTTGGTTTTGGCATGACACCAAAGCTATTGATTATAATCCTTGTGTGTTTTTTTCCGATTGCAGTAGCTACGATTGATGGATTGAGACAAACTTCTCCAGAGCTTATTCATTATATGAAAATGACAGGTGCGACCAAGCAACAGATTTTTAGAAAGTTAGAGCTACCACACGCTTTGCCTGCTATATTTTCAGGACTAAAGATTTCAGCAACCTATAGTGTGATGGGGGCCGTCATCTCAGAATGGTTAGGAGCCAATCAAGGTATTGGGGTTTATATGACATTAGCATCCTCCTCATTCCGAACAGATAGAGTATTTGTAGCGATATTATTTATCATGATATTATGCTTATTCTTTTTTGCGATCATTTTAATCTGTGAAAAAGCTTTGATCAAATGGAGAAAGGAGGGGTAGGCTTGAGCACATTACAAATTAATCACTTAACGAAAAGCTTTGAACCACATACCATTATTCAAGATTTGAATCTAGTGGTAAATGAAGGAGAATTTGTGTCATTACTAGGTCCATCTGGAAGTGGAAAGAGTACGATTTTTCATTTAATTGGAGGCTTGTATGAGCCAGATCAAGGAACCATTCTCTTAAACGGCGAAAATATTATCGGAAAGAAAGGTGCCATTAGCTATATGCCTCAAAGTCCTTCCCTTTTTCCGTGGCGTACGATTCTTGAAAATGTAGTATTGGCCGCAGAACTTTTTGAAAGACCTGATAAACGAAAGGCAAAGAAAATGTTAGAACGTGCAGGACTTCATGATTATATTGATGCTTATCCTCATCAGCTTTCTGGCGGGATGCAGCAACGAGTAGCTTTTGTTAGAAGCTTATTAAGTCCACAATCCTTTATTTGTCTAGATGAACCTTTTTCTGCGCTAGATGAGTTTACTAGGGTAGATATGCAGAAATGGCTATTATCCATCTGGGAGGAAGAACGTCCTTCGGTTTTATTTGTTACACATAATATTGAAGAAGCAATCTTTTTATCCGATCGCATTCTAGTCTTAGGCGAACGCCCAGCAAAAGTAACCGAAGAGGTTCATATCCCTTTTGAACGACCTCGAACAGATCGCTTACTTTTATCACCTGAATTATTAGAAATAAAGAAACGAATTTACAGAATATTAAGGGGCTCATAAACTGATGATTGATGCACATATTCACCTTGACTGGTATAGAAAGGAAGAACGGGAAACTATCCTAAAGGACTTAAAGGATAAAAGGATTGCAGGTCTTATCGCCATTTCAAGTGACTTAGCATCTTGCAAAAAAGTATTGTCATTATCTCAGAAAAACAAGCTAGTTTTTCCTGCTTTAGGATGGCACCCAGAGCAGTCATTGCCAGATGAGAAAGAATTAGCTGAATTGGAAGAGTTAATCAGAAAACACCATCATTCTATAGTCGCAATTGGAGAAGTGGGTTTACCTTATTATCTAAAAAAAGAACGTCCAACGTTAGATATAAATCCATATATTCATATTTTGGAGAGATTTATCAATTTGGCAAAAGAATATCATTTACCGATTGTGCTTCATGCTGTATATGAGGATGCTGACATTGTGTGCGACCTATTAGAAAAACATGGTCACAATAAAGCACATTTTCATTGGTTCAAAGGCTCTGGCGATACGATGAAGCGGATGATTAAGAACCAATATCGTATTTCTGTCACACCAGATTGTGTTTATGAAAAAGAAATTCAAAGGATAATAGATATCTATCCTTTAGAATTTACCATGGTAGAGACTGATGGACCATGGCAATTCCATGGCCCTTTTGAAAATAAAAGGACTCATCCAGTAATGATGGCCGAATCTATCAAGCAAATCGCAACAATAAAAAAGGTCTCTCTTCCTGAAGTAGAAAGGAAAATATTAGAGAACACAAAGGAATTCTATCAAATTTTGTTAAGG
>JACYYJ010128216.1_pt1 | contig 15427 bp, 15 predicted proteins | sample 8236861 | NCBI WGS metagenome assembly JACYYJ01 (sample SAMN14103086, study PRJNA606662) | landfill metagenome | isolation source: landfill solid waste | place: India:New Delhi, Okhla landfill site | collected 2017-11-05
GCGTTCCAGTAGCGTTCCCGGTACAGCTCAACCGCCTGCTCTTCGGTCAGGTTCTTGACGTCAACATCAGGGTTGGCCTTTGAGCTGATACCGAAGTTCGTCTCGCCGCCTCGGTCGTTCGGGTTGTTCACGTACCCGCCCTCACGGCGGAGAATCTTTTGTACTTCGGTATCAAAGCTCATTGGCTTCTCCTGTTAGTTTCGTCGCGGGTCGCGCCCACCGTAGAAGAGGTGCTGGTTAGCCGCCTCCATCTTCTTGCCCTCAAGCTCAAGGGCTTCCCTCTGGACCTTCTCAAAGTCCGGTCGCTGGAAGGACAGGTTGGCGATGTTCCCGTTCTTGTCTGAAGCGAACAGCATCAGGTGCGGGAACCCGTCCCGGTCACCGACGCGGTGAATGTACACCTGAGTGTCCTCGTCGTCCACATCGATGCTCGCAGACTTGAGGCTCTTGTGGATGTAGTTGCGAAGCGCACCGCCGTAGACATCCGGCGAGACTTCCTGCGCATATGCAGTGATCGGCAAGTGGTCCTCCCGACGCTGCCACGAATACTCGCCTGCAACGTCCGTGTCCCTCTCCTTCGCAGCCTGCACCGCAGCCTTCGCCCACCACTCGTTGTCCTTGTCGGGGTAGAGCCGCTGCATCTTCGGGTACTCCCGAAGCGCGTGCGAGCGCAGCACACCACGAGCCACCAGCTTAGGCTGCCCGGTTAGCAGGCGCATGAAGGCGTTCGGCCCGTCGATCACATCATCCAGAGCCTTGGCCTGCTCCTTGGTCAGGTCTCCCTGCCCGATAGGAGCACGGGACAGCTTTCGCTGAGCCGCCGCGTAGGCAATCTGCGGGTCCATGTTGGCACGCAGACCGGCCTCGTACTCTCGGAACAGCGCCACGTTCTCTTCGCCGAAGATAGCCCGTGCAGCATTGGGGCCGCTCGTTGTATCCTCAGCCTGATCCAGACCGGAGGTAGGCCTCAGGTTCTCCATCATCTTGAACTGCTCGTAAGACGAATGGAACGAAGGCGTCCAGTCCACGTCAGGCCCCGCATTGATGCCCTGCTGCACAGCCTCAGCTAGTCGCTTGCTAACGAACGGGAAGTTCGGGAACGCATACGCCGCCACCGCCGCCTGCAGGGCTTCGGTCGGATTGGTCTGGTAGTGTGCCATCGCCGCAATCTCGGCATCGTCCTTGGAGAGGATGCCGGAATGCACGCCCATGCCGATACTACCATCCTTCCACATCGCGGCGTTTCGGGTGATGGCCTGCTGACGCAGAAGCTCCTTCTGTGCGTCCGTGTCAGCCGCCGCCTGCGCGGCGCGCCGAGCATTCTCTTCCGCAGCAAGGGCGGAGTAGTACGCGCTGAGTGCCGTGCCCGAAGTGGACGTAGCTTCGCTGATACGGATAAGACCCTTACGGTCTCCCGTCCGGGCCATGTGTCTGCGGTTGATGTCGTGCGCGAGTGCCAGCGAAGCCTCAGCGGACATGATACCGCGAGCCGCCTCGACCTTCCACTGTGCCTCGGAGCGCACAACGTCGTCATCAATCGGGCGGTTGGCAAGCCAGTGATTGCGCCTCGCCTCTACGTCTGCATCGAACTGCTCACGCTGCTCAATGGTAAGCGCGTCCCGAAGGCCCGCGTCGATCATAAAGTTGAGTGCGTAGAAGTTGCCGTTCTCTGCCGCGTTGAGCGCCACCGAGCGATACATGGCAAACTTGCTCTCGTCCGTCTGGAACTGCGACGGAGTGAGCGTATCTGCGAAGACAAGCTGCGCTTCTTCAAGCTGCTGCGCAAGCTCCGGGGAATCCGGGTGGTCCGCTCCCAACTCGGCTACGCGGACGGATAGCTGCTGCAGCGCGTTTGCTGCGGCACTACCTGCGTCTACCTGCTGCTTCAGAAGCTCTTGATTCTCCCACGCGGATCGCTCCTTCGTGTACAGGTCAGTGAGAGGCCCCGCCCGGTCCATGAAAATCTTGCGCACGAGCGTGTCGGTGTACGGGTTGCCGGTCATGGCAGACTCCGACACCTTGTTCATCTCGTCGGCCCACTGCTGTGGCGTCAGAGTGCGAAGCTCTGGCATCCTCTGAAGCAGGTCGTTCTCCATGTCCGCCGCCTGCTTCTGCGCGGTGAAGGTCTGAGCGCCGATCTCGTAGTTGCTCGGGCCGAAAAGGCGCGAGTACCACGGCTGCTCTTCGTCAATCTCCTGCATGGTCTTGCCAGCACGAGCAGCGACGAAGCCCTCCCACATGCGCTTGTTCTTTGTGTTCTCCAACGCAGGAGCGAACGCTGCGTTGATGAACTCCGGGAGGTTCCCGCCCAGCTCAGTGGTCATGCCACCCGAGCTATCGAACCAGCTAGCGCCGGATCGTACGGGGCGGGCGGGTGCAACCCCGCCTCCCTCGACACCCACGGTCGGGGCCACCGGGCGTGCGCCCAGCGACCCANNCGACCCGCTACCCGCCGTGTCGGTAGAAAACCTTACGGTAGGCTCTGCCATTACGATCCTCCACCGAGGACACCCCATCCCAGCGTGTCCGTGTTAGCGTTGTAGTTGGTGGTGAAGGTGGCGTTGCCGCCACTCCTACCCCACCCCTCAATTACTGCCGAACCCCACGACTGCCCGCCTCGCTCGTCCCACTGCTGGAACGCGCCGAGGGCGTTGGTCATGCCTCGACCGAAGCTCTGGCCCGAGCCGTTGTAGTCCGCGTTGGAAGCCTGCCACGCGCCGACGGCCATGTCGGCCACGGCCTCGCCCGCCATCGGCCCACCGAAGTAGGATGCGACGGCCACGCCGACCAGCTTGCCGAAGCGGCTCTTCATGCGCTTGGGTTCTATATGCTGCTGGAAGTCGAACTGCCCGAAGCTCTGCGAGAGGTCCATCTGGCCGTAGGCGTTTGCCATGATCTGTGCAGTCTGCTTACCGGCGCGGGACGCCGTAAGCTCCAAGGCGTTCTGCCTAGCTTCCTCGTCCATCTCTGACTGCAGCCGGATCAGGGAGTCCATCAGGTCCGCGCTGGACCCGCCGACTCCCACCGTTCCTGCCTGTGCGGCGAGAGCACCCCGAGCCTGCGCGAGTTGCATCTGGACGTTCAGCCCTGCGCCACTCTGTGCCCGCAGCTCTTCGGAGAGCTGGTCCATCTGGAAGTTGTATTCCTTCCCTGCCGCCTTCGCCCGCGCATTGTTGGTGAACGTACGCATGAAGTTGCTGAGGTTACTCTGTGCAACCTGCGCCCGGTTCGTGTTCTGGCTATTGGCTGCTGCTTGGCGGTACTCAGCTTGGGCTACGCGGGTCTTGTTATTCGCTTGCAGAATCGTGTTTACTGATCCCATTAGCCAACCCTCTGTACATGGTTAAAGACTTGCCCAACCCAAGACAGGCCCGTGATTCGCAACGGTAGCCAGTCCTTAGAGCGGATCGTGTACGCACAGCTCTTGACCTCGCGGCCAACGCTCACGTTGAGTTGCCCCGTGTAGAGGGGCTGCTTGCCTAGTACGTTCAGCGTGTTGCCCATCACCCGGCCTTCAAAGTCCGTGGTGCGGATCACGCCGCTGCTCGTTGAGACATCAGCCATCATGCCGCCCGTCTCTTCCACATCCACGCTTACCCGGTTCAGGGTCATGCGGCCCTCAAGGATCGCCTGCCCGTTGTGATCCCGGGGGAACGGGTTCGTCGGGGTAACGTGCGCATCGGACACAACTCCGAACTCAAGGTGCTCTTCGGCATCTGGCATCTGAGCAATGAACTCGTCGTAGCGGTGCATCGGCGTGCCGAGCAGGTAGCCTTCATGGCTGCGCCCGACCACGGCCACACACTCGTCCTCCGGCACGGCGATCACGGCGCGGTCAGCGAAGGGCACGCGGCTGTCGATGCAGGCATGGGAGTAGTCGTCCCCGTCGAACACAGCGATGTCGGCCACGAGGTACCCGGGCCGCGCAGTGAACACGATGCCTGACTTCTTGAAGCTGCTCACGGCTACGATGGTGCCTAGCGCCGGGTTGTAGGTGAACTTGTGCCACGCTTCGATGACGCGCTGCCCGTTGTTCTTGTCGTCGTGGTAGCGGTACAGGTACATGGTGTCCTTGTGCGCCGCCGTGCGGAACATCACGAGGTTCGGAGCAGTGACCGCGCTGATCTGCAGCGGGTCCCCACTGAGCCAGCTACCGAGGTCATCCGACAGCTCGTCCGTCACCACTGCCTCTGCGTCGAGAGCGTGTACGCGCATCTGGTGCAGCGTCGTTCCCTCCAAGCCGTGCTGGCTGTAGAAGATGTAGTTCCCGGACACAACCGGGCGAGTCTCTACGGCGTCCTTGTTCGCGCTGATCGGCTTGACGAGCGGGGCACGCGGAGTGAACATAGTGTCTCCGCTGATACCGTACTGCTGCTGCTCACCGAAGATGATAAGGTCCCCGTTGTAAGGGATCGCGTACCGCAGCACGTCGCCCTCGGAGCCGTGCGCGAAGACCTCTACAGGATCACTGTCGGAGATATCAAGCACGCTGCCTCGGAAGAAGTTCAGGTAGTCCCCTGCACGCGAGGCGTTGATGTAGTTCTCGCTGCCGATCAGGAGCCGGTCTTGGAACATGGCGAGCATGGTGATCGGCCTGCCGATGTACCACGGTAGCGGGCTGGTCAAGCCGTCGCCAACAACCCGCCCACGGATCGTCGGGTGCTCCCCACTGTCCGGTGCGATGCTGCTAAGGCCAAGCCCGTCGCGTGCGATGTACGCCTCGCCGTCGTGGATAATCATTTGGGCGAACAGCCCGGTGATTTCCGCATAGACCCCGGCCACCTCAAACCACGACACCGCGCCGTACCCTGACTCGCGCCCGTCATCCAGACGCGCCTCAAGGTAGTACGCCTCGTCGGCACCCGCGTTGCGCGGACGCACTCGGACGATCTTGCCGTGGAAGTGGTACTTCGTGACTCGCGTGGCATCGCTGATTTCCCGGCCCACGGCGTACACCGTAGTGTTGTCTCCGCCGTCATCAACCTCGATGTCCACGAACTCGGGATCGTTCACGAGGAACCCGCCGTTCTCCACCGAAGTGACGGAGAAGCCGTCCACGATGAACTGGTCAGCGATCTGCTGCGCGATGTTCTCCGGGACGATATCCTCGGCGGCCTCCTTGATCCACGCCGTGACTTTACCGTTGTACTCGTTCACCCGGTCATTAACGTGCTTCTGGTACTCCGGGTCCGGGTCGGTGGTGCCCGGCAGGTAGAACTCAATGTCGCTGGTGTCCAGCGCCTCCGGGTAGGCCGAAGGCTTCGTGGTGTACTCCCGCGTCTCTCGGGTGCCGTCCTCGCGGATCAGGCTCACCTTGTAGGTCGTGCTGTACTTACCCGTGCGGAACCACGCGGCGAGAAGGTTCATGTTCTCGGTCGTGTCCCACACGTTCTCTTGTTCTGCCGTGGGCACAGTCTCGTTGCCCGCGATGTAGACGTAGCCACCGGCTGCCGTGATGGCGCTCACGCCACCCGACACCAGTGTATCCACCCACGTACTGTTCTCGTAGTTGATGGGCAGGAACGTTTCGCCCGTCTTGTCATACAGGAAGGCGAACAGTTCCTTGGGCAGGGAGCTAGCGTGCCGCCTGTGCAGCAGCGCGTACTCCCTCCCGTTCATGGAGAAGTCGAAGACGTCCATGCGTTGCAGCTCGTCTTCTGCTCCGCTCAGACCCGGCGCAGCAATCCGGGCGGCGTAGCGCGTGCCGCGCCGACGCACCAGCCCGTGAGTCGGGTCCGATAGCATGTTCACCTGTTCGGTCATCTGGCCCGGTCGGCGGTGCTGCGGCTGACTCTCGCTTACTCCATAGATGATGCTGGGATAAGTCCCACCGGCCTTAGCCATAGTCCCTCCTTACAGGGGATGGGTCACATGGGGATGCCACGGGTGACCACTGTAGTTGAAGTTCTCCATCTGCAACGTGCGCACACTGGCCCGGTCAAGAAGGTTCACCCGCTTCTGGCGGATGTCTTCTGCCTTGACGTCGTACCACGATTGCTGACGGTACCCGAGCAGGCGCTCGTACTTGATACGGTCGCCGTCGAAGTCGGATTGGAAAGCCAACACCGCATCATCCCGGATGAACTGTTGCACCACGTAGGGCAACAGGTCGAAGTCGAGATGGCGGCTGATCTTGATGATGATGGAACGGTCGAATTCGTAGCGGCTGCGGCCTACGTCGTAGAGCCTGCGTCCGCGCTGTGCGACTCGGAACATACCGCAGCGGCTGCGTGCTTCGACTCGCGCCACGTCCTGCGGGATGTAGATGTATTTGCTGTCTGCCTGCGGCTCAGCGCGCACCCACTCGGTGTTGAACCAGAGGGACCGTGCGCTGATGTCGCCGTGCGCCTTATCGATCTTGGCGAGTGCTGCCGCGAGGTAAGAGTGATCTTCCTCAAGCGTGTTCAGCGGGGTCTCGCCCATCGTCGCAAGGCAAGCGTTCACGATGTCCAGTTTCTCAATCATGGTGCGCTCCTAGCGAAAGAGGCAGGGCAGGCGGTATGCCCACCCTGCGGGTGTTTCTTAGACTTCGGCGGACGTAATCGCTGCCTCAAGCAGATGCAGGTCAGCGTTGCCGTGGACGTCATCCGGGACCCGGACAACGTAGACCCACGCGCCGTCGAAGAAGTACGCACCAACGACGGTGCCGGTCTGCTCAGCCGGGAAGCCCCCGGTCGCAGCGGTCACGATCACGCGGTCGTTGATTTCGTACACAGCATTGGAAGTAGCCATGTGCTCTCCTAGTTAAGAACTCCCGCGTGCTAAGCAGAGGCGGGAGCCGTGTTTCTTGTGTTAGACCACGCGGTCGATGCGACCCGCCATCTCAACGCGGTCGAGGCCGACAGCGAAGGACATCCACGAGTCAACGAAGTAGCACTTCGACGCATCGCTCCACCACACCGAGGACTGCAGCGGCAGAGCCTCAGCGATCAGCAGAGCCTTCGGCGAGACGGCAACAGCCACGAGGGTCGAGAAGTCGCCGTCGTAGAAGTTGTCGTTGTCGTCGTTGGACAGCAGGTGGCCCTCGACCACAGTGTTCGGCAGGTTCTCCGAGCTGATGACCGGGACGCCCCACGCCTTGAACATCGGGATGCCCGTCAGACGGTTGCCGTCCGAGGTCAGGTACTCGCCGTTCACGATCTGCTCGGCCTGCTGCAGGGTGTAGAACACAGCGGGGCGAACAATCAGGACCATGCCGTCGCGCTGCGGCTTGACCTTGCGGGTCTCTTCCATCGTGGAGAACAGACGCCCGATGGCCGCGTAGAGCTTGGCCGGGTCGTTCTCGTCGCCTGCGGCGGCAAGCTGAATCTGAGTCGCACCCTGATGACCTTCGGGCGCAGCGCCGTTCTGCGTGTACGCGCTCTCAGTCATAGCAGCAGCCTTGGCCGCAGCGATGCTGATGGTGGCGTCCATGAACTCGGCAATCTCCTGACCCTGCTCAACCGCAATCTCCTTGCGGGTGTCGATGTCGGTGAAGATTTCGTCGAGCTGCCAGATGGAGTGGCGAGACAGCAGCATGGTGTCGACGGTCACCGACGCCTTGCTGAAGTCGACCTGAGTGCCGTCCGGCGCATCACCGCGCTTCAGCTTCTGCAGCTTGGTGCGGCCAATCGCCTTCTTGGTCAGGGTGTTGGTGCCCTTCACCTGCTTGCGCGGGAAGAACTTCTCAAGCTGCGACTGGCTGACGAAGGTGTGCTCGACGTCGCCGGTGAACTGCTCAAGGATCAGGGCGTTCTCGTCGCCTGCCTGATTGATCTGATTCGGCAGGACCGGAACGGTCGGAAAGATAGTGCTCATTGATGCTCCTTAGATTACGGACGGAGGCGGGCGTTCAGAGCGGCAAGCTCGGGACGCTTCTGCGCTCCGGTGATGCCGTACTGCTCGACCAGCTTACGGTACTCCGCACGGTACTGCTCACGAGTGAGCGGTGCATGTGCGGCGAGGTTCTGCGTGACGGCGGAAGCCGGATCGACCGCAGTGTTGCCTTGGATCGTGGTCTGCGGATGCGCGCTCGCAAGGCTCAGGAGGTAACCCGCCATAGCCTTGGCCGCAAGTCCACCCTGAGAGAGAGCGGCGTTCGCTTCAGAAAGTTCTTCCGCCTTCAGGTTGGAGCGTGCGAAGTTCTGCACCGCCTTCCAGTTTTCCTCACCACCCACAGCCTCGTGGACGGTTTTGACTGCGGCCTCACGAGCCGCCTTCTGCATCTCGCCCATCCGGCTCTGCGCTTCCTGCGCCAGCTTGATGTAGCGATCCGCACCTGCGGCCTTGTCGCCCATCTGCGCGACCTTGGCCTCAAGGTACGAGTAGTTGCCCTTGGCTGCCTCCACAATCTCGGGGCTGTCCAGAGACAGGCCGAGCGTGTTGACGAAGTATTCCGCCGCGACGTTCAGTCCCGGATCGCCCATGTCGGGCAGTTCGGTAGGAGCATCGCCGCTGACGGCAGGTTCGTTCGGGGCAGCCGGGGTAGGCTCCGGCTTCGGAGCAGTCGGCTCGATCTTCAGCGGATCGCCCTGCGGCTCAGGCTGTGCCGGAGGGGTGCCGGTGGCGGCAACCGGAGTGGCGCCGGGGCCACCGCCCGGAGGGGCGTTCAGGTCTTCGTTGGTAGGGGTCGTCATTGCGGCTCCATGTTATTGGCGTTATCGACTTGTTGGCTAGCGTTCTGCATAGCGAGCGCCTGCTGCATCTGCATCTGCTGCTGCTGTGCGTACTCTTCCTCGGACAGGACGTACACACGCGGGTCCAGACCCTCCGCCGCAGCGAGGTCTGCAATCCACGCGGACAGCTTGAGCCTATTGAGAATCTGTGGGGGAAGGGACAGGATGCTTGAGAGGTTGCTCCCGAAGATTAGCAGCTTGTCGCGGTCGCCCATACGGGAGAGCGCGGCGAGGCCGGTGATGATTACGGGTTCGACGTCCGAGCCTACGATGCTCTTGTCAATCAGCTTCATAGTCCAGTACGCGACCGGAATCTGAACGTCTACTGCGATGCGGGAGTAAGCCCCACCGAGTCCGCCTTCCAGCTCTTCGGCGTTGCGCCTGATCTCTTCGGCGGTAACCCGCTCTGCATCCCGCGTGACTGCGGACTGAAGTAGGAACCCAGCGCCAATGCGCTCCACGTAGGTGCGCTGGATGGCAAGGTTCGTTTGCAGGTTGTTCTCGACACCCGAGTGTACAAGCGCGATGTCCCCTTCCTCACCGGGAAGGGCGGAGCCGTTCTCGGACTCGTGGAAGTCCTCCACCGAAGTCTGCCCTGCCGGGTTCACCAGCCACCGGAACTCGGAGGCGAGGATGGCCGCGTGCACAGTGGCACGGCTCAGCATAGACAGCGCGGTGAAGTCGCCTTCAAAGTCTTCGACCAGACCAGTACCATAGTCATCGCCCGAGGCGAGGTCCCAAGTAACGGGATGGTATGGCAGGTCCTTCTCGGCGTAGGTCGAGGTGAACTGAGCAGGCAGCTTGCAGCCATCTACCCAAGTCTCTACCTCGTACTTCTTGCGGTCGGGATTGAACTTAATCCACAGGTACTGCGCAACGCAGTTGTCGTTGTCCGGCTTGAACTCGGGCTGGTGCTCGACCAGAGCACGCACCTCGGGCTTCAGGTGATCCTTGTGGACCTTCTCCTTGATGATCGCCTCGTACACCGTGCCGTCTCGCTTGCGCTTGACCACGTAGTGCCGAGGGCTGAGCACCCGGAGCGTGTCCTTCTCAAAGACCATCATCGCGTTGCCGAGGACAATCAGCATCTTCAACAGGTCGTACAGCTTGCTGCGAATGCTTCGCTTGTCGAGTTCCAGACTGGCCTGAGTCTCCGCCTTGGCGAAGGTGGCCTGAAGCTCTCGGTTAGCGTTGACGTCGATGCCTTCCTTCTCAAGCCGCTGCCTCTCCTTAGAGGAAATCTCCAACCGGAAGAAGGCTCGACCGGGCTGGAACAGCGACACCATAAGCCGGTTCGCCAGATGGTTCGTGGCCTGTGCGCCGAGGGACTGGTAGTCCCGGTTCAGAGGCTCCGTGTCCTGATCCCGGTTAGCTCCCGGGAACAGCTTCGGAATAGTCCAGCGTGCGTACTTCTCCCACCTACGGAGCAGGCCGTGGCGGGCGTTGTCGTACTTGTCGAACTGCTCCTTCGCAGTGGTCATGCTTCCGTATACGTCGGTCATAGCAAGTCCACCTGCGTCACACGGGAGTTAGTGGTAACCGGCGCAGGGCGCTGGTACCGCTGCCTCGTGGTGCGGCGTCGTCCAAGCAAGTTGTCTGTCATCAGGTCGAGGTCGGAGGTGCCGAGGGTGACGTCCACGTTCTCAATGGGGCGGGACAGCAGCCGCTCTGCGTACTCGGTTGCGACCTGATTAGCCTGAGCGTCGGCCATCATACGGGCCATCGCTTCGACTTGGTAATTCGTCTGTTTCGTTTGGAGTTCGGTCTGCCTGTCCAGCGCGCGCGCCTGCTCTTTGGCTGCACGCTTGGCGCTACCGCCTCCAATGAGGCTTCCCATAGGCTATCTCCTTCGTTTAGTGAGCTGGGGTATGTCCTCTAGGGAGTAACCAGCGCGTTGGTACATCCGGGTAATTGCCCTTGGATGTTTCGCCAATGCCCCTCCCGTGATCTGAACCTTGGCATTATAGTCCTTAGCTAGACCATCAAGGAAGTCCGTAACGACAGAGAAGTTAGAGCCGGGAGCTATGCGTAGTACCATGTCTTCTGATACTACAGTCTCCTGAGTGTACCACGGTGAGCCTACGGAGTAGACTAGCAGATACGCTTCATCTAGGATGACTGCATCCACTTCACCTGAGATTATCCTATCTACTACATATGGGATATCCGTACACAGGAAGCTAACCGTACTGGCTAAAGACCGATACACCGCGCACCTAAGTGCGCGATCTATCGACCCTCTATCATTCTCGCGGGGGAGTCGGATTCGTCGCTGTGGTGAACCCGTCTCGGAGCACGTTGAGGACATGCTGCACTCCAAGTTGGAACCCTGCCTGTAGTGGCGTGGTGTTCATGTTGATGGAGATATTGCCTGCCGCCTGCCGACGCACGGCGTCGAGCTGATCTGGCGACAAGCGATGCACAACCTTGGCATCTTGTGCCATGACTTCTCCTTTCTATGAGGGTACCGAAACGCTGCGGGACTGATTTACCCTCGGCGGTAGATTCGCGTCTCGGTACTATGAGGGTACTGAAACTCCGGGTCAGGAGAAAAAGTACGGGGAATCAAGGACTTGCTGCAGGTCCAGTGTGCCCATGCTCGGAGGCTCCGGGAGCATAGGGTACGCCGCGTGGAAGGCCGCGAGCACGTCGTGCCGGGTGTACATATCCACGAACACCTCACGAATCACCCGATAGAGTGTGGCGGCGTCGGCGGCGTGCGTCCCGTAGTCGTCATGGATCATGGCGAACGAGTCCACGCCTTCGGCCTTAGCAGCTAGTGTCGTCAGTGTCAGGTGGCTCGCGTCCAGCGAGTGCACGAAGTTCGGCGCGATACCATTACGGTGCCGGGACTTCTTCGGTTCGTCGTTGTCCTTGCTGATGCGCAGCTTTGCGTTGCCGCAGAGCTTAGTGTTGATCCGGTGTTCCTCTTGCTCCCAATAGACCTGAGTCACCGGGAAGCCGGACGGGGTGATCCACCGGATGCGGTCGTAGCCGTGCGACAGGATCGTCGTACTGCCCCTCTGCAGCCAGTCCATCGCCTCCCGGGCCTTGACCACCACATCGGCAATCGCGCCCTGCAGGCGGCGGCTGAGGAAGCCTGCGGCCCTGTCGTACTGCTCGGTAGGCAGCTCCGGGAACTTGCCCGCCTTCAGGTAGTCCTCCACGATGAACTCGCGCCACGAGGACTGCCGGGAGCCGTAGGGCAGGGTCATCACCGCACGCTTCACCAGCGACCGTGTGAGGCCGTGGTCGAGCCACAGGCGGCGGTACCCTTCCTCGTCGTCGGACTCCGCGCTGAGGATCGCGGTGAGCCTGTCAGCGACCATCTGGTAGATGTCGTTCGGGAGCGGGGACGGCAGGAGGTTGGTGGCCCGCCCGCCCTGCTCGTCTCGCAGCATGGCCGAGAAGTTCTGCAGCCCGTTGCACGATCCGTCCATCCCCACCGCTATCCGCGAGAGGAACTGGTCCCCGAACGTCTGCCACTGCTCGTACTCAAAGCACCACGCAAGGAACTGCAGCGGCTTGTCCGCCTCCATCCACTCCCGGTTGTCCACGGGGTTGCGGGCAAAGGCCATGATAAGGTCATGGTGGTCTTGCACCCACTTGACACGATCCTGCAGCGTGGCTTTGTCGTAACCATAACGGTTAGCTCCGGCGATGCAGAACCAGTCCTTAGCATCACGAGTTCGCAGAGGCTTTCCGTCAGCGAATTCGAGTAGTGACTTCTGAAGATCGGAGCCTTGTGGAGATATGCCAGTAGCCTTGACGTACTTGCGTCCACGAAAGTCCACGAAATACACAAAGTAGATCGCGGGGTAATCTCGGAACTTGCGGGCGACCCGAACAGCGTTGTAGAATCTATTGCTCTTAGTACCTCGGAGACGCTCGGTGGTATGCCACTCGGCAACCTCGCGCTTCCACATGCGAAACTCGTGTTGCTGTGCATCGTTCATCATCTCCTTGGTCATTTCTTTGGTCAGCCAGATCGGCTTGACTGGCTTTGGCAGTTCGGACTGAGCGATGATCTCTTCCATGTCGAAGTGCTCGGAAATGTTCATCACTGCGTCCAGCATCCTGCGGTTCACCCGCCACCGAACCCGCTGCAAGGCGTTGACCGCAGCCATCTCGTTGCTCAAGTCAGCCGCCCGGTACTCGTCCCTAGCTCCCGGGTACGCCTGCACCATCCACGGAGACAGGCGACGCATCTCCTTCGTGTGGAACCCGCCGTCGTCAATGGCAACCCAATCCTTCGGCGGCTCTACGCACGGTTCAAAGTACGGAGTCGTCTCAATGATGAAGTCGCTGATCTGCGTGATGATGTTGCGCACGTCCTCCGACAGGCTGATGTGCGTCTCGGTGTTGTTCACCTTGCGCCCGCCCCTAATCTCGGAGCGGGTCCTCATCTCTACGTCGATCATCCCGAGCAGCGCGAGCTGGTCGATCAGGTAGCTCCCCACCTGAACTACGTGCGCCTGCGTCCACTCGTGGAACTGCACTCCGTTCTTCCTGCCCTGCATCTTGAGGACCGTCATCCGGTGCTGCTCGTTGGCAGACAGCCTGCGGTCGAGGTCGTGTTGCAGGTGGTAGAACAGCGTCGGCTCCGCGTCGGCGAACTCAGTGAGCAGGTGCTCGTGGTAGACCGACCGCCCTACCGCTGCGATGGTGGCCCTGCCTCCCTCTCCCTTGTCAGACAGGAGCTGTCCCAGCAGGGCACGCACCGCCACGAAGGCCACCGCCTCCGTGTCCATACACTTGAGCAGTGGCACATGGGCTTGCGACCTGCCGATCCGGGGCTTGTCTACGTCCGCTCGTACCGCCGCAGCCAGAGGCAGAACGAAGCGCCGATAGATCGCCTGTGCATACGGGTTGTTGTAGGCCCCGCCCTTTTCCTCGTTGCGCTCTAGCGACTTGCGCATCCGCTCCTTGCCGAACGAATACGCCTCAAGCTCCAACTCTACCTGTGACTTCATTCCCACCTCTTAGTTGTCGGGTTCGGTCTTGTCGAACCTCTTGCCCTTGAGCACCGGCTCCCGGAGATACCCGTCCTCTGTGACGCCGAGGCATTCAATCTCAACGATGCTGTCCTTCCACAGGTCATCGAACTCGTGGACTTCCCGCTCGCTATCCTTGAGGCCCGTGCCCGCACCCTGCACCTTGCCCTTGTACTCCACGAGCAGCGTGCCAATCTTGCCCTCGTGCTTGCCGAGGCCCATATTGAACCCCACCACCCGCAGGTCCAGAGTCAGCCGGGGCTTGACCTTGATGATTTCTCCCGTGGTGCCTGATCCTGCGGTCCATGTGCCGTCCGGCTTGCGCAAGATGATGCCGTCGTAGCGCCCGTTCTCTTGGAAGAGCAGGGCGGCTTCCGTCGGGGACATCTCGTGGTCAATCAGGTACCCCTGAGACTCCGCAGGGAACACCCACGACCGCAGCTCTTCGACTTGGAAGAACAGCTTCGGCAGACGAGCCACCCGCTCCGAGTAGGTGAGCGGGCTATGCCCTGCGTCGAACTCTTCGGTAGTCAGGTAGTCGAACACCACGAAGAACATATCCCCGTGCTGCTGCTTGGTGTCCCGGAAGTTGCCACTGATTTCGGGTTGCGTCTTGTGCGGGTGCCAGTACTCACCGAGGTACGTCCCGTTCGGCATGAAGGGAGCCAAGGCGATGGCCTCCTTGATATGCTCCGCGCTGTGCACCTTCTCCCCGGTGCGGGACACGAGGCCCACCAGCTCCGGGCTAGCCCCGAACTTGTGGGCGATCATGTTGCACCCGTCGTACTTCGGTTGGCACAGGTAGTTGTGCATCAGCTCAGTCTCGGTCGGGCGCTTGCGCTTCTGCACCTTGTTCAGCTCGACCGCCTTGTGTACGAGATACTTACGACTCATTGTCGTCCTCCTGCTGCGGAGCCTGCACGCCGTGCACAACCTTGGCCGGATTGGCGTAGAGGTAGTAGTTGTTCCACTTCGTGATGGTGGATACCACGTACAGGAGGCGGCTCGTGCCTGCCGGGTACTCGTCCCACTTCTCCATCAGATTGGCGTAGAGGTCCGCCTTCTCTTCGTCCGTACGCATCGGGTAGGCGGAGTTGATCGCGTCCTGCAGAGCAGCCTCGCGGTCGGTGTCCTCTCCCCACGCCACGCGGTTGTTGTACGAGCGGATGATATGTTCGGCCTGTTGCTGATACTTCATGCTAGTCTCCCTTGCTGAACCAGCGTCGGATGACGTACTGGCGGATAAAGCTGATAATAGTGAATGCGATCCCGATGAGGTGCGCGGAGAGGAAGGGCCTCTCCGCATTCCAGAGCACCGGGAGCAAGGCGATGTTGGCGGTGTAGTTGATGGAGTAGCCAATAAGGATATTCGTCGTGGCTTCCTTCGCGCTCCGCGCCTTGCTCTGTGCCATCAGCGAGCCAACGGGGCCTTCGGGTAGCCCTCGCCCTCCAACTCAAGCTGAAGCAGCGCAGCCGCACGCCAGAGCAGGCCCCGGTAGTCTCCCTCGACAAGGTGCCGCAGCGCCGCGTCGGCGTGGTCATCGCTCTTGCCACGGGACCAGTGCAGCTCTTCGCCCGGGTTGTGCTTCTCGTTGCTCTCGTAGCTGTGCTTCGCAAGCTCGGCCATAGCAGCCGGGAAGTACCCGAACAGCACCGAGTACAGCGGGTACGTCTTGCGCTCCGCGCTGTCGTGCGGCAGCACCGACTTCTCTGCGAGGGACGGCGGCATCTCGGGCTGCTCCGCGTCAGGGAGAGGCCGGACGAAATCCGGGCTGTGCG
>JACYYJ010051943.1_pt1 | contig 15412 bp, 12 predicted proteins | sample 8236861 | NCBI WGS metagenome assembly JACYYJ01 (sample SAMN14103086, study PRJNA606662) | landfill metagenome | isolation source: landfill solid waste | place: India:New Delhi, Okhla landfill site | collected 2017-11-05
GCGCCGCCCATGATCTGCACGTCATAGGCGCGCATGCCCAGCGTGCGCTTACCCGCTTCGCGGACCGCGGCGAACGCCTCGGGCATCAGCTGGTCGAGCGTGGCCCCCTTCTCGAACCGCGCACGCAACTCGATCGTCTCGTTCGCGAGTTCCTCGTCGGTGAGTTTCCCGAAGTCCTCCTCGAGCGCGTTCACGGCCTTGACGACCTGGTTCAGTCGGCGAAGGATGCGCCCTTCGCCTGCGCGCAGCAGCTTCTCAAGAGGATTCGCCACTTAAGTCATCTCCCTGTTGTGGGTCAGGTCCCAGCCACCCAGATCGGGCTTCGGTGCCGGGCATACCTCGCCATGTTACCGGCCCGTGACCTGCACGTCGTCTGGATCGGACATGCCGTGAGCGCTGACCGGTCGCGGCGAGCCGCATTTCCGTGTATATATTTACCGAGCAATTAATTCAGGAGGTCACGTGTCCGTTCGCCAGAGTCTGCTCGCCATCCTCGACCAGGGGCCATGCTACGGCTATCAACTGCGAGCGGAGTTCGACCGCCGCACCGGCTCCACCTGGCCGCTCAATGTCGGCCAGATCTACAACACGCTCGAGCGTCTCGAACGAGACGGCCTGGTCGAGCGCGGCGAACCCGACGAACAGGGTCACGTCTACTGGCAGATCACGGATGCCGGATCCGCCGAAGTCGCGCAGTGGCTCTCCTCCCCCGTCGTGCGCACCCAGGCCACTCGCGACGAGCTCGCGATCAAACTCGCCGTCGCCGCGACGCTTCCCGGAGTCGACGTCGCCGCAGTCATCCAGGCGCAGCGCCGCGAATCGCTCTCGCACCTGCAGAGTCTGCAGCGGGCAAAGTACGCCGGTGGCGATGCGGAGTCTCCGACCGAACTGGCCTGGTCCTTGGTGGTGGACTCGATGATCTTCTCCGCTGAGGCGGAGGTGCGGTGGCTGGACCACACCGAACAGCGACTGGCCTTGCATCCGCATCACGCAATAGGCCTCGAACTCGCAACGGAGCGACCGAAACGCGGGCGGCCCTCAACTCACGATTCCACGACGCAGGCGGCCGCACGATGACCGAGACGGTATTGCGGCTGATCGGCGTGACTCAGCAGTACGGACAGGGAGCGACGGCGGTGTCGGCACTCTCCGGCGTCGATCTCGAAGTGCGCCAGGGCGAGCTGGTGGCGATCATGGGAGCGTCCGGCTCCGGCAAGTCGACACTGCTGTCGATCGCAGGTGGACTCGCCATCCCGACGACGGGCGAAGTGGTCATCGAGGGAGCACACCTCAGCGAACAATCGCGCGCGCAACTCGCGAAGCTGCGCCGCCGCTCACTCGGATTCGTGTTTCAGGATTTCAATCTGATCCCGACGCTCACCGCCATGGAGAACGTCACGCTCCCGCTCGAACTGGATGGCTTCCGTGGACGGGTGGCACGCCGAGCCGGCAAGGACGCGTTGGCCGCCGTCGGTCTCGAGGACAAACACGACGCGTATCCCGATGATCTCTCCGGCGGTCAGCAGCAGCGTGTCGCGATCGCCCGTGCCGTCGTCGGCGGACGACGTCTGATCCTCGCCGATGAACCCACCGGAGCTCTCGACTCGGTCACCGGCGAGATGGTGTTGAGAATGCTGCGCGCGCGCGTGGATGCCGGGGCCGCGGGCATCCTGGTCACCCATGAAGCCCGCCATGCGGCCTTCGCCGATCGCGTGGTGTTCCTTCGCGACGGACGCATCGTCGACGAGTCCAGACGATCCGCCGCGGATGTGCTGCTCGCGGGTGCACCTCAGTGAGCGCGAGAGCACGCTGGCGGATCGCCGGACGGCTCGCCAGGCGCCAGGTGCGGCGCACGATCTCGTCGAGCGTGATGATCGCAACCCTGGTCGCCCTCCCCATCGCCGGGATGACGGCGGCCTCCGTCGTGATGTGGAGCACGATACCCACGCCGGAAGAACAGTTGCAGGCGGAACTCGGCGGGATGGAAGCCTGGGTGCAGCCGTTCGGCGTTCCCGATTCCGGATTCTGGCAGGCTCCGACTGATCCGATGTGGAATGGCTATCCGACGCCGGCCGACGGACAGATGCCCACACCTGAGGGGAAGCCCCTCACCGATCCCACAACTGCGCTGGCTGCAGGCGCGGAGGCGATCCGGACGATCGAAGGACAGGTACAGGCGAAGACCGAAGCGGGCGTCACATCGCTCCGAGCGTGGGCCGGTGAAGTGTGGGATTCACGCTTCGAAGGACGCTTCGATCTCCTGGACGGACGCAGCCCCGCCGCCGATGGCGAAGCGCTGGTCTCCCCCGCGGCGCTGACGCGCATCGGCGTCTCTCTCGGAGACGAGATCATTCTGCCCGACACCGGTGACGCCTTCACCATCGTGGGAACGATGCGTGCCGCATCCGTCGCCTCCGACGAGCCGGTGGTGTTCCTTCCGACGGACGCCCCCGTGACCGGCACCGCGAAGTGGTTCCTCCCGGGCGGTGCGCTGAGCTGGACAGACGTGATGCACCTCAATGAGCAGGGCGTCATCGCGTACTCACGCACTGTCATCCTCGATCCGCCCGCCGCACGTTCCACAGATCCGTGGGGCAATGTATACGATCAATACACCGGCGCGATGTGGAGCCTGATCGCCATACTCGCGACAGCCGCGGCTTTCGCCGCCTACACGGTCGTGATGCTCGCCGGAGCCGCTTTCTCCGTCGCAGCCCGACGGCAACAGCACTCCCTGGCAGTGGCGGCGAGCGTGGGCGCCGCACCCGCCGATCTGCGTCGCACGATCGTGTTGCAGGGCACCGCTCTCGGCCTCCTCGGCGGCAGCGCAGGACTCCTGCTCGGTGTGGGGCTCTCCGCACTCATCATCATGTTCACGGACGACGGGTCCGGCACTCGGTACTGGGGCTTTCACCTGCCTTGGGCGGTGCTGGCCGGCATCCTCGTCTTCTCCGTATTGGTGGGGACAGCTGCGGCCGCGGTTCCCGCCCGCACAGTCGCGCGCACCGACACCCTGAGTGCGCTGCGGGGCGCGCGAAGACCTCAGATGCCTCGCGCGTCGCGGCCGGTGTGGGGCTCGATCATCCTCATCGTCGGCGTCGGACTCACCATTGCCAGCGCTTTGGCCACCACAGCACTCCAACTGATCTCAGAAGAAGACCTCGCGTGGAATTCTCCGCTGCGCGCGATCCCTCCCTTCGGCATCGTGATCGGCCCGATCCTCGTGCAGATCGGGATTCTGCTCTCCGGTCGCTGGCTGCTCTGGCTCTCGTCACGGATGCTCTCCCGGTTGAGCATGGCGGCACGCGTGGCAACGAGGGATGCCGCGGCCAACGCCTCACGGACTGTTCCTGCTTTCGCAGCCATCGGGGCGACAGTGTTCATCGCGGTCTTCGCGCTTTCGCAGGCGTCGATGCAGAACGCCAGCAGCGCACGGAACTGGCATTATCTGGCCCCGGTGGGTGCCCTCACCGTGCAGTACTTCCCCACCGGCACAGGAATGGTCTCACCTTTGACCGCCGACCAGAGCGCGGATGCCGTGGAGTCCGGTATTGCGATAGCGACGGCCGCCGGGGCCGAAGCGACGGTCGTCATCGGCACGCAGCCAGGCCTCGCATTCCCGTCGGTCTCCGATGTGCCGGAGGATCTACTGTGGGTGATGCCAGTGATGCCGGAGGACGAGCTCCTCGATCCATCGTCAGTGGTCTCCTACAGCGGCGGTCAGGACCTATCGATCTCCGTCATCGCGTCGAGTGACCTGTCAGCGGCCATCGGAACAGATCTCACCGCCGCGCAACTGCGGGCATACCGCGAGGGAAGCGCCCTCGTGACCGACGAACGCTGGGTGCGTGATGGAACGATCCAGATCGGCACGTGGACGGCCAAAGACGCGTACGAGGGCAGAGTACCCAACAACATCTGGGCGAACACCCCTGATTGGCCGCCCTTCGCAGATCCTCTGAGCCAAGAGCATCTTGATGCGATCCTGATCGATCTCCCGCATCAGCCCACCGCCATTGCTGTGTCGCCGGAGACCGCCGAGCGGCTCGGCCTCGTCACAGAGCCTGCGAAGGTGATCGCAACCTTCGCCGAGCAGCTCTCCGATACCGACATGGATCGCATTCGGTCTCACGCAGAGCTGCTCAGCAGTCCCGATCTGATGATCGCGCCGCATCTCGAGCGCGGACCATCCGAAGACGCGTTCTGGATGATCCCGATTCTCGGCGGTGTCGGCGTGCTCGTGCTCGCAGCCTCCGCCGTCGCGCTCGGTCTCGCACGCTTCGAACGTCGACCCGACGACGCCACTCTCACGGCGATCGGCGGAACTCCCGGGCTGCGCAGGCGCATTGAATTCTGGCAAGGGCTCGTCATCGCGGGCTTCGGCACCTTCACGGGCACGGCCGCGGGCATACTGCCGCCGATCGGCTTCGCGATCCAATCTCAGGGACGACTGCTCGTCTCCGACATTCCGTGGTTCACGCTGGCGGCATTCGCCATCGCCCTGCCGCTGCTCATCGCCGCAGCATCCTGGCTCGTCCCGCCCCGGAGCCCGGAACTGACCCGTCGAACAGTCATCGCATGATCCACAGCGCGCACATGGCGTATGGAAAGTAGGATCGATCCATGGCCGGTTTCTGGGGTAAGCGCAAACGTGAGCAAGAGGCTGCGCAGGCGGCGCAGGATGCCGATCTCGCCCGACGCGCCGAGCAGGCACTCGTCGCAGCGGACGAGCGGATTCGCACGGCAGGAGACGAGCTCGCCTTCGCCGAAGCCGAGCTCGGCGTCTCGCTGACGAAGGATCTGAAGGCCGCTCTCGAGTCGGTCAGGACCCACCTGCGTGAGGCGTTCCAGCTGCACCAGCTCAACCACGACGAGATCCCGGACACCGACGAGGAACTGCGCACCCGCAATGCACGCATCGTGCAACTGTGCGAGTGGGCCGAGGATCTGCTCGACGAGAAGACTTCAGCGCTCGCGGACTCGGTGTCCCGCGTGCGGCAGGCGCCGCAGATCATCGCGAAGGTGCGCAAGGATGCCGAGGCGCTCGCCGCGCGGATCCCGCAGACCCGTTCGACCATCGAGCGTCTGTCGACGCGCTACGCCGAGTCCGCGATGCACCAGATCTCGGCATCCGCCGACGAGGCCGAGCAGCTCATCGCCTTCGCCACCCACGGTGCCGACGTCTCGGAGCGTCGCCGTGCGGCACGTCAGAACGAGGAGGCGAACCTCGCACTGGAGACGGCGACCGAGGCGACTCGGCGAGCCGAGGCGCTGATGGATGCCGTGGAAGACTTCGAGATCGAGGCGCTGCGGGCCGAGTCGACTCTCGCCGAGGTGGTCGCCGACTCGCGCGGAGACATCATCGCGGCACGCAACGCACCCAACGTCCCTGCCGTCTCTTCGGCCGTGAGCGCGCTCGAACAGGCACTCGAGACTCTCTCTCCCGCCGGCGCCCGGAACGATCCGTTCGCCGAGCTGACCCAGTTGCGCACCGCGAACACCGCGCTCGACGAGGCGATCGAGAAGGCCCAGTACCGCGCGCAGAACCCGCTTCCGAGCATTGAGCACGTGCAGCACTCGCTCGACGACGCCGACCGTCAGCTCGGCGTCGCCCGCGGACTCATCTCAGGCCACCGCGGCTGGATCGGCGCCGACGCGCGCACGCGCTTCGCCGAAGCCGAGCGTCTTCGGATCGACATTCCCGAGATGATCCGGCCGGAGGAGACCCGCGAACAGGCACTGGCGGCGTCCCGACGCGTCGCCCAGCTCGCCGCCGAGGCGCTGCAGCTCGCCCAGCGCGACATCGACTCCGCACGCCCGCAGGAGCAGGGCTGGGGCGGCGACGGCTGGGGCGGCGGTCGCCGTGGCGGAGGCGGCGACATCATGGGGGGCCTCATGGGCGGCCTCGTCATCGGCAGCATCCTCGACGGCATCTTCGACTGAGCGTCCCGGGTAAAGACGAAGAAGCGGCCCGGCACATCATGTGCCCGGCCGCTTCTTCGTCAGATCAGGACGCGAGCGCTGTCTCCGGAGCCGCTTGAGTGGTCAGTGAGATCACGCCGTAGTCCCAGCCTTTGCGGCGATAGACGACGCTCGGGTGGTCAGTCCGGACGTCGACGAACAGGAAGAAGTCGTGGCCGACCAGCTCCATGCGGTCGACGGCCTCCTCCACGGTCATCCACTCGGGCTCGAAATTCTTGGTGCGGATGACGACGGGCGAGTACTCCTCTTCCTCGTCGTTCTGGATCGGCACAGCACCGGTCGCGACGGCCTGCAGCACGTCGACGGAAGCGGGCTGCACATCGATGCCCTCGATCGAGCCGCTGCCCTTCTCGAAGTGCGCGCCGCGCGGATGCTGCCGGCCGTCGACGCGCTTCTCCTTTGCGCGCCGCAATTGTTCGGCCATCTTGTCGACGGCGAGGTCGAGAGCGACGAACTTGTCGCCGTCGACGGCTTCCGCGCGAACGACAGGGCCTTTGCTGACGAGCGTCAACTCGACAGTCTCATCCGGAACCCGTCCGCCGCGATACGCGCGATGGGTGACCTTCACGTCCAGTCGCTGCGCCTTCGCTGCGAACTGCTGCACACGGGCGATCTTCTCCTCGACAACCGTTCGGAAGCGATCGGTGATCCCCACTCCGACGCCAACGATGCTTGTTTCCATTGCTGCCTCCTTGTCCCGGTCCTCCCGGCCAAGGGCGGACCGTGGTCGCCTTGTGTCCACCTACCGTAGTCGGCGTTTCCCTGGTTGTCACGGATCTGTCACGATGTGTTCGCCGCGAGTTCGCGATGCTTCGGCGTCGCTGCCAGAGCCAGCGCGCCGCACACCCGGAATCCCGCCGTTCTCAGCGCGCGAGCACCCTCGTCGATGGTCGCCCCGGTGGTGACGACGTCATCGAAGAGGACGACGTCACGCGCGCCTCGGGCGTGTCGTGCACGCATGCTTCCGGCGACGTTGCGGCGACGCTGATCCAGATCGAGTTCGCGCTGGTCAGCGGTGCGCCGGGTCTGAACGAGCAGCCGTGCCGGAGTGAATCCTGCGCGCCTCAACAGCAGCTCAGGAACTCGGTAGCCGCGCCGCCGGAAGGCAGCCCTCCCCGTGGGCACGGGAACCAGCGCCGCGTGCGGGTGATCGGCGCGCACCTGATCTGCCGCGCGGGCGAGCGCAGCCCCCAGCGGACGCGCGAGCAGGGTCTCGCCGTCTTCCTTCACCCGGCGGATGCAGCGGGCGGTCACTCCTTCGAACGCGAGCGCCGCGACCACCGGCATCCCGCCGGGTGTCATCGTGTGCACCGGCTGCGCGGCGAGCGCACCTCGGCAGTCGTCGCACAGCAGGGTTCCCGGAACATCGCAGCCCGCGCAGCTTCCGCACAGCACGAACGCCGCTAGCTCGTCTGCCAGCGTCCTCCATTCGGCCATCTCTCGATGCTCGTACGCCACCGGTGAGCCGGTGCACGGCACAGGCACGATCTGTGGATGACGATCGTCTGTGCAGAACAGGTGGAGCGTCTACTGACCGGCGTGCGTGCCCAACACCAACACGGCTGAAAGGCCCATCTGCCAGGTGGTGCCTCGCTGGGCGAACAGCACGCCCTCGTCGTTGAGGATGCGCACGGCCGCCGACGTGCGACCACCGGAGAGCGATACGGCCTTGGCGGGTGCCGCGGCCTCCCTTCCCGGACCCCCGACGTCCTGCGTGAGCACGATGCGCGCACCGTCGGCATCCGTGAGGATCGCAAGCGCTTCGCCGGCGATCCACGACATCCCGAGAGTCTCGCCCGTGATCTGAGCGACCTGATGCATCGGCCCCAGCTCGACGGGGACCTGATTCTCGTCACGGATGATCGCGGCGAGCACCAGCCAGCGTTGACCGCCGACGGTGACCACCGCGGCGACGCGCACGCCGTCCGCGGCCACGCGCAGCTCCGAGATCGAGGAGGCTTCCGGGAACGCGCCCTGCACCTGGGCGGACGAGACGTCGGGCTGCCAGGCGGTCAGCGCCTGCGGCGACGTGGATGGCACGGTCCATGTGAATCCGAACGGGTCGATCGAGGGCTTGATCAGCCCGGGTCTGCTGTCCAGCTGATCGACGCGTCCTCCGGCGACGGTGTACACCTCACCGCTTTCCACTTGCACGGCCGCGCGGGAATCGTCTGCTGCGACGTCGACGGCACGAACGGACGGGGCGATCTCCACGATCTCGGAGGTCATGCCCTCGTACGGGACGATCTCCTCACCGATGTACGCGCCGAACTCTGTTTCGGTCAGCACCACGGGGCTCGACTCGGCCCTTCCGGTCTCCACCACCGCCCGAGACGCGTCGAGGTCTCGCCCATTGACCGTCAGGCGCACCTCGGCGACGCCCGCCGGTCGCAGCGTCGCCTCCAGCTGGGTGCGCATGCGCGCGATCTGCGTCGAGTCGAGTCCGGCCGCTGCGGCCGTCAACTCGACAGTCGCGACCTTCTCAGGACTGATCGGAACGGCATCCAGCGCCAGTGACGCGTCACCGGGGAAGGCGCTGCGCACCGCCACACCCAGCCACTCGCTGGGATCGCCGTTCAACAGCGCCTGTGTCAGCGTGGTGGCGATCGTCGACCGCCGTGGGAACCAGCGCAGATCGGGGACGAGATGCGTCCAGCTCTGGTCGTAGTACTGCAGCGCATAGCGCCGGTACACCTGGGCGAAGGACTCGGTGTCGAGGAAGATGCCGTCGTCGGCGGTGGTGATGCGCCACTCCCCCTCGTCGTTGCGCTCAACCTCGAAAGAGGCGACAGAGGCGTCGCCGTAGAGTTCGCTGTATGCGCCGTTCTCGTCCACGCGCGCGACCTGGTCGAGCACAACACGCACGTCGCCGGATGCCGCGCTCTCCTCATCGCCCTCGACATCGGCGGTGAACTCCCGCTCTGCTGCACCGGAGTCGATCGTCACTCCGGCGCTCGGACGCCATGTGGCGGCGAGCTCCGGGCTGAGGAACTCGCGCGCGATCGCCCACCCGTTGTCCGGCGTGAGTGCGGCGTCGAGGAAACCCTCGACGATCTGCTCGGGGCTGGCCCCCTCCAGCGGACGCGCCGCGATCTGACTGATGTCGGGATCGATATCGACCTCGTCGAGCGCAAGCCCTGCATTCGCCTCCCCGGAAGTGGGCAGGCTCGTGCACGCGGTGAGCACCGCGATGAACGCGGCGAGCGCCACGAGCGCGAGCGGGCGCCGTCTGCGGTTCATATTCCCGCCCCCTTATCGCCGTGCATCGCATCGCCATGCATCGGGCTCTCGCCGTGCAGATCGGTGAAATACATCTCGCGCAGCTCAGTGAGCTGGATCGGCTCGGTGCGGCTCACATCATCGAGCGCCTCCTGGGGCTCCAGTGGCACTGGCGATGCCCCCTCCAGTTCGCCCGCGGTGCGCGGCACGGTCAGTACGAAGTTCGTGCCGACGGCGAGCTCTGACCATACGGCCAGCGTTCCGCCGTGCAGTTTCGCGTCTCCCAGGGCGATCGAGAGGCCGAGACCGGTTCCGCCGATGGTGCGCTGCCGGGACGGGTCCGCACGCCAGAACCGGTCGAACACACGCTCGGCGTCTTCCGGATCCATACCGAGACCGAAGTCGCGTACGCCGACGGCGACGGCGTATTGGTTGCTGTCGACGGTCACGACGATCGGATGCCCCTCGCCGTGCTCGATCGCGTTGCCGACGAGATTGCGCAACACGCGCCGCACCCGCCTGGGATCCATATCGACCGGCGAGTATCCGCCGGGGGCCACCAGGCGCAGCACGGAACCGCGCTCGTCGGCGAGCGGACGCATCTGCTCGATGACGTCCTCGGCGAGCTCGGCGAGGCTGGTGGCCTCCAGCTCGAGCTGGACCGACCCCGCGTCGTACCTGCTGATCTCCAGCAGATCGCTCAGGAGCGTCTCGAACCGCTGCACCTGGGTGTGCAGCAGCTCGGCGGTGCGATTCGTGGTCGGATCGAACTGATCGCGCTGGTCGTTGAGCATATCGGCGGCGAGCCGGATCGTCGTCAGCGGCGTGCGCAGCTCGTGCGACACGTCCGATACGAAGCGCTGCTGCACCAGCGACAACTCGCCGAGTTCCTTGATCTGCGCTTCGATGCTGTCGGCCATCGCGTTGAACGACTGCGCGAGCGTGGCCAGCTCGTCCTCACCCTGCACGGGCAACCGCACGTCGAGGTCGCCGGCGGCCAGCCTGGCACTGGTCTCGGCCGCCTCGATGATGGGCCCCGAGACCAGGCGGAGCACCAGCCAGGAGATGCCGGCGACGATCGCGATGAGGATGAAACCCGCCGCCCACAGGGTGCTCTGCACGAACTGCAGCGTCTGCTGCGAATCGGCCAGGTCGTAGGCGATGTACACCTCGAACGCCCCGACGCCGGGGAGGAACAGCTGCTGTCCCACGGCAATCCCGGGGGCGGTCGATCCGTCGGGCATCGGAATCGCTATCGACTGCCAGGACTGCCGATCGGGGAAGGACACGACGCGTTCGCGCAGCCCGTCGGTGATCACGTCACCGCTGAGGTCCGTCGTCCGAAAGGCCTGCACGCCGCTGCCGACCGGCGGGTCGTCGATCGGGTAGGCGATCACCCGGGATGACGACGAGGCTCGCGGGATCGTGTCCTGCACGTCGCGCCACAGCGCCCGAAGGCCAGAGGAGTCGTCGGTGACCTCTGCCGAGTCGACCCGCATCTGCGCCTCTGCGACAGCGCGCAGCGCATCGGCGAGCACCTCATCGCGCCGGGATTCGAACAGGTTGTTCTGGATCACCAGCGCCATGATCAGACTCGTCACGAAGATCGCGAATGAGGTCAGCAGCAGCGTGATGGAGATGGTGCGAAATCGCAGCGATCGCCTCCAGAGGGCGGTGATCGCCTCCGGCCAGCCCCGTGGGTCACGCCAGAGAGCGACCGTCGTGGTCGTCGCACTCGTCGCGATCAACCCGGGCTCCTCATCGGTCCGGCTCCTAGTTGACGGTGCCGGCCCGGTAGCCGACGCCGCGGACCGTCATGACGATCTTCGGCGCGTCCGGGTCGAGCTCGACTTTGGCGCGGAGCCGTTGCACGTGCACGTTCACCAGCCGCGTGTCGGCCTTGTAGTGGTAGCCCCACACCTGCTCGAGCAGCATCTCNNCGGGAGAACACCTGCTGCGGCTTCGAGGCCAGTGCCACCAGCAACTGGAACTCGAGCGGCGTCAGCGGGATCGGCGTCGTACCGCGCCTGACCTCGTGCGCATCGACGTCCACGACCAGGTCTCCGATGCGGAGGATCTCGCTGGTCGCCTGGGTCACCGGACGCAGCCGGGTGCGGATGCGGGCCACGAGCTCCTTCGGGTTGAAGGGCTTGACCATGTAGTCGTCCGCGCCGACCTCGAGCCCGCGCACCACGTCGGCCGTGTCGGTGCGCGCGGTGAGCATGATGATCGGGATGCCGGATTCCGCGCGGATGCGCGTGCAGATCTCGATTCCGTCCATGCCGGGAAGCATGAGGTCGAGGAGGACGAGATCCGGTCGCTGTGTGCGCCACTCCTCGACGGCCTTGGCGCCGTCAGCGCAGAACACCGGTTCGAAGCCCTCGGTGCGCAACACGATGCCGATCATCTCGGCGAGCGCGGTGTCATCGTCGACCACGAGGATCCGTGAGGTCATCTGGTCCCAGCCCCATCTTTCTCAGCAGACGCGCCGCCGTTCGGGTGAAGGCTGAACGCGGTCTCACCCAGCGTACTTCATGACAACTTTTTGATCACGGTAGCGGTCTCGGTGCCGGGCGAGGGGTATGACACGATGGTTCTGCACCTTAGGAGGGAGCGCGATGAGCGCACATACCTGGACGCCCGCAGCCAAGCCGGGGCTCGTTCCCCTTCACCCGCTCACCTTCGGCGCTCTGCTCGGAAGGCCCTTCGCCGCGCTCCGCCACAACCCGAAGGTGCTCTTCGGCTTCGCGATCGTCATCCAGCTCGTCGTGGCGATCGTCACGCTCCTGGTCGTCGGCGGCGTAGCGTTTGCAACCTTCTTGCGGCTGGAGTCGCTGTCGCCGAGCAATCCCGACTTCTATCCGGTGATGTGGGGCACGGTCGCCATCAACGCGGTCGTCGTTCTGGCCATGGCGTTCGTCAGCCTCGCCTTCACTGCGGTGATGCAGGGCGTGGTCGCCGCTGACATCGGCCACGCGGCGCTGGGCGAGAAGCCGAAGCTGGGTCGGCTGTGGCAGCGGATGCGGCCGGCCTTCTGGCGGCTGGTGGGCTGGAGCGTTCTGCAGGCGCTCGCGGCGATCGTGCTGATGATCGTCATCGGCGGGGTGATCCTGCTCGGTGTGATGGCGGGCGTCGGCGGGTCGGCGGAAGGCGTCGGGGTCACCGTCGTCATCGGCATCCTGCTCGTGGTCGCCGCGATTCCGCTGTGGGTGTGGCTGAGCACCAAGCTGCTCCTCGTGCCTTCCATACTCGTTCTCGAAGGCGCGGGCCTTCGGACCGCGATCGTGCGCTCCTGGAGGCTGACCCGCGGACGGTTCTGGAACACCTTCGGTGTCATGTTCCTCATCGGCATCATCATGAGCACGGCGGTGAGCGTGGTGAGCATGCCGCTGTCGCTGCTCGGCTCTCTGTTCGTGCCGATCATCGCCCCGACGGGGCCCAACGACGCCTCCGGGGTCGTGACGATGCTCATCGTCACCATCGCGCCGCAGCTGCTGGTCTATGTGCTGCAGGCCGTCGCCATCGTCGTGCAGTGCGCGGCCGCCGCCTTCATCTACCTGGACTGCCGGATGCGGTACGAAGGTCTCGACCACAGCCTGATCAGCCACCTGGAGCGCCGCGATCTCGGCGCGACGCCCGAGCAGCTCGGCGACCCGTTCGCGGTCGATCCCGCGCGCGCGGTGACCAGCGCACCGCCGCCGAAGCCGGCGCCCGCGTACGCGGCACAGCCGGTCGGCTGGGGGCAGTACCCGGCACCAGCGTCAGCGCCAGCACCGGCACCAGTGCCGATGCCGACCGCGGGTCCGGCCGTCCCACCGCCTCCCCCGCCTCCACCTCCAAGTGCCCCGCCCGCTCGTCCGGCCACGCCGTCGGAGCAGACCCCATGGGCGCCGCCGCCCGGATCCGGCGGGGCATGATCCCCTTCGATCTCGACCCGTACGCACCGGACGGCGACGAAGCCCGGCGCGCTGCGGAACAGGAGTTGCAGAATCCGCGTTACGCGGATGCCAAGCCGACCTGGTTCGACTACCTCGCCGAAGACGTCGCCGAGTTCATCTCAGGCCTGTTCTCCCCTGAGGCGGGGCAACAGGTCGGCAGCACCGCGCTGATCATCGTCAGCGTCGTGATCGTCGCGGCACTCATCACTGTGCTCATCCTGTGGGGTCGCCCCCGCGCGTCACGACGTGTGAAGCGTCGCGGCACCGACCTGCTCGGCGAGCGCGACGATCGGTCGGCCGCACAGCTGCGGGCAGACGCCGAGCGCAGCGCCCGTGACGGCGATTGGGATGCCGCGACGATCCTGCGCTTCCGCGCCCTCGCCCGCGGACTGCTCGAACGCGACATCATCGATCCCTCCCCCGGGGCGACGGCGCAGGCGATCGCCCGCGAGGCGGCAGCGGCGTTCGGCGCGCACCACGACGAACTCGCCGATGCGGCCGGCTCTTTCGACCAGGTGCGGTATCTGCGGCATCCGGCCTCTGAGGCGAGCTATCGGAGACTGGTCGCAACCGACGACGCACTCTCGAGGGCCCCTCAGGCGGTGCTCGCATGACCGGCACCGCGGTGCGCGAGAAGGGCCGGCTGCGCTCGGCGCTGGGTTGGCTCGCGATCGCCGCGGCCGTGATCGTGTTCGCCCTGCTCATCGGTGCACTGAGCTTCGGTGCACCCGACTCGCGCGGCGCGCTCGACCCTGAGAGTGCGAAGGATTCCGGCACCCTGGCGCTTGCTGAGCTGCTGCGCGACGGCGGCGTGGAGATCACGGTCGCCCGCTCTCGCGCCGATGCGATCGCCGCCGTCGACGATGACTCGACGCTCGTCATGGCCGACCCGTTCTCGCTGTCGGACGAAGCGGTCAGCGATCTCATCGCACCGGCCGACCGCGTGGTCTTCCTTTCGAGCGCCACGCGGCTGCTGCGGCTCCTCGATCTCGGCGAGAACGCCGCGCCACCGGCATCCGAGGCGATCCCCGCACGATGCGACCTGCCCGAGCTCGCAGGCGTCGGCACGGTGCAGCCGGATCGCTTCTTCTCCCCCGCAGACGGCGTGATCGGATGCTTCCAAGAAGACGGCGCCGCCGGTCTCCTCGCGGCCGACCGCGACGGCACTCGCACTGCACTCATCGAGGGCGCCTCGCTGCTGAGCAACGAACACCTCGCCGAGAACGGCAACGCTGCCCTGGGCCTGGCCCTGCTCGGCCAGACCGAGCACGTCGTCTGGTATGTGCCGTCCTTCGCCGACACCGACATCGAGGCGCAGTCTCCTGAGACGCTCGCCACGCTGACCCCGGAGTGGGTGACGCCGGCGATCCTGCTCCTGCTGCTCGCCGGCATCGTCGCCGGCATCGCGCGCGGGCAGCGATTCGGGCCGCTGGTGACCGAGACGCTGCCGGTGACCGTGCGCGCGTCCGAAACCATGCACGGCCGGGCGAGGCTGACCGCGAAGGCGGGCGACTCCGCTCACGCTGCCGCAGCGCTTCGCGACGGCACGCTGCGCCGGCTCGCTGCACGCCTGGGGTTGACGGCGCGCTCTTCGTCCGTGGAGATCGCCGACGCGGCATCCGATCGGCTGCGCGTCCCGCGCGGCTCCCTCCACCAGCTTCTCGCGGGCCCCCTCCCCGAGACCGATTCCGAACTCGTCGACACCGCACGCGGGCTCGCCGAACTCGAAGCGGCCGTCGACGCCGCTATGCATGTGGAAAGGAACACACCGTGACCGAAACCGTCCCACCTCCCGCATATGACCCGTCCGCATACGACGAGGCGCAGCTGCGCCAGGCGATGCACCGTGTCAGGACCGAGGTCGACAAGGCCGTGATCGGTCAGGCCGGGACCATCACGGGTCTGTTGGTCTGCCTGCTCTCGCGCGGGCACGTGCTGCTCGAGGGTGTACCCGGGGTCGCCAAGACCCTCGTCGTACGCTCTTTCGCACGAGCACTGGGGCTGGACACCAAACGCGTGCAGTTCACCCCTGACCTCATGCCAGGGGATGTGACCGGATCGCTCGTGTACGACGCGCGCACGGGCGAGTTCGAGTTCCGCCAAGGTCCGGTGTTCACGAACATCCTCCTCGCAGATGAGATCAACCGCACGCCCCCGAAGACGCAGGCCGCGCTTCTGGAGGCGATGGAGGAGCGTCAGGTCTCGGCCGACGGCGCCAGCCGCGATCTGCCGGATCCGTTCCTCGTCGCGGCGACGCAGAACCCGATCGAGCA
>JACYYJ010030440.1_pt1 | contig 15368 bp, 19 predicted proteins | sample 8236861 | NCBI WGS metagenome assembly JACYYJ01 (sample SAMN14103086, study PRJNA606662) | landfill metagenome | isolation source: landfill solid waste | place: India:New Delhi, Okhla landfill site | collected 2017-11-05
TGCTCCCCCTAAAGTAGACACTTAAAAAAGTAAAACTACTTTAGGGGGATTTTTATGCGTTTAAATAGTAAGCATACAGCTGAAGAGTTGGAATGGTATATTCAAATGTATCTGAAAGATGGAATAAGTATTAAAGAATTACGTGAAACATTTGGTTTATTATTAAGTGAATCGGCCTTTCGTCAAAAGGTGCTGAGATACCAAAATCATGGTCTAAAAGGAATTCAAACGACATCAAGAAATAATCATTACAGTGAAGAGTTTAAACAGTCCGTTATTAACGAGTACCTCGTAGAATGTATACCCTTTAAACAATTAGCTCGGAAATATAATATTCCAAATCCTGATACTGTAAGAAGTTGGATCATCAAGTATACTAGAGGGGAAAAGAATAGGAGTTATTCTCCCAAACCCGAGGTGTATACGATGAAGAGTCGAAAAACGACACAAGAAGAGAGAATTGAAATCGTCAAAGATTGTTTAAATACTGGTTTATTGTATAAGGAAACAGCTAAAAAATATCAAGTTTCTTATAATAATGTTTATTCATGGGTTCAAAAGTACAAAGAGCATGGCCCTGACGGGCTGGTAGATGGACGAGGTCGCGGAAAGCCAGACAAGATCCAAACAGATGAAGAAAAGTTACGAACGGAAATTGAGGCATTAAAAGCACGAAATGAGTACCTTGAAACAGAGAATACTGCGTTAAAAAAGTTAGAAGAAGAGGAAAGAGAGTTGATGTTACGCAAACGCGGCATGAGGCCGAATACCAAACCATTAAAAAACTCGAAAAAAAGGGATTCAAAATAACCATACTTTGTGAAGCATTAGGTGTGAGTCGCTCGGGTTATTATAAGTGGTTCCATCGGAAACCAACAAAAACAGAGAAGCGCTTAAGACACTTGAGCGCTTGCATTCAAAAGATATATGACGAACATAAAGGGATTTATGGTTATCGTCGAATCACGATCTATCTCAACCACTTCCTTAACGCTCAAGTGAATCATAAATGTGTGTACCGCTTGATGCGCTTAGTAGGCTTAAAAGCCGTTATCCGTCGGAAACGTTACAACTATAGACCACATAAACCGCAACACGTGGCTGAAAATGTCCTAAATAGAGAATTTCAAGCAGAGTATAACGCGATGGAGGTCTTATTAACAGATGTCACTGAATTTAAGTACGGAGTTCATTCGAAAGCTTATTTAAGTGCCGTCTTAGATTATGGTGAAAATAAAATTGTAGCCTATAAATTATCCCGACATAATAACAATGCCTTAGTACGAGATACGATTACTCAGATTAAAGATACCATTATACCAGCGAAAACATTATTTCATAGTGATCGCGGCTTTCAATATACGTCCCATGGATTTAAACGTTTTGTGGAAGAACACCAGATTACCCAAAGCATGTCGCGTGTTGGTAAATGCATTGATAACGGTCCGATGGAAAACTTTTGGGGGATCATCAAGGAAGAGATGTATCGACTAACCACTCATAACACATTTGAGGAATTAGAAAAAGATATTGAGGCTTATATTGAATTTTATAATACAAAGCGCGTGACGTTGAAGATGGGGTTAAGAATTCCAGCATAAAAAAGCCATGCATGGAAACCATACATGGCACAAAATATTTTGTTTATTTACCTGTCTACTTGACAGGGGGCAGTTCAAGCTACATTAAGAAACCTTTTTTTATAAAAAAATATGTGGTGGGCTTGCAACTAATTTTTCTCCATTATTTTGGAATGAATTCAACCCCATTTCAATTTTTGGGATTGAGTTTCAGGGTAATGGACACTAAACATTGTAATAGTTGCTAAACAGCTGATTTTTTTCCGCAATGTACATAAACGAATATAAAGATCTCCATTAGTTTTTTGTTTTCAAAAGAATTACCCCAAGCTTTCCCATGCTGCGTGCATTCCAGCTACTCTTCCAGTGACAAGGGCTGCCGTAATGTTATATCCACCTGTATAACCGTGGATATCTAAAACCTCTCCACAAAAATAAAGTCCATTCATTAGCTTTGATTGCATGGTACTAGGGACAATTTCTTTAATGGAGACACCTCCACCTGTAACGAATGCTTTTTCAAGAGGTAGACTCCCATGTACATCAAACCGAAAATCTTTCAGATCATTTACTATGGAAATTACCATTTCCCGGGAAATGTTACCAGTATTCAACTGTGGTTCAAGGTTATTTTTGTTTAAGATAAAATCTAAATATCTTTCTGGCACAATACCTTTTAGCAAATTTTTAACACTTCTTTTAGGGTTTTCTTGAATTTTTAAGAGAATTTCATTAAGTAATTTTTCTTTGCCTTCTTCAGGAATAGCATCAATCGATACTTGAACTTTTTCTAAGCCAGATCGGAGTAGTTTTACAATAAATTGTGAACATCTTAAAGTAGCCGGACCTGAAATTCCAAAATGGGTAAACAGCATATCCATTTGGTGTGAGATCACCTTCTTTCTATTAGCATCATATACAGATAACTCTACATTTCTCAAGGAGAGTCCTTGTAGAGTTTTGGATCGTATAAATGACTCATTAGAAAGAATAGGGACTTCAGTCGGATACAAATCTGTTACCGTATGTCCAGCTTTTTTAGCCCAAGGAAATGCATCTCCTGTCGAACCGGTATGTGGAACTGCCTTTCCACCTGCAGCAATGACTATAGACTTTGTTTCGATTTTCTCCCCATTTTCTAAAATAACTCGATGGTTGGAATCTCCATAATCTATCGCTTGAACAGCCGTTTTCTTGCGTATAGTCACTTCGTATTTTCGTAATTCGTTTAGTAGCGCATTGACGACGTCCATTGCTTTATTACTGACAGGAAACATCCTTCCATGGTCTTCCTCTTTTAATGCAACACCTAAGCCTTCAAAATATTCAATAATGTCATAATTATCGAAAATAGAGAAAGGACTATATAAGAATTTTCCGTTACCTGGAATATGTTTAATCACTTCTTCTTTTGGTAGCCGGTTTGTAACATTGCACCTGCCCCCACCAGAGATAGCCAGTTTTTTCCCTAACTTATTTCCTTTTTCAATTAATAAGGTGCTTGCTCCCTGTTCAGCTGCAGCAATTGCTGCCATTAAGCCGGAAGGACCTCCACCAATAACGGTAACCTGATATGTCATACAAGATAACCTACTTTCTAATGTGAATCTCATTACCTAATCATAAACTAATTTACTTCAGTAGTAAATGTCAACTTCTTATAGAGCTAAACCATTACTAATGCCTTATTTCGTCATGAATCGATACCATTCACTAAGTAGTTTATGATAGAATAAAAATGTTAGACGAATTTGTAGAATTTAGGTGAAAAAATGTCAAGCTCGAATTTTATACGAGGAACGATGTTGTTAACTGCAGCAAGTTTTCTCTCTAAATTTTTAGGGATGATTTATGTTATACCCTTCACTAACATTGTTGGAGAAACGGGAATGACTTTATATGGATTTGCGTATACACCATATAGCATATTAATTAGTGTATCGACAGTTGGGGTACCTTTAGCTGTTTCTAAGTTTGTATCGAAATATAATTCATTAGATGATTATTATACAAGTATGCGAATATTTAAACTTGGTACGGTATTAATGTTCATAACAGGTATAGTAGCCTTCTTCATTATGTACTTTGGTGCGGATGTCATTGCTAAATTATTTTTAGCTGAAGAAAAAAAGGAAATTTCTTTAGAAGATGCAGCCCATGTTATACAAATGGTAAGCTTTGCTTTAATTATAATCCCGAGCATGTCGATCATGCGGGGCTTTTTTCAAGGGAATCAGTCCATGGGACCGACTGCTGTATCACAAGTAATTGAACAGATTGCAAGAATTACCTTTTTACTAATTGGTGTATTTTTAATTAAGGTGGTATGGGATGGTTCTAATTCTACCGCTGTCGGGTTGGCGACATTTTCCGCCTTTGTAGGTGCCATTGCTTCATGGGTCGTATTATTAATGTACTGGAAAAATAGAAAAAGATTTCTATCTGAAAAACTAGATCAACAAAAGAAAAAAGTAAGGATACCTAGATCAAAGCTATTAAAGGAATTATTCCAGTATGCTGGACCATTTGTTTTAGTCGGAATTGCAACCTCACTGTATCAATTGGTCGATTTAATTACTTTCGATAAGGCAATGGTTGCTATTGGAAAAGGGGATATTTCCACAATCGCTTATTCTGTTTTCAATGTGCAAGGTCATAAAGTAATTTTAATTCCTGTAACCATTGCTACAGGACTTTCATTGGCATTGATTCCTGAAATAACTAAATCCTTTAATCTAAACCAGGTCGATCGGTTAAATAAACAGATTAATCAATCATTGCAAATAATTATGTTCTTTGTCTTACCAGCGGTTGCAGGGTTAGTCATTTTATCACATGAAATCTATGGGGGATTGTTTGGCATTGATAATATTTCGATTGCTGGACCTTTATTTGCTTGGTATGCCCCGACTGCATTAACCTTTGCCTTCTTCACCGTAACCTGTTCTATTTTACAAGGAATTGAACAACAAAAATTCACATTGATTAGTCTATCAGCAGGTATATTAATAAAAATCCTTTTAAACTCTTTAATGATTCAATTACTTGCTGAAAAAGGAGCAGTTATTACGACATTACTGGCAACAAGTGTTGCTGTTTTCTTAAACTTGTGGAGAATCAAAACTTCACTCAAATTCAGCTATCGAAGATTTCGAAAATTATCGCTATTAATGCTAATCTTTACCATTGTTATGGCGATATTGTTATTGCTTGTAAAATGGTTGTTTGGATTCTTTATTTCCTACAATGATGGGCAATTGATTGCTTTTGTCATTACAATAATTGCCGTATTTATAGGTGGAACATTCTATATGTACTTCGGTTATATGTCTACGCTTTTTGAACGAATAGTCGGTAAACGAATACCGATCTTAGATCGAATCTTCAGACGATGATTATATTGGGGGACAATTTAAATGCGTCTTGATAAGCTATTGGCTAATATGGGGATTGGAAGTAGAAAAGAAGTGAAAGAGCTGATCAAGAAGAAATCAGTCTCTGTTAATGGGAAAATAATAAAATCAAATCTTTCGATTGACCCAGAATTTGATAGAATTGAATGTAATGGTCAGGTAGTGGAGTACCAAAAATATGTTTATTTTATGCTCCATAAGCCTTCAGGTTACCTCTCAGCTACAAGAGATCAAGAACAAAAGACAGTGTTAGACCTTTTGAAGACAGAGGACCAGGCCCGTTCACCATTTCCAGTTGGTAGATTGGACAAGAATACGGAAGGGTTATTATTATTAACAAATGATGGTCAATTGGCTCATGAGCTCTTATCACCAAAAAAACATGTAGACAAAACCTATTTTGCGAAAATCTCTGGATTTGTCACAGAAAATGATGTAGCAGAATTTTTGCAAGGAGTGGATATTGGTGATTATATTACAAAGCCAGCCAAACTGAAGATTCTTAAGGTAGAAGAAGTTTCGGAAATAGAAGTTACGATAACAGAAGGAAAGTTTCACCAAGTAAAACGAATGTTTGAAGCTGTTGGTAAAGAAGTGTTGTATTTAAAAAGGTTAACGATGGGATCACTGGAACTTGACCCAACCTTAAAATTGGGGCAGTATCGTGCTCTCACTGATCAGGAGATACAAAATATTTTAGAGGAAACGAAGGGATAGGTTAGTAGTATTCAATTAATGTAGATCGGTCATCCCTGATTGAATGCTGCTTACGACCATTGATTTAGCATGATGATAAAAAAACCAGCATTCTTTATATGCTGGTTTAAAATTGAATTTTATTATATATATATTTAAAATTTTACGATATCTTTACTTTTTTCTTTGTGATTTCCCAACGTCCCCGATTTGGGCTATTGACAAGCCCGTTATAAGCTAATAAGTGTAAATCTCGCTGTACAGTACGGTCTGTAATACCAAACTCTTCTGCTATTTCGTTTGTGGTTACACATCCATTCTCTTTAATAAAAAGATAGACTGATTTAACACGAGATAGCATACGGGTGGTTGATTGACTCAAAGAATCACTCCTTAAAAGTTATCGAATCCAATTACTATCATTCTATTCATGTTGCCTAACCTTATTTTACACTTATCGAAGAAATATTTCTAGCGTAATTGTGAATATTTACAGATAATTAAAAGATGAAAGGTGGTTGCACGATGTATTTAATAAGAAAATTTTTAACGAAGGTTGTTCATATCTCAAATTTAGCCATTTTCATCGTTAGCTTGCTACTTATTGTTTCGACAGCTTGGTTAATTATGCTAGTCGAGCGTGAAACCTTTCCGACCTTTTTTGACGGGCTATGGTGGGTGATGACGACTGTTACAACAGTTGGCTATGGAGATTTTTATCCAGTGTCGATTGGAGGTCGACTTATTGGGGTATTTTTGTACCTTTTTGGTATCGCACTTATAGGATTGGTATTAGGGAAGATTATCGAAGCATTTGCAATCTACCGTAAAAGAAGAGAAGAAGGTGAAATAATGTATAAAGGAAAGAATCATTATATTATTATCGGATGGTCTCAAAAAGCAAAATATGCGATAAGAGAAATGATTAATACAGACAAAAATATTGAAATTATTATCATTGATGAACTGGAAAAAGCACCGATATTAGATCACAATATTCATTATATTCAGGGGAATGCTTCTGAAAGAAACGTCTTAGAAAAAGCCAATATAAAAGAAGCGAATACAGTCTTAGTTTTTGCAGATGATAAAATCGAAAACGGCCAATTAGCAGATGGAAAAACACTCTTGATTGCTTCTACCATTGAGTCGATAGCGCCAGAGGTATATACGATAGTGGAAATTATGGAAGAAATTCATATGAAAAATTTTAAATATATGAATGTGGATGAATTTATCCTTTCACATGAAACGATTTCTTCTTTATTTGTTAGGTCCGCCTTTAGAAAAGGAATATCTAATATTTTTTCTCAACTATTAAAACACGCTGAAGGTGACGACTTATACTATATTCCCACTCATTCTAAATGGAAAACCTATCGAGATGCGTTTGATGCATTACTTGAAAAAGGTGCGACTTTAGTAGCAGATCGTGACCAGTTAAACATAAATCGAATGCTCGATCATACTATTCCTAAAGATGCAGAGCTATATGTAATTTGTGATTCAGAATCACATCAACGGATTCTGGAGGAGGTGTAATATGTCTTTCCATTATTTTATTGCAATGAAGCTGGATCATTCCACTAAAGAATGGCTCGATTCATGGAAACCCGATATCAATAAATATCATCTGCCTTATAAAACATGGGTACATAAGCAAGATTATCATATTACACTTCAATTTTTGGGGGGAATCAAGGAAGAAAAGCGGAACCAATTGATGGACCTTCTAAATCGCGTTGAAAAGCTACCAGCATTCGCTACGCAAATTACAGGTTTGGACTATTTTGGACGTGAGGATAGACCGAAAGTTTTATACGCAAGTGTTGATAAAGCACAAGAATTAGAAAAACTATATTTAGCCATAAAGGCGATTTGTAAAGAGATCGAAATCCCAGTAGATAGTAGAGAGTATCATCCACATATCACTATAGCGAAAAAGTGGACAGGAAAGACCGAAAAGATAGATAAGAATATATTTAATCTTAAACTGAACAAATTAATTTATCTTTCTGAAGTCGCCTTATATCAGATAAATCCACGAAAAGAGATAAAATATCAACCTATAAAGGTCATCCCATTACAGAGAGGGTGTTGAACTTGGCGCAATTAATTAAATTAAAAAACTATATTTCTCGATACGAAAAAGATATGTACCATTATCCTAGTCAATACAGTCGTCTAAAAATGGAAAATTGGAATCGACTAAGGGAGCTTTGGCAGGAACAAAAGAATGATCAACCAGTGGAGATTTTAGAGGAGAAAGAGAAACACAATACCAAATGGCCTACTCTTTTTAAAGGGAAGGAAGAGGAAATGGTTAAGGAGGAACAAGCTCGGAAATTGGACCTACCAGAGGGTGAAAAGGAATTGAAGCAATATTTCCTTGATAAGTTATTGCCATTTCAACTAAAATGGGCATCTTCTACTACACATGAAATGTCATTCTTGGAGAAGGATTTTTACCATGATGAACGATTGAAATACTTTCTACAACGGATACCTGATACCTTTTTAATCCTTTATTCCCCCATTTTTAAATTGAAAAATCATTTATTGGATGGGGAAATTATCTTGATTAGTCCTGTTGGAATTGAGGTGATCACACTTTTAGAAAAATCCTACGATAGAAGAATTACAGCAAAGGATAATCGTTTTTGGTACATAGAGGAGAATAATGTTCAGGCAAAGATGCTAAGTCCACTCATTTCCTTGCAAAGAATGGAAAGAATTATTCGAGCAATTTTAGCAAAGCATGACGTTGAATTTCCGATAAAAAAAGTCGTCCTCTCTAGAACGAATGTATTCGAATACCTCACAGAGCCTTATCAAACAGAATATGTAGGTAAAGAGGAACATGAGGATTGGTTAATAGCAAAACAGAAGTTCATTTCACCCTTTAAGCATAATCAATTGAAAGCTGCTGATTTAATTGTAAAATATTGCGAAACAAAATCGTTTAAAAGACCGGAGTGGCAGCAGGAAGAAGAAAAAAATAATGACATGAACAGACATAATTTCTTATAAATTTAGAAAAAATCTCATTTTTTACTTGAAAAGTTGTCTACTTTTGCGGTAATCTATTATTACTATTCCCTATTTTTCGGAATAATAAATAGACAGATTTTTGTGAGAGGAATTGAGGGTGACTGCTGTGGAACATATATTGGGAGAAAACTGGAAAATCGTATCTGCAGGTGGTTCTACTGGTGCAGCATACTACGCTCATTCGGAACAAAAGCAATTGTTTCTTAAACGCAACTCATCCCCATTTTTAGCAGTATTGTCAGCACAAGGCATTGTCCCGAAGCTTGTCTGGACAAAGCGTTTAGAAAATGGAGATGTTGTTACGGCACAGCAATGGTTAGACGGTAAAGCATTAAATAATGAAGAAATGCAACACCCTAAAGTAGCCAAATTGCTTAGTAAAATACATCATTCCTCTGAATTATTGGATATGCTTTTAAGGATTGAAAAAACAGAAGTAACCCCTGAAAATAGTCTGAAAACAGTGAAAGAACTTATTCAAAATAATTCAATTCAAACATTAGTCCTTTATAAGGCATATAAATACTTAGAAAGCCGCCTACCTTATATTCATATCGATCATCAAGTTGTTTGTCACTGCGATTTAGATCATCACAATTGGATGCTTTCTGAGAACGGAGAGCTCTATTTAATTGATTGGGACAATGCGCGTGTTGGTGATCCAGCAATGGACATTGGTCGAATTCTCCAGTCCTATATTCCGATGGAGGATTGGAACCAATGGTTAGCTTATTATGGTGTAGAAAATAGTACACATTTGATGCAGCGGATGCATTGGTACCTTATAATTGATGCTATTATCGGTTACGTTTGGAATTATCAGCATCGAAAAGAAAAAGAAGCCCATCAACATTTAATGGAACTAAATCAGCTTCTTTATCAAGTTAATAATTGGAATCTTTAATCGTTTCTAACCATCCCTGAATAGATGTTTGATTGTTTATGATGTGCTGATCTAAATCTTCTGAATTGGCACCATCAGTACCGTATTGATAAATACCGGTGAAGTGTTCCATTAGTTTAGTATGTGGTAGATCTGTTTTTTGCTGGAGTGATTCCACTAATCGAGCGATTTGCTCACATTCGGAAGAACTACCACAGCCTTCTTCGGCATGTAGGCTTAATAAATCATGCAATAAATCCAATTGATGTTGTGTATTTAACGTCATAAATATCCCACCTTTATCCTTAGCTTATACAAAAGTTATGGATTTATTCTATCGATAGAATAGCTTTTTTTTAAAGGAGAACACTTAAATGAGAGCAAGACATAAGCCTTGGGCGGATGAATATTTGAACAAGAATAAAGATATCATCGAGCCTGAACCAAAACAATTCAAAGGAAACTGGAAAAGTTTATTTGAAAGTGAGAAGCCTATTCATTTAGAAATAGGTACAGGAAAAGGTCAATTTATTGTAGGAATGGCAAAACAATATCCGGAAATTAATTTTATCGGATTAGAAGTAGTCAAAAGTATTATTGTGTCTGCTGTTGAAAAGGTAAAAGAAACTGATATTCATAATGTTCGTTTATTGAATGAAAATGCTGAAAACTTATCCGAGTTGTTTGCAGAAGGCGAGATTGACACACTATATTTGAATTTCTCTGATCCTTGGCCGAAAAATCGTCATGAAAAACGTCGATTAACGTTTCCAGCTTTTTTAGAACAATATAAAGCTATTATGAAAAAAAGTGGCCAGATTATATTAAAAACAGACAACAGAGGGTTGTTTGAATATTCACTAACTAGCTTTTCAAAATTCGGCTTTGTGTTAGAGGATGTTACGTTAGATCTTCATGCAGAAGATGATCCAAATAATATAAAAACAGAGTATGAAGAGAAATTTTCAGCAAAAGGACTACCGATTTATCGTTGTGTCGCTAGAATTAAGAGCTAGATGTCTGTACATTACTTTAAATAAAAAAAGAGCTAAGCCGCTTAGACTTAGCTCTTTTTTTTGATCTAACTGCGCTCTTCGCACCTAGGAGATGTCCGTGTGGTCGAATATACTCACTCTGTTTTTGTTTGAATAACTGATCCTGTTCTAGCATCGACAAAAAACTCTAAAGAAATATGTTGCCCGTCTACATGCTTGGTAATTCCACCATGGTATACATCATAGGTTAGCCCATGGATTTGATATTGCTCAGGTTTCATATAAATCCACGAACCACTTACATCATATTGTTGCTGAAATTTTTGTTTGGCCATTTTAAGAGCATTTTCTGGCTTAATCCACTGATTAGTTTTCTTCTGAATGGTATAGCCTAGTATAAACCCAACTCCAACTGCCAGTATCCATTTATTTGTTTTCACAGTATCCTCCTACATTATGACAATGATAGATGTTTGCACTTTCCTTTAGTGTAAATAGAAATATTAAAAAAATGCAAGTATTTTAATGAAAATAAAAAAAGTGTTATAGTTAAGAAAATGATAAAAGAGGGTGCTTGTTTGTGAATCAAGAAACAATACAATTATTTCGTGAATTAACAGAGTTACCTGGAGCGTCGGGTAATGAACACCAAGTGCGTGATTTTATGCGCAAAGAGCTTGAAAAATATGCGGATGAAATTATCCAAGATAAATTGGGCGGTATATTTGGTCTGAAGCATGGTGAGGGACCTAAGGTTATGGTTGCAGGTCATATGGATGAAGTAGCCTTTATGGTGACACAAATAACCGAAAATGGGATGATTAGATTTCAACCACTTGGTGGGTGGTGGTCCCAGGTTTTATTATCTCAAAGAGTAGAAATTATGACAGAGCATGATAAAGTAGTTGGGGTAGTTGGATCGATTCCACCACATCTCCTCACAGCAGAAGAAAGAAAAAAACCGATGGAACAGAAAAACATGTTAATTGATGTCGGAGCAGATGACAAAGAAGATGCTAAAAAAATGGGAATTAAACCAGGACAATCGATCATACCTGTATCTTCTTTTACCCCAATGGCTAATCGTAAAAAAATATTAGCCAAGGCTTGGGATAATCGCTATGGCTGTGGTTTAGCGATTGAGCTATTAAAGGAATTAAAGGGAGAAAGTTTACCAAATCAGCTTTATTCGGGAGCAACTGTCCAGGAAGAGGTAGGACTAAGAGGTGCAAAAGTAGCAGCGAATATGATCGAACCAGATATTTTTTATGCACTAGATGCATCGCCTGCAAATGATATGTCAGGTGATAAAAAAGAATTTGGGCAGCTAGGAAAGGGTGCTTTACTTAGAATCTTCGATCGTTCCATGATTACACATAAAGGAATTCGTGAGTTTGTTTTAGATACTGCAGAATCACATAACATTCCATATCAGTATTTTGTATCACAAGGTGGGACAGATGCTGGTGCGGTACATTTGTCTAATCAAGGTGTACCATCCGCTGTTATTGGCATTTGTTCACGCTATATTCATACACATGCTTCCATCATTCACGTAGATGATTATCAAGCAGCGAAAGAATTACTCGTTCATCTCGTTAAAACAACAAACCAAAATACAGTAGACCAAATAAGGAAGTATTAAAAAAAATGAACATGATTGTTGGTTCTTTTAATAAAGCAAAAGTAAATGCAGTAAAACGAGTTTTTACAGAAGCTAGCGTGGAAAGTAAAGAGGTTTCCTCACAGGTTAGTGGACAGCCTAGGAGCGAGGAAGAAACATTAGAAGGGGCGATTAATCGAGCAAGAGCGTGTCGGAATGATACATCATTTGGGATCGGATTAGAAGGTGGTGTTACTTATCTTAACAACCAGCTTTTTCTTTGCAATTGGGGTGCATTAGTAACACCATCAGATGAATTATTTATAGCCAGTGGGGCTAAAATACCCTTACCGGAAATAATAGAACAAAAATTAGTAAAGGGTTTGGAGTTAAGTGAAATAATGGCTAATCTAACACACGAAGAAGATATTCGTCATCATTTAGGTGCAATCGGTGTGTTTACAAATGGAGAGGTATCAAGAGAAGAGATGTTTGTACATGTATCCTTACTTTTGAAAGGACAGTATCAATCATCGCATATAGGAAAAAAGAATTAAAAAATTCCTCTTGTTTAGATAAAGAAAAAAAAGTATGATTATAATGGGGAATATAGGACTATATGATCAGGAGGATCTCTATGAAGGTAAATGCGCCAGGATTGGCAGTAATTTGTGTATTACTAGTTTGTGTCGTAGCAATTAGTATCTTGAGCATAGAGCCAACAGAGGAAGTCTTATCAGAGGCAATTAAGGTAGCGGAAGAGAATTTTGATAATACAACTGTTGAGCCCAATGAGGAAACAGATCGTTTTTCCTTTTATTTACCGGAAGAATATGACATTGAAAAACAAACGAAAAATAACCTTATTTTAATTAGGGATGATCAAACGTACATTTTGTTTTACAATGCCTTAGAGGATAGAATGAGCCGTTTAAATTATGAGGCTGCGAAGGAAAGCGATTATACAGTGCTCGAATCGTTTGAAAAAAAGGATCGTTTCGGTTATATTCATATTTTAGAGGATGAAGAAGAGATGCTACAGCTCCAGATTGGAGTAGGTGGTGTCAAAATTACTACAATTAGTGAGAAGGGTCGGTTAGCGGAGGATGCTAAGCAAATGATGCTTATCGCTAATTCCATTGCCTATGAAAATCATCAATAATTGGAGGTTTATACATTGCAGCCATTACAATCAGAACAACAATTTAACGAATTGATCCAAGGGGAAAGAGTCATCTTTCTATTTACAGCTGGTTGGTGCCCAGATTGTCGTATCATCGAACCAGTCTTACCGGAAATAGAAGAAAAATTTAATACGTATCAATTTGTTTCCGTTGATCGAGATCAATTTATCGATATTTGTGCAGAATATGATATATTCGGCATTCCAAGCTTTTTAGCATTCGACAAAGGTCAAGAAGTTGATCGGTTCGTAAGTAAAGATCGCAAAACACAGGAAGAAATTGAAACTTTTTTAACAGATTTATTTTAATTAATCGATGAAAAGGGCTTATCATAAAGATAGGCTCTTTTTATGTCTAATGAAATCTTAACGGAAATTAGCAATGGTGTACTTGCTAGAATCTTAAGCAGATCAATCATTCGCTCATTTTCTTGATTCCATGAAGTTCTACATGCTAAAATGAAGATTGGTTGTTTTCTTCCTAGAAGGAGGATGCTAAAAATGAAGATGACTACATTAAAAATGAAAAAAAAATTAGACGAGCTTTTTATAAATGAAGCATGGCGTGTATCCTTTTTAAGAGATAAAGATATTTATCGAGTAGAGTGGAAGGACACGAAGCAAGGTGTTTCGATCAAAATTCCCAATGTGATTACAAAATATGAACAAAGAGGAAACAAAGCATTAGACGAGCTTCAGTTTCATGTATCGGAATCTTTAAAAATGATGCATGAAGAGCATGAGTTAGATGGAAAGGAAAAGAATATCTTTCCAGTAATTCGTGCAACTTCCTTTCCAAAGAAGACAAAGGCGGGTATCAAGTTAGTTTATTCCGAACATACTGCGGAAACGAATATTTATTATGCCCTTGATCTTGGAACAACCTACCAACTAATTGATGAAAAAATGTTAGAGGAACAAGGCTGGACGAAGGAAAGGTTAAGAGAGATATCGATATTTAATCTACGATCTTTAGACATAGATAGTAAAAAAGACACAGTTGCTGGAAATGATTATTACTTTATTGCAACTCAAGATGGCTATGATGCCAGCCGTATATTAAATGAATCCTACTTGGAGGAAATGAAAGCTAACGCACTTGGGGAATTAGTTGTCGCCGTTCCTCATCAGGATGTACTGATTGTTGCAGATATCCAAAACGAAACCGGTTATGATATTATCGCACAGATGAATATGAAATTCTTTGCTGAAGGACGAGTTCCTATTACTTCATTGCCATTCGTTTATGACAACAAGCATTTAGAACCTATATTTATTCTGGCAAAAAACAAACCAAAAAAATAAACCGAAGGGAAGAACGAAGAAATGTATGCTTTTTATAATAAACAAGGTATTGGAGATGTGTTACTTTTTCCGATTAAATCAACCAATGACAAAATTGATTTTGAAAGAAAACAAGACATTGTGAAAATAATGGATAGAGAAACTAATCAAATTATTGGCTATAATATTTTCCAAGCATCCACTTATTTTGCTTCTTTGGAACAAGGAAAATTAAAAGTAACTGAATCTCTTTTAAGTGAAATAAAACATGCATTTCAACAAAATGGAGTGGAGGATGATTTAGAGCTTGATCTTTCCCCTAAATTTGTGGTGGGGCATGTTCAATCGACTGCACTACATGAAAATGCCGATAAACTAAAGGTATGTAAAGTAGATGTTGGTACGGAAACACTACAAATCGTATGTGGTGCCCCCAACGTGCAGGAAGGACAAAAAGTAGTCGTAGCAAAGGTTGGGGCGATTATGCCTAGCGGTATGGAAATTAAGGAGTCAAATCTTAGAGGAATAGATTCATTTGGTATGATCTGTTCTCAGAAAGAATTGGGCATTCCTAACGCTCCAAAAGAAAAAGGAATCTACGTATTAAATGAAAACATGAAAATAGGAGAAGAATTTCAGCTATAAGCCTTTGTCCATGAACAAAGGTTTTCTTTTTCCTT
>JACYYJ010016189.1_pt2 | contig 15361 bp, 15 predicted proteins | sample 8236861 | NCBI WGS metagenome assembly JACYYJ01 (sample SAMN14103086, study PRJNA606662) | landfill metagenome | isolation source: landfill solid waste | place: India:New Delhi, Okhla landfill site | collected 2017-11-05
GCGGCGATGCTCCTCGCGGTGCTGGGCGCGACCGCCACCGCGGCCTTCTGGTCGTCGGCGGACGGTGTGCTGTCCCTCCTTTACGGCGAGCGGTTCGCCGAGGCGGCCGGTGCTTCGCGCATGCTGGTGCTCGGCAGCGCGCTGTCGATGCTCACCGAACTCGGTCTCATGGTGCTCATCGCGACCGGGCGCCACCGCGTCTATCCGTGGGTGGCGCTGGCCGCACTCGCCGGGAACATCGGTGCGAACCTCGTCCTCATCCCCCGTCTGTCGTTCGACGGGGCGGCGCTGGCGACGGTGCTCACCGAGGCTGCGATGCTCGTCGCGATCTGGATCGTGGTGGCCCGGAGCGTCCGGATCGGGGGCCTGTTCCCCTTCACCCAGACCGCCGCGATCGCGATGCTGGGTGTTGCGGTGGCCGTGTGGATGTCGCTCTTCGCGGAGCGCTACGATCTTCCCTGGCCCGTCACCGCTGTCCTCTCGGCTGTCTGTGTTCTGGCCGGAACCCATGTCCTTCCCATCACCGGCGGGCTCGGCCTCGTCGGTCTCGTCAAGTCTCGTTGAGGTTGCAGTGTCCCTTTCGCGGTCGATGCCGCGTCGCGTGTCGCGGTCCATGCCGCTCCGCGCCGTTCTCACCCTTGTCGGTGTGTTCGCTCTGTCGTGCACCCAGAGCACCGAGCCACGCGACTGCCGAACAGATCTGACCGCCGACAGTCTCGGGGTCGCGACGGGAGCCGGCCTCGACTCCCTCGACTCCGCTGACCTCGACGCATACATGTCGACGGTCGCCGACAGCGGCGCCGGCTGGATCCGGTTCGACGTGGACTGGTCGACCATCGAACCCGCGCGTGGCCGCTTCGACTGGAGGGGCACCGATCGGGTCGTCGCCGCAGCCGACGCGCACGACCTGCAGGTGCTGGGCCTGCTCACCCACACTCCGCACTGGGCGCGGACGTCGGAGGCCGACCCCGGCGACCCGCACGGGATGCCCGCCGACCCGGACGAATTCGGTCGCTTCGCAGGCGACGTCGCCGATCGCTATTCCGACAGCGTCACGCACTGGGAGATCTGGAACGAGCCGAACCTGACGGCCTTCTTCACCCCGCAACCCGACGTCGGCGCGTACGCCGACCTGCTCGTGGCGGCGTCGGACGCGATCCGCAACGTCGACCCCGGGGCAGTGGTCGTCACCGGTGGCCTGTCCCCCGGCACCGACAACGGATCGGACATCGCCCCGACGACCTTCCTCACCGAGTTGTACGACGAGGGCGTGTCGTGGGCCTTCGACGTCGTGGGCATGCATCCCTACAGCTACCCGGCCCTGCCGTCCGATGCGTCGACGTCCGAGTGGAATTCCTTCTACCGCATGCGCGAGATGCGCACCGTCATGGTCGAGCGGGGGGATTCCGACAAGCCCATCTGGGCAACGGAGTTCGGGGCACCGACGGGCACGGACACCGACGCGGTGGGGCCCACGGAGCAGGCCGACATCCTGCGCGACGGGATCACCGAGCAGCGCGCGTTGGGATTCGTCGACAAGCTGTTCGTCTACAGCCTCCTCGACCGCGGCACCGATGTGTCCGATCGCGAGCAGAACTTCGGGGTCCTCGCGCACGACGGGACAGCCAAGCCTGCCTGGGACGTGCTGCGCACGGCGGCGGTCACTTCCGGTTGTCTCTGATCAGCAGCGGCTCGAGGTGAGGGCGTCGCGCGCCGCCAGGCGCAGGGGACGGACGAGGTCGGCTCCGAGATCTGCGGCGCGGAGGGTCCACCGGTGGTGCGGTCGCGAGGCGGGGACGGCGATGATCCGCCCCACCCGGTAGTCACCGTTCGCCCACTGCTCCTTGAATTTCGTTGTGCCGAGGAGGTAGTCGAAGCGGCCGATGCCCAGCTCGTCGTGCCGGTCGGCGAGGTGGCGCTGCAACAACTGGCCGGGCTGGTAGCGGCGCGCCTCGGGATGGAAGCGGCTCAACCACATCTCGGCCGTGGTCCCGGTGCGGAACATGATCTCGTGGGCCGTCCACCGGTCGCCGACGAGCAGACCCACGACGAGCAACCGACCGGCACGGGCCTCGGCGGCGAGCAGCGGCCGGGTGAACGCGGTGAACGGCGGCGCACAGAAGTTGTCGCGCCCGCTGTGTGCGTCGGCGGCCGCAGCGACCGCGGCGATATCGCGCCACCTCTGCGCGAGATGGTCCGGATCGCGCACCACTTCGACGGAGACCGGGGTGCCTTCGCGTTCCAGCGAGCGTTCGAGCCGGGACAGTGTTCTCAGTGTGCGTCGACCACGCAGCGATTCGGCGCCGGCACCGGTGGCGACATCGACGGTCAGGCACCGCTCGGTTCCGGCGATGTCGATGCTCCAGCGAGGCGAGGCATGCAGCATCTCGACGAGAGGGTCGGTGAGATCGACGTGGTCGAGCTGCAGTGCCATGTTCCGATCGGCGATGCCGTCGAGCAGGTCGGCGAGCGCGGCCTCGTCGGTCGCGAGGAAGGTTCCTATCGTGGCGAGGCCGTGAGCCGGGAGTCGTAGAGCGGTGACCCCGAGACGGGTGCGGGCGTGCAGGGGCGCGAGTCCGACGAGGCGCCCGTCGCGCCGGACGGTGCACACGGCCGATCGGCCGCGCCCCATCCGATTCCAGGCCAGTGCGTAGGAGGGGCGGGTCGCGACGCGCCGACCCACCTCCTGGGCGAGGTCGTCCCATTCCGCGGAGAGCCGGACTGCGGATGTCTCGTCGTGGATCTCGAAATTCACGGTGCGCATGCACCGGAACCTTCGGTCCACGAATCCCACATCTTCCGGCCCCTGCTCGTTACAGTGAATTCGCGGCGTCGGTCTGCCGCTCGCTCCACCGCAAGAATCGCAGGTCGGCGGCGCAGCGTTACGACCGATGTCTGAATTGTCCGAATGATACATCAGGAGAGTCGATGGGTCGTCTCGCACGCGTCGCACTGGCCACAGCCCTCTCGTGCTCCCTCGCCGCACTCGCAGCGTGCGCCCCACCGCCCCAACCCCCTCCGCCGACCACCTGCGCGACCGACGACATCGGAATCGCGGCCGGCGCACCGCTGATGTACCTGTCGGACTCCGAACTCGACCGCGAACTCGACGCGATCCGGGCCGTCGGCGCCCGGTGGCTGCGCGTGGACATCGACTGGTCGGTGATCGAACCGAACCGCGGGCAACAGAACTGGTCGGTGCCCGACCGTGTGGTGGATCGCGCTCGGGTCCGCGGACTCGAGGTGGTCGGCATCGTCGCGTACACCCCGGCCTGGGCGCGCGTCGCGGGCGGCGGCGACACTCACGGATACCCCGCCGACCCGGCAGCCTTCGCCGGTTTCGCCCGGCAGGCGGCACAGCGCTATTCGACCCGCGTGACGCACTGGGAGATCTGGAACGAACCGAACCTGACCAACTTCTTCCGGCCCCGTCCCGACGTCGGCAAGTACGTCGAGCTGCTCGCCGCGGCCGCTCCGGCCGTCAAGTCGGTGCAACCGAATGCCCGGATCCTCAACGGCGGACTCGCACCCGCGGTGGACAACGGTTCCGACATCTCCCCCGTCACCTACGTGCAGCAGCTCTACGCGCGCGGGGCGCACCAGTACTTCGACATCCTCTCCGTCCACCCCTACAGTTATCCGGCACTGCCGTCCGATGCGAGCACGCAGAGCTGGAACACCTTCTACCGCATGCGTCTGATGCGCGACACCATGGTGCAGTACGGCGACGCCGCGACACCGGTGTGGGCCACCGAGTTCGGCGCCCCCACCGGAACCGCCTCGAACGCGGTGAGCACGCAACGGCAGGCCGACATCATCGCCGACGGCATCGCGGAGGCCCGCCGGCTCGGCTGGGTACAGAAGGTCTTCGTCTACTCGATGCGCGACCGCGGGACGAACCAGGCCGACGTCGAGCAGAACTTCGGGCTGCTCTACCAGAACTTCTCGGCCAAATCCTCACGCGCCGTGGTCGCTTCGGCGACCTCGGGATGCGCGGCCGCGAACGACACGCTCGAGTCCACGAACACCCCGGTCGACGCGGTGTGGTGACAGTGGGTGTGCCGACGATCAGGCGCCGAGCGCGTCGGTGATCCCGTCGAGGATCCGATCGAGGATCGGCCCCGACGTCGCGAAGTTGATGCGCAGGAAGTTGCGTGCGCCCGACCCGAACCGCACCCCACCGTCGGCGAGGACACGTCCCCGCTCGCGGACGGTCGACACCGGATCGTCGATGCCGAGCGGCCCGGTGTTCAACCACGTCAGGTAGGTGCCCTGCGGCAGGTGGTGCCGTAGGTCCGGGATCCGTTCGCGCAGAACCTCGTCCACCCGTCGACGGTTCCGGTCGAGGACCTGCAGCAGGTCGCGCTGCCACGCATCGCCCTCCCGCCACGCGGCGAGCGTCGCGACCACTCCCGGCACCGACACCGTCCCGTACAGGTCGAACGGCTCCGCGTCCCGGCGCTTCAACAGGGTCTCGGAGCCGTAGTGCACCACCGCGCACCGCATCCCCGCAAGGTTGAACGCCTTGCTGGCGGAGGTGAGCGTCACCGTGCGGGCAGCGGTCTCCGGCCCGAGCGAGGCGAACGGGATGTGCCGGTGCGGTTCGTAGAGCAGCTCGGCATGGATCTCGTCGCTGACGACGAGCATGTCGAACCGTTCGGCGAGATCGGCGATCCGTTCGAGTTCCTCACGCGTGAGCACCCGTCCGGTGGGGTTGTGCGGGTTGACGAGCACCAGCACCCGCGGGCGACGCCGTGCCACCAACGGCTCGAACGTGTCGAAGTCGAGCACCCACCCGTCGCCTCGGTCGACGAACGGAAAGTCGATCTGCTGCAGATCCATCCGTCGCAGTGATGCCAGGAACGGCGGGTAGTTCGGTGTCTGGATCGCCACCGCATCCCCGCGCGTGGTGCTCAGGTGCAGCACGAGTTGCAGGGCCTGGATGAGATCCGTCTGCTCGCGGACGGCTCCGGGATCGGGTTCCCATCCGTAGCGCGTGTGCATGCGTTGCGCGAACTCCTCGCGCAGCGGCGTGCCGTCGAACCAGTCGGGATAGCCGAGATCGCTACGGTCGACCAGTTCGTGCAGCGCACGTGCGATCGGCGGTGCGACCGGGAAATCCATGTCGGCGACCCACGCGGGTGCCAGCCCGTCGGCGGCCGCCCGTGCCCACTTGGCACCGGACCGCGCCGACAGGGCGTCGAAGTCGAGGTCGTCGAACCCGGGCACCCCAGGACCGCCGACCGAGAGGCGCTCGTCGCTGGTCATGAGGATGAGAATCGCACGGTTCGCGGCGCTCCGCGCGCCGAAGTCAGGCGGCCGGTCGCTGGCCCGTGACGAAGAAGATCAACCGATCGGCGACGTCGACGGCCTGGTCGCCGAAACGCCCGTAGAAACGCGCGAGGAGTGCGGTGTCGACCGCGGTCCGGATGTCGCCGTCCCATTCGGGGCTCTCGAGCAGGGTGAGCAGTCGCGAGTGCACCGCATCGAGTTCGGTCTCGATGGCGTGCGTGCCCTTGATCGTCTCGAGGTCGAAGTCGGTGAACGCGTCGCGCAGGATCGCGACGATCTGCGCGGCGAGTTCGGCCATCCGGCGAAGATCGTCGCGCAGGAGGTCGGACACCAGCGACTCGGGATGGCGACGCCGTACGACCCGCGCGATGTGCAGGCTCAGTTCGCCCATCCTGGTGAGATCGCCCGTGATACGAACCGCGGAGAAGACCAACCGCAGGTCGGCGGCCACGGGACCCTGCAGGGCGAGGATCCGTACCGCTCGCTCGGAACAGTCGGTGTCGAGTTCGGCGATCCGTGCATCGAGATCGAGGGCGGCCTGGGCTGCGTCGAGATCGGTGTCGAACAGGGCGCGAGTGGCCAGGTCGAGCCCTTCGGCTGCGACCGCCGCGAGCTCACCGAGACGTTCGACCAGGTCGTCGAGCTGTCCTCGGAACAACTCCCTCATGTCTCGCTCCCTCCGTCGCCCGGTTCACGGCACGTGTACCCGGCTGGTCCTCTTTGCAGTCCTGGAGAGGAGCCTAACGGCGCGCGTCGACGACACTCTCGGTGGCGACGTCCTCGGAGGGCGATGCGGAGCCCGCACCGTCGTCCATGCGGGCGAGATGAGCCTTGATCCATTCGGTGCTTCCCGGCGTCGCGGTGCTGTGCTGCGGTGTGCCGGCAATGCAGATAGACAAATTGTTTTCCTCGTCGTGACGCCGATGTGCTCGGCTGCGCAGGCCACACCCATCCCCTGGAGTGACCGCCATCACTATAGCCTGTCGGCGCGAAGCTTCAACTCGGGCGGGAACGCGGTCAGTAGCGCAACGTCTCCCGAGGTTCGCCGTAACCGTTCTGCTCGGGATGAGCGTGCCCGTCCCGGTAGCCCTGCTGGTCGGCGTATCCGTAGTCGTGCCCCTCGTCGTAGCGGTACTGCCGGTAGGCCGAATCCTGGGGCGGGACGAACAGCGACTCGGGTTGCGACGGCACCGGCTGCGACGGCACCGGCTGCGGAGCCCGGTGACGGTCGTCGGGCACCGGTCGCGGCGCAGGCGCCGCGGGTGCAGGTGCAGGTGCAGGTGCGGCGGCCGGGACGGGAGCTGGGGGTTCGGGAGCCGCCTCCACGGCCGTTTCGCGGCGCCGGGCCGGAAGCACGGGCACCAACTCGCGTCCTGCACCGAGCACGACGAGACGCGTGGGCACCTCGATCTCGGCCAGGGCACGCAATGTGTCCTCCGCCTGCGCTCGCTCCTCGGCCCCGGCCTGCAGCACGATCACGGCGAGCGCGAGCCCCTCGGTCTTCGCGCGGGTCCACCACTGCTCCCCGACTCCGCAGCACACGATCCGGTCGCGGGCATCGCCGAAGGCGTCGGTCTCGACGGTCACGCCCTCGCCGGTGAGGAGGAGGATGTGGTCGCCGAGGGAGGCGCGCTGCCCGAGCATGACGATCGTGTCGAGAGGAAGCGTCTCCCGATCGTCGCGCTCGATCTGCACAGCTGTCCGGTGGCGACGCGCGACCCGCCGGGCCCAGGCCGGGCTGTTCGACGCTCCGAAGCGTCCGTTCAGCGCGACCAGCAACTCCGCGACGAGGACGAACACGGCGAGGAAGGCGACCGCGGCCTCGGCACGCGGCATCGGGGACACCTTCGTCCCGGTACCGGCGGGCATCGACAGCACCTGGAGGTATTCGAGGCTCGCACCCGAACGCGCCTGCCGGAGCTGCTCGAGCCGCGCATCGAGTTCGGTCTGCACCACAGGGTCGGCTGCGCCCTCCTCGTCGGCCGCGATACTCGCGGCGAGGTCGGCACGCAGACCGGCGACGACGGCGTCGAGTTCGGCGATGCGCGCGTCGAGGGCGACGCGATTGCGTTCGGTCTGCGCGCGGTCGAGCTGCGTGACGACCGTCTGCGCGAGCCGGTCGGCGTCGGCCTGCGAATCGTCGCGGGCGGTCACGGTGAGCAGGGTGGGCGACGAGCCGTAGCCGACGTCGATCCTCGACGGCAGCTTCGCGGGGTCCTCGTTCGTCTCGGCTGCGATCGCGGCCACGACCGCCGAGTCCTGTGACAGCGCGACATAGGGGGCGATGAGCTGCCCGAGGGTCGCGTCGTTGCCGGACACGGATGCCGACGAGCGGATCTCCGCGACGAGCGACGACTCGTACACCCCGGGGCCGCTGTCGCGGACGAAGAAGACCGCGACCGCGGCGAGCGCGGCGACGAGTGCGGCGGGCACGGCCACGCGAGCGAGATCGCGGGCATGCCCCACAAGGTCGACGGTGGGAGGAACACCGAGCTCACGACGCAGTTCGGCGTCGCGGATGCTTCGTTCGGACACGATGCACAGGCCTTTCGCTGTCGCCCCGGGGAGTGGGCACGTCGCCAGTGTGTCGCGACGAATCGGGCAAATGTTACCGACCCGTACGTCCGTCAGCTGCCGAGCAGCCAGCGCGGACGGGACCACATCTGCCAGGTCTCGGCGACGCGCGCTCCGGCCGCGAGATAGAGCGGGGTGACACGCGGCCTGGTGAGTCCGCACATCGCGACCGGGCCGCGCTGCGTGTGGGTGTGGGCGGCGCCGGCCCGGATCAGCCGGTTCGCGTATCCGCGACGTTGCCGGCCGGTGCGGGTGCCGAGCGACCACACCGTCCGGATCGGTCCGCTGTCGACGAGCAGGGTGCAGGACTGCAGAGTTGCAGTCCCGCCGTCCGCATCCGCGTCGTCGAAGATCCCGATCACCTCGACGCCGGGGGTGCGGGCGACGACGTCGGCGTAGGCGACCGCGGCGGTCCCCGGGGCGATCCCGAAGGTCGCGGCGGCGAGTTCTCGGGCATGCACCATGCCGTCCTCGTCGAGAACCCGGAAGCCCGGATCGATCGGAGCGTCGTGGGCGACGAGGTAGGTCAGGTCCAGCGAACCCGCACATACCCAGCCGTGGTCGGCGAGAACCTGGGCGGCGCCGAGGCCGTCCCCGGCGAGCAGGACGATCGACGGGTGACCGGCCTCCGTCAGCGTCTCGTAGACATGGTGGGCGTGGGCGGTCACGTCGCCGCCGTGGACGAGGGCGAGGTTGTAGTCGGGGTCGGGGGCTGCGGTGATGCCGATCCACCAGCCGTCACCCTCGGACCAGTGGCCCCCGGACGTCAGCGGCCGCATGCTCGCGCCGTACGCACGTCGCAGTTGCGGCGACGATGCGAGACCCGTCGCGATCGAGGCGGCGTCCACCCCTTCTCCTTCCACTGCCGCAGGAATTGTCCCCGGACCACATCTACAGGGCCGGCACGAGAACGGCATCGGCGGCACCCACTGGGGGTGCCGCCGATGTCGTCACGTGCGGATCGGAGTGTGGACTCCGATCAGAGGTAGGCGCCGATCAGGTCGCGCAGGAACTTGATCACGAACTGGAGCGGGTCGACCGGCTCCGGCTGCGACTGGGGGGCCGGCGGAACACTGTCGGCCTGGGGCGCGGCCTGACCCTGCGGTGCGGGCGCGGACTCGGCCTGCGGCGCGGACTGTGCCTGCGGAGCCGACTCGCCCTGCGGTGCGGACTCGCCGCCGCCGACCGTCACGGAGATGCCACCGGTGAAGGGGCGGCCGGACGCGTCGAAGATGTTCTCGTACTGCGTACCCGAGGCGTCCTGGCATCCCCAGAAGACGTTGTAGGTGCCGTCGGTGATCGCCTCCGGACCGGCCTGCGAGGGTGCGCCGTCCTTGATGTACAGCGCGCTCGAGGTGCTCGTGTTGGTCACCGAGAAGCTCGTGCCGGCGGGCTGCGCGTCGATGCGGCCCGACGGATCGGCCGTGTCGACGGTGCCCGGCTTCAGGACGTAGGTGACGCAGGTGACGCCGCGGTCGACGTCGGCGCGCGTCAGATCGAAGTCGACGACGATGGCGCCGTTCTCCGCCTGTGCCGAGACGCTCGGACCCGCAGCGGACGAGACGCCCGGAACGACCAGTGCCAGCAGTGCGGCACCGGAGGCCGCGACTGCAGCCTTCTTCGCAACAGAATTCATCGATTTTCCTCCCCGTATTCGATGTCGGCGACCACTTTCGCGAGCGGCACGCCGTCGACCGTGCCCGACGCGCGTAGAACGCGGGCACATATGCGAGAACGTTACCGCTATATGTCGTTGCTGTCGCGACGAGGTGGAGCGTCGGCCCGGGCGGTCCGATCCGCATGCCCGAGATCACGATCCGGCTCCACAAGATCACGCACTCGCTGCTTGAGCACGACGATCTCGGGAAAACCCTTGTCCTCCTTGCGGTCCCACACGACCGTGTCGTCGACGACGATGCGGAACACTCCACCCGTCCCGGGAACGAGCGCGACCTCGCCGAGGGTGGTACCGAAGGTGTTCAGCAGTTCCTGCGCCATCCATCCGGCGCGCAGCAGCCATTTGCACTGCGTGCAGTAGGTGATCGCGACGCGGGGAGCCTGCTCGGTCATGAGCGACAGGATATCTCCGCCGGAAACAGGCCCGGGAATAGGTGAAGCCCCGGCAATCGTGGTGGTGGATCGGCCGGGGCTTCTGCACGGACCGGTGATGGGGGGTAACCGACCCGTGCGGCCGTCCTCACATGGGGGACAGGAGGACGACGCGGAACCGAGTCTAGACACGAGAAATTGTTACTCGCGAGTATCGCACAGGCGGACGTCCGGCGTGTCAGGACGCGACGGGAGGATTCGCAGAATCGCGCTGCTCCCGCTGCATCTCGACGAGTTGTTCCTCCCTCTCGGAGACGAACAGGAACCGACCGACCGCGAGCGCGCCGAGAGCCGAGAGGCCCAGCCACGCCGCCAGCGCCGATGCGATCCACACCCACATGGCTCACAGTGTGCGCGAATCCGCCGAGAACACCAAACATCGGAGATCACAACATGGTTGCAAAAGCAATACTCGAGGACGCCTCACAATGTGACGCCCGTCGCCCACAAGGCGTTCACCATGGCCGGCAACGTGACTTCGATGTCGTGGCGCTCCTCCACCCGGCGACGCGCAGTGACGGCGAGGTCGTTCCGCAGGTCGGGATCGGACATCAGTCGCCGCAACGCCTCTGCCAGAGCCTTCGCATCGCCGGGTGGAACGAGCAGTCCCGCGCCGTCGGCCAGGTGCTCGGCGGTCCCTCCGTGATCGGTGCCGACGACGGGCACACCGTGCGCCATCGCCTCCAGTGCGACCAGCGGCCCCGCCTCCGGTGAGGTGCTCGCGGAGACCATCACGTCCCACACCGCGAAGACCTCGGCGGGATCGACCCGGCCCAGGAACGACACCCGTCCGCGCAGGTCGGGGGCCTCTGCCCGACGCCGCAGTTCGTCGAGGAAGGCTTCGTCGCCGGGGAACGGCTCCCCCGCCACATCGAGACGGATCCCGGGCACCTCCGCCACCGCCTCGAGAAGGACGCGGTGTCCCTTCCATTCCGTCACCGACGCGAGGATGCCCACCCGCACGGTCGAGGCATCGGGAGTCGAGCCCTCGGGAGATGTCGACCGGGACGGAACAGGCGGGATCGGGACGCCGTGCGATGCGACGACCACCGGATATCCGCATTCACGGACCGGCACGGCCGAGGCCCGCGAGACGGCGACCGCTCCACCCACGGCGGCTCTGCCCATCCGGGCGACGATGCGCTGCTTACGGGAGGACAGAGTGTCGTGCACCAGCCACCCGGCACGTTCACGGTGGGACGTGCCGAGCACGGCGAGCCGCAGGGACGGCAGTGCGAACAACGAGTTGCACACGACCCGCGGCCGCTCCGCGGCGAGCACGCGACGGAGCCTGCGCGCTCCCACCAGCCACCGCACCGGAAGACCCGCCAGGCCCGCGATCCGCCCGACTCCCCTCTGCCCCCACATGCCCAGCCGGGGCAACCGGACACGGACGCATCCGGCCGGGAGGGCTTCGGCGAGCGGCCCGTCGGGGCACGCCACCACGACCCGACGCCCCTGCGCGAGGGCGACGTCGACGAGCATCAGCATGACCTTCTCGGCACCCGACCGCTCTCCGGTGTGCGCGACGAACAACAGCGGATCGCTCACGGCTTCCGCCACGGGGCCTCCTGATTCGTCCGTTTCGGGGTCGTCGGCTGAAATCGGGCCCGGTCGTCGTTCCGTTACACCAGCGCAACATCACACCGAATTATCGTCGCATCTGCAATATTCGCGTGACCGGACGCAATACGCTGTTCGAGTGACATCCCCCCGAACCGGTCGCCGGTCCCGTCGTGCCCTCATGTTGGCCCTCGCTACCTCGATGACGTTGTGCGCGAACCCGATTACCGCCGCAGCGCAGGATCTCGAGGCGACGGAACCGACACCTCCGGGCGAGGTCGCATTCCCGACCCGCAATCTCGGGCTCGGGCCGTACATCGAATTCCGCGGCAATTCCGATGTCGTCACGCTCACATTTCCGGTCCCCGCCGGAAATACTCCCGCTTTCCTCGACACCACCGCAGAACTGCCCACGAACGTCGCGCGCGGATGGATCGACGTCGTCTCCGACGGGCGCCTGCTCACCCGCCTGGAACTGCCGGCCGGTGGGGACATCGTGCCGCTGTCGATCCCGCTCACCGGAGCGAAGGTGGAGAACGACGCCGCGGTGATCTCGCTCGATCTGCATCTGGTCGCCGTCGACAACATCTGCCCCGAGGACTGGACACTGGGTTCGGTACGTCTGCGCGACGGTGTGGTCCGGTACGCCGGCACACCCGCGGCGCCGCAGACCGTCGCCGACTACCTCCCGCCGATCCTCGATCGCCTCGAGTTGTATCTGGCCGAAGACCCCACGGACGCCGAAGCGAGCGTCACCCTCGACCTCGCGGCAACCGTGAGCGCCCGGTACTCCGGACGGCAGGTGCCCGTGGATGTCCGTGAGCTCCCGGCGAACGGCGTTCCCCCCGCCGCCGACACCCCGTTCGTCCGGCAGATCGTCGTCAGCGAGGCCGATGTGACGGGCGCGGAGGTCGTGCCGGTGCCCGATGGGCCGCCCGCCCTGTACGTCCGCGGCGACGCGGAGACCCTGCTCGACCAGGGGCGCCTGATCACCAGCGCCCTGTCCGGCTTCGCCATCGGTTCCGACGTCGCCGTCGGCGCGTTCGAGACCCGGCCGATCCTTCCGTCCGACTCGGCCACCCTGTACGACCTGCGGGTGTCCGACCTCGAGACGAGCGGCCTCGGCATCGCCGACGTGCACCTCTTCCTCGACCAGACCGAATTCGGGCGGCCGGTGCGCGACGTGAGCATCGACCTGCAGGGCTCCTACACCCCGCTCCCCGCCACCCAGGGCGGGTCGATCACCGTCTCCGCCGGCGACGTCATGCTCGATTCGTGGGCGGCCGACGCGAGCGGCGTCATCGACCGTGTCGTCACGGTTCCGAACTCGGCCCTCGGGCGGCTCACCGACGTCACCGTCGAACTCCGTACCACCGGCGCCCAGGAACAGTGCGGTCTCCAGCAACCGGTCACCCTGCGCATCGACGGTGACAGCCGTGTCTTCAGCACGCTCGCGGATCCGCCGCTCCCCGTCGGCTTCCCGTCGCTGCCCCAGACGCTGATGCCGAAGGTCGACGTCGCGACCTCCGATCGCAGCCTCGTCGACGTCTCCCGTGCCGTCGAACTCATTGCCGGACTCCAATCGCTCACCAGCCGTCCGCTCGACCCCGAATGGGTGACGATCGACGAAGCGCTTGCCTCGTCGGGACCGGCAGTGATCGTGGACGCGAACGGACTCCTCCCCGAAGCTCTGCAGTCGCAGCTGCCGCTCGTCCGCACCGAGGACCGCCGGTTCGAGGTCCGCAACGCCGACGGCGAGAGCACCAGCCTCACCTTCGGTACAGAGGTGGACTTCGCCTCGCTGCAGGTCGTGCGGGACGACGGACGCACCGTGCTGGTCGCCACGTCGACCGGCACTCCGGAGGAACTCGATCGGACGCTCGACTGGCTCTCCGCCGAGCCCGGTCGCTGGTTCGAACTCGAAGGCAGCGTGCTGTTCACGGCACCCGACCGCGAACCGATCTCCCTCATCGATCCCCGGAGCCAGGACGACGACCTCGACGCGCCGTCGTCGGGATCGGACAGCACGGTGACCGCGGTGGTCGTTGCGGGTGTCGTCCTGCTCGTCGTCGGCGCGGCCGGCGCGGTGGTGTGGTCGCGCACCCGGCGCCGCCCGCAGTCACGGTGAACACCATGACTGCGACAGTGGAGCAACCGTCGTTCACCGAACGGTTCTTCACGCGCGCGTTGCGGCACACCACCCGCCGGTGGATCGTGATCGTCGCCGCGACCGTGATCGCCTTCCACTCCACCTGGTTGCAGCTGATCGACGAGATCCGCGCGGGCACCACCGGCGGCTACGTCCTCATCGTGCCGCCGCTCGTCGCGATCGTCGCGATCGGCATCACGCGGCAACGCAGGAACGAGTTGCCGATCCACGACCGGCAGACCGACATCATCACGGCGGTGCTCCTGCTGCTGATCGCGCTCGCGATCAAGGGGCTGCTGATGCCGCGCTACGCGACGAACTATCAGGTGATGCACCTCGACGTGCTCGCCGCGTGGGTGTTCGTGTGCGGGGCGTGCGTCGCGATGTTCGGCCTGCGCGTGACCGCGGCGTACTGGCAGGCGTGGGCGATGCTCTTCCTGAGCTCGCCCGTGCTCTATCGGATCGTGCTCGTCGAGTCCGGGGGCACGAAGCTCGCCGCGGGACAGGTCACGCTCGTGCTCGCCGCCACGGCCATCGGACTCGCGACGCGGCGCACCCGTGCCCGCGGATTCTTCTACGGCTCCGCGACATTCGTGACCGGACTTTTCGTGCTCATCCTGATCGATCAGCGGTGGCCGGACGCGTCCATCGCCGTGTCCCAGTACGTGCCGGCGGTGATCGCGACGCTGGTCGTCGGTGCCGGCGCCTATCTGTGGACCTACCGCGGGCTCGCCCCGCGCACGCTGCCGCCGAATCCGGTGTCGATTCCCCAGGCTGTGCGGGGAGCCCTGTGCATCGTGGTGGCCGCACTGCTCGCGGCGCTCGTGCCGCTGCCCGACCAGCGACTGACCCCCGTGTCGGAGGGACCGCCCTATTCGGGCACCGCCACACAGATCGTCCCACCCGGATGGGTGCAGTTGTCGTCCGTCGACTACGACTGGCCCCGTGCCTATTTCCGCCAGGGATCGGTCCTGCGCCGGCAGATGATCCGTGCGGAGGAACCGAATCCCGACTGGGACCGTCTGCTGCGCCCGCGCACCGTCGCCGTACAGACCCTGCAGGTCCGCAGCCCGAACGCATTCGCGGTCTACCCCACCGAGTCGATGTACGAACTCGGCATGTCGCGCGTGAGCCCCAAGGAGTACGTCGAGCTGGGGCACGGGGTGACCGCCGAATACTTCACCGTCGTCGACGACAACCTGCTCCTGACGTGGAGCCTGCTCAGCTTCGTGTGGGTCCGCAGCGACACCGTCGCCCAGCGGGTGAGCCTGTTGACGGTGGACAACCACGAACTCGACGCGCCGTTCCCGCAGCCCGAACCGAACACCGTCACCAATGCGCGCACGCTGCTGCGGGTGCTGTTGCGCGGCAACGGCACCGTCGAGGACACCGAACCCGAGTACAAGGACCGTTCCATGCTGATCGAAGTGGGTCGCGAACTCGTGGAGGCACAATGGCAGGGCGAGTGAACGTCGGCTCCGGGCACGATGTTCCACCCGAGGGCACCGCGGAGTTCGACGCCTACCGGACCGCGGCCCTGCACGAGGCGGTGCACGGACTCCGCGAACGGAGCCCCGTCTCGTCGGCGTCGGTCGCGTTCGTCCCGTGGCAGAAGGATCTCGGATTCGCGCTCGCCGCAGCCGTCGTGCTCTCGCGCGTCGTGGCGACGCCACC
>JACYYJ010025545.1_pt1 | contig 15304 bp, 16 predicted proteins | sample 8236861 | NCBI WGS metagenome assembly JACYYJ01 (sample SAMN14103086, study PRJNA606662) | landfill metagenome | isolation source: landfill solid waste | place: India:New Delhi, Okhla landfill site | collected 2017-11-05
GGCCTTGTCCTCGTCGGGCATGAGGATCCACAGCACGATGTAGGCGAGCACCTGCGGGCCGGGGATGAGGATCGACGCGACGGAGAGCACGCGGACGAGGCCGCGGCTCCAGCCGAGGTAGTCGGCGAGGCCGGCGCAGACGCCGCCGAGCACACGGCCGTGCTTGGGGCGGAACAGCTTGCGCTTCGGCGCGGGGGAGGGCTGGACGTACGGGGTCGAGGTCGGTGTGGTCATGCTTCGACGGTACGAGCGGCGCGTCGCGCTCGGTATCGGGTGGTCCCCCCGTTCGACCCTGAGGGACCCTGACGCGGGATCTCAGGACTCGGTTGCGACGGCGGCCGCGACGCGCCGCTGGGAGGCGCGGGCGAACTCGGGCCAGCGGTCCCAGTAGTACGGCAGGGCGATGATGCCCTGCACCAGCGTCCACCCCCGCCCGCGCTCCCAGGCGCCGTCGTCGAGGTCGCCGCCGGGGCCGGCGCCGGCGGCCTCGCGGAACGTGTCGCGGTCGCGGCCGGAGAACAGCCACCACGCGGGCGGCAGGTCCGCCGCCGGGTCGCCGACGCCGATGGTGCCCCAGTCGATGACGGCGGTGAGGCGGCCATCGTCGACGACCAGGTTTCCGGGCATCAGGTCGCCGTGCAGCCACGCGCCGGGCACGAGGTCGGACGCCGCCTCCAGCGCTCGGTCCCACGCCTTGAGTACGGCGGGCCCGTCGACGCGGTCGCCGGACTCGGCGGTGGCACGGCGGACGTCGTCGTCGAGGTGGGCGAGCGGCACGCCGCGGCTCGTGCCCGTCTTGGAGGGTCCGCCCGTCGGGTCGGCGGCGCGCAGCGCGGTGACGAAGCCGCCGAGGTCGACGGCGGCGCGCGCCGGGTCGAGGTTCCGCTCCGCCCCCGGGTCGAGCGGGTCGGCCGTCGCGGCGCCGGGCACCCACGGCACCACGGACCAGTGGAACGGGTACGCGTCGTCGGGCTCGCCGACGGCGAAGGGTGCGGGCACCGTCAGCGGCACGTGCGGGGCGAGGCGCGGCAGCCACCGGGCGTCGGCCAGCGCGTGCTCCCCGGCCCACGCGACCTTCGGCATCCGCGCCACGAGGTTCTCACCCAGCCGGAACAGCAGGTGGTCGGTGCCGGACTCGCGGACCGGCGTCACCGGCAGCGATGCCCACCGCGGGTGCTGCGCCGCGACCAGGCGGCGCACGTCGTCCGCGGTGACCTGGACCTCGTCGTCGTGCAGCGGCATGGACCGACCGTAGGGAATGCGCCGAAGATCGCGCCAGGGATTTGGCGTGCCACCTGCGACGAGAGCGGCGCCCGGGCGGGGTGCTCGTCGGCCGGTCGGGCGAGCCACCCCCGTGCGGGCCGTCACTGGGCAGGGCGTCGTCTCCGCCGGCACCGGCTGGTGCTGGCCTCGGGGCGCCTTCGCCTCAGCGCGCGTCGAGCCCGAGCACCCGCCGGGCATTCTCCGCGTACAGGCCGGGCAGCAGGCGCGCGGGCAGGTCGGCACCGGAGATCTGCCACCGGCCCTGCGGCGGGATGTCGTCGCCCGGTGCGTAGTCGAAGCTCTCGTCGCCCGTCTCGAGGAACCGGAAATGGACCTCGAGCTGGTCGGGCGTCAGAGGAAAGGCGTCGGTGCCGAAGAGCACACGGTCGGGGAAGTCCTCGATCAGGCGGCGGAAGCGGCGTGGCTGTCGTCCCAGCTCTGCGAGGCGACCGGCGATGTCGATGACGAGGTTCGGCGCCACCCGCAGCAGGTGTGCGACGTGGTCGAGGTCCTCGGCGACGCAGCCCACGTGCGCACCGATGTACTGCGTGTCCGGTGTCGCGACCAGCAGGCGCTCGAACGACCGCAGGAGCTGATCGAACGACGGATAGCGGTCCCGGTCGGCGAACGACCAGTCGGGCTGCCCTGCGAGCTCGTCGAACCGCTCGTTGTGTGCATCGAGAGGGTCGAAGAACGCCTTCGGATCGGCGACGTGCACGAGGACGGGCAGACCCAGCTCACCGGCCAGAGCGAGGATGCGCACGACGCGTGGGTCGTCCGGTGCGACGAGCGTGCCATCGGGTCCGACGACGGTGAGTCCGAGGTTCTTCCACACCTTGACGCCGCGGGCGCCCCTGGCCGCGGCGTCGTGCAGCTGGGCGGCGATCTCCCGCTCGCCGCCCGCTCGCGCCAGGAGTGACCAGTCGAGCTGGCAGAAGGTGAGGAACCGTCCAGGGTGGGCGCGGTCGTAGCGGTCGAGGTTGGCTTCCAGCTCGTCGCCCCAGCGGCCGTCGAGGTTGACGATCGTCGCGACGTTCGCGGCGTCCATCATCGTCAGCAGGGCGCCGACGTCGGGCGCGCACCAGTCGGTGGTGAGCCAGCGCCCGAGGTGGTTGTGGACGTCGACGGCAGGGGCGGCGGCGCGTGTGACCGTGGTCGCGGGCACGGACACCTGGGAGCGCGGTGCCCAGTCGACGAGGGGCAGGTCTGGGACGGAGGCGGGCGCCTGCTCTGTGGCGCCGAGCGCCTGTTGGAGGGAGGGCATTGGGGGGTTCTCCTCGAGAGTGGTCCGAGTGCTCGACGTGCGCGGGACGTCCTTGAGGATGGGGGATCCCTGCGCGGGTTGCGAGGGTGTTACGCGAATCACTCACATTGACTGAGCGAATTCACCACTTTTGGTGACTGTCGCGCAGTCGGCGAGCACCATGGGCGTCGACGGCTCGCACGAGGCCGTCCTTCCCGCCACCGGCGGGCCGCCCCTCGACGACAGGAAGCCGCACGTGAGCACCAGCGCTATCACCGAGCGTGAGATCCGCAGCCAGCCCGAGGCCTGGGCTCGAGCCGTCGAGGCGGCTGCTACCGACGGCAAGGTCCTCGGGCGGGCCGGTGAGCGGGTCCTCGTCCTCGGCTGTGGCACGAGCGCCTTCGTCGCCGAGTCGATCGCCGCGCTGCGTGAGAGGGCGGGCCTGGGCGAGACCGACGCCGGCTACGCGTCCGAGTGGGAGCCGACCCGCCGGTACGACCGAGTCGTTGTCATCAGCCGCTCGGGCACGACCAGCGAGGTGCTCGATGCGCTCGCCGCCGTCCCGGCAGGCACGCTCAAGGCAGCCGTCGTGGGCGTGGCTGGTACGCCGGTCGCGGAGGCCGCCGACGAGGTGCTCGTGCTGGACTTCGCAGACGAGGAGTCCGTGGTCCAGACGCGATTCCCCACGAGCGTCCTCGCGCTCGCCCGCACCGCGTTCGGGGACGACGTCGGCGCCGCGGTCGCGCAGGCTACTGACGTGCTCGCCGCATCGCTGCCTGTCGACCCCGCTCGCTACTCACACTTCGTGTTCCTGGGCCGGTCCTGGGGATACGGGCTCGCGCAGGAGGCTGCGCTCAAGGTGCGCGAGGCCGCCCAGGCGTGGTCCGAGTCCTACCCTGCGCTCGACTACCGGCACGGCCCGGTCGCCGTCGCTGGTCCCGCGAGCCTGGTCACGCTCTTCGGCGACGCCGACGCGACGCTTGTCGCCGACGTGGAGCGTACCGGGGCCACCGTGTTCCACCAGGCTCTCGACCCCCTGGTCCAGCTGGTCCAGGCACAGCGGCTCGCCGTCGAGCTCGCCACCAGCCGCGGGCTCGACGCCGACACGCCGCGACACCTCACCCGGTCCGTCGTGCTCGGCTAGCACGGCAAGCGCCCGCACAGGAGCGGCGATCGCACGGACGACCCTCAGGTAAAAGCGACGAAGCGTTCACCGTAGAGACTTCGCAGAAGAGACAAGGACGATCATGCTGCGTCAACACACTCGTACCGGGCGACGGTGGGCCGCCGCCGGCGCCACCGCCCTGTTCGTGACGGGGGCGGCCCTGCTGTCCGCCTGCTCCTCGGGCACCCCAGGGGCCACGACACTCGACAAGGACGCCGACGTCACCCTCACCTGGTGGACAGGGCAGGCCGACCAGGCCCAGACCATCCTGACCGGACTCGCCGAGGAGTTCGAGAAGGAGCACCCCAACGTCACGATCGAGGTCTCGTCGGGAGCCCCGTCGACCGAGGATCTCCTGCAGAAGCTGTCGTCGTCGTTCGCGGGCGGCACGTACCCCGACATCTCGTACGCGTTCGGGTCGTGGGCGAGCGAGCTCGCCGACTCCGAGCGCACGCTCGACATCAGCGACCAGGTGGCGGAGCCATCCGTCGGGTGGGAAGAGTTCTCCGGTGCCGCCCGACAGACCGCGCAGCCGACCGGCGACGCGACGATCGGCTTCCCCGCCGTCGTCGACAACATCTCCCTGATCTACAACAAGACCGTCTTCGACGCCGCCGGTCTCGACTACCCCACGGCGGACTGGACGTGGGACGACTTCCGTACGGCTGCGAAAGAGCTCACCGACCCGGCCACCAGCACGTACGGATACGCCTACTCCGTCTCGGGTTCCGAGGAGACGACGTGGCAGTTCTGGCCGCACCTGTGGCAGAACGGCGGCGAGATCCTCGACGAGTCGAACACCAAGGCGACGTTCGACTCCGAGGCCGGCGTCGACGCGCTGACGCTCCTGCGAGACATGGCGGTCCAGGACGAGTCGGTATACCTCGACCAGACGGACACCAAGTTCGGACAGATCTTTGCGAGCGACCAGATCGGGATGATCACCTCTGGGCCCTGGTCGCTGTACGACCTCCAGGTGGCCGGTACGGACTACGGCGTCGTGCCGCTGCCCGGCACCGACGGGAAGCACACCACGATCTCAGGCGCCGACCTGTGGGTGCTCTTCGACCACCAGGACGCCAACCGTGAGTACTGGTCGTACGAGTTCACCAAGTGGCTCACGGACCCGGAGCAGGACGTGCGCTGGAACGTCGCGTACGGCAACCTCCCGCTGCGTGAGAGCGAGATCGACTCGCGGGAGTTCCAGAAGCAGGTGAAGGAGATGCCGGGCATCGACGTGATGGCCGAGAACAGCAAGAACGCCACGATCCCGCGGCCCACGGTCGAAGGCTACGTGAACCTGTCGGAGGCGATCGGCACCGCGATCTCGCAGGTGCTGCAGGGGCAGGGGGAGCCTGCCGAGGCGCTGGGGAAGGCTGCCGACGACGCGACCGCGGCCCTGGCGGACAAGTGACCGCGACACTGACACCGGCCGCGACCCCCGCGGCGACTCCCTCCAGCGCGCGGCGGCCCGGCCTGGCCCGTCGCGCGCGGGAGGGGCTCACCGGGTGGGGGTTCGTCGGGCCGGCGACTCTCATCGTGCTCGGACTGTCGATCTTCCCTGCGGTGTGGGCGTTCCTGCTGTCTCTCCAGGACTGGAACGGCTTCTCGGTGCCGGAGCAGGTGGGCCTGGACAACTACAGGGCGATGGGGTCCGACCCTGACCTCGCCGCCGCAGCGACGCACACCCTGCTCTACACGGCGCTCTTCGTCCCGGCCTCCGTGCTGCTGGGCCTGGGGCTCGCTGTCCTGCTGAACCGGCGGATCGTCCTCGTCGGGTTGTACCGCACCCTGATCTTCCTGCCCTTCGTCGTCTCCGCCGCCGCGACGGGCATCCTCACGACGTACCTGTTCAACCCCCAGTTCGGGCTCGTCAACAACGCGTTGCGGGTACTCGGGCTGCCCCAGCAGGGCTGGCTGGAGGACCCGCACCAGGCGATGGTGGTCATCGCGATCATGTCGCTGTGGGGACAGGCGGCCTTCACCACGGTCATCTACCTCGCGGCACTGCAGGACATCCCCGCCGAGCTGACCGAGGCAGCGCGCGTCGACGGCGCCAACCGCTGGCAGTCGTTCTGGCACGTGACGTTCCCACAGCTCGCCCCCGTCACCGTGTTCGTCGCGATCTGGCAGACGATCCAGGCGATCCAGCTCTTCGACCTCGTGTACACGACGACGCGGGGCGGCCCGCTCGGGGCCACGGAGACCATCGTCTACTACTTGTGGACCTCGGCCTTCAAGGACCTCGAGTTCGGTTACGCGTCGGCGGTCGCGTACGGGCTGTTCGCCGTCACCCTCGCGATCACCATCGGCGTGACGATCTACTCGCGTCGCAGCAAGGTAGGTGGACTCTGATGACGATGCTCGCCGCTCCCGCCCCCGCCGTGGAGGGCCCGCCGCCGGAGCCGGGCCCCCGGCCGACGCACCGCCGTCGGCCCCGTGCCGGCTGGTGGCACTTGCTGCTCGTGCCCGTGGCACTGCTGTTCGCCGTCCCGTTCGTGCAGATGTTCCTCACGTCTCTGACGCCGGAGTCGGAGATCAACCGGTTCCCGCCGCGCCTCCTGCCGTCGTCGCTGACCCTCGACGGGTACGCGAAGCTCTTCCGCGACAGCGACATCCTGCTCTGGACGGGCAACACGATCCTCGTCTCGGCTGTCGCCGTCATCTCCCACCTCGCCCTGTGCTCGCTGGCCGGGTACGGGTTCGCGCGGCTCAAGTTCCCGGGGCGGAACGCCGGCTTCCTCATGATCGTGGCGACGATCATGATCCCGACCCAGCTGCTCATGGTGCCGACCTATGTGATGTTCGCCCGCGTCGGCATCATCGACACTCTCGCGGCGGCGATGGTCCCGTGGCTCGCCTCGGTGTTCGGGATCTTCCTCATGCGGCAGTTCTTCCTCTCGCTGCCGGCCGAGCTCGAGGAGGCCGCCGTGCTGGACGGCTGCTCCCGCTTCGGCACCTTCTGGCGGATCATCCTGCCGCTCGCGCGGCCAGCGCTCGCGACCCTCGCGATCTTTACGCTGCTGAGCTCGTGGAACGACCTCGTCTGGCCACTCATCGCGATCAACGACCCGGGCTCCTTCACGCTGCAGCTGGGGATCACCAACTTCCAGGGTGCCCGCCGCACCGACTGGTCGCTGCTCATGGCGAGCAACGTCGTCGCCACGCTTCCGCTGATCCTCTTCTTCGTGTTCGCGCAGAAGCAGTTCATCGCCACCATGACGTTCACGGGAGTCAAGGGATGACGGACACCATGAACGACAGCATCGAGGGTGCTCCGCGACCGGTCGTGGTCGTGGGGGACGCCAACGTGGACCTGGTGCTGCGAGGCGACGTCGTGCCCCGGTTCGGGCAGGCCGAGCAGCTCGCCGACTCGGGCGACCTCGTTCTCGGCGGCTCGGCCAGTATCGCGGCCGCCGGCGTGGCGCGGCTCGGGGTGCCGACGTCGCTCGTCGCCCGCGTCGGGGCGGACACGTTCGGAGGCTTCACTCTCGACGCGCTGCGCACGTGCGGCGTGGACGTCACCCCTGTGGAGGTTGATGCCGACGACCCCACCGGGCTGTCCGTCATCCTGTCCACGCCCCACGACCGAGCCATCCTCACGGTCGCGGGCACGATCCCCACGCTCACCGGGGCGCGGGTCACCGAGGTCCTCGACGGGTGGCGCGGTGGCACGGGGCTGGTGCACGCAGCGTCCTACTTCCTGCAGCCACGACTGGCGCGCGACCTGCCGGAGGTGCTCGCCCGAGCCCGCGCGCGCGGCTGGGTCACGAGCCTCGACACCAACTGGGACCCGGGCGAGCGGTGGTCCGGACTGGAGGCTGTCCTGCCGCACGTCGACCTGCTGCTGCCCAACCGCAACGAGCTGCGTGCGATCGCCGCGTCCCTGGGGGAGCCGACCACGCTCGACGATGTCGCGCTCGCGACACGGCTGGCTGCGCGCGGTCCACGGGTCGTGGTCAAGGACGGCGCGAACGGAGGGTGGTCCGTCGGCGCCGGCGGTGAGGCGGTGCACGCACCGGGTGTCGCCGTCGACGTCGTGGACACCACCGGCGCCGGCGACAGCTTCGACGCCGGGTACCTCGCCGCGCTTGCCCACGGGGTGGAGGACGAGGATGAGCGCGTGCGCTGGGCTGCGACGGCCGGGTCCCTGTCGACGCTCGGCTCGGGCGGGACGGGGCGGCAGGCGACGTTGGACGAGCTGCGGGCGGTGCTCGCCCGGTGATCTCCGCGCTCGCGATCAGTCCGTCGCTCGACGTCACGTACGTGGTGGACGACCTGGACGGCATCCAGCGCCCCGTGTCCACACACCGGGTACCGGGTGGGAAGGCGCTCAACGCGGCGCGCGCCGCGACCGTGCTCGGGGCGAGGGTGGCCGTCGTCGCGGTGCTGGGCGCCGGGATCGGCGAGGACGTCGCTGCCGGAGCACGACGCGTGGGCGTCGATCTGCGTGTGGTGCCCGACGAGACACCCACCCGCAGCTGCATCTCGATACTGTCTCGGCGCAGCGAGAGGCTCACCGAGATCTACGAGCATGCGGTGCCCGTCACGCCGGGCGTGGCGTATGCCGCCGTCGACGCCGCGGTCGGGCTCGCCGTCGAACGGCCGGGCTGGGCGTTCGCGTCAGGCGGACTGCCGGCCTCTGCGCCGGTGGACCTCCTGGGCGACCTCGTGCGGCGCTGGCGGGCGGTCGGCGCGCGGGTCGCGGTGGACAGTCACGGGTCCGCGCTGCGCAGTGCCGTGCGTGCGCGCCCCGACCTCGTGAAGGTCAACCGGGACGAGGCCGTGGAGCTCACGGGCCGTGCAGCTCGGACACCGGTGCCCGAGCTGCTCACGGCCGTGCGGGCGCTCACCGGCGGACTGGTGGTGGTGACCGACGGCGCCGCCGGGGCCTGGGCCACCGACGGCCAGCGCCTGCTTCGGGCCGGCCTCTCAGGCCGGAAGGGGAGCTTCCCGGTGGGCAGCGGGGACTCGTTCCTCGGTGGACTCCTGGTCGCACTCGATCGGGGAGACGACCTTGCCGGAGCGCTTGCGCTCGGGACCGCGGCCGGGACCGCCAACGCCCAGGCGCCCGGCGCAGCAGTGCTGGACCCGGACCTGGTGCGTCGTCTCACGCCCGAGGTCGAGCTGCACGAGGAGCGGCTCCCCGCGGCGGCTCAGTCCGCGACGACCTGAACGTCCACCCCCGCGCCGCGGATCGCTGCCAGAGCCTCGGGGTCGGCCGACGAGTCGGTCACGAGGACGTCGATCTCGGAGAGCTCGGCCATCTTCGCGAGCGTCACCCGTCCCACCTTCGACCCGTCCGCCACGACGACGACGTGCTCGGCGTGCGCGACCATCGCGTGGTTGGTGCGCGCCTCTGTCTCGTCGTGGGTGGTGGCACCGCCGCGCAGGCTGATGCCGTCGGTGCCGAGGAACGCCGTGCCCACGTTGATGGCGTTGAAGGTGTTCTCCGCAAGCACGCCGACGGCCTCGAACGAGCTGGATCGCACGAAGCCGCCTGTCATGATCACCTGCAGGTTGCTGCGCGAGGCGAGCTCCATGGCGGTGGTGAGCGCGTTGGTGGCGATCGCCAGGTCGGGGCGGGAGGCGAGCTCTCGCGCCACGGCGGCCGCGGTGGTGCCGCCGCTGATGGCCACCGAGTAGCGACCGGGCGGCAAGAGCCCGGCTGCGTGCTCGGCGATCCGCAGCTTGGCCTCCCGGAAGCGGGTGTCGCGCAGCAGAACGGGCACCTCCGTGGTGGGGTCGAGCGCCCGGACGCCGCCGTGCGTGCGCATGAGCAGGCCCTGCTCCTCCATCGTGGCGAGATCGCGCCGCATCGTCGCCGAGGACACGTCGAGCTCGCGCACGAGGTCGGTGAGCCGTGCAGAGCCGCGCTCGTTGACGTAGGTGAGCGTGCGCATCATGCGGTCGGTCCGCTTGTGGGAGATCGCACGCGGTGCGGTCTCGGTCGTCGTCGCCATACCGTCCCTCCGGCGGTGGTGGCGGCCGTCCGGCCCCACCATGGTTCTCGAATCGCTCATAAGAAGTGATCGTTTTCGCGGAATTCTGATCGTATTCTTGCACAGCTTGCTCGAGCCCACCGATGATCGTCGGCATGGTCAGCATCGCGTTCATCGGCGCCGGGAGCGTCGTCTTCACTCGTCAGCTCGTGGGAGACATCCTTCGTTACCCGGAGCTGGCGGATGCCCGGCTCGTGCTCCACGACATCGACCCCGAGCGCCTGCGGGTCGCGGAGGCGACCGCGCGCCAGGTTGACCGGCAGCTCGGCGCGCGCGCCACGGTCGTCGCCACGGCCGACCGCCGCGAGGCGCTGGCCGGCGCGGACTTCGTCATCGACATGATCCAGGTCGGGGGCGTCGACGCTACTCTTGCCGACCTCGAGATCCCCGCTCGGTTCGGACTGCGACAGACCATCGGCGACACCACGGGTGTCGGCGGGATCTTCCGCGCGCTCCGCACGTTCCCCGTGCTGTCCGCGCTCGCCGCGGACATGCGCGAGCTGTGCCCGGACGCGTGGCTGCTCAACTACACCAACCCGATGGCGATGAACGTATGGTGGCTGTCGGTCGTCGCACCGGAGCTCAAGGTCGCCGGCCTGTGCCACAGCGTCTACTGGACGGCACACGACCTGGCCGAGCTGGTGGGCGTGCCCGTGGAGGAGACGCGGTACCGCGCAGCCGGTGTCAACCACCAGGCATGGCTGCTCGAATGGGAGCACCAGGGGCAGGATCTCTACCCGCTGCTCCGCGAGCGCATCCGCGAGGACCCCGAGCTCGAGCGCCGCGTGCGTGTCGAGATCTTCCGTCGCATCGGGTACTACCCCACGGAGACCAGCGAACATTCGTCGGAGTACCTGCCGTGGTTCCTACGGTCCGACGCCCAGATCGAGCGCTACAGGTTGCAGCCGCTCGAATATGCCCAGATCTCCCGGGAGAACCTGGCCGAGCTCGAACGCGCCAAGGCGACCCTCGCAGCCGGGGGCGACCTCGAGCTGGAGGACGGCGCCAGCGAGTACGCCCCGCAGATCATCCATTCGCTTGTCACCGGCATCCCGCGCGAGGTGCACGTCAACGTGCCGAATCGTGGACTGATCGACAATCTGCCCCAGGGTGCCGTCGTCGAGGTGCCCGCCACCGTGGGCGGGGCGGGCCTGTCGCCCGTACCCATGGGTGAGCTTCCCGTGCAGTGCGCGGCACTTAATCAGCCCTACGTCTCGGTCGGCCGTCTCACTGTCGAGGCGGCCCGCACGGGCGACCCCGTGCTCGTGCGTCAGGCGGCTCTCATGGATCCGAACGCCTCGTCCATCCTGACACCCGAGCAGATCTGGGCGGTGTGTGACGCTCTGGTGGACGCGCACGCCGACCTTCTGCCCGAGGCGCTGCGCGCGCACGTCCCGGCCGGTGCTCTGTGACCCTGGCTGCCACCGGGGCCCTCGTCGCCGACGCCGCCCGTCGCGGCGGCGCCGTCCTGGCGTTCAACGTCATCACGCTCGAGCATGCGGAGGGCATCGCCCAAGGGCTCGAGGCAGCCGGACTGCCCGGCATCCTCCAGGTGAGCGAGAATGCGGTGCGTTTCCACGGCGGTCGTACGGCGCCGCTCGTCGCCGCGTCCCGGGAGGTCGCGGCGTCGGCCGGGGTCCCGGTCTCCGTCCATCTCGACCACGTGCAGGACATGGCCCTCGCTCGCTCCGCCGTCGCGAGCGCCTGGCAGCTCGGCGTCTCCTCGATCATGGTCGACGCCGCGCACCTGGATCATGAGTCGAACGTTGCCACGACGGCGGAGCTCGTCCGGACGGCGCACGCCACGTCTCTGTGGGTGGAGGCGGAGCTCGGAGAGATCGGCGGCAAGGACGGTGCGCACGCGCCAGGCGTCCGGACCGACCCGGATGAGGCCGTGTCGTTCGTGTCCCGGACAGGCGTGGACGGCCTGGCGGTAGCCGTGGGCAGCTCGCACGCCATGACGACCGCGACCGCCACGCTTGACCTTCGTCTCATCGAGAGTCTTGCCGGCCGCGTCCCCGTACCGCTGGTGCTGCATGGCTCGTCGGGGGTGCCCGTGCCCATGCTTCGAGAGGCCGTCGCCGCCGGCATCCGTAAGATCAATGTCGGGACGGCGCTCAACGTCGGGTACACGGCGCAGGTGCGCCAGTTCCTCGACGCCGACGGGACGGCGACCGACCCTCGCAAGTATCTCGACCCTGCGCGTGGCGCCGTCCGCGACGCCGTCGACCGGCTCTGTACCCAGGTCCTGCACGCATAGCGCCCACCGGGCGCCCGACAAAGGACGTACCGGATGAGGCGTACGCCCTCTCTGACCGCAGCGTTCGTGCTGACGCTGACCGTGACTGCCTGTGGAGGGGCGCCCGGGGCGAGCGGTTCGGCCTCTGTCTCCAACGTGCCTGCCCCGGAGCTGCCGCCCACCACCGGCATGCTCGACTACCAGCTCGGCGGCGCGTACGACGAGGTGGACGCGGGGGGCGGTGCGACCGCGATCGACGTCGTCGTCCGCGACGCGACGGCCGACCCGCTCCAGGGCGCGTACTCCGTCTGCTACGTCAACGGCTTCCAGACGCAGCCGGACCAGGCGGACCTGTGGGCCGACCACGAGGACCTGCTGCTGCACGACGCCGACGGCGAGCTCGTCGTCGACCCGGACTGGCCCGACGAGCATGTGCTCGACCCGTCCACCGCCGAGCAGCGTGCGGGGATCCTCGAGGTGCTGGGGCCCGTGGTGACGGGGTGCGCGGAGGACGGCTTCGACGCCGTCGAGCTCGACAACCTCGACACGTGGACACGGTTCGACCAGATCGACGAGGCGGGCGCGTACGCGCTGGCCCGGGCGTACGTGGACCTGGCGCACGGCGCCGGGCTCGCCGTCGCGCAGAAGAACGCCGCCGAGATCACCCAGGTCGCGCACGACGAGCTCGGCTTCGACCTCGCCGTCACCGAGGAGTGCGCCGCGTGGGACGAGTGCGCCGCGTACACGGACGTCTACGGCGACCACGTGCTGCAGGTCGAGTACCCGGACGCGCTCGACGACACCGGGCTGACGTTCGACGACGTGTGCGTCCTTCCCGACCGTGCGCGGCTCACGATCCTGCGCGACCGGGACCTCGTCGACCCCGGCGACGACGGGTACGTCTACGACGCCTGCTGACCGGATTCGTCGTCGACCGGCCCCAGCAGGTGCTCCGGCACGTGGTGGGCGCCCACCACGCCGCTCAGCAGCAACGGGTCGATCGGTGTCCCGGAGCGCAGCACGCTGATCGCGCCCGTGGGCTCGAGCATCGCGACCGCGACCTCGTCGTACGAGTGCACACCGGCGACCCGCAGGCGAGAGCGCAGCTCGTCCGCCGTCAGGTGGGCGCGACGGAGCTGGCGCGGGAGTATCTCGCCGGCGGCCATGAGCAGGACCGGCGGCGTCGCGACCGCCCGCGCGCCCGTGCGTCGCACACGGACCGCGCCGGTGGCGGCCTGCAGCACGACGAGCGTCGCGAGCGCGACGAGCCCACCTCCGAGCACGGGCACCTCACCGAGGGAGGCGCGGCCCAGGATCGCGCCGAAGGCGATGACCGCCGCGAGGTCGTAGCTGGACATGGCGGACAGCATCCGCGGGCCGAGCACCCGTACCAGCAGCACCATCGCGCCGTACATCCCGGCAGTTCCGAGCACGACGGCGAGCGCCTCGAGCGGCGTCAGCCAGAGCAGCTCGTGCAGCGGGGTGGGGGACATGGGCCGCTCACCGGTCCCCGAGGTGGGCGACGAGCTTGCGCGTGACGCGGTCGAGGTCGGCGCGGTCGCGACTGGTGAGCGGGGCGACGGCCTCGGCCTGTCCGGCGGCGTGCTTCGTGACGGCCTCGTCCACCAGGCGCCGGCCCTCGGGGGTGAGCTCGACGTCGAGGCTGCGCCGGTCGTGGGCGCTCGGCACCCGGACGATCCAGCCGCGCCTCTCCAGCCGGTCGAGGCGGCCGGTCATCGTGCCCGTGGTCATGAGGAGCGCCCGGGCGAGGGCCGTGGGGGAGAGGCGGAACGGCTCGCCCGCGCGGCGCAGCGCGAACATGACGTCGCCGTCGCCGCGGTTCACGCCGTAGCCCGCAGCGACGTTCTCGGTCCGGGCGTCCACGAGCGCGGCCGCGCGGGTCAGGCGCGCGAGCAGCGCCATCGTGTCGCGGTCGATGTCGGGGCGCTGGTCGGCCCACTGCTGGACCAGGGTGTCGATGCGGTCGTTGTCGTCCACCCCGCCACTTTAGCTTGCGCACGAGTTACTTGCGGTCTACCTTCGTCTCAAGTCACTCGTACGCAAGTAACTTGAGGAGGAGCAATGACCGTGACGCTGACGCTCAACGGGTCCGAGTCCCTGCGGGTGCTCGATGCCACCGCCGACCGTTTCGAGGTGGAGGCCACCTACGAGCCACGGGGCGAGCGCCCCCCGAAGCACGTGCACCCGCACCACGACGAGGAGTTCACGGTGCTCGCCGGCAGCATCCGGGTCGGGTTCGCCGACCACGAGCGCGACTACGTCGCGGGCGAGTCGTTCATCGTCCCGCGCGGCACCGCGCACCACATGTGGAACCCGGGCGATGAACCGGCCGTGCTGCGCTGGCTCAGCACCCCGGCCGGTCGCGTCGAGGAGTTCTTCACCGCCATGGACCGGCTGCAGCGCGAGGGCCGGGCCGGGCTGGTCCCGCTCGCCGGCGTGCTGCACCGGTACCGCGACGTCATGCGGCCGACGTCGCCCGTCACTCGCGCCGCGGTCCGCGTCCTCGGCCCGCTCTCTCGCGGAGGTCGGGCCTGATGCGCCGCCACCTGGCCACCGCCCTCACCGTCCTGCTCGCCGCCGGCATCGGCTACGTGGGCGTGAGCTACCTGTTCTTCCCGGCGGCCACCGCGCCGCAGTTCGGCATGGCCGTCTGGCCGGAGGGTGACGCCGCGACCTTCCTCGCCACGAAGGGCGCCCGCGACCTCGCGTCCGGGCTCGTCCCGCTCGTGCTCCTGCTCACCGGTCAGCGCCGTGCGCTCGGCTGGGTGCTGACCCTCTGGGCGGTCGTCCCGCTCGCCGACGCCGCCCTGATCCTGTCGACCGGCGGGTCCGTCGTCACGGCGCTCGCCGTGCACGGGCTGACGGCGCTCGCGCTGGTGGTCACGGGCGTCCTGCTGCTCACCGAGGAGCCGGCGGCCGCGGCCGGTCGTGTCGCCGACCGGCCGCTGGTCACCAGCCGCCGGGGCTGAGCACCTTGCGGATGCGCTTCTCGCTGACGGGGCCGTCGGTGCCGAGCTGTTGCGCGAACAGCGAGACGCGCAGCTCCTCGATCAGCCACCGCACGTCGGCGAGCTCCGCCGCCCGGGCCGGGTCGGCGGGGCCGGCGGCGTACGCGGCGCGGGCCTTGTCGTAGGCCTCGGCGACGTCGTGCACGCGCCAGGCGAGCTCGGCGTCGCGCGCAGGGTTGGTCTGCGCCTTCTCCAGCCGGTACGACGCCGCGCGCAGGTAGCGCACCAGGTGCGGCACGCGGCGCGGGGGCGTCTGCGCGACGAACCCGTCGTGGATCAGGCCGGCGACGTGGTCGCGGACGTCCTGCAGCGTGTTGAGGAGCGCGAGCGACGACGACGCGCGCACCTCGCCCTCGACCGTCC
>JACYYJ010132580.1_pt1 | contig 15296 bp, 14 predicted proteins | sample 8236861 | NCBI WGS metagenome assembly JACYYJ01 (sample SAMN14103086, study PRJNA606662) | landfill metagenome | isolation source: landfill solid waste | place: India:New Delhi, Okhla landfill site | collected 2017-11-05
CGAGCAGCACGGCGGCGGCACCGTCGGACAGCGGGGTCGAGTTGCCGGCCGTCATGGTGGCGCTGGCGCCTTCGCCGCCCTTGAGCCCGAACACCGGCTTCAGCTTCGCGAGCTTCTCGGCCGAGGTGTCGGCGCGCAGCGCCTCGTCCCGCGTCAGCCCGCGATACGGCGTGATGAGGTCGTCGAAGAAGCCGCGCTCGTACGCAGCTGCGAGGTTGAGGTGCGAGGCCAGCGCGACCTCGTCCTGCGCCTCGCGCGTGATGCCCCACTCGCGCGTGGTCAGCGCCTGGTGCTCACCCATCGACAGCCCGGTGCGCGGCTCGGCGACGTCGGGCGCGACCGGCACCAGGTCGCCGGGGCGCAGGCCCGCCAGCAGCTGCAGCCGCTGCGGCACGGTCTTCGCGCGCGAGAGCTTGATCAGCGTGCGGCGGAGCCGGTCGCTGACCACGATCGGCGCATCGGAGGTGGAGTCGGTGCCGCCGGCGATACCGGACTCGATCTGGCCGAGCGCGATCTTGTTGGCCGTGTTCACGATCGCCTGCAGGCCGGTGCCGAGCACCGCGATCCCGACGGTGATCGCCAGGGTCGTGGCCACCGCGTAGGCGAGCAGCCGCAGGCTCGGCCCGCCGCCGCCCTGCGGCTGGCTGGTCGGGCCGTCGGCGGTGGTCGTCCCGCCGACGTAGGCGTTGACGAAGACGTACAGCACCATCACCGCGCCGACGTAGACCATCACCTGCACCACGGCGACGAACTGCGCGTAGAGCAGCAGGAACAGCATCGACAGCGACAGCAGGTGGACGACCAGCGACAGCACCGCGTAGAACGGGTTGCGCAGGGTCACGGAGCCGAGCGCCGCGATCACGGCGAGCGGCCCGAAGAGGAAGAAGAGGATCTCGTCCATCGGCTATTCGCCCTCCGCCCGCAGCGGGGTCCGGACCGGCGGCTCCTGGAGCAGCATCTCCTTGGTGAAGATCAGGTCCGAGCGGTTGTAGTCCGCCAGCTCGTAGTCGTGGCCCATCGTGATCGCGTCGAACGGGCAGGCGACCTCGCAGTAGCCGCAGAAGATGCAGCGGCTCATGTTGATCTCGTAGACCGCGGCGTAGCGCTCACCGCCGGACACACGGTCCTCGGGCTCGTTCTCGGCCGCGACCACGCGAATGCAGTCGGCCGGGCAGGCGGCGGCGCAGAGCGAGCAGCCGACGCACTTCTCGAGGCCGGTGTCCTCGAACGTGTGGAGCCGGTGGCGGCCGCGGAACCGCGGGTAGACCGGGGTCTTCTCCTCCGGGTACTCGACGGTCTTGGTGCCTTCGACCACGCGGCCGAAGGTCGTCTTGAGGCCGCGCAGGCTCTCGCCGAAGACGCGATAGACCCCGCCGAGCCCGCCGGGCTCGGGGCCCCGCTGGACTGCGACGACGTCGTTTCCGGGATGCCAGGACATGAGGGAAGAGCCTCCGTGGGACCTAGAACGCCACGAGGACGATCGCGGTGACCAGAGCGTTGAGGGTGGCGAGCGGCAGCAGGACCTTCCAGCCGAAGGACATCAGCTGGTCGTAGCGCACGCGGGGGGTGCTGGCGCGGATCCAGACGATCAGGAAGACGACCACGGCGGTCTTGCCGAAGACCACGAACGGGTCCACCCAGCCGGGCGGATCGATCCCGAACGGCAGCGTCCAGCCGCCGAGGAACAGCGTGGTGAACATCGCCCCGGCCATCACCAGGTGCATGTACTCCGCGACGTAGTAGAGGGCGAAGCGGCCGCCGCCGTACTCGGTCATGAAGCCGGCGACCAGCTCCGAGTCCGCCTCGAGCAGGTCGAACGGCGCGCGGTTGATCTCGGCCAGGGTCGCCAGGAAGAAGATCGCCGCGCCGACGATCTGCGGGATCACGAACCAGAGGTTGTCGTCCTGGTGCTCGACGATCTCCGACAGCGACAGCGAGCCGGCGGTCATCACCACCCCGAGCAGCGCGAGCGCCTGCGCGGCCTCGTAGGAGATCAGCTGCGCCGCGGCGCGCATCGCGCCGAGGAACGAGTACTTCGACGACGACGACCAGCCGCCGAGCAGGATGCCGTAGGCCCCGACCGAGCTGAGCGCGAAGAACAGCAGCAGGCCGATGTCGGAATCCAGCCCGTAGAGCCCGAACTTCGTGCCGAGGATGTCCTGCGGCGCGCCGCTGAACGGGACCAGCGCGAACGTCGCCAGCGCCGCGACCATCGAGATGATCGGCGCCAGGATGAACAGCCAGCCGATCGCGCCGCGCGGGCGGAACTGCTCCTTGAACAGCAGCTTGCCGATGTCGGCCATCGGCTGCAGCGACCCGTAGACGCCGACGCGGTTGGGACCTGGCCGGTTCTGGAACCGGCCGAGCAGCTTGCGCTCCGCCAGCAGCGCCACCGGCACCAGCGAGAAGCCGATCCCGAAGATCACCAGGGTCTTCAGGATCTGCGCCCACCAGGGCTCGTAGTAGTTGATCGCGGCGAGCGAGGGCATCATCCGGCCGCCACCTCGCTCCGGACGAGCGCGACGGAGACCGTGGGCAAGCCACCGGCCTCGTCGCGGTCATCCCGCAAGGCGTCGGCGCTGGACGCCCCGATCCCGGTCTCGAGGAAGACGCTGCCGCGCGGCGACGTCGTGCGCAGGTGCGCGATCGCGTCGACCGTAGCCGCTCCCGCCGAGACCCGGACCGGCTGCCCGTGACGGATCCCGCGCTCGGCGGCGTCGTCGGGGTTGAGCTCGGCCCGCTGCTTCGGGGACAGGAACTTGAGCGCCGGGGCGTGCTCGACCTCGGGCGACGCCCAGACCGAGCGGAAGCTGCCCAGGCGCAGCGCGCCGTTGATCGCGGGAGCGGCGACCGGCGCGTCGAGCGTGAACGGCCCGGAGTCGCCGGCGGGGAACGCGTCCGCCGCGGGACGGTCCTGCCAGCGCACGCCGAAGCCGCCGATCTCGTCGTGGGTGATCCCGGCGTAGAACGGGACCGCGTCGGCGATCTCGGACGTGACCATCATCGACGTCAGCGACGTGACCTCGCCGCCGAGCCCGGTCAGCAGCTGGGTCAGCGTCTGCCACGTCGGACGGGTGCCGCCCTGCCGGCGGACCGCCGGGCGGAGCCGCTGGAGCCGGCCGTCGGGGTGCGTGATCGTCCCCTCCTTCTCGGCGCCGGCCTCGGACGGGAAGACCACCGTCGCGTGCTCGCGGACGCCCTCGGTGAGGAACGCCGCGTGGGCGACCACGCCGGACGCGGCGGCCAGCGCGCGCTGCCAGACCGCGCGGTCGGGGAAGCTCACCACCGGGTCCCCGTGCAGCAGGTAGAGCGCGTCGATCTGCCCGTCGATCGCCGCCTGGGCGATCTGACGGCTGCCGCGGCCGACCGCCGCCGGCTCGCTGAAGCCGGGGCCGACGTTCGGCAGGAAGCCGATCTCGCGCAGGCCGCGGCCGTTGCCGCTCGACGGCACCTGCAGCAGCCCCGCGCCCGCCCGACCGTCGAGCAGGCCGAGCCGGCCGGACAGCTTGAGCAGCGCGCGGGCCGCGTTGTCGGCGCCCCGGGCGACGCCGTCGCCGAGGCCGTGGGTGAGGCGCTCGCCCCAGACCACGACGACGTCCTCGCCGGCCTCACGCAGCATCCGCGCGAGCGCCTCGACGGCCTCCGGATCGGCGCCGGCCGCGCGGCAGAGCCCGGCGACGTCGCCGACCCCGCCGATCGCGGCATCGAGCGCGCAGACGAACGCCTCCCCCGCGCCCGGCGCGAACCGGACGGAGAGCTCGGCGTTGGGGTCGAGGCTCGACGGACGGCTCGACGCGACGGCCAGGCGGACGCCGTTGCGGCGCACGCCCTTGCGCAGGCGCAGGTCGAGCACCGGCATGTCGTCGACCGGCTCGGTGTCGAGCACCAGCACCGCGTGCGCGAACTCGAGGTCGGGCACGGTGGCCTGGGCCTCGGGCGCGTCGAGCGCGGCCTGCAGGCCGCCCGACACGACGCCCGACGGCCGGCTGTCGAAGTCGCGGCTGTCGAGCGCCTCGGTCATCAGCCGACGCAGCAGCCAGCCTTCCTCGTTGCTCGTGCCGGNNCGCTCCCAGCTGACCGGGACCAGCGAGCCGTCCAGGCGGACCATCGGCGCGGTGACCCGCTCATCGACGTAGCTCGACTGGTAGGCGAAACGGCCGCGGTCGCAGAGCCAGCCGTCGTCGACGTCGTGGTTGTCGCGCGCCAGCACCCGCATCACGCGGTCGTCGCGCACCGTGTAGCTGACGTTGCACTGGCCCGGGCACATCGTGCAGACCGAGCCGGACTGCTCGATGTCCCACGGACGCGCGCGGAAGCGGTACGCCTGGCTGGTCAGCGCGCCGACCGGGCAGAGCTCGATGATGTTGCCGCTGAACGGCGCGACGTACGGGTGGCCGTCGAAGGTCCCGACGTAGGTCGCGGCGCCGCGCTCGTTGAGGATCAGCTGGTAGTCCTCGGAGATCTCCTGCGAGAACCGCACGCAGCGGTAGCAGAGGATGCAGCGCTCGCGGTCGATCGCGATCAGCGGGCTGAGCTCGACCGGCTTCTGGAAGTGCCGCTTGGGCTCCTGGAACCGCGACGTGCCGCGGCCCCAGCCGAACGAGATGTCCTGCAGCGGGCACTCGCCGCCCTTGTCGCAGACCGGGCAGTCGAGCGGGTGGTTGATCAGCAGGAACTCGACGACCGACTCCTGCGCCGCCTTGACCCGCGGGCTGAGGGTGTCGACGACCATCCCGTCGCGGACCGGCGTCGAGCAGGCGGTCTGGAGCTTCGGGATGCCCTCGATCTCGACCAGGCACATCCGGCAGGCGCCGACCGGCGCGCCGAGCTTCGGCTCGTAGCAGAAGACGGGGATGTCGACGTCGCCGAGCTTCGCCGCGTCGGCCAGCATCGTGCCGGCGGGCGCCTCGATCTCGCGACCGTCGACCGTGAAGGTGATCTGCTGCAGTTCGGGACGGGGCATCAGCGGTGCGACGCCAGGGCGCCGGCTCCCAGGAGGACGGGTTCGGTGGTCTCCAGCTCCGCCAGCAGGCGGGCCTCGTTCGCGCTCCGGGCGCGTTCGAGGTGCTGCTCGAACTGCGGACGGAACTTGGTCACCATCGAGGCGACCGGCATCGCCATCGCGTCGCCGAGGACGCAGAGGCAGTTGCCCATGATCTGCTCGCACACCGACGAGATCACGTCGAGATCCATCGGCGTGGCCTCGCCGGTCTGGATCCGCTGCAGCATCTGCGTGGTCCACCGGGTGCCTTCGCGGCACGGCGTGCACTTGCCGCAGCTTTCGTGCTTGTAGAAGCCGGCGGTCTTGACGGCGACGTCGACCACCGAGTGACGGTCGTCGACGACGATGATCGCGCCGGAGCCGAGCATCGTGCCCTGCGCGGCCAGCTCGTCGTAGGCGTAGACCGTGTCGAGGTCGTCCTTGGTCAGGACCGGCGACGAGCTGCCGCCGGGGAACCAGAGCAGGACCTCGCGGTCGTCCTCGATCCCGCCGGCCAGGCCGTAGATGATGTCGCGCCCGGTCATCCCGAGCTCGATCTCGTAGTTGCCCGGGCGCTTGACGTTGCCCGAGACCGAGATCAGCTTGGTGCCCGACGAGTTCTTGACGCCGAGCTCGGCGTAGGCCTCGGCCCCGATCCGCATGATGTACGGAATCGCGGTCAGGGTCTCGACGTTGTTGATCAGGGTGGGGCCCTGATAGAGGCCCTGGTTGGCCGGGAACGGCGGCTTCAGCCGCGGGTTGCCGCGCCGGCCCTCGAGCGCGTCGAGCAGGCCGGTCTCCTCGCCGCAGATGTAGGCGCCGGCGCCGCGGTGGACCCACATGTCCAGGTCGACCCCGCGCCCGAGCACGTTCGGCCCGATCAGCCCGGCCTGCTTGGCCTCGGCGATCGCGTCCTCGAGGATCTGCGCCTGCTGGACGTACTCGCCGCGGATGAAGATGAACGCCTTGTTCGCCCCCACCGCGTAGGCCGCGATGATCATGCCCTCGATCAGGCTGTGCGGGTTCTTCTGGATGATCTCCCGGTCCTTGAAGGTCCCGGGCTCGGACTCGTCCGCGTTGCAGACGAGGAACTTGTCCATCTTCCCCTGCGGGATGAACGACGCCTTGAGGCCCGTCGGGAAGCCCGCGCCGCCGCGGCCGCGCAGTCCGGAGTCCTTGAGCGACGTGACGAGCGAGTCGCGGGCCATCGCCAGCGCCTGCTCGGCCATCGCGTAGCCGCCGCGCCGCCGGTAGACGTCGAGCGTGTGGAGCCCCGGCTCGTCGATGTCCTCGAACAGCAGCTTGGTGCTCATGCCCGTCCTCCCGAGAGATCGACGGGGTCGAGCGTGCCGGCGTCGGTGGACTGCCGGGAGACCTCGTCGGAGTTGGCGGCCGCGTCCGCGACCCGGCGGCGAACCAGCTGCTTGGCGGGCAGCGGGTCGGAGCCGTCGCGGATCTGCGCCGCGAGGACCGCGATGTCCTCGTCGTCGATCGGCCCGACGTAGACCCCGTCGATCGAGGCCATCGGCGCGATGTCGCAGGCGCCGAGGCACTCGAATCCGCGCAGGTTGACGTCGGGATCGTGGCCGAGCTCGTCGCGCAGCCGCGCCAGCACCGCGTCGGCGCCGCGCAGCGAGCACGAGATGTTGGTGCAGACGTAGACGGTCTTGCGGCCGACCGGCGTCGTCTCGAGCATGTCGTAGAACGTCGCCACGGCGGTCAGGTAGGCCGGGGTCAGCCGCATCACGCAGGCGACCTGCTCGACCGCCTCCGGCGAGCACCAGCCGTGCACGCGCTGCGCGGCGGCGAGCGCGGGGATCGCGGCGGACCGGTGGTCCGGGTAGCGCGACATGTGGTCCTCGATCTCGGCCCGCAGGTCGGCGGGCACCGCGACCTGCGCCGGGTCCGGAACCTCGATCGGATCCTTGGTCGGATCGGAGGCCTCGCGGTACCCGGGCGCACGCGATCCGTGGTCGAACCGGCGGACGTCCAGCTGGTAGCTGGCGGGGTCGTCGAGGTAGCCGAGCGGCGTGCCGGCGGCGTCGGCCTCGGCGAGCGCGGCGCGCCGCTCGAGGTCGCGGTCGAGCGGACCCGGGGGGTCGCGGCGAATCATCGGTCGATCCCTCCGAGCAGCGGATCGAGGCAGGCGAGGGTGGCGATCATGTCCGCGACGTACTCGTCGCGCGCCATCTCGCCGTAGGCCTGGAGGTTGACGAACGAGGGATCGCGCATGTGCACGCGCGCGGGCTTGCTGGAGCCGTCGGAGCGGACGAAGCAGCCGAGCTCGCCCCGCGGGCCCTCGATCGGGAAGTACGCCTCGCCGGCCGGGACGCGCATGCCCTCGGTGACGAGCTTGAAGTGGTGGATCAGCGCCTCCATCGAGGTCGCCAGCTCGTGCCGCGGCGGCAGCGCGACCTTGCGGTCCTCGGTGATGAACGGGCCCTCGGGCAGGCCGTCGATCGCCTGCTGGATGATCTTCAGCGACTCGCGCATCTCGGCCATCCGGACGAGGTAGCGGTCGTAGTTGTCGCCCCGCGTGCCGACCGGGACCTGGAAGGCGAAGTCGTCGTACGAGGAGTACGGCATCGCCTTGCGCAGGTCCCACGGCACGCCGGCGGCGCGCAGCAGCGGCCCGGACACGCCCTTCGCCTGCAGCGTCTCGGCGTCGACCGTGCCGACGTCGCGCATCCGGCGCAGGAAGATCTCGTTGCGGGTCAGCATCGACTCGTACTGGTCGATCCGCCGCGGCATCTCGTCGAGGAACCGGCGCAGCTTGGCTTCCCAGCCGGCGGGGATGTCCTCGATCACGCCGCCGATCTGGATGTAGCGCGTGTGGACGCGCTGCCCGGACGAGTACTCGAACAGGTCGAGGATCGTGTCGCGCTCGCGGAACCCGTACCAGAGGATCGACATCGCGCCGACGTCGAGCGCCGTCGTCGCCAGCCACACCAGGTGGCTCATGATCCGGTTGAGCTCCAGGTGGATCACCCGCAGGTACTGCGCGCGCTTGGGGACCTCGACCTCGAGCAGGTCCTCGACCGCCCCGCAGTAGGCCATGGCGTTGAAGTAGTACGCCAGGTAGTCCATCCGCTCGACGATCGGGACGACCTTCCAGTAGGCCTTGTCCTCGGCGGTCTTCTCGATCCCGGTGTGCAGGTAGCCGATGATCGGCTGGACGTCGCGGACGACCTCGCCCTCGAGCGTGGTCAGCAGCCGCAGCACGCCGTGCGTCGCCGGGTGGTGCGGACCCAGGTTGATCGTCAGCAGCTCCGCCTGCTCGCGGGTGACGACCGTGTTCAGCTGGTCCGAGAAGTCGATCGCGGCTTCACCCGCGCGGTACTCGACGGTGGTGGTGCGCGGCTCGGTGCTCACTTCCACCACCCCGGGGTGCCGTCCTCGTTGCCCGTGAACAGGACCGGCTCGCCGCCGATCGGGAAGTCGCGCCGCTGCGGGTGCCCGATGTAGTCCTCCGGCATCAGGATCCGGCGCAGGTCCGGGTGCCCGTCGAAGATCACGCCGAACATGTCGAAGACCTCGCGCTCGTGGAAGTCGGCCGTCGGCCACGTCGGCGCCACGGACGGGACGTGGGGCGCTTCCACGGTGACGCGGAGCTTGACGCTGATCCGCCGCTGGTGCGCGAACGAGAGCAGCTCGTAGGCCACGCCGAGGCGCGGCTCGTCCGGGTAGTAGTCCACGCCGTGGACCGACATCAGCATGTTGTAGCCCTCGCCGCGCAGCCGCTCGAGCACGTCGACGATGCTCGCGGGCGCGACCTGCAGCTCGGCGCGCCGCGCGGTCAGCGTGGTGCCGACGACCGTCTCGGCGTCCCCCGCCGCGACGACCGTGGCGAGCCGTTCGAGCTCCTCGACGTCAAGCACCGGCGCCGCCCTGACCGCGCAGCACGCGCTCGCGCTCGGTCGCCTCGGCGGCCCGGGTCTCCAGCTCGTCCATCGACATCAGCGGCGCGGACGGGGATGCGGTCCCGTTCTCCTCCGTGCCGTGGGCGCGGTAGCGGTCGCGCCAGCCCATCTCGGGGTCGTCCTGGATCATCCGCCGCAGCTTGAGGATCCCGTAGACCAGCGACTCGACCCGCGGCGGACAGCCGGGGACGTGGACGTCGACCGGCATGAACTTGTCGGCCGGGACGATCGCGTAGTTGTTGAAGACGCCCATCGACGACGAGCAGGCGCCCATCGCGATCGCGTACTTCGGCTCGAGCATCTGGTCGTAGACGCGGCGGACGACCGGCGCCATCTTCATCGACACGCGGCCGGCGAGGATGATCATGTCCGCCTGCCGCGGGGTGCCGCGCATCGCCTCGCTGCCGAAGCGCGAGACGTCCATCCGCGAGCCGACCATGCTGATCAGGTCGATCGAGCAGCAGGCCAGCCCGAAGGTCAGCGGGAAGATCGAGTTGCCCTGCGCCCACTGGGACGCCTTCTCGAGCGTCGTCGTCAGCACGCTCTCGTTGACCTGGGCCTCGAGGTCGTCGCCCTCCAGGTCGCCCCGCAGCAGATCGCGGGCGCGGGCCTGGCGGGCGCGGAAGGCGTCCTTGTCGGCGGGCGTCAGCGCCGCCGCGGAGGAGGGTGCGGACGAGTCGAGCGCGACGCGTCCGTGTCGGGTCACTTCCATTCCAGGGCTCCTCGCCGCCAGACGTAGATCAGCGCGATCAGCAGCAGGCCGATGAAGACCCCGGCCTCGATCAACGCGAAGGTGCCGAACGCCTGCAGCTCGACCGCGATCGGGTAGAGGAAGACGACCTCGATGTCGAACAGCAGGAACAGGATCGCGATCAGGTAGAAGCTGATCCCGAAGCGGAAGCCGCTCTGGACGTCGGACGGCAGTCCGCACTCGTAGGCGTCCTCGTTGAACGTCGTCGGTCGGCGGCGGAACCGCGGGCCGAGCCGCGAGTTGGCGTACACGAAGAGCGCACCCACGCTCGTCGAGAGCACGACGAAGATCAAGATCGGCAGATACGACCGCAGCACCACGTTTGTTCTATCACCCCGAGCCCCTCTTCCCGCGTCTGCAGGGGCCGGATTTGCAGCGGTTGTGCGGGTTCACACGATCTTGTGTGAACTTCGTGTGCAACGGCACGATCAGGCGTGCGCGGTGCCACGAATCGCGTCACGAATCGCACGCAAGTTGGGTTAGGCACACCTTACTGGCAGGACGCGGCCCAGCGGCCGCCCCGCGCGCCCTGCGACGTGGCACCATCGAGCGCCGAATGTCCGCGGCCGTCCTGATCGTCTCGCTGCTCGTCGCCGGCGTCAGCCTCGCCACCGGCGCGTGGGGCGCCTGGCTGTGGTGGCGCTTCGCCGCGCAGGATCGCTACTGGATCGCCGTCCGCGCGACGCAGCTCGGCGCGCTGCTGCTGGCGATCCTCGCCGGGATCGTCTACTTCACGGGCTCCGACGGCGTGCCGTGGCTGTTCTGGCTCTACTGCCTGCTGCCGGTGGCGATCTCGCTGATCGCCGAGCAGCTGCGGATCATCTCGGCCGAGCAGGTGCTCGAGCGGCGCGGCCTCGACGGGGCCGCCGACGTCGGCCGGCTCGACCCGGCGGGACAGCGCGGCGTCGTCCGCGAGATCGTCCGCCGCGAGGTCGGGATCATGACCGTGTCGGCGCTGGTGATCTGCTTCCTCGCGCTGCGCGTGACGGTCGAGCGCGGCGGCGTCTGACGCCGGGACGAGGCGCGCCCGGTCCGTCGGCGCCGGACGCTGGGAACCGCTCGCGTCGAACGCGGGCCGGCGAAGAAGGCGCGCCCCCCGGCGCCGGCCGGATGGTTGCCGCCGTCGAAGGACCAGTCGCGGGCATCACGTGCGCGATGCGATCAGGTCTTCGTGGCCAGTACCGAGGGGCAATGACACGTTCGCCCCCGGATCCGGGCTTCCTCCTGCGAATTCGCAAGTTCTTCTTCCGATCGGCGAATGTTCCGGTGGCGCCGCGCGATCGGACCGCGAGCGCCCGACGCTTGGTCTGCGAACCGCACGCGAAAACGCCCGCTTCGGGCGAGTCGCGCCCCTTCCGGGCAGACGGTCGTCTACGATTCGGACCCTCATGCAGCGTCGAGTCCTCACGACCCTGGCGGCCACGGCGGCAACCCTCGTTCTTGCCTCCTGTGGGTCCGAGTCGGTCCAAACCAACATCGAAGACGGACCACTGAAGGGGGAGACCGACCCGGTCGTCCTCCGCGGAGCGGAGCTCTTCGCCGAGCGCTGCTCCGGCTGCCACACCCTCGCGGTGGCCGGCACGCAGGGCGGCGCCACCGGGATCAAGGACCGCGAGCGCAGCGACGGACCGGACTTCGACCTGCGGGCCGAGACCAAGGGCGCCGTGCTCTACGCGCTGCGCAACGGCGGCTTCTCCGGCGCGATCATGCCGCAGAACATCGCGGTCGGCGAGGACGCCGAGGCGATCGCCTCGTTCCTCTGCAAGTACTCGGGCCTGAAGGCGGCGGCTCCGGCCGGCGTGCAGCAGGTCGCGCCCGCCGAGGAGCGGTGCAAGGAGGCGGCCCCGCCGAACACCGGTCGCGAGGCCAACCCGACCGACCAGGACTCGGGCGCCGGCCCCGCCGACGACCAGCCCGCCGGCTCGGGCGTCGACGACGACTCGGCCAGCCCGGACGCCGCCACGAGCTGACGCGTCGTCCACCCCGGGCCCCGGCCCACCGCAGTCCCAGCGCGACGGATCTCCGTCGCGCTTCTTCGTAGGCGGGCCTCGCGCTCCTGCGTGAGCGACCGGCCGCTAGCCGCGACGGGCGATCTCGAACGCGACCAGCGTCGTCGCGCAGGCCACGTTGAGCGACTCGACGTCGCCGGGCATCGGCACCGAGACCCAGGAGTGCGCGAACGCCGACGCGTCGTTCGACGCGCCGTCGTGCTCGCCGCCGACCAGGAAGACGATCCGGTCGGGCAGCGGCAGCTCCCACAGCGACGTCTCCGCCCCCGCGTCGAGGCCGACGATCGCGAACCCGGCGTCGGTCAACGCCGAGAGCGCGTCGGGCGCGGTGTGCGTCCGCAGGATCGGCGCGCGGAACGCGGTGCCCGCCGACGCCTTGACGACCTGCGGGTCGATCGCCGCGGTGCCGCGACGGGGCACGACGATTCCGTCGACCCCGGCCGCGGTCGCCGAGCGGATGATCAACCCCAGGTTGCCTGGCGTCGTCACGCCGTCGATCAGCAGCAGCCGCTGCTTGCGAGCCGGGTCCTGCTCGAGCTCGGCCAGCCGGTCGTCGAGCGGCCGCATCTCCGGGGCGACCACGTCGGCGACCACGCCCTGGTCCTGCCGGCCGTTGCCCGAGATCAGCGAGACCCGGTGGGCCTTCGCGGTGCGGAGCTCGACGCCCTGCTCGGTCGCCGCCTTGCGGACCTCGTTGACCACCGTTCCGCCGGCCTCGGAGACCATCACCCCGGCGACCTCGAGCTGCGGGTCGCGCAGCGCTTCGAGCACCGCCCGCCGGCCGTAGACGGTGATGCAGCGGTCCTTCCGCTGCCGGGGCTCGATCGGCGAGGACATCGACGGGAAGGGTACGGATGCGACGGGCGGCGACGCGGCCCGCGGCTGCGTACGACGGACGCACGCCTTTGGCGGGCCGACTAGGCTCCCGGACGATGCGTTCCCGGACGGCTCGGTGTCCTGCCATCCCTCCCGTCCGACCGGGACGGCTGCTGGCCGCCCTCGCCGTGCTCGCCGCCGCCGGCCAACCAGCGACCGCGACGGCGGACACGGCGCGGATCGTGCCGGTCGGTCCGACCCGTTACGAGGGGCCAACCGACGCTGGACTGGTTCGAGGGGCCGCCCGACGCGAGCATCGCCGCCGGCGGAGGCACCGGCGGCGGCGTCGAATCGCGCGGCGAACGTGTCGGGGGCACCGCCACCGTTCGCGTCCCGCTCGACGGTCGCACCGCACCGACCGTGGTCTCCGGCGTGGCGGAGCAGGCCGCGTGGTGACACGTGGCCATGAGGCGCCGTTCGCAGCGCCCTCCCCGCCCGGTTTCCGTTCCCGCCCTCCGAGGTCCGATCGCATGCCCCGTCTCGCCGCCCGGCTCGTCCTGCTGATCGGCGCCGTCGCCTGCGCCACGGCCAGCGTCACTCCATCGGTGGCGGGCGCCGACGTCGCGCGCATCGAGCCGGTCACGACGACGCAGCCCGGCGAGCGGCCGCGCAAGGACGACCAGCAGATCGTGGTGACCGACCAGCGAGGAGCCCGACGCACCCTCGGCCCCGTACCGGAGGGATATCTCCATGCCGCCCCGGACGGACGACACCTGGCGCTGATCCCCGAGGACGGCGACGCGGTTGCGCCCCGGCTCGTCCCGCTCGACGGCGCGCCGGTTCGTTCGTTGCGACTCCCGGACGGCACGGCGCTGCGCGGCAATCTCGCCCAGGTCAGCTGGACGCCGGACGGCACGGAACTGCTGATCGGCCACGCGCTCGGATGGGATCGTTCGGTCTTCCCGACCGTGACCGAGGTCAAGGACGTCGACCAGTTCCGGTGGACGGCGCTGCGCTGCTCGATCGCCACCGCGATCTGCAGCGAACTGCCGACGCCGAACGGACTTGCGGTCGGCGTCCCCGACGGCATCGTCACGACCAGCTCGGTCTTCGCGTCGTTCCCGCTCTCCTGGCTGTTCGACGAGAGTCCGAAGGAATGGGAACGGCCGACGTCGTCGCGCGGCCGGACGTGGCGCTCGATCGCCAACCGCGTGCGGGCCACCAGCACGCAGCTCGTCGGCCCGGTGACGACGACGACCCTCGGACGCGACGAGCGGACGGGACGCAGCGGGATCCCGGTCGCCATCTCGGCGGTCGGCGGTCCGTTCGGTGCCGTGATCTCGCGCATCACGATCGTCGCCGAGGTCAAGCATCGGCGCGGTCGCATCCGCATGACCACGCGCAACCGCAGACCGCGCTTCCTGCTCGTGCGGCCGGGGGTGCCCGCGCGTTCGTTCGCCAGTCCCACGATCACGTTGCCCCGCCGAGATCACCGTCGAGTCGCACCGGGAACGGCTGCTCCGGGGCGGCGTCTGCACTTCGACCCGCGGTTCGCGACCCCCGACCGGTGGATCGGTGCCGCCGGCCCCCGAGCCGGCGTGCCGGACTTTTCCGTGCTGGCGACGATGGACGGCGACGGGCGGGTTCGCCCGGTGACGGTGCAGGGACGACCGGCCACCGCCTGGAACCTGCTGCGCTCCGCCCGCGGTCGCTCCCCCGGGCGGATCGCCGGCGGACTCCAGGTCATCGGCTACGAGGCCACGGGCAACGCGATCGTCGACGTCGGTTACCGGTACGGCGGACCTGACGAGCCCGGCTTTCCGCGACGGTCCGCCACGCTGCGGGTCCCGCTCGACGGGTCAGCGCGGCCGACGGTGATTCGCGGCCGGGTCGACGCCGCCTGGTGAGCGCCCAGACGATCTCCCGAGCGTCCTCGAGCCCGTCGCACGGACGCGCTCGTGCGGCCCTCCCCCGCCCCGCCCGCGCGGGATACCCTGCACGGTGATGCTCGACCTGAAGGCCCTGCGCCGCGATCCCGACGCCGCCCGCACCGCCCTCGCTCGCCGCGGCGGGAACGACGCGGAGACCTTCGACCGCGTGCTGAGCCTCGACGAGCGGCGGCGCGAGATCCTGCCCCAGCTCGAGGCGCTGCGGGCCGAGCAGAACGCGGCCAACCAGGCGATCGCGCAGGCCAAGAAGGCCGCCAAGCAATCCGGGGACTCGACCGAGGCCGACGCCGCCGTGGCGAACATGCGCGAGGTCTCGGCCCAGGCCAAGGCGCTGCAGGAGGAGCTGGCGCAGGTCGAGGAGGAGCTCGACGGCGCCCAGGCGCGGCTGCCCAACCTGCCGCACCCCGACGCGCCGCTCGAGGACACCGTCCTGAAGACCGTCGGCGAACCGCGGATCGACGGGCTCGACCACCGCACGTCCGTCGCCGACGCCGCCCCGGTCGCGACCGAGGCCCGCGATCACCTGGAGCTGGCCGGCGAGCGCGTCGACATGCAGCGCGGGGCCAACCTGTCGGGCTCGCGCTTCGCCTACCTGCGCGGCGATCTGGTGTTCGTCGAGCTGGCGCTTGTCCAGTGGACGCTGAGCAAGCTCCGCGACCACGGCCACGAGGCGATCATCCCGCCGGTCCTGGTCCGCGAGCAGGCGCTCTACGGCACCGGGTTCCTGCCCGACACCGAGCAGCAGATCTACCGTCTGCCCGAGGACGACCTCTACCTGGTCGGCACCAGCGAGGTCGCGCTCGCGTCGACCCACCAGGGCGAGATCCTCGAGGCCTCCGAGCTGCCGCTGCGCTACGCCGGCTTCTCGCC
>JACYYJ010020106.1_pt1 | contig 15290 bp, 12 predicted proteins | sample 8236861 | NCBI WGS metagenome assembly JACYYJ01 (sample SAMN14103086, study PRJNA606662) | landfill metagenome | isolation source: landfill solid waste | place: India:New Delhi, Okhla landfill site | collected 2017-11-05
GCCGGAAGAGGACCCCGTATGCACGCCCGAACGCCACGAATCCGCTCGATCGCCGTTCCCGGAGCCGTCGTCGCTCTCGGCCTCCTGGTCCCGGCGGCCGGGGCACCGGCGAGCTCGGCCGAGCGATCGGTCGAGCGCCAGCTGGAGCGGATCGTCGCCGCCGACGGGGGGCCGCCCGGGGCGATCGCGACCCTGCACCGCAACGGACGGACCACGGTGCTGCGGGCCGGGAGAGCCGACGTCCGCCGCGCGGGCGCTCCGCGAGCCACCGATCACATGCGGATCGCCAGCGTCTCGAAGGCGTTCAGCGGCGCGGTCGCCCTGCACCTGGTCGACGAGGGCCTGCTCGGGCTCGACGACACGATCGGGCAGCGCCGGCCGGACCTGCCCGCGGCGTGGGCGGCGGTCACCGTGCGACAGCTGCTGCAGCACGTCAGCGGCGTGCCCGACTACACGCGCTCGGAGGCGTTCGCCCGCCAGTTCTCGACCGCTCCGCGCGCGGTCGTCCGGCCGCTGACGCTGATCGGCTGGGTCGCCGACCAACCGCTCGAGTTCGCGCCCGGCGCCCGCTACCGCTACTCGAACACCGACAACATCGTGGTGGCGTTGATCGCGGAGGCGGTCACCGGCAAGACCTACGAGCAGCTCCTGCAGGAGGTCGTCTTCCGGCCCGCGAAGCTGCGCAGGACCCGGCTGCCGATGGCGGTCAGGGTGCCGCGACCGCTGATCCGGGGCTACGTCGCCGCGCCCGGCGAGAAGCCCGAGGACGTCACCACCGCGCTCAGCCCGAGCGGCGCGTGGGCGTCCGGCGGCATCGTTTCGACCCCGGCCGACCTCGGCCGGTTCGTACGGGCCGACCTCCGACGGACCTTCTTCGGTCGTGTCCAGCAGCGCGAGCAGCTGCGGTTCCGACCCGGCTCGTCGAGCCCGCCCGGCCCGGGCCGTAACGCGGCCGGCCTGGCGCTGTTCCGGTACCAGACGCGCTGCGGCACGGTCTACGGCCACACTGGCAGCTTCCCCGGCTACACCCAGTGGATCGCCGCGACGCGCGACGGCAAGCGCTCCGTGACCACGACCTTCAACGCGTCCGACCCGTCCGACCGGATCCTGCGTCGGATCCGACGGGCCCAGACCGCCGCGGTCTGCGCGGTGCTTCGGCGGTAGCGCTGGGCGCCGCACCCCGGCGAGCTGCGCGGTGCTTCTGCGGTAGCGCCGGGCGGCCGCAGCGCCGGCGAGCTGTTGACGTTGTGCCAGCAGTACGAGCACAACCGCAACAGGTCACCAGCGGCGTGGGCGCGGCCGTCACGCTCACGGTCGCGGCGGCCAGGTCCCCTGCTCGATCCGCCGCGCGATACGCCGCTGCTTGGCGACGCCGCTGGTGCGGATCGGTCGCGCGAGCGCCAGCATCACCCGCGGGAAGGCGTCGCCGAAGCGGGCGATCACGCCGCGGTGGCGCGGGATCGTGGTCACGGGGCGCGGACGGTCGAGGATCCGGCCGACCTGCGCGGCGACCTGCTCCGGGACCAGCAGCGTGCCGATGAACGACGACGCGGCGTCGGGGTCGCGGACGCGGTCGTGCAGCATCGGCGTCCAGATCCCGTCGGGGCAGAGGCACGAGATGGCGACGCCCTTGACCCCGGCCAGTCGCAGGTCGTTGAGCGTCCCCAGGCTGAACGCGATCGCGGCGTGCTTCGACGCCGAGTAGACCGCCTCACGCGGAGCGGCGACGATCCCGGCCATCGAGACGACGTTGACGACGTGGCCGCGGCCGGCGGCGCGCATCGGCTCGAGCGCCGCCAGCGTGCCGTTGATCGTGCCGGTGGCGTTGACGTCGATCATCAGCCGCCGCGCGTCGTCGTCGTGCTCCCAGGCGTTGCCGGTGAACAGGACCCCGGCGTTGTTGACCCAGACGGACAGGTCGCCGGTGCGCTCGATCGTGGCCGCGACGACGGCCCGGCAGGCCGCGGAGTCCCGCACGTCGAGCGGCGAAGCGAACGCGCCGCCGCCGATCCGCTCGGCCGCGGCGGAGGCACCCTCGGCGTCGACGTCGGTCAGGTGGACGGTCAGCCCGCGCGCGGCGAGGACCTTCGCGATCTCGAATCCCAGTCCGCGGGCGGCGCCGGTGACGACGGCGGTGCTCATGCGACCGCCCCGATCGAGGTGCGGGCCGGAGCGGCGGCCGGTGGGCGGTCCTGGTGCGACGGGATCATGGGCGTGAGCGGCAGGCTATCCGGTCGCGACCCCTGGACCGCGGATCCGACCGGCGGTAGCGTTGTCCCATGCCCGCCGCCGTGACGCTCGAGGTGCTCTTCCACGGGGAGCTGCCGTCTCCCTACGGCTACGTCTATCGACCAGCCGGCGGCCGGCTGACCCGGCTACCGCGCGCGTTGACGGCCAAGGGCGACGCGGTCCGCATGCCGTGCCTGTCGTTCGTGCTCCGTCATCCGACCGCGGGCGTGATCCTGGTCGACACGGGGTTCCACCCCGACCTGCTCACCCGCGGGGCGGCGGACTTCGGTGTTCCGCTGCGGGTCATGTTCCGCGGCGTAAAGCCGGGGTCGAGCGCCTTCGACGCGCAGCTGCGCGCACGGGGGATCGACCCCGACGACGTGACCCAGGTGGTGATGACCCACCTGCACGGCGACCACACGAGCGGGATGCGGCTGCTGCCGCGCGCCGAGTTCGTGGTCAGCGCCGAGGAGCTGCGGACGGCGCGGAGTCGCGGGGCGGCGACCAAGGGCTTCGTCGCCGCCCACCTGCCCGGGGACGCGCGGTTCCGCGTCGTCGACGTCGCCCGCGCCGGCGAGCCGTTCGGCCCGTTCGCCCGCACCGTCGACCTGCTCGGCGACGGCACGGTGCGGCTGCTCTCGACGCCGGGGCACACGCCCGGGCACCTGTCGCTGCTGGTCGAGACGGCCGATCGCGGACCGGTGATGATCGTCGGCGACGCCGCCTACACGCGACGCAGCATCGACGAGCGGATCCTGCCGCTGCTGACCGCCGACGACGACGCCGCCCGCCAGACGCTCGACGCGCTCCACGCCTACGTCCAGGCGAACCCGGGGACGGTCGTCGTGCCGACCCACGATCCGGAGGCCTGGCGCGCGCTGACTGCATGATCTCCCGCGACCCGGGGTAGTCAACGAAGAGGCAGGCTCGACGCGCCCCGCACTGGTCGCGTCCTCGTCGCCCGCCCGCACTCCATGGTCGACCGCATCGCCAATCCCTGGGGAACCCGCACGCCCTACGCCCGCGACGAGGACTGGCCGGTCCGGGTCGACACGCGACTGGACGACGGGATCACCCCGGACGACGTGGACGAGTGGATCCCGACGGCATCGATCCTGCACTCCAACGGCGACGCGCTCGACATCGCGGTCAAGGACGGCCGGATGGTCGGGGTCCGGGGTCGGGCCGACAGTCGGGTCAACCACGGCCGGCTCGGACCGAAGGACCTCTTCGGCTGGCAGGCCAACCGCTCGCCCGACCGCCTGACGCGGCCGCTGATCCGCCAGGACGGCGAGCTGGTCGAGACCGACTGGGACACCGCGATGGAGCGGATCGTCGGCGCGTCGCAGCGGCTGCTGGACGATCAGGGGCCGAGCGCGTTCGGGATCTACACGTCCGGCCAGCTGTTCCTCGAGGAGTACTACACGCTCGGCGTGCTCGCGCGGGCGGGGCTGCGGACCAACCACATCGACGGCAACACCCGGCTCTGCACCGCGACCGCGGCCGAGGCGCTCAAGGAATCCTTCGGCTGCGACGGCCAGCCGGGGTCCTACACCGACGTCGACCACTGCGACGTGCTGCTGCTGGTGGGCCACAACGTCGCGGAGACCCAGGTCACGCTGTGGGAGCGGATGCTCGACCGGATCGAGGGGCCGCACCGGCCGACGCTGATCGTGATCGATCCGCGGCGGACCGTTCCCGCCCGTCACGCCGACGTCCACCTGGCCGTCCGCAACGGCACCAACCTGCCGCTGCTCAACGCGATCCTCCACGAGCTGATCGCGACCGACCGCGTCGACCACGCGTACGTGGAGGCCAACACGGTCGGCTACGACGAGTTGGTGCAGCAGGTCGAGCCGTGCACGCCGGAGTGGGCCGCGGAGATCTGCGGGGTCCCGGCGGCGCAGATCCGCCGGGCCGCCGAGATCCTCGGCGCCCACGAGCGGATCCTCTCGACCTGCCTGCAGGGGGTCTACCAGTCGCACCAGGCCACGGCGGCGGCGGTCCAGGTCAACAACATCAACCTGCTGCGCGGGGCGCTCGGCAAGCCCGGCGGCGGGATCCTCCAGATGAACGGCCAGCCGACGGCCCAGAACACCCGCGAGTGCGGGGCCAACGGCGACTTCCCGGCCTTCCGCAACTGGAACGACGAGGCCCACGTGCAGGAGCTCGCCGAGGTCTGGAACGTCGATCCGGCGACGATCCCGCACTACGCGGCGCCGACCCACGCGATGCAGATCTTCCGCTACGCCGAGCAGGGGTCGGTCCGCTTCCTCTGGATCAGCGCCACCAATCCCGCGGTGTCGCTGCCGGAACTGCACCGGATCCGCGAGATCCTCGCGCAGGAGGGGCTGTTCGTGGTCGTCCAGGACCTCTTCCTGACCGAGACCGCGGAGCTGGCGGACGTCGTGCTGCCGGGCGCGACCTGGGGCGAGAAGGAGGGCACCTTCACCAACGTCGACCGCACCGTCCACCACTCCGACAAGGCGGTCGATCCGCCCGGCGAGGCGCGCTCGGACCTCGACATCTTCCTCGACTACGCCCGCCGGATGGACTTCCGCGACAAGGACGGCGACCCGTTGATCGACTGGCACGACCCCGAGTCGGCGTTCCGGGCGTGGCAGCACTGCACCAAGGGCCGGCCGTGCGACTACACCGGCCTCTCGTACGACAAGCTGCGCGCCGGCGGCGAGACCCAGTGGCCGTGCAACGACGAGTACCCCGACGGTCGCGAGCGGCTCTACGCCGACGGCGACTTCTACTCGGCCCCCGACTACTGCGAGTCCTACGGCAAGGACCTGCTGACCGGCGCGGCGATCTCGCCCGACGAGTACCGCGCGCTCAACCCCGACGGCAAGGCGATCATCAAGGCCGCCGAGTACGTGCCGCCGTCCGAGCCGCCGTCCGACGCGTACCCGCTGCGGCTCAACACCGGGCGGACGGTCTACCACTTCCACACGCGGACGAAGACCGGCCGGGCTCCGCAGCTGGTCGCCGCCGCCCCCGACGTCTGGGTCGAGCTGTCCGCGGCCGACGCCGACCGGTACGGGGTGGGCGAGGGCGACGTGGTTGACGTGGTCGCTCCGCGCGGCCGGGTCCGCGCGCCGGTCCGGGTCAGCGAGATCCGCGAGGGCGTGGTCTTCGTGCCGTTCCACTACGGCTACTGGGACCGCGACGGCGACGCCCACGACGAGCACGCCCGGGCGGCCAACGAGCTGACGATCACCGAGTGGGACCCGGCGTCCAAGCAGCCGATCTTCAAGACCGCGGCCTGCCGGGTCGAGAAGGTCGCCGACGCGAACGGCCGGGTCGCGCCCGCGCCGACCGGCACGGCGTCGGAGCCGGTGACGTCGCTCCCGCCCACCAACGGCGGCGGCGAGGCCGACGTCACGGAGGAGTTCCCGGCATGAAGATCGCGGTCGCCCTCGAAGAGCTCCGCGACGCGGAGCGGGATCTGGCCGGCGAGCTGCGGAAGGTCGGTGAGCGCCACCGGACCGACCACGATGTCTTCCACCTGACGCGGATGCTGAGCGGCTGGGTCGAGGAGCGGGTGCGGCAGCTCGCGCCGCACGCCGAGCGTTACGGCGTCGGGCTCGATCCCGACGACGCCGACCCCGATGACGGCCACGGCGTGCTCGCCCGGCTGCGCGAGGCCGGATCGGAGCTGGTCGGTCGGCGGCCCGAGCCGGGCGTCCTGCTGCTCCGGGACATGCGCGACCTGCACCTCGCCGCCTGCCGGGTCTCGCTGGCGTGGACGGTGCTCGGCCAGGGCGCGCAGGCGATCAGCGACAGCGATCTGCTGGCCACCACCACCGTCTGCCATCCGCGGGCGATCCGCACGATGAAGTGGACGGTGCAGAAGGTCAAGGAGGCGAGCCCACAGGTGCTCGCCAGTTGACCGGCACGGCGCCTGGGAGACGTTGGGCGGGTCCTACCCGCTCGAGCTCTCCCAGGCTGGGTGTCGCTCCGTGATCCCGTGGTGCTCGACGCGAGTCCGATCCGCGGCGTGCGTTCGGCGCCTAGACTCGTACGTCGATGGCCGGGCTTCGCGAGCGCAAGCGTCAACGCACCTTCGCCGCGATCCACGAGGCGGCCATGGCGCTGTTCGCCGAGCGCGGGTACCACGACGTGACGGTCGCCGAGATCGCCGCGGCTGCGGGGGTCTCGCGGGCGACCGCGTTCGCGTACTACCCGACCAAGGAGGACATCGTCTTCGGTCAGGCGCCGGCCGCCAGCGAGGCGTTGCGCGCGGCGCTGGCCGACGCCGACGATGCCGAGACCGTGATCGTCGTGGTTCGGGGCTGGCTGCGCACGCTGGCCGGGTGGGTCGAGCCGGACCTGCTGCTCCAGCACCGCCTGGCTGCTGAGGTTCCGGCCGTCGGCGCCGCGCGCTCGCGGTTGCTCGGCACGATCGAGACGGTGATCGGCGACGCCCTCGCGCGGACGATGCCGACGGCGCATCCGCTCGCGCCGCGGCTCGTGGCGGGGTCGCTGACCGCTGCGCTCGCCGCCTTCGAGCAGGAGGCGGCGCGGCGGATGGAGGCGCAGGGCGGCCCGATCGCGGCGGACGAGATCGACCGGCTGCTCGACGACGTCGCGGCGTTCGTCGAGGGCGGGCTCGAGCGGATCGGGTACCGCCCGAGCTAGCGGTGGGGCGCCGGCCCGGCAGCCGGCAGCGAACGCCCGGAAGCAGCGATGGGCGCGGACCGGGCACCGGCCGCGCCCAAATCGGGGGGAATTCCCCCGAACGGCGAGGGGATCGCCCGCCGATTCCCTGGATTCCGTCGATTTTAGGACTGCGTCTAGTTATGTTCGGGTCATGTCCTCCCTGCTTCGCGGGCTCGCCACGGCGACCACCCGCCGTCCCCGCCGCGCGATCGCCGGCCTGCTCGTCCTGCTGATCGCGATCACCGCCGTCGGCGTCGCGGCCGGCGGCCCGACCGTCGACGACTTCGACGTTCCGGGCATCGAGTCCCAGCAGGCCCAGGACCTGATCGCGGAGCGCTTCCCCGACCAGGGCGGCGACAACGCGACCCTCGTCTTCCAGGCCGACGGCGACCTGCGCTCCGGGCCGCGCGCGGACGCGATCCGCACCGCGCTCGACGAGATCGATGCGCAGCCCCACGTCAGTACGGTCGACGATCCGCTGGCCGATGGCCGGGTCGCACCGGACGGTCGGACCGCCTTCGCCACCGTCACCTACGACCAGACCGCGGACGAGCTGCAGGCGGGCCCGCGGGAGCGGCTCGAGGACGCGACCGCTCCGCTGGACGACGCCGGCGTCGAGGTCGCGATGGCGGGCCCGATCGTCGATGCGGGCAACGAAGGCGCGATCCCGATCGGCGAGCTGGCCGGCGTGGTGGTCGCGCTGCTCCTGCTGCTGCTCGTCCTGCGCTCGGTCCGCGCGGCGCTGTCGTCGCTGCTGACCGCGTTCGTCGGCCTGGCGCTCGGCTTCGGGCTGATGGGGCTGGCGGCCAACGGCGTCGAGATCCCGAGCCTGGCGCCGACGATGGCGGCGATGCTCGGCCTCGGCGCCGGGATCGACTACGCGCTGCTCAGCGCGGCGCGGCACCAGGAGGAGCTGCGACGCGGTCGGTCCCCGGCCGAGGCGGCGGTGACCGCCAACGCGACCGCCGGGCACTCGGCGGTCACCGCCGCGGCGATCGTGCTGATCTCGATCAGCGGCCTGCTCGTCACGGGGATCCCGTTCGTCGGCAAGGTCGGCGTCGTGGCCGGCGGCTTCGTCCTGGTCGCGTCGCTCGTCGCGGTCCTACTGCTGCCGCCGTTGTTCGCCGCAGCCGGCCGCAAGATGCTGCCGCGGCGGGAGCGGGGGACGGTCGCCCGTGCGACCACGGCCGCCGGGACCGCCGGCGCGACGACGGCCGTGGACGACGGCGGATCCGGGAACGGCTTGCCGGCCAGCGACCGGCGAACCGCTCCCGGTCACCCCGTGGCTCCCGCGAAGCCCGTCTTCGCCGTCGCCCGTCCGAAGTCCGCGCTGCTGCTCGGCGCGGTGATCGCGGTGGCGCTGGCGATCCCCGCGGCCAGCCTCGAGCTCGGCCAGCCCGACAACGGCAACCTGCCGACGAGCGAGACCCAGCGGGTCGCCTACGACCGGCTCGCCGCGGCGTTCGGTCCCGGCTTCAATGGGCCGCTGGTGATCGCGGTCGACGCGCGTGACGGCGGGGGCGGCGTGGACTCGCGCGACGGTCGCAACGCGCAGGAGGGCGGCGAAGGGGCAGGCCCGGTATCCGGGAACGCAGAGGCGGTCGGCGACGCGGTTCGGCGGGCCGTCGCCGCGGTCCCCGGAGTCGCGTCCGCCACGCGACCGGTGGTCGACGACAGTGGCAATACCGCCCTCGTGACGGTCTTCCCGACGAGTTCGCCGCAGGATTCGGCGACGGCTGACCTGGTCCGCGACCTGCGCGACGACGCGATCCCGGCGGCATTGGAGGGCACGGACGCGCGGGCGCTCGTCGGCGGCTACAACGCTCGGCTGGTCGACGAAGCGCAGCGGATCAGCGACCGGCTGCCCGTCTTCGCGCTGGTGGTCGTCGGTTTGTCCTTGCTGCTGCTGACGGCGACCTTCCGCTCGCTCAAGGTCGCGGTGCTGTCCGCCGTGCTCAACCTGGTCGCGATCGCCGCGGCCTACGGCGTGATCCACCTGCTGTTCCAGACCGGCGTCGGCACGTCGTTGATCGGTGTCGAGATCCAGCCGGTGGTGCCCTACGTGCCGCTCTTCATGTTCGCGATCCTCTTCGGGCTCTCGACCGACTACAACGTCTTCCTGCTCTCGCGGGTGCGCGAGGAGTGGCTCCTGCGGGTGTCTCGAGCCGTGCCGCGGTCCGTGGCGGCCCCGACCGGCGACGCGCGCGAGGATCTCGCCGGTCACGTGCCGGCGGCGGTCGCCGAGGCCACGGCTCGAACCCGCAAGGTGATCAGCGCGGCCGGCGCGATCATGATCGCGGTCTTCCTCGGCTTCGCCACCGACGCCGACACCACGATGAAGATGTCCGGCTTCGGCCTGGCCAGCGCGATCCTTGTCGACATCACGCTGGTGCGCCTGCTGCTCGCCCCGGCCGCGCTGACCCTGCTCGGCGACCGGATCTGGAAGGCCCCGTCGGGCGACCGCCACCGCCCCACCATGCCGTCGGCCCCCGGTCCCGGCGCCGGTCGCCCCTAGCCGGGGCCGCCGTGGTCAGTCCGCGAACGGGTCGAGCACGTCGATCCCGGGAAACTTTCGGAAGTCGCGATCGTGGCTGATGATCGTGCGCACCCCGTGGGCACGCATCAGGGCCACGATGTGGGCGTCGGGGATCAGGTTGCCGCGCGCGGTGGTGGCGTCGACCGCGTCCTCGAGCGCAGGCCAGAAGCGCTCGTCCTCGCCGGGCGTGCGGACGTTGGGTCGCTCGACCAGGCCGCGGACGTTCGCGGTGGCCTCGGCGGGGCTGAGCGGACGCTCGAAGATCGATGGGTGCGTGGCGATCCGCAGGTACGCGAGGGTCACCGGCCAGAAGAGGTAGAGCAGCCCGTGGCCCTCGACGTGCTTGCGCAGCACGTCGAGGGCGAGCGCCTGGCGGGGGCTGCCGGCGTCCGACGCGTAGAGCAGGACGTTGGCGTCGACGGTGATGCTCATCGGCGGTCCAGTGCGGCGTGGAGGGCGTCCTTGTCGTCCAGGTCCACCCGTGCGCCCATCGGGCGGGCCATCCACGTCAGCGGAGCCGGCGCGTCGGCCGGCGCGTCGGCGGCCAGGCTTACGGCCAGCAGCTCGGAGGCGAGCCGACCGAGCGACTTCCCCTCGCGCTGCTGCCGGCGCTTGAGCTCGCGGAGGACGGTGGCGTCGATGTCGAGTGTCGTGCGGGGCATGATGCGTGATGCTACAGATCCGCGCATCAGATGTCGAGGGTCGGTCCTGGGTTCGATGAGAACGGTCATGGGACGACCATCGCCCCGGCCCCTGTGACGACTCCAGGGTCAGTTCGTGCCGATCGTGTGCGCGTCGGACAGCGGCACCCGCGCGACGACCACGAACCGGTCGCCCTGCGTGCCCGCCGCGAACGTTCCCCCGAGGGCCTCGATCCGCTCCCGCATCCCGACCAGGCCGAGGCCGCTCGACGGACCGGGGGCGACCACCGGCCGCCCCGATCGGTTGGCGATCTCCAGCACGATCGCGTCGGACTCCGCCCGCAGCCGGACGGTGGTCTCGACCGGGCCCGCGTGGCGAACCACGTTGGTCAGGCTCTCCTGAACGACACGGCGCAGCGCGGTCGCCACCGGCTCGGGCCACGAGCGGAGCGTCCGGCTCTCCGCGTCGTCCCCGTCGAACGTCACCGGCAGGCCGGAGCGGCGAGCCTCCTCGATCACGTCGCCGAGCGCTCGGCCATCCGCGCCGCCTCCGCCGTCGGGCGCCGGGCCGGCCGGGCGTGCGGCCACGGGAGGCTCGTCCGCGCCGGCGGCGCGCAGCTCATCGAGCTCGTCCGGCTCGTCCTCCCACGGGACCACCAGGCGCTCCAGCTCGTTGACGGCGCTCGACACGACCCGCAGGATCGCCGCGATCCCCTGGCGGGCGCGTGCGACGTCCTGCGGCAGCGCGCGCTCGGCACCCCACGCCTGCACGCTGACCAGCGACAGGCCGTGGCCGACCAGGTCGTGCAGGTCGCGGGCGACCCGGCGCCGCTCGTCGTCGACCGCCTGCTGGGCGGCGATCAGGTCGTCGCGGGCGGTCGCCCAGCGCAGCACGGTCAGCCGCGAAGCGTCGTCGGCGGCCTCGCGCACGGCGGTTGCGATCGTCCAGGGCACGGCGAGCGACATCGCCATGATCACGACGTCGCTGACGCCGATCGAGCTGCTCGGGTCGTCCCACGCCAGGAGTACGACCGCCGCGCCGGTGACGGCGAGGGCCGCGCCGACGGCCCACCGCTGCCGCCCGTCGCGCAGCCACAACGGCGTGACGAACGCGGTGAAGGCCATCAACGGCAACGTCGTCGCGTCGAGCCCGACGAAGTTCACGATCCAACCGCGGACGAACGCGACGACGGCGAGCGCCACGAGCGGCGCGGTCCGCCGGGCCCACGCCGCGCTGACGGCGACACCGGTCAGCAGCGAGGAGGCGGCGATGGCAAGGGTGGTCGGCTCGGTTCCGGGAACGATCGCGACCGAGTCCCCGGTGACGACGTCGACCGCGGTCCCGACCGCGGCGAACACGCCGGCGACGATCCCTGCGGGTCCCGGTCCCCGGCGCGGAGACCGGGTCAGCACCGGAACGTGCACCGTCGTGGTGCGCGCATGAAGATCCCACGGGCGGGGCCGCCGGCGCACGCGCACGGTGCCGCTGTGCAGCCGTGCGCGCTCGGCGCAGCGGGTCAACGCCAGCCGCTCGTCCGCGGTCACCGCGCCCCGGCCGCGCAGCCGGATCCAGGCACCGTGCTCGGTGCGTCGCAGGTCGATCCGGTACGGGCGCCACGGGCTGCGCGCCACGATCTCGAGGATCCGCGCGGTGGCCAGCGCCGTAGCGGGCTCGTCGTCGGCTCCGCGGTCGTGGACCCCGACCGGCACGCCGTGCCCGCGCAGCGTGGCGATCGCCGTCGCCAGTCCGTCCGGCTGCGGACTGCCGCCGTCGTCGCCGTCGTCGGACCGCAGCACCGCCAGGGCCTCGCGCATCTGCGTCATCGCGGCCCGGACGGTCCCCGCGATCGAGCGCAGGGCCGCGGCCGCGGCGGCGGGATCGCGGTCGAGCAGCGCCTCGGCCCGGCGTGCCTCGGCGCCGATCCGACGCGCGGCCCGCAGCACGGCGACGTCGAGGTCGCGGGCCAGACGGCGGCGTTCCGCGTCGACCTCCGAGCGGCGCAGCTCGGCGCTCGTGTGGCGGGCGGTTCGCAGAACGCCGAGCGCCTCGGCCCGCCGGTCCCGGACGCTGGTGGTGGCCCGCGCACCGGCCCAGCCGAGTACGCAGGCGAGCATCACTCCGAACGGACTGAGTCCGAGGGTCACGGCCAGCGCGAGGACCGTCACGGCGATCAGCGCCCCGATCGAGCGTGTCCGCTCGGCGACGGTCGCGCCCGCCACCCACCCGGCGATCACGATGCCCTGCATCGGGCTGACGCTCATCCCCAGCACGTCGTGCTGGAGCTCGATCGCGGTTCCCACGAGCAGGATCGCCACGACGGCCCACGGCCAGCGGTCGATCAGGAAGATCGGCGTCAGCGTGACGACCGCGAAGCCGATCCGCGCGCCGAGCGGCCACGACCCGTCGAGCACGAACGCCTCGGTGACGCCCCAGGCGAGCAGCGCGATCGCCAGGACCACTCGCGGCGGGGGCGCGGGGACCGGCACGGGACCGACCCGGATCGTCGGCGGGGCGGCCACGGGCTACGGCAGCGCGTCGGCGGCGTCGCCGGCCTGGACCAGACCCGACTCGTAGGCGAAGACGACCGCCTGGGTGCGGCTGCGCAACCCGAGCTTCGTCAGGACGCGGGTCACGTGGGTCTTGACCGTCGCCTCGCTGAGGTGGATCCGCGCGGCGATCTGGGCGTTGGCCAGCCCGCGCGCCACGAGCAGCAGGACCTCGTGCTCGCGCTCGGTCAGCGTCGCGAGCCGCTCGGCGGCGCCGGCGCTCGGGGTCGGGCGGGCGACGTAGTGCTCGACCAGCCGGCGCGTCACGCGCGGCGACAGCAGGGCGTCCCCCGACGCGACCGTCCGCACCGCGTCGGCGAGCCGGTCGGGATCGGTGTCCTTGAGCAGGAAGCCGCTCGCTCCGGCCCGCAGCGCGGCGTAGACGTGGTCGTCGAGGTCGAACGTGGTGACGACGAGCACGCGCGACGGCAGGCCCTCGCCGACGATCCGCTCCGTCGCGGCGATCCCGTCCATGCCGGGCATCCGCACGTCCATCAGGACGACGTCGGGCCGCTTGAGCTTCGCCAGCTCGACGGCCTCGCGACCGGACGCGGCCTCGCCGACGATCTCCAGGTCCGGCTCGGCGTCGAGCATCGAGCGCAGCCCGCCGCGGATCAGGGCTTCGTCGTCCGCGATCGCGACGCGGATCATCGGACGGGCAACGGTCGGGCTGGGCGCATCGTGCGGCCAGCCTACGGCGTCCGCCGTCGGCGCGGCGAGCCTGGCGGGGGTGCGCCGGCCGGCTCGCCGCACGCCGATCACCGCACGCGCTGGAGCAGGACGTGCCCGGACCACTCGACCGTCGTCCGCGTGGTGCCCGACTCGTTGCTCCACTTGGCCGTCACCGGCAACCGGACCAGCTTGTGGCCGCGGAACGCCGACGCGCGGTAGCGGATCAGCGACGAGTCGGAGAACTTCTCGTCGAACGGCGGCGGATCGACCAGGTCCTTGTCGCACTGGAACGCGGGGCCGCCGAGGTTCCAGTTGATGCTGATCTCGTCCTTCTTCGGGTTGCTGCCGATCAGCGGGGCCAGCCCGCTCGGCGCGAACGGCCCGTTCTCGAGGCTCGCGCCGCAGCCGTACTCGTCGCCGACGCTGGTGATCCAGGCCCCGGTCGAGCGGCTGGTCCAGTCGAGCGGCTTGGCCACGGCCGACCCGACGCCGATCCCGGCCGTGGTCGGCTTCGGGATCTTGAACGTCCCCTTGAACCCCTTGCGGGCGCTGAGCCAGACTTCGCCCTCGCCGTTGAAGCGCATGTCGTCGTCGCTCAGCGCCTCCATCTTCATCGTGCCGATGATCGACATGTCGACGATCCGGAACCGCGGCGGCGCGTCCCACCACTTCCGGCGCGGCGTGTCCCGGAACGGCCCGCCGCAGAGCCGCTTGTTCTTCTCGGCCTTGCGCTTGACGCACTTCGGGTTGGTCGGCTTGAGCAGCGGGCCGCCCTGCGTCGCGGCGCGCGAGCCGGCGACGGGCTCGGAGCTGAAGCCGGTCGGGATGGCGACGGCGTGCGCGTCGAGCGCCGACGTCCCGACCAGGCCGACCGCCGCCAGGCCGGCGGCGAGGACCGCACGAACCGAGGGGGTCATCGCAGCGTCACCTTCTTCGTCGTCGCGCCGGGCGCCGTGAGCTTGGCGGCGATCCTGCCCTTGTGGTTGCGGACCACCTTCGCCGCCTTCCTGCCGAGCTTCAGTCGCACGGTGGCGACGCCCTTCTTCGACGCCTTCGCCGACCCGCTGGCGAGCGTGGCCCCCTTCTTGCCGAGCTTCAGGCGCTTGGCGGCCTTGGCGTCGACCCGCAGTCGCACCGTCACCTTCTTGCCGGCCGCGAGCCCCTTGACGCGGACGCGCAGGCCCTTGCGCGCGACAGTCTTGCGGCTCGCGGCGCCGACGACCGACAGCGAGGCCTTCTTTGCTGCCGGCGCCTTGCCGTCGGGCGTCGGGTACGGCTTCGGATTGGGGTTGGGGTTCGGCTGGGGCGGCGGCTGCGGACCGGGGATCGGCTGCGGGTCGATCGCGGCCGGCCCCCAGTGCGGCTCGATCGCGCCGGCGACCACCAGCTGGGGGCTGAACGCGCCGCATTCCGCGCCGGTCGACGGGACGTTGCGCGCGACGTGCAGCCCGTCGGGCCGCGTGAACGCCAGGCCACTGCCGTCCGGCGACCAGGTCGGGCTGTGCGTGCCGCGGATCGGCGGGGTCAGGCAGACCGGGTCCGGGACCGGCTGGCGCAGCGGACCCGCCAGCGTGTCGCCGATCGCGTTGAGCCAGATCATCCGTCGGACCGAGCCGGGCCACTCGCCGTCGTAGCCGTGGATCGCCGCCACGCGACGACCGTCGCGTGAGACCGCGCCCTCGCCGAGGTCGCTGGTGTCGTCGAAGTAGATCCGGTCGTTGAACCAGTTGACGACGGCCGACCCGGGCGCGATGTCGATCAGGTTGACGTGCCAGTTCTCGCCGCCGGTGACCAGCAGCCGGTTGTTGCCGACCCAGCGCGGGTTGCCGAAGGTGGCGGTCGCGAACGCCTCGGCCGGGGTGAAGCGATCGGCGTGGGTGATGCCGGTGACCGCGCGGGCGCCGCACTCCCACGCGATCGGGCAGGAGTACGACGAGAACGAGTAGGCGATCTTCGACCCGTCGGGGCTGATCGCGACGGCGACGGGCACGCCGTCG
>JACYYJ010108815.1_pt1 | contig 15283 bp, 12 predicted proteins | sample 8236861 | NCBI WGS metagenome assembly JACYYJ01 (sample SAMN14103086, study PRJNA606662) | landfill metagenome | isolation source: landfill solid waste | place: India:New Delhi, Okhla landfill site | collected 2017-11-05
CTTTGGATGGCCGGTGGCGTTGGCGTCGAGCTTTGCGCCATCGAGCATCAGGCTCATGTGCGCACCCGAGAAGTAGATGGCCTTGATGGTGCGTACCTGACCGTTCGCCAGCTTCACCTTGCCGTTCTTCTTGAACGCGGCCTTGTTGCTCGCCGTGGCTGGAATGGAAACGCCGGGCGAGGCGCGCCAGGTGCCTTTGAGCCAATCGGAACTGGTGAAATTGTTGACCTGGGCTACCTGCTGAGCGTTAGCGGCTGTCTGGGCAACCGCCGTCACGGCACTCGCGGGGGTGATCGTGGTGAAAGCGACTATCGCGCCCAGGGTCATTGCGCCGAACAGGCCTTTAGACGAGCCTGAAACTGCGTTGAGGAACATGGTTATCTCCGGAACTTAATACGACAAAAGGCGTGCGCCTTTTAAAAAGTGCGGAAGCAAACTGGAGGGGTGATTCGGTGAAGCGAAGCACTATTCCGATGCCGCCAAAAATGCATGAGCCAAGTTGGGCTCTTCAGCATGGATAGGCTTTATATAGAAGAGGTGCTCGCAATTGAAGCCGCGCTGGCGCCAATAAAGCGGCTCTAAAATCACTCGAAATATCAGGATGATGTTTTATTGATACTAAAGTGAATTTTGTCCTAGGTTTCGTAAATTCCTGAAGCTAAAGGGAAATAAATGTATTGGTCGAGAGGCGTAATATTGACGTCGGCATTTGCCTGGCCGATTTCAAATTCACCAGCCTGACGAACGTCGCTTCTGCTTTATTTCCAAGTGTTTCATGTCTCGACAAGGTAGCCTCGATCTTCATCGCTCGTGCTGCAGGCTTTCGACGGTCAGCTCCAGCGCCTTGCGCATGTCCAGTCGAGCGGAGCGCCCGATGTCCCGATCATCCAGTTGATAGCCGCGCTCCGATGGCAGGATAGGGGCGGTCAGGTCGTCCGCTTCGGCGGGCTCGAAGTCGCTGTCGCGGCCAATGGTCATGGCGCTGCGGCGCAGCAGCTCCCGTACCTGTGATGGTTCCAGCTGGGGATTGATCGAGAGGATCGCCCCCACCACGCCGGCGACCATCGGCGTGGCGTAGGACGTGCCGCAATGGATGCCGCCGCGCTTGCCTTTCTCCAGGGTGGCCGAGCGTGTGCAGGCCGAAGCGGTGATGTCGACACGCTGGTCGAGATTCGACGAGGGCCGCCGCGTCACGTAGTCCGGATGCTCCACGGCCACGTCGCGTTCGTGATTGCGTTGATGGCCACCCACTACCAGCAGCTGGTCGGTGATGAACGAGGAGGGCAGGCGGTAGTCGTCCTGGCTGGAGCGCGCCGAGCCGTTACCGGCCGAATTCACCACCAGCACGTCGGGGTGCTCGCGGCGCAGCGGCGTGGTCGCGCGGTCGCGGGCGTGGATCGCTGACGGCAGGGCCAGCGGCTAGGCGCAGGTGCGGCCGCGGTTGACCGGGTGCTCGGGATCGCCTTCGACGCGGACCAGTCGCCCGTCGGACACCGTCGCCCGCAGGCCGCAGCCGACGCCGCAGTACGGGCAGCCCGTGCGGACGGTGCGCTCGCCGTTCACGCGGCGTCCGCGTTGCCGTCGGCGGCGGTCGCGCCGGACCCGGCGACGTCGTCCGACGCGGCGTCCGCGCCTTCCGCGGCGGCACCGGCCACGGCGTCCGCACCGGTACCGGCTGCGCCTTCCGCACCGGCCGCGCCTGCACCGGCCCCGCCGGCCGCGAGCCGGACCCAGAGCCTCCCGCCGTCCTCGAGCACGTCGTGGAGCGGCATCCGATCGCCGTCCGGGCCGATCGCGCCGGTCGTCAGGTCCAGCCGCCAGTTGTGCAGCGGACAGGTCACGCAGCCGTCGGCGACCAGGCCGTCGGACAGCGGGCCGCCACGGTGCGGGCAGGCCGCGTCGGTCGCCGCGAACCCGGTCGGCAGCCGGAAGATCGCGACCCGGCGGCCGGCGACGGTCGCGCGGCGCCCTTCGAGCAGCGGCACGTCGGCGGCGGATCCGACGTCGTGGAATCCGGCCGCGGCGAGGCCGGGGCGGGCGGGATCCAGGGTCGTGACGTCGAGGGTCGAGAGATCAGGCATCGAGGGTCTCCTTGGACGACGTCTTGCGGGCGCCGCGCGGCGGCCCGATCGGGGTCGGCTCCGAGTCCAGCTCGGAGAACTGGCGCGGCACCGCGTTGGCGCGGCGCTCGCGCCACGGGTCCGGGTCGCAGGCCGCCTTGGCGATCAGGAACCGCTCGTGCAGCCGCGCCGGCTCGCCGGACGCGTCGTCGAGCACCGCCGCCTGGATCGTCTCCAGGCCGACCCGCTCGACGAACGGCATCGTCCGCTCCAGGTACTCGCCGTGCTCGCGGTAGTACTGGAGGAACACGCACGCGGTCCGCAGCGCCGTGTCCTTGTCGTCGACGCGGGTCAGCAGCTCGCCCCGCTTGATCGTCCCGGCGCCGCCCCCGCCGACGTAGATCTCCCAACCGCCCTCGATCGCCACGATCCCGATGTCCTTGATCAGCGACTCGGCGCAGTTGCGCGGGCAGCCCGACACCGCGAGCTTGACCTTGTGCGGGGTGTAGAGCCCCTCGATCATCTCCTCCAGCTCGATCCCGGCGTTCATCGAGTCGCCCAGGCCGAACCGGCAGAACTGCTCGCCGACGCAGGTCTTGACCGTGCGCACCGACTTGGCGTACGCGTGCCCGGACGGCATGTCGAGCGCCTCCCAGACGGCGGGCAGATCCTCCTTCTCGATCCCCAGCAGGTCGATCCGCTGACCGCCGGTGACCTTGACCAGCGGCACCTCGAACCGCTCGGCGACGTCGGCGATCCGCCGCAGCTCGGACGGCGTGGTCACCCCGCCGCGCATCCGCGGCACGACCGAGAACGTGCCGTCGTTCTGGATGTTGCCGTGGACGCGGTCGTTGATGTAGCGGGCGTGCCGCTCCTCGCGGTGCTGGTTCTGGTGGACCTCGCTGACCAGGTAGGCCAGTCCGGGCTTGCAGGCGCCGCAGTCGCGGCCCGCGCCGCAGGCGGCCGACAGCTCCGAGACCGACGCGCAGCCCCGCTCGCGGGTCACGGCCGCCAGCTCGTCGCGGGTCTGCTTGCGGCACGGGCAGAGGTAGGTCGCCTCGTCGACCTTGCCGCCGCGGACGACCTTGAGGATCTCGGTCACCACCGGCTTGCACGACCCGCAGCCCGCGCCGGCCCGGGTCGTCGCGACCACCTCCTGCGTCGATCCCAGGTCGTTCGCCTCGATCGCCGCGACGATCTCGCCCTTGCAGACCCCGTTGCAGTTGCAGACCTGCGCGCCGTCGGGCAGGTCGGCGGGGGACGCCTGCGACGCCTCGGCGAGCAGCGCCAGCGGGTCGTCGACCTGGCGCCCGGTCCGCACGCCGTCGAGCAGCAGCTCGTTGCCGCGGACGTCGCCCATCAGGATCGCGCCGACCAGCGTGCCGTCCCGCACCACGAGCTTGCGGTAGACCCCGGCCGTGCGGTCGTGGACGATCGCGGCGGTGGCGTGGCCCGGGGCGCCGTCGGTGCGGTCGGCGGCGGTCGCGGTGGTGTCGGCGTCGCCGATCGAGACCAGGTCGACGCCCATCACCTTGAGCCGCGCCGACATGATCGAGCCCGCGTAGACCGCGCCCGCGTCGGGCGCCGTGCCGGGGACGACCTCCATCCCCGGGCCCGCCGCGTGCAGCGCCAGCAGTCGCTGCGCGGCAACCTGGGCCTGCTCGTGGATCGGCGCGACGATCCCGTAGACCGTGCCGCGGTGCTGGGCGCACTCGCCGACCGCCAGCACCCGCGGGTGCGACGTGGTCAGCGTGTCGTCGACCACGATCCCGCGCTCGACGTCGAGTCCGGTCTCGCGGGCCAGTCGCGTCCGCGAGCGGATCCCGATCGCCATCACCACCAGCCCGCAGGCCAGCTGCTCGCCGTCGGCGAACCGCACGCCGCGCGCGCGGTCCGGACCGAGGATCAGCCGGGTCTGCCGTTCCAGCAGCACGGTCACGCCGAGCTCGGCGAGCGCCGGTTCCAGCAGCTCGGCCGCTGCGGCGTCGAGCTGCCGCTCCATCAGCCGGTCCATCAGGTGCACGACGGTGACCGCCGCGCCCTGGGAGGCGACGCCGTAGGCCGCCTCCAGGCCGAGCAGCCCGCCGCCGACGACCACCACGTCGGTGCCGTCCGCCGCCGCCCGCCGGATCGTCTGGCAGTCCTCCGGGCCGCGGAACGGGATCACCCCGGACAGGCCGATGCCCGGCAGGTCCGGCATCAGCGGCTCGGAGCCGGTGCAGAGCACGACCGACGCGAAGCGCAGCTCCGCTCCGGACGCGAGCCGCGCGACGCCGCCGTCGGGGTCCAGCGCCACCACGCGCTCGCCGACCCGGACGTCGATCCGCTGGTCGGCGTACCAGTCGTCGGGACGCAGCTGGAGCGTCTCCGGCGCCGTGTCGTCGACCAGCAGGTGCGACAGCGACACGCGGTCGAACGGCAGCCGCGGCTCCTCGCAGACCATCGTGATCGTCAGCTCGGCGTCGCGCTCGCGGAGCGCCTCGCAGACGGCCTGGCCGGCGATCCCGCCGCCGACGATCAGGACGTCGGTGGACAGCGGCGTGAAGCAGGGGTCGAGCACGGAGATCGCTCCTTCGGGGGGTGCGGGGCGGGACGTCGGATCCGGGCGGGGCATCAGATCCGGACCCCCGCGTCGGTGGCGGCGGTCCAGCCGCGTCGCCAGTGGGCGCGGCTGATCGCCATCCCGATCAGCGCGGCCAGCGCGAGCGCGGCGACCAGTCCGAGCGGCGCGGCGAACGACCCGGTCAGGTCCTTGCCGTAGCCGAGCAGGATCGGCAGCAGGAACCCGCCGAGCCCGCCGCAGGCGCCGACCAGCCCGGTCACCGCGCCGACGTGACTGCCCGAGTAGCGCAGACCGACCAGCTGGAAGACGGCGCCGTTGCCGAAGCCGAGCGTGGCGATCGTCAGGACGAGCAGCAGCTCGATCCCGAGCGCGGTGCGGGTCAGCGCGAGCCCGGCGAACAGCAGCGTCGCGATCGCGTAGACGGTGAGCAGGACCCGGGTGCCGCCGACCCGGTCCGCGAGGGCGCCGCCGAACGGCCGCAGCAGGCTGCCGCCGAGCGCGCCGATCGCGATCCACGTGCCGGCCGTGACCTGCGACACCGCGTACTCGGAGTTCAGGTACTTGGGACCGAAGGTCGTCAGCCCGAGGAAGAACCCGAACGTGACCGCGTAGAACCCGCAGAGCCGCCAGACGTCGCGGTCGCGGATCAGCGCCGAGAACGGGACGGCGGTCGTCGCGCCGGCGCCCACCGGCTTCGGCGCCTCGCGGGCGAAGACGATGAACGTCACCAGCACCAGCGCCACCGGGACCATCGCCAGCGCGAAGACCTCGTGCCAGCTGAACCAGCCGGCGACGTCGGCCGGCGCGCACTGCGCGAGCGGCACCCGCTCGCCGGTGCCGGGATCGGTCGCCGCGCAGTGCTCGGCCAGCCGCGGCGCGAGGAAGGTCGCGATCACGGTGCCGGAGTTGCCGGCGCCGGCGATCCCCATCGCCAGTCCCTGGAACTTCGGCGGGTACCAGCGGCTGGCCATCGGCAGCGAGACCACGAAGCTGGCGCCCGCCAGGCCGAGCAGCACGCCGATCAGCAGCACCGCGGGGAAGCTCGTGCCCCACAGCCAGCCGAGCAGCAGCGGGACGAAGCCCGCGATCAGCATCCCGATCCCGATCCGGCGCGGACCGATCCGGTCGACCAGCTGACCGATCGTCACGCGGAAGACCGCCGCCGACAGCGCCGGAACCGCGACCATCAGGCCGGTCTGCCCGTCGGAGAGCCCGAGCGACGCGCTGATCGGGATCGACAGCGCGCCGAGCAGCACCCAGCAGAGGAACGAGACGTCGAAGTGGAGCAGGCTCGCCACCAGGGTCGGGGCGTGGCCCGCGCGGCGGAACTCGGACAGGCGCATCGACGGCCTTTCGGTGCGGGGATCGGTGGCCGGGGAGACCACCGCGGACGGCCGTTCAGGACGGCACGAACCAGGCTAGGTGCGGTCCTCGCGGCCGCTCTTGGACACGGGGAGAGGATTCGCCGGGCGGCTTGTCCGGTTGCTGTTGGACGGATGGAGGAGACGGCATGTCCCGATGTACAGGACGGACCGCGATCCCCGGCGTGATCGGCGCTCCGGCCGGCGCGATCGGCGTTGCACGGTGAATTGCAAGGCGGCGAATCGACGCGAAACCCCGGAGCCGTCGAGTACCGTCGGTGAGATTCCCGGGGTGCGGCGCACCCCCATCGCCCTGGAGTGCCCGTGCCGAAGTCGCCTCACCGTCCTCTGCTGTCCGCCGCGACCGTCGCCCTGCTCGGCGCCGGACTGGCGGCGCCCGGATCGGCCGCGGCCGCCTGGACCGCGCCGGTCGAGCTCGAGACCGGCGTCGGCGTCGCCGGCCTGACCAGCGATCGTGCGGGCGCGCGTCTGGTCAACGCGCGCGTCGCGTCCTCGTCGGGCACGATGAGCACGCGGATCCTCGGCGTGGGCGACGACCGCGAGCCGGAGGGCATCCGCTCGCTCCGTGGCGTGATGCCCGACCCGATCGCGTGGTCGCAGGACGACCTGCTCTACGCCCGGATGACGAAGCTCGGCAACGTCACCCGCACCGTTCCCGACGGCAAGGGCGGCACCAAGCGGGTCACGTTGCCCAACTACCGGATCGGCGTCTCGGTCGGCGAGGCGATCGGCGTCAAGCTCGGCAAGCAGCGGACGGCCGCCACCGCGGTGCTCGACCAGCCGGTGCGGCTCAGCGGGACCGCCGGCGGCGACGTCGTGCTCGGCTGGAGCGCCGTCGACTCCGACGGCATGGTCCGCGTCAACGTCGCCTGGCGCTCGGCGCGCGCCAAGGGCAGCACCGTGTCGCTCTCCGAGCCGCGCGTGATCTCGGGCTCGCGGTCGAGCCGGCTGCTGGCGCTGAGCACCGGCTCCGGCGGCCGCGCCGTCGCCGTCTACGAGACCGGGGCGACCGAGAAGACGCGACGCCTCTACGTCCGCACGATCGACGTCCGCAAGGGCGACGTCGGCAAGCCGCAGACGCTGCGGCGCGGCGGCCCCGGGTTCGTCTCGGCGACCGCGACCGTCGGCCCGAAGGGTCGCGCCGTCGTCGCCTGGGGCGAGCAGGACAAGGCCAGCGAGCGGACCAAGCCGTACGTCGTGCGGGCCGCGACCCGCAACCGCGAGGGACGGTTCGCGTCGCCCAAGCGGATCGACGCCGGGGGCAGCCTGGTTCGCGCTCCCGGCGGCGCGCTGGTCTCGGCGATCGACGCCGGCGGCCGGATCACCGTCGCCTGGAACCAGACCGTCGGCAGCGTCGCCGACGGCACCGCGCACGACATCCCGCGCGTCGCCGAGGCCAACGCCACCGGCGGCCTGCACCAGGCCCGCGACATCGCGGCCGCCGGCCGGGTCCACGGCGTGGCGTCGTCGGGTCGCACGATCGGGCTGGTGATGGTCCGCGAGCAGGAGCGTCCGCTCGGCGGGTCGAACGCCGATCGCGGCACCGCGCTCCAGGTCGCCGTCCGCCCGCCGGACGGCCTGATGGGCAACCCCGAGACGGTCAACCAGTTCACCGACCATCAGCTGCTCGACCGCAGCAACGCCTACGGCTCGGCGGCGATCGCCGGTCTGCCGGCGGGCGGGTTCACGATCGCCTGGACCCGGGCGACCGTCGAGCGGGGCAAGCTGCGGTCGACCACGTACTTCAGCGACGGTCCGTAGGACCTCCCCGGTAGCGGGGCGACGCAGTGCCCCTACGCGGCCCCGTCGTCGCGGGTCGCGGGCGGTCGGCCGTACGGAGACCGCGCCGGAGACGGGGAATCCGTCAAGCTGGCGGACATGCCTCAGGACCCGAAGGTGCTCGTCGTCGGTGCGGGGGGTCGCGAGCACGCGATCGTGCGCGCGCTGCTCCGTTCCACGACGCTCGCCGCCACCGACGGCGGGGCGCGGGACGGGGCGGGTGGACGAATCCACGCGACGCCGGGGAACCCGGGGATCGCGGACGACGTGACCGTCCACGACGTCGCGGTCGACGACATCGCCGGCCTGGTCGCGCTGGCGCAGCGGCTCGGCGTCGCGCTGGTCGCCGTCGGCCCCGAGGTGCCGCTGGTCGCCGGCCTGGTCGACGCGCTGACCGAGGCCGGAATCGCGGCCTTCGGTCCGACCGCCGCGGCCGCGCGCCTGGAGGGCTCGAAGGCGTTCGCCAAGGAGATCATGATCGCGGCGGGCGTCCCGACCGCCGGCTACGAGACGGTGACCACCGTCGACGCCGGCATGAGCGCGATCACCGGCTATCCCGTGGTGCTCAAGTACGACGGACTCGCCGCCGGCAAGGGCGTCGTGATCGCCGAGGACGAGTCGACGGCCCGGGCGACCCTCGTGGACATGCTCGATGACCAGCAGTTCGGCGACGCTGCGGTCGTGGTCGAGCAGTTCCTGGACGGCGAGGAGGTCTCGCTGCTGGCGATCTGCGACGGCGAGCGGGCGATCCCGCTGGCTCCCGCGCAGGACTACAAGCGGATCTTCGACGGCGACGAGGGCCCGAACACCGGCGGGATGGGCTCGTACTCGCCGGTCGTCGGGATCGACGCCGCGCGCGCCCAGGCGATCTCGGCGCAGGTCCACCAGCCGATCGTCGACGAGCTGAACCGCCGCGGGATCCCGTTCCACGGCGTGCTCTACGCCGGCCTGATGATCGACGGCGACGACGTGCGGGTGCTCGAGTACAACACCCGCTTCGGCGACCCCGAGACCCAGGCGGTGCTGCCGCGCCTGCGCAGCGACCTCTACGACCTGATGGTCCGCTCGGCGACCGTCGGCGGGCTGGCCGACGTCGCGTTGGAGTGGGACGAGCGCTGGGCGGTCACCCTGGTGCTGGCGTCGGCCGGCTACCCGGCGTCGTCGTCGAAGGGCGACGTGATCGCCGGGCTCGACGCCGTCGATCCCGCGATCGAGGTCACCCACGCCGGGACCGGCCGCGACGCGGAGGGCCGGATCGTCACCGCCGGCGGCCGCGTGCTCAACCTGACCGCGCTCGGCGCGACGCCCGCCGAGGCCCGCGACGCGGCCTACTCCGCCACCGGCGGCGTGACCTTCGACGGTCGCCAGCTGCGGACGGACATCGCCCTGCGCCCGGTCGAGCGGTTCGCCGCACGCTGACCCGCGACGCCGCGCCCGGGGGCGCTCGGTCGTCCGGCCCGCGGCGGGACCGGCCGACGGCGGCCGTCCACTACCCTGATCTCTTGTCCAGACCCGATAGGGGCGATCGGCACGACCGACGGTTCCGCATCGGCTCCTCCACCCCGACGACGAGAGTTCTTCCGTGTCCGACGCTTCCACCCCCCAGGCCGAGCCGCTGGAGGCCGCCGTCGCCGCCCCGACCGACGCCCCGCGCGTCGGGATCATCATGGGCAGCAAGAGCGACCTGCCGATGATGGAGAAGGCCGGCGCGGTCCTCGCCGAGCACGACGTCGCGTACGAGATCCGCGTGATGAGCGCGCACCGCGACCCCGAGCTCGTCGCCGACTACTGCAAGAACGCGCGGATGCGCGGCCTCGGCGTGATCATCGCCGGCGCCGGCCTGTCGGCCGCGCTGCCGGGCGTCGCCGCCGCGCACACCGACCTGCCGGTGGTCGGCGTTCCGCTGTCCAGCAGCCTGACGGCGGCCGGCGGCCTCGACTCGATCCTCTCGGTCGTCCAGATGCCCCCGGGCGTCCCGGTCGCCTCGGTCGGCCTCGACAACCCGAAGAACGCCGCCCACCTGGCGATCCGGATCCTCAACGTCGCGGACGCCAGCGCCCCGGTCAAGGGCTGAGTCCGAGACCCGGCCCCGCCCGGCCCGCGCGGTGACGTCCAGCGACGACGGGTTCCCCGAGGACCCGGCACCGCGCGAGCCGACCGATCACGCCGACGACGACCGCTCCACCACAGAGCGGCCTGCGCCCGGCGACCGGCCGCGGCCGCGACGCCTGTCGTCCCGGGTCGCGTACCGCAACCCGTGGATGACCGTCCGCGAGGACCGGATCGAGCGTCCGGCCCCGGGCGGCGGAACGCCGCGCCCCGGGATCTACGCGGTCGTCGAGAAGCCGCACGCCGCGGCGGTCGTGCCGTGGGACGGCACGCACCTGCACCTGGTCGGCCAGTTCCGCTACCCGCTCGGCGCGTGGTCGTGGGAGTTCCCGCAGGGTGCGGTCCACGGCGAGGACGCCACGCCGGAGCAGATCGCCCGCGCCGAGCTGCGCGAGGAGACCGGCTTCGAGGCCGGCCGGATGCAGCGGCTGGCCGACCTGGCGTTCGCGCCCGGGATGGCCGACCAGACCTTCACCGCCTGGTTGGCGAGTGACCTGCGGGCGGGCGCTGCGCAGCCGGAGCCCGAGGAGCAGGGCATGATCGTCCCGCGCGCGGTGACGGTCGAGCAGTTCGACGCGATGGTCGACGCGGGCGAGATCGTCGACGCCGCGACGATCGCCACCTGGTTCTTCGCCCGCCGGGTCCTGGTCGGCTAGTCCGCGTACTCGGGCGACCAGTGCGCCCGGGCGATCCGCTCGCGCAGGTCGTCCTCGTCGCGCTGCGGCGCGACGCCGTCCTCGACCGCGGCGCAGGCCACGGCCAGCGCGACATGCTGCGCGACGTCGCGCAGCGCCGAGATCGGCGGCAGCAGCGGGGCGTGCGGATCGTCCAGCGCGGGGGAGAGCGCGCCGACGGCGCGGGCCGCGGCGTGCAGCATCCCGTCGGTGACCCGCGCCGCCTGCGCGGCCACCACACCCAGGCCGACCCCGGGGAAGACGTAGACGTTGTTGGACTGCGCGACCCGGACGGGCGTGCCCTCGTACTCGACGGCGGGGAACGGCGAGCCCGTCGCCATCAGGACGCGTCCCTCCGTCCAGCGCATCAGGTCGCTCGGGTCGGCTTCGGCCCGCGCGGTCGGGTTGGACAGCGGCAGGATGATCGGACGCTCGACGTGCGCGGCCATCTCGCGCACGATCTCCTCGCTGAACGCCCCGGAGGCGGTCGACAGGCCGATCAGCGCGGTCGGTCGCACGGCGCGGACCACGTCGGCCAGGCCGGCTGCGGTCAGGTCGCTCGCGTCGTCCCGCGCGTAGACCCGCTGCGCGTCGCTCAGGTCGCGGCGGTCGCTGGTCAGCAGCCCGTCGATGTCGAGCACCCAGAACCGGCGTCGCGCGTCGTCGGCGCTCAGGCCGTCCTCGATCATCGTGTGCCGGATCTCGTCGGCGACGCCGATCGCGGCCGACCCGGCGCCGAGGATCACGATCCGCTGCGCGGTCAGCGGCTGCCCCGCCACCGACGTCGCCCCGATCAGGGCGCCCAGCGCGACCGCCGCGGTGCCCTGGATGTCGTCGTTGAACGAGCAGATCCGGTCCCGGTAGCGGTCGAGGATCGGGCGCGCGTTGCTCGACGCGAAGTCCTCCCACTGGACGAGCACCCCGGGCAGCTCGTCCTCGACGGCCTCGACGAACCGCTCGACGAACGCGTCGTACTCCGCGCCGGCGACCCGCTCGTGCCGCCAGCCGAGGTAGCCCGGGTCGTCGATCCGCGCCTGGTTGTTGGTGCCGACGTCGAGCACGATCGGCAGCGTGCGGGACGGATCGAGGCCGCCGATCGCGGTGTAGAGCGCGAGCTTGCCGATCGGGATCCCCAGCCCGCCCGCGCCCTGGTCGCCGAGCCCGAGGATCCGCTCGCCGTCGGTCACCACGATCACGTCGACCTCGCGCTGGCGGCGGTTGCGCAGCAGCTCCGGCAGCCGGTCGCGCAACGGGTACGACAGGGTCAGCCCGCGCGGCCGCCGGAAGATCCGGTGGAACCGCTGGCAGGCCAGGCCGACGGTCGGCGTGTAGACGATCGGCAGCACCTCCTCGAGGTGCTCGACCAGCAGCCGGTAGTAGAGCACGACGTTGGTGTCGCGCAGCTCGCGCAGGTTGACGTACTTGTCCAGATCGCTCCGGCGGCGGCGGAAGACCTCGTAGGAGCGGGCGACCTGGTCGTCCAGCGTCTCGATCGCGGGGGGCAGCAGCCCGTCGAGCCCGAGCACCCGCCGCTGCTCCGCCGTGAACGCCGTGCCGCGGTTCCGCAGGGGGTCTTCGAGGATCTGCGGGTACTGCACGGAGGACATGGATCGAGCGTAGACGCTGGCCGCGGCGACTCCTGTTCCGCGGGATCCGCAGACCCGCCGACCGTCCCGGGCCCCGGTCCGCTCCGCCGACAGAGCAGGTCGGCGGAGCGACTCCGCGGATCAACACTGCGGAGCGGGCCGGCCCGCGACCTGTCGCGCTTCTGCTCGTACTGCGAGCACAACCGCGACGGGTCGGGCGGACCGGCGACCGCCGGGCTGACCGCCGGCTGCCGCGCCGATCGGCGAGAATGGCCGGCGATGATCCCGCGCTACACCCGTCCCGAGATCGGCGCCGTCTGGACCGACGACGCCAAGTTCGAGTCCTGGCGGGAGGTCGAGGTCGCCGCCTGCGAGGAGATGGAGGGCCCCACCCCGGAGGACCTCGAGGCGATCCGCGCCGCGACGTTCACCGCCGCCGCGGTCCACGAGCGCGAGAAGATCACCGACCACGACGTCGCCGCGTTCGTCGACGTGCTGTCGGCCGACGCCGGTCCGGGTGGCCGCTGGATCCACTACGGCCTGACCTCGTCGGACGTGCTCGACACCGCGCTGGCGCTGCAGATCCGCAAGGCGGGGAAGATCGTCGTCGCTGGGGCCCGCGAGGTCGCCGCGACGCTGGCGGCCAAGGCCCGCGAGCATGCCCACACCGTCTGCGTCGGCCGGACCCACGGCGTCCACGCCGAGCCGACCACCTTCGGGATCAAGCTCGCCGGCTTCGCGCTCGAAGCGCACCGCAACGCCGACCGCCTCGAAGCCGCCTTCGCCCAGGTCGCCGTCGGCGCGCTGTCCGGCGCGGTCGGCACCTACGCCGCGACCTCGCCCGACTTCGAGCGCCGCGTGCTGGCGCGCCTGGACCTCGACGCCGAGGCGGTCTCGACCCAGGTGATCCCGCGCGACCGCCACGCCGAGCTGCTGCAGGCGATCAGCCTGGCCGGCGCCGGGCTCGAGCGGCTGGCGACCGAGATCCGCCACCTGCAGCGGACCGAGGTGCGCGAGGCGGAGGAGCCGTTCAAGAAGGGCCAGAAGGGCTCGTCGGCGATGCCGCACAAGCGCAACCCGATCACCACCGAGCGGATCACCGGCCTGGCCCGTGTGCTGCGCGGCTACGCCCAGGCGGGCGTCGAGAACGTCGCGCTCTGGCACGAGCGCGACATCAGCCACTCCGGCGCCGAGCGCGTGATCCTGCCCGACGCGACGATCGCCCTGGACTACATGCAGTCGCTGGCGACCCGCGTGGTCGGCGGCCTGGTCGTCCACGAGGACCGGATGCGCGAGAACCTCGAGATCACCTCGGGCGCGCTGTTCAGCCAGCGGCTGCTGCTCGCGCTGATCGAGGACAAGGAGCTGGTCCGCGACGACGCCTACCGCACCGCGCAGGAGCTGGCCCAGCGCGCCTGGGACACCCGCACCCCGCTCAAGCAGCTGGCCGCCGACGACGAGCGTTGCGAGGGACTCGACCTGGACAAGGTCTTCGACCTCAGCTTCTACACGCGCCACGCCGACGAGATCGTCTCGCGGCTCAGCGTCATTCCCTCCGCGTAGCGCGGGGGTGGGCCGGGCGGCGCCGTTCCGGCGTCGTTCCCGGCCCTCGTCGGGCGCGCCGCGTCGCGCCCGCGTGGGGCCGTCGGGGTCCGTTAGACGACCGGGACGTCGATCTCGACGCCGAGCACCTGGCCGACGCGGGACGCGAGCAGCGAGACGCGCTCGGGGTCGCCGTCGACCACCGGGGTCCAGACCTTCTCGGGCCCGAGCCGCTCGGTGCGGAACTGCGCGTAGGTGAAGTCGATCTCCTCGCCCGACGGCAGGCGGTTCCAGGCGTGGCTGCGCCGCTTCAGCGGCGTGCCGTCGGCGTCGAGCACGTCGGCGATCACGATCTCGCCACCGTGCAGCGCCTGGATCACCAGCGTGGTGGCGATGCACTGGCCGGCGGCGGGGTTGTCGGGGTTCCAGGCGTCCGGATCGTCGGACGTCTCCGGGGTCCACGACGCCCGCAGCGCCTGCTCGGTCGCCTCCAGGCTCGGCAGCCCGGAGGATGCGGTCGTGGCGGAGGGAGTCTGGGTGGAGCCCATGCGCCCATGGTCTCACTCGTACACGGTCGCGGCGTGAGCATGCACACGTAACGACCGGCACAAGGTCCAGTGATGGTCCGCACCAGCCGGCCGGACATCCCGAGCGGCTCCCCATGAGCCTCGCGCGGTGCGAGACTGCAGCGACGTACGCACGGGGCCTTCTCGCGATCCGGTCGAGAGCGCCCCGCAGCCCGACGCGGGGGACGACACGGTGGACCTGACATTCGACGACGCGCAGCTGGCGTTCCGCGACGAGCTGCGGAGCTGGCTCCGCGAGCACGGACCCGGCGGCGCGCTGCCGCCGGAGCCCGAGGACGAGGACGAGTCGTTCGCCTGGCGGCGCGCCTGGCAGCGGACCCTCCACGACGGCGGCTGGGCCGGCGTCCACTGGCCGAAGGACGTCGGGGGCCGCGGCGCGACGCTGTCCGAGACCGCGATCTTCTTCGAGGAGCTCGGCCGCGCCGGCGCGCCGCTGCCGGCCGACGTGCTCGGACTGCTGCTCGCCGGGCCGACGCTGATGGTCTGGGGCGACAGCGCCCAGCAGGAGCGCCTGCTGCCGACGATCCTCTCGGCCGACGAGACCTGGTGCCAGGGCTTCAGCGAGCCCGACGCCGGGTCGGACTTCGCGGCGCTGAAGACCCGCGCGGTCCCCGATCCCGACGAGCCGGGCGGCTGGATCGTCAGCGGGCAGAAGGTCTGGACGTCGGGCGCGCAGTACGCCAAGTGGTGCATGCTGGTCGCCCGCACCGACCCCGAGTCCGGCACGCCGGGCGGTCCGGCCAAGCACCAGGGTCTGACCTACTTCGTGCTCGACATGGAGGCGGAGGGCGTCGACGTCCGGCCGCTGGTCCAGATCACCGGCAGCCCGGAGTTCAATGAGATCTTCCTCGACGACGTGAAGATCCCGGGGTCGGCCGTCGTCGGCGGGGTCGGCAACGGCTGGAAGGTCGCGCTGACCACGCTGATGAACGAGCGGGCCGGCCTGGCGTTCTTCCTCCAGGTGCGGCTGCGCCAGCAGCTCGACGAGCTGGGCGCCCGCG